>TARA_R110002073_G_scaffold156976_3_pt1 | contig 10861 bp, 9 predicted proteins | sample TARA_R110002073 | Tara Oceans TARA_R110002073 (sample SAMEA4397174) | marine metagenome | biome: Polar Biome; feature: [DCM] deep chlorophyll maximum layer (ENVO:01000326); material: water (ENVO:00002006), including particulate matter (ENVO:01000060) such as... | depth 40 m
TCTGTCGCGTGCCTGGTCTGGCGCGCTGGCCGAGGGCGTGGCGCCGGCGCATCTGCACAGGGCGCTGCGGGCGGCCAACCCCGCGCCCTTTGCCGCCAGTTGGCGGGGTCAGGGCTGGTCGGTGGTCAGCTCGTCACCCGAACGGCTGGTGAGCATTCGCGGTGATCAGGTCGACACCCGGCCCATTGCCGGCACCGCCCCCCGGGGGCGCGATGCCGCCGCCGACGCCCAGGCCATTGCCGGGCTGCGCGCCAGCGCCAAGGAGCGGGCCGAACACATCATGCTGATCGATCTTGAGCGCAACGATCTGGGCCGGGTCTGCCAACCGGGCAGCGTGCGGGTTGACGAGTTGATGACGGTTGAAACCTATCCGCATGTGCATCATCTGGTGTCCAACGTCAGCGGTCGGCTGCGGCCGGGCGTGGGCGCCGGTGCGGCGCTGCGGGCGGTGTTTCCGGGGGGCACCATCACCGGCTGCCCCAAGGTGCGGTGCATGGAGATCATTTCAGAACTGGAGTCGGGCCAGCGCGGCGCCTATACCGGCGCCATTGGCTATGCCTCGCGCTGCGGCCAGTTCGACAGCAACATTCTGATTCGCAGCTTGAGCTTGGTCGGTCGGCACCTCAGCCTGCGCGCCGGTGCCGGCATCGTGGCCGACTCCAATGCCGTCACCGAACTGGCCGAGACCGAAGCCAAGGCGCGCGGTTTGTTGCGCGCACTGGGCTTGAGCGGATGAAGCAGCTGTTCAACGGTCGTGTCGCCGACTGCCCGGCCGCCCTCGCCGCCGCGCTGGTCCACGGCGAGGGGGTGTTTCGCACCGTGCTGGTATGGGCGGGCGTGATCGTGGATGCCGAAGCCCAGCACGCCGTGCTGGCGGCCGACGCGCAGCGCCTGGGGCTGAAGATCGATCCCCTGCACACCTGGCTTGACGACAGCGCGCAGGCCCTTGCCGGCGCGCCGCGCGCCGCCTTGCGCTGGTGGCTGGCCGGCGATGACGGCGGCGGGTCGGTGCGCTGGGTGGCGGCCTCGCCATTGCCGGCAGATCGCCCCGCGCACCTGTGGACGCAGGGCATCCGCGTCGGCATTAGCCCGGTCCGGTTGGTGGCGCCGATCGAGTTGGCCGGCATCAAGCACCTGAACCGCCTGCCGCAGCGCCTGGCCGCGCGCGGCTGGCGGCCTGATCAGTCCGAGGCCTTGATGTGCGACGCCGACGGGCATCTGGTGTGCGGCACCCGCAGCAACCTGTTCTGGGTGGCAGGGGGCGCCCTGTACACGCCCCCGCTCGATCGCGTGGGCGTCAAAGGTCTGATGCATCGTAAAATCGGGCGAACGGCTGACACGCTGGGTTTGCGGCTCCGCGAACAACGCATCAGCCCCGACCCACTGGACGATGCCGAGGAGGTTTTCGTGACCAACAGCCTGATCGGCCTCTGGCCGGTGCGTGCGCTCGATGCCCGGCAATGGCAGGCCCCGGGCCCCATCACCCGCGCACTGTTCGCGGCATTGCAGCACCCGCTGGCAGACCGGATGCGGGGGTCATCGTGCGCCGATTGATCATGGGGCTCTGGGCCCTGTTCGTCTTGGGCCTGTTCCTGCTGCTGGCCGTGGGCCTGTGGGCGCGTTTCGAACTGGTGACGCCCGACGCGGTGCCGCACGAAACGCGCCTGGAGATTCCGCCCGGCGCGTCGTATCAGGCAATTCTTCGGCAATTGGTGGACGCGGGCCGGCTCAGCGCGCGCGAAACGCTGTGGTTGCGCATCGAAGCGCGCCTCACCGAAACGCCGCAGGTCAAGGCCGGCGAGTATCTGATTGCCGCCGAACAGAGCCCGCACGACATCCGCGACCTGCTGGTCAGCGGCAAGGTGATCCTGCACCGCATTCAACTGGTCGAGGGCTGGACCACGCAACAGGCCATCGCCGCGGTGCGCAGCAATCCCGCCATCGTTCAAGAACTGACCGAAGCCGAACTGGCGCTGGACCGATTGATGCCGGCGCTGGATCTGGAGGGCGGCTGGGCCGAAGGACGCCTGCGGCCCGACACCTATGCGTTCCCCAAGGGCACCACAGACCGCGCATTTCTGCGGCGCGCGGCCCTGGCGCAAGCGGCCGAAATCGAGCGCTGGTGGGCGCAGCGTCCCGACGACCTGCCGCTGAACAGCGCCGACGAGTTGCTGATTCTGGCGTCGATCATCGAAAAAGAAACCGGCCTGCCTGAAGAGCGCTTCGAAGTGGCCGGCGTGTTCGTCAACCGTCTGAAGCTGGGGATGCGACTGCAAACCGATCCCACCGTGGCCTACGGCGTCGCGGCCGATTTTTCCGGACCCCTGTTGCGCAAGCATCTCGACACCGACACCCCGTTCAACACTTACACCCGCGATGGATTGCCGCCCACGGCAATCTGCCTGCCGGGCAGCGCGTCGCTGCAGGCCGCCGTCGCGCCGGCTGAATCCGGTTATCTCTACTTCGTGGCGCGGGGCGATGGCGCGGGCGGTCATGTGTTCTCCAAAACGCTGGCCGAGCACAATGCCGCCGTGCAGCGCTACCGCGAGGCGATCCGCAGGCAGCGTGTGCCGGCGCCGACACCGGTGCCCGCGCCCGCGGTCACGCCCATTCCGGTCGATCAAGAATGACGCGAGGCCGGCTGATCACCCTGGAAGGCGGCGAAGGCGCCGGCAAGAGCACGCTGGCCGCCCGCCTGTGTGCGGCGCTGGCCGCCGAAGGGCTTGCAGTGGTGCAGACCCGCGAGCCGGGCGGCTCACCCTTGGCCGAAGCGCTGCGCGGGATCGTGCTGCACTCATGGAACGAAGGCATGGCGCCGCAGACCGAGGCCCTGATCATCTCGGCCGCGCGGGCGGCGCATTGGCGGGCCACCATCGCGCCGGCGCTGGCGGCCGGGCAGTGGGTGATCTGCGACCGTTTCATTGATTCGACCACCGCCTATCAGGGCAGCGCGGGCGTGCCGCAGGGCTTGCTCGATGCGCTTGCGCAACTGGCGACCGACGGCCAACGACCCGACCTGACCCTGCTCGTCGATCTGGATCCCGCAGTGGGGTTGGCGCGAGCCCGACAACGGGGCGATGACAACCGCTTCGAGGCCGCCGACCTGGCGCGCCACCAGGCCATTCGTGACGCCTTCAGGGTTGCGGCGGCCGCCGAGCCGCAGCGCTTTCGTGTCCTCGACGGCAGTCTGCCGCCCGAGGCCGTCCTCACGGCGGCGCTGGCCGCACTTGCTGACGCGCGCCAAGGCTGGACCGCCCATGGCTGAGCCCGCCGCGCCGCCGCCACCACCGTTTGCCTTTGCGGCCTTGCCCTGGCACGCACCCTTGCTGGCGCGATGGCGCGACGCTTCGCAGCAGGGCACCCGGCCGCAGGCGACCTTGCTGGCCGGGCCGCCCGGCAGCGGCAAGGCGTGGCTGGCCCAGGTGCTGGTCGCCGAAGCGCTCTGCGAACGCCCGGTCAACGGCCCCTGCCGGCAATGCAGCAGCTGTCACAAGCTGGCGCAGGGCCTGCATCCGGATCTGTTGTGGCTGCAGCGTGAGGTCGATGAAAAGACCGGTCGCCGCCGTCGCGACATCCAGGTGGTGCAGGTGCGGCGGCTGATCGAGCGCCTGCACCTCAGCACCCACTACGCACGCGGGCGTTTTGCCGTGATCGAGCCGGTGGAAGCGCTGAACGTCACGTCCACCAATGCGCTGCTCAAGACCCTGGAAGAACCCGCCGCCGGCACCCATCTGATTCTCATCAGCCACCGACCACAGGCGCTGCTGGCCACGCTGCGCTCGCGGTGCGCGATCTGGCGGTGCCCGGCACCCTCGCCCGACCAGGGACGGGCCTGGCTGCTGCAGCAGGGCATCGACCCGGCGCCGGTGCCCTGGGCGTTGGCCGCCCCGCTGCACGTCAAGGAATGGGCCGATGCCGAACAGTTGAGTGTGTTCGCCCGCTGGGACGACAACTGGCGCGCCGTGGCGGCGGGCCGCATGGCGCCTCTGGCTGCGGTGGCCGAGGTGGGCAAGGACGAGGCCGGAGCCTTCGTGCGCTGGCTGACCCGCTGGTGCCATCGCAGCATGACATTGGCCGCCGAGCAGGATCAGCCCGACCGGTTGCGGGCGCTGGATGACCTGCTGGACGACGTGATGGCCGCACCTGCGCAGCTTGCCGGCAACGTGCAGCCGGGCCTGTTGCTCGAATCTCTGGCCATCGGCTGGTGGCGCGCCACGCTGCCGCTGCGCCGTGGGTAAACTCGACACTGCCTTCGAATCGGTCGCCTTGCCATGAACCAGCTGCCCCGCACCGGGCTGACCCCGCCCGGCATTCTCACGCTCAGCGTCAAGGACAAGGCCGCGTTATCGGCGGCCTACATGCCGTTCGTGAAAAATGGCGGCCTGTTCGTGTCCACCACCAAGGAATACCGGCTGGGCGATGAGGTGTTCATGCTGCTGACCTTGATGGAAGACCCGGAGCGCATCCCCATCGCCGGCAAAGTCGTGTGGGTGACGCCACGCGGCGCGCAGAACAAGCGGCCGCAGGGCATCGGCGTGCAGTTCAGCGCCTCTGACAACGGCGCCACCCAGCGCAAGGTCGAAGGGCTGTTGGCCGGCGCGCTGGGCCACGACCGGCCCTCGCACACCCTGTAGGCCGGCGGCGCCAGCACCCGCGGCGCAGGGCCTCCGGCGCAGGTGCCAAGGCCGCGAGCTATGCCCTTCGAATGGGCGCAGCCCCGCGGGGACGGGTGCTCAGGGCACGCTGATGGTGCCGCGCACCGTGTGCGGCCAGACCCGGCCATTGCGATCCTGCAGACCGGCACCCACCGTGATGTCGTAGTCGCCGGCGTGGACCAGCGGAAAAATCGCCAGGTGGTCATTGGCCGGTGAAAGCGACCACTGGCCCTCGATCACGATGCCGCCCCGCAGCACTTCAACGTTGCGGGCAAGACTTTCCACGTTGTTGAACCCGCCATCGGTGATCAACACGATGGCGCGGTTGAAGCCGGCCGTGCCGACATGGACGACGCCGAGCTGCGATGGCGTGGTGGGGCGCAGCCACCACGCGTCCGCTTCGCTGTCGTCCTGCGCCGGGGTTTGCGGTGGCGGCGGCCGGGGCGCGGGGCGGCGCAGCGCAGGCGGTGCGGCCGTTGGCGCAGGCGCGGTGGGCCGTGACCGGGCATCGATGTCATGTGACGACGGGGCGATGACCTGCGGCGCCAGGGGCTTGCCACTGGCCAAGGTGGGCGACGCGCTTCCCGGCGGGCCGGCGGGTGCATCAACGGCCGTGCGGGTCGGTTCGGGCCTGGGGCTGCGGCTTGCCGACGGCGCCGGTTTGGGTGTCGCGGTCGCCGTGGGCACCGGCGGCGCTTTGCTGGGCGCCGGCGTGGCGGTGGGCGCCTTGCCGGCGGTGGGGGCGGGACCGGCCTGTGCCACCTCGGTGTCTGCCGGTGGCGCGCTGGCCTCGGCCGCCGGGTCGGCAGCCGCCGCGGTTGCGGATTCAGATTCCACTGCCGAGGATTCGGCCTGCTCGGCCTGCTCGGCCTGCTCGGCCTGCTCGGCCTGCTCGGCCGCATCGACCGCGGGCACCTCGTTGGTCGCGTCCGCCTCGGCATCCGCCAGAGCAGCGAGGCGCAGGGCATCTTCGGTCAGGCGGCTGCTGTCGTCTTCCGGCGTCGTGGTGCCGGCAAGGTCTGCGTCGGGGGCGCTCATGTCTTCCGACAACTGGCCCTGCTCGGGCGGGGTGACGTCGATCACGGTTTCGTCGGCAGGCATCAGCAAGCGGCCGGAGGGCAGCGGCGCCGGTTTCAGGGGGCGATCGAGAACCTCTTCTGCCGTCACGAGATTGCGGTCCACTTCGACCGACGTGTCGATCGGGAACAACAGGTGCAGCCCGTACGAGGTGCCCAACGCGGTGGCCACCGCAGCGAGGGTGATGATGAGCAAGCGCATGACCGATGTTTTCTCCTCGAATCGCGAAACAGGTGCCGGACTGCGTCCGTGCTTTGTTTGAGGTTATCAGGATGCCGAATCGTGAAGTGACCCGTTCGGCGGGTGGTTCATGCGGCGAAGTCAATGCGCTGCGATAATGCCCGGCTTACCGTCGCGGCCCCATTTTTGTGTTGAGGTTTTTCCATGACCGACCGTTATTTCGAGTTCACGCACTCGCCGATTGGAAAGTCGGTTTCCAACCTGCTCGGTCTGCCACAACCGCCGAAGCTGGCGCGCGCCACTGAAGCCTGGGCGCCCGCGCCCCTTGAAGGGCAGGGCGTGTTGCTGGCCGCATCGCCCAACGCCACGGCCGTGGCCGCGCTGCTGAAGGCGCTCACGGCCATGGGCGCTGCCATTCGCGTTGCGCCCCAGCATGTGGGGCTGCCGGTCATCAAGGCCGCCGCGCAGGACGCCAAGATCACGCTCAGCAGTGAGCCGGTCCGTGACGCGGGTGAACCCGGCAGCCGCGCGATCGTGTTCGATGCCACCGGCGCCCGTCGGCCCGAAGATTTGCGCGCCCTGTATGACCTGTTCCACCCGCAGGTGGCGGCGCTGCCGGCGCAGGGACGTGTGCTGGTGATTGGCCGCGTCGCCCACGGCGAAACCGATGTGGGCGCCAGAACCTGTGCGGCGGCGCTGCAGGGCTTCGTCAAGTCACTGGCCAAGGAAGTGGGCAAGAAGGGCTCAACCGTCAATCACATCGAGCTGGAGAGCGGCGCCGAAGCGCGTCTCGAAGCTGCGCTGCGGTTTCTAATGACGCCGCACGCCGCCTTTGTGACGGGACAGACGCTGCGGGTCGGCAAGGGGCAGGGCAGCGCACCGTCACTGCCGGGCTCGCTGCAGGGCAAGGTGGCCGTGGTCACTGGCGCGGCACGCGGCATCGGTGCGGCCATCGCCGAGGTGCTGGTGCGCGAAGGCGCGCAGGTCGTGGGCATCGATCATCCCGCTCAGGAAGGCGCCCTGGGAGAAACCCTGAGCCGTCTGGGCGGCTATGGCATGGCCCTGGACGTGACCGCCGCCAATGCCGGCGAGCGCATCGCCACCGAAGTGGCCGAAAAATTTGGCGGCATCGACGTGATCGTCCACAACGCCGGTGTCACCCGCGACAAGATGATGCGCAACATGCCGCCGCATTTCTGGGATCTGGTGCTCGACATCAATCTGGGGTCCATCCTGCGCATCAACGAGCGCCTGCTCAAAGGCGGCCTCAACGGCGGCGCGCGGGTGGTGTGCATTTCGTCGATCGGTGGCATCGCCGGCAATGCCGGGCAGACCAATTACGGCGCCACCAAGGCCGGCATCATCGGCTATGTATCGGCGCTGGCGCCGGCCATGGCCAAAGCCGGCGGGGCCATCAACGCCGTTGCGCCGGGCTACATCGAAACGCAGATGACCGCCGCAATGCCGGTGGGTCCGCGTGAAGTGGGCCGGCGTCTCAGTTCCCTGTCGCAGGGCGGTTTGCCGCAGGACATCGCCGAAGCCGTCGTATTTTTTGCCTCGCCTGCGGCGGCGGGCATCAACGGCAGCACCTTGCGCGTTTGCGGGCAGAACTTTGTCGGTGCCTGACGCCACGGCCTTGCGCGCGGCGGTGCGCCTGCGCCGCCTGGCGGACTCGCGCCTGCCGACGCCCCATGGCCTGTTCCGGATGGCAGTGTTTGCCGCCGGCGACGACAAGGAGCATGTGGCCTTGTGGATGGGCGAGCTTGAAGAGGGAATGCCGCTGGTGCGCATACATTCCGAATGCCTGACCGGCGATGCCTTCATGTCGCTGCGGTGTGACTGCGGTCCGCAACTGCAGTCCGCGCTGGCGCAGATCGCGGCCGAAGGACGTGGCGCGGTGCTGTATCTGCGCCAGGAAGGTCGAGGCATCGGCCTGGCCAACAAGATTCGCGCGTATGCCCTGCAGGATGAAGGCGCAGACACCGTCGAGGCCAATCATCAGCTCGGCCTGCCGGCCGATGCCCGTGATTTCGGCATTGCCGTGGCCATGCTGGAAGCGCTGAAGGTGCGGCGCCTGCGCCTGATGACCAACAACCCGCGCAAGCTCGACGAACTGCGGCGGGCCGGATTCGAGGTGGTGGAGCGGGTGCCGATCCAGATTGTCGCCAACCCCTTCAATGCGGCTTACCTTGAAACCAAGGCCCGAAAAATGGGCCACCTGCTGGACCCGGACGCGTGACAGCGCCACGCCCGCCCAAGCCGCCCCGAAAAGGCAGCCTGCTGAGCGGTCTGGGGCAATTCTCCATGTCCACCGTGCGCGCAACACGGGGGTTCTCACCGCTGCTCAGGTTGCTGGGCAGCGAAGCCGATGCCACGCGCTCAGATTTGTCCGAGGCACTGGACAGTGCGTTTGCCGGCGTCTATCAGCATCCGCTGCTGCAGCAGAGCGGGCGGCTGACCGGTTATCTGCGGCACCGCGGCCTGATCCCCAATGAACAGTCCACCGAGGAGCTGATCCGCTTTCTGGTCGACCAGGCCATGGCGCGCAGCCCCATGCCGGTGCCGCAGGCGCTGGTCGACGAGTTCTGGCTCTTTTTCAACGAGCTGTTCGCCAGCCCCGAGCTGAAAGGACTCGGCGAGCTTGGGCTCGACATGGTGCGGCTGGTGCTCAAGACCTACGAGCCCATGCTGGTGGAGATCGTCAACCTGCTCAAGGCCGGGCGGCGCTTCAACCAGTGGCAACTGGACGAGGTGATGCGCCGCGTGGCCTTGCTGCGCACCGACCTGATCATCATGCGGCGGCAGATCAAGGCGCTGCGTCACATTCGGCCGTTCTTCGCGGCCGACCCCGCCGACTTTGCCGGGCAGGCCCAGATCATTGCCCAGATGGTCCGCGAGTTCGGCCCGTTCTTCGTCAAGATGGCGCAGGTTGCGGCCGCCAATGCCGATCTGCTGCCCGACGAAATTGCCCGCGAGCTGGCCGTGTTCCACGAGGACGTGCCGGCCATGACCGAGGCCGAGGTCAACGCGGCGTTCCTGGAGTGCTACGGCGAGCTGCCGCACAAGCGCTACCTCGATTTCGACCCGGCGCGGCCGGTGAAGTCGGGGTCGATCGGCAGCGTCTATTTCGCCAAGAAGCCGTTCCTCGAAAACGGTCTGGAAGTGCTGCGGCCGGTGGTGATCAAGGTGGGGCGGCACAACATTGACCGCGAATTCGTGATCGGCAAGATGGTCATGGGCCTGGCCATCATGTCGTCGCAATACTGGGCGCCGCATTCGCGTTTGGCGCCGTTCCTGCGGGCCATGCAGGAACAGGTGGACGAGTTCGTCGCCGGGTTTGTCGATGAGCTGGATTTCGATGCCGAGGCGGCGCATCACGCACGATTTTTCGAGCGCGCCCGCCATTCGCAGATCTGGCACGTGCCCGAGATCTACGGCCACAGCCGCCGCATCATCGAAATGGAATATCTGGCCGATGCCGTGAGCCTGCCGCGGGCGCTGGCCAAGCGCTCGCCCAGGGAGCAGCGTCGCTTTCAGCGGCAGATCGTGCAGCGGCTCAGCTTCACCGTGGTACGCCACATGCTGCGCCACCAGGAAATGCATGGCGACCTGCACCCCGGCAACATCATGATTGGTGACGACGGCCGCCTGCACCTGATCGACTGGGGCAACGTGGTCTCGCTGGAAGGCAAGTGGAACGCCGTCTGGGACTACCTCGCGGCCGCAATTCTGGCCGATACCGGGTTGCTGGCCGACGCGCTGATCCGCATGAGCACCACGCCCGCACCCGACGTTGCGCGACGGTCGGAGGTGATCGCGGCCCTTGACGACACGCTGCGTCGCAAGGGCATCACGCCGCTGACCCGTCGCAACCTGCTGCGCGAACTGCGCTTGGGTGGCTGGGAGGGCCTGCATCGGCGGGGTCAGGCGGTGCTGCAGCTGATGAGCAACACCCAACAACTCGGGGTGGTGATCCGCAAGGATTATCTGCACCTTTCACGCGCCCTGTTCGCCGCGGCCGGCAGCGTCGGCACCCTGTACGAAGGCGCGCCGAAGCGCCGTCTTCTGCAGGATCTGATCCTGGGCGGCGCCCAGTTTCCGCTGATGCTGGCGCGCGAATCTCTGGCCGAACGCCTGGGCCGAACCCGACTGGCCGCGCCGCGACCGGTGCCGGCGCTGATCTCCCGCCACGCAGACCGTCAGGCGCTTGACCGGCAGTAGCGTATCTGCTGATTTTTCCGCGTTTTTCCAGAGAACCCGTCACATGCTTTATGCCGTGGCCCGCAGTGCCCTGTTTCAACTGGATGCCGAGACCGCGCATCACCTGACGCTTGCCAGCTTCAAGCACATGCCGCGGCTGGCGACGTTGCCGTTTCGTGAGGCCCCGGTGGAGGATCCGGTCAATTGTCTGGGGCTGCGCTTTCGCAATCGAGTGGGCCTGGCGGCCGGCCTCGACAAGAACGGCGCCTGCCTCGAAGCCTGGGAGCGACTGGGCTTCGGTTTCGTGGAGGTGGGCACGGTGACGCCGCGGCCGCAGCCCGGCAATCCGCGCCCGCGCATGTTTCGCCTGCCCGAGCAGGCCGCGCTGATCAACCGTCTGGGCTTCAACAACGAAGGCGTGGATGTGCTGGTGCGCAATGTGCAGCGGGCGCGCTACGGCGGCGTACTGGGCATCAACATCGGCAAGAACGCCGCCACCGCGATCGAGAATGCCGGCGACGACTATTGCATCTGCCTCGAAAAGGTTTACCCGCACGCGCACTACGTCACCGTCAACATCTCCAGCCCCAACACCGCGAATCTACGCGCCCTGCAAACCGAGGGGCCGCTGGCCGAATTGCTGCGCGAGGTGTCGGAAACCCGTGCCGCGCTGGCCGAACGCCATGGACGGCGCGTGCCGGTGCTGATCAAGATTGCCCCCGACATGGATGCCGACGCCGTGCGGCGGG
>TARA_R110002073_G_scaffold106248_3_pt1 | contig 10859 bp, 23 predicted proteins | sample TARA_R110002073 | Tara Oceans TARA_R110002073 (sample SAMEA4397174) | marine metagenome | biome: Polar Biome; feature: [DCM] deep chlorophyll maximum layer (ENVO:01000326); material: water (ENVO:00002006), including particulate matter (ENVO:01000060) such as... | depth 40 m
AGATGGATACAGAAATAATGCCGAAAGGTTTACGGATAGATTAGGCGATTACCTTTGCAGTAATTCAAATCTATTTCCAGAATACAGCACAAACAGCGATGAAGATTTACGACCACAAAATACAAGTGCATTTAATGGCATTTGGTTAGGTGGAAACGATGAAACAGAATATGAAAAAAGAACAGGTCAAAGATATTAAGCGGCTACGAAAGCCTCACAAATTAAACGAGCAAAAATTAAAAGAATATTTAAAAATTAAAGATAATGGCAAATAGAGCAATTAGCGGAATAGTAAGAAGCAATTTAGGTTCTTCAGTTTCAGTAACTCCAAGCGATGGAGCAGATTTAACAGATGTAGGTGCAGCAATTTATGTTGGCGTTACAGGTGATTTAAAGGTAACAATGGCAGACGGTGTGGCGGTAGTATTTAAAAACATTCCTGTTGGATTTCACCCTATTTTGGTAAACAGAGTTTGGTCAACTGGAACAACTGCAAGTGAAATTTTAGCCTGTTATTAATGTTAGTCAACAGACTAAATAATACGTTACAATGCCAACCATTGGTAAGCGGTGGAGGTGCGCCTGCTGTTGATGCAGATGCGGCAGCGTTTATATCAGCGGCTGCAATTACAGGAACAACGCAACAGGACGCATTAAATCAATTAGTTTTAGATTTAAAAGGCACAGGAAGCACTACGAACAATACAGATGTTTGGAGTGATATGTATGCTCTTTATCCTTTTAGCCCTATTGATGGAAGCAATCAAACTTTAACAGCTTATTCCTACAATTTAATCAATACAAGTGCCTTTCAAGTAACTTGGAATAACACGCCAACGATTGATAGCATTGGGGTTAATTTTAATGGTAGCAATCAATACGGAAATACTAATTTTGATATTGATGCAGATGCCCTTAGTTTGCTTGATTTTGGATTGACAATAAACAAAATAAGTGAAGTAGCAGGAAATGGTAGCTATATTGGTGCTTACGATGGAGGTAGTGAGGCTGCTCACTTAATTGAATTTACATCTAATGAAGGTGGGAATATAGGGGCGCTTTATACTAACAATGTTTCTTTCGGTTCTTTTGCAATAGGGGTAAATACGTTGATTAGGCGTTCAGCTTCTGATATGGAAGGCTACGAGAATGGTGTGAGTATAGGTAGTAATACTGTTACCATATCTACTCCTGCGCCATCAACAGCTTTAATCTCATTAGCAGGTCGTAGCGGAGCTTTCTTTAAAAATTGCAAATTAGGAGGAGGAAATGCTATTCATAAAGGGTTAACTGATAATCAAGCGAAAGATTTAAGCGATTCAATAGCAACATATAACACAGCTTTAGGGAGATGATACAAGCACTAATATTTTCACAAGAACAATTCAAACAGTTTCCGATTGATGCAGATGCAGGGGGGGTATGGAATCCTACAAACAATACCGTTGGCGGTGTGTATTGGCTACAATTAGAAGCAAGGGCAGAACTTGAAGCGAAGGGTATTCAATTTACGGTTGGTGAAGTTGAAATAACACAAATAGAGATATAGATATGTACGGATTTTTAGAGAATATAGAGGACACGCCAGCAGACAATGCTTGGACTGAAAGTAGAGAGATAAAGCTAAATGATGAAAGTATCGTATTTGGTTACGAAGGAGCAACAGAAATAGATAACTATTTTTCAACTGCTGAACTATTTAATGAGTGGAGAACGGCTAACACGCCACAAGAAGAGATAGAATGATGAACGAGTTAATAATGCAAATCACAATAGGAAGCGGTGCGGCAATCGCTTTAATCCCTTATATAAAACATCAGGTATTGCAAAATACCAAAGAGATTGATGACATTAAATTGAAGTTGAACAACAACGAAAGAAGCGACGGCATTAGAGATACTAAAATTGCTGTGATGGAATCACTTACCAACAACATTCTTAAAAGACTTGATAAGGTGGATAATTTACTTGAAAAGATACTTGAAAGGTTAAGCAAATAATATTACATTTGGCTCATGGAAATTAAATTAATAGGCGTTAGTAATTTAAGAAGTGAGTACGGTGATTATGATCACGATGTTATTTTGTCAAATGACTTGATTGAGTCTTCGGGTTTTGTTGATATTATTATTGATGATACCCCTATCACATTAGACATTACTCAATTATATGTAGCGACAAAAGCACTATATGAAACCTACTCAATGGAGCAAGATAATCAAATCTATCAACAACAAATTAGGAATTAATGAACTTAACCAAAAACCTAACCCTAGCAGAGGTAACAAAGAGCAACACAGCGACCAGATTAGGCATTGAGAACATACCTAACGGTGGCGAATTAAACAACCTTATAAACATAGCCGAAAAGATATTTCAGCCGCTTAGAGATTACTTCGATGTGCCAATAGGTATATCGTCAGGCTTTAGAAATCAAAATCTTAATCGGGCTATCGGTGGAAGTTTAGCCAGTCAGCATGGCAAAGGTCAAGCACTTGATTTAGATGGTGATATATTTGGGAATTGTGACAACATTAAAATATTTAGATTTATTCAGCACAATTTAGATTTTGATCAACTTATTTGGGAATTTGGAACGGAGCTTAATCCGTCATGGGTACACGTTAGCTATGTGAGTAAAGAAAAAAACAGAGGGCAGATTTTAAAAGCGTTTAAATTACGAGGCAAAACAGCATACACAACATGGGGTTAATAGATGCTATTAAAAACATAGCCAAATCACCCGCTAAAGAGATGGTTACAGGCGTTATTAATGGTGCTGCCGATGTAGTCGATAGATTTGTACAAACACCTGACGAGAGGGCAGCTTTTAAAGTTGAACTTGAGAAAGAAATAAGCAAAAGATGGTCGGAAGATATGGCATCTGATTCTTTTTTAAGTAAAAATGTACGACCATTAACATTAATTTTTTTAATCATTTCAACCGTTTTAATTATCTTCATTGACTCGGGTATGATTGACTTTAAGGTGAATGAAAGATGGATTTCGTTGCTTGAAACAGTCTTAATGATCGTAATCGGTGCATACTTCGGTGGGCGTTCTTTTGAAAAGATAAAGAAAAAGTAATATATTTGGCGAATGTCAGAGATTAGACCAAGATTAAACGGCAAAAGAAAAAAGGCATTTTATAACTTAACAAAGGCACAAAGTCGAATATTAGTAATAGGAGATTTACATGAGCCTTTTTGTTTGGATGGCTATCTTGAATTTTGCAAGGAAACTTATGCTAATTATAATTGTAACAGAGTAGTTATTATTGGCGATGTTATCGACTCGCATTATTCAAGTTATCATGAAACAGATGCCGATGCTTTAGGCGGTGGTGATGAACTGGAGCAAGCAATAAAAAAATTGTCTAAATGGTATAAGGCTTTCCCAGATGCTGATGTTACTTTAGGCAACCATGACCGTATCATTATCCGTAAGGCTCAAAGTTCTAACATACCAAGCAAGTGGATCAAAGAGTTTAGTGAGGTCTTAGAAACGCCAAATTGGAGGTTTGTAACGGATGTATATTATGATGGTGTTCGTTATGTTCATGGCGATAAAAGCGGCAAGCCTCGAATGGCTACAAGGCGCGACATGGTTAGCACCGTTTCAGGACACTACCACACAGATATGTACGTTGAATGGAGTTTCGGTAAAACAAGAGCAATCTTCGCTATGGCGGTTGGTTGTGGTATAGACTCCAAGTCTTACGCAATGGGCTATATGCAAGGCGGAAAAAAAGAAGCGATAGGAGTTGGTATAGTTATCGGAGGAAATACGGCTTTTAATGTAAAGATGGAATTATAACACTATATTTGCATTTCATTTTGGAGGGAGTAGTTTACCCTTTTAGTTTTAGTTTGTTAAAAGAGCCTCGTTTATTCGGGGCTTTTTTTATTACATTTGCAGCTACTTCTTGTTTAATCAACAAAGCAAACTTGGAAGGTAACAGGAGAACGCTTAATCCATTTATAGAGCCTTGCAGAAATGCGGGGCTTTTTTGTGTCCATAAAAATAGATCAAAATAAATTTGGTGGTTTAACAATTGTTTATATCTTTGTGTTCAACAAACGGAAACATTATGAAAATTTTAAGCAATTTAAGCCAAAATGAAAGAATTAATTTCTTAAAAGAAAATAAAAAAGAAATCATTTTTTTAATTGAATCTTTAGGCGGTAACTTAAAGGAATCAATGCAATCACTTTTGGATTCAGTTGATGATTCAAATTTTTATGATTTTTGTGACATCAGCACAATGGCATTTGATGTTGAAAAAAGAATTGAAGAAATAACGAATTCGCAATGCAAAACATTTGATACTTCTGAAGCTGAAAGACAAAATTATTTTGAGAATCAAAGAGAAATTCAAAAACGTTTATTAAACTAAAAACAAATGAAAAACTTAAAACACATCCACAACAAATGCAGCGACATCTTAGAGATGATTGATAACGCTCAGATTATGGTTCAACACCATACAGATCAAATACAAAGATTGAAAACATCAGGGTTAGACTACAAGCACCAACTTAGAAGGTTAGTTGTAAATGCCGAAATGATTGAACGATTAAAATCATATTATTTAAACCAAATACAAAAACTTACAAAATGAGAAAATTAAGCGCATATTTTTTAAAGAGCAGAATTGAAAGTAACAACTATTCATTTATTGAATTAGAGCATTCAGAAACTGAGGACTTAAATTTAAGCGAGCAATGCGGAACGTTTATAGTTTATTACGAAGACATCGACACCGAGATAGTAGTTGATTGGTCACGCAAGACTTTGACGGGCATAGGCACATCGTTTCAAGGTCAAGACGAGCAAATCGTTTTAGATGATGATATAAGTATTGATGAAATACAAATACAAGAATCTGAAAGTAGGGCAAAAATTCACATGATACCAGCTTTTGATGCTGAACTTTCAAATTTAATTTCAGATATTATTGACAAAAAGTATTGATTTATTAACAATTATATTAATTTTACCAAAACTAAAACTATGAGTAACTTAATTACATCAACGCAAGTTGAGAATGCCTTAGCCAATAGAGTGAAGTCTATCGGTGGAGATGAAAAGCAATTTAAGAAAGAGATTAGCTTTGCTATTCAACACGTTAAAAAGAATAACCAGCTTCAAAAGGCTGATCATAACTCGATTATGGAATCAATCCTTAACGTGATGCAAGTAGGGTTATCACTTAACCCAGTAAGCAAATTAGGTTATCTTGTGCCACGCTGGGATAGAATGACCAGAAGCAATGTTTGCGCCTTTGAGCCATCGTATCAGGGTTATGTTAAACTATTAACAGATAGCGGAAGCGTTGAAACCGTTTATAGTCAACTTGTTTATGAGAACGATACATTTGATGTAAGTTATGGCACAAGCACCGAAATAAACCACAAACCTACATTTAAAAATAGAGGCGAAGTAATAGCAGTTTATGCCGTTGGAGTATTACCAAGCGGGTTGAAAGTTCCCGAAGTTATGACCATTGAAGAAGTCAACGACATAATGGAAATATCGGAGTCATACAAGGCGTTTAAAGCCGACAAAATAAAATCGTGTATTTGGGTATCAAACTTTGGAGAAATGGCACGTAAGACCGTTATAAGACGTATATTTAAATACCTACCAAAGACCGAATCATTTAACAAGATGGCAATGGCTGTTAGTTTAGATGAGTCAGATTACACCGCAACAGATGAGCAACTAAATTATATCGAAAGTTTGCTTGAAACTTCATCAATCGCAATGGAAAAACAATTCCAAATAGAAAGCGAGTTTAACAGCTATTCATCTGAAGCTGCTCAAAAATGTATTTACTACTTGAAACAAAATCAAGTTGATCCGATAGACAGCGGGGGCAACTATTCTCAAACAGATATTAAAAACAAACTAAATCAATTGTCATGAACAAGTATAAAAAATTAATGGAATTACGCCATAAGGTAATATGCGAAGTTAACGCAGTTGCCGATAAACTATTTGAGCTTAGAGATTTTAGACAACATTTAAAACTTGGCGAAAAAGAAAGAGTACTCGAAACCAAAAGGTTAAGAATGCAGGCTTTATATCCTGTGTGTGATAAATACGAAATTAACGAACAACAAATCTCAGAGATAATCTGGGGTTATAAAAACTAAAAAAAATGGAGTTAGACGATAAAAATATAGATACAGCTTTAAGCGAGTTAATTATCCACAGGTTAAAGTTAGATATTGCGATACAGTCTTTACAAGAGATACGGGGCGAAATAAAACCGAAGAAACTTGATTTAAAAGTTGAGATTAGTGAGATTGCTAACTTTTGCATTGGTCATTTTGGAGTAGATTTAAGAGAAAAAATTAGAAGCCAAGACCACATTTGGTCGAGATGTTTTTACTTTAAATTAGCAAAAACTTACACACGTTCAAGCCTTGAAAAAATAGGCAATGAGGTAAATTTAAATCATGCAACCGTCATAAACGGATTGAAGCGGCATCAAGATATGGAGGATTATAAAGATGCTGATTACTTGAGATTTATCGACAAAGCTGAGGAGTGCTTTACAACACATTTATTAACTTTAAGCAATAAAACTAACGAAGATGAAAACTGAAATTTGGAAGGACATAAAAGATTACGAAGGACTTTATAAAGTATCTAATCTTGGTAGAGTTAAATCTCTAAAATTTGGAAAAGAACGTATTTTAAGCGCAGCTACAAATGCAACAGGTTATAGTTTAGTCGCTTTATATAAAGATGGTAAAACTAAAGCGATAACAGTACATCAATTAGTTTCAATGGCTTTTTTGAGTCACAAACCTTGCGGTTATAAGTTAGTAGTTGACCACATAAACACGTTTAAAACAGATAACCGTTTACAAAATTTGCAATTAATTACGCATAGAGAAAATTTATCAAAAGACAAAAGATGGAGTTCAAAATACACTTCAAAATATACTGGTGTTTTTTGGTATAAACCTACCCAAAAATGGAGGGCTCAAATAAAAATAAACGGAAAAACTAAATATTTAGGTTCTTTTAAATCAGAATTAGAAGCATCAGAAGCGTATCAATCAAAATTAGAAACAATTAAATAAATATATAATGAGTGAATTTAAGGAAACAGGCAAAGTATTAGCCATTAGAGAAGTTGAGCAAATATCAGACTCCTTCAAAAAAAGAAATATCTGGATTGAAACACAAGATCAGTATCCGCAAACATTAGAATTTCAATTCGTTCAGGACAAAGTGAGCGTTTTGGATTCTTACAAAAAAGACGATATTGTTGAAATTAGCTTTAATCTTAGAGGCAGAGGCTACAAAAACAAAGAAGGTAAGGCAATGGTGTTTAACACGCTTCAAGGCTGGCGAATAGGTAAAGCGGAAGCGCAAGAAGAACAAGCAAGCAGCGAGCCTGTTAAAGCCACCTCTGATGATGATGGTTTACCTTTCTGAAGCGATAAGTTTAAAAATTTAGATTTGGTTTTTATAGCTAAATCAAAAATTTAATTATATTTGCAAAATGAATGTTACAGATTCAAACTTATTTTTTTCTACCAAAGCCTTTAGGAGTGTCGCTGTAACCGATATTTTTAGAGGCTTTTTTTTAAACTAAAACAAAATAAAAATGGCAAAAGAACTACCGTACTTCCAATTTGAACCTGCTGAATATCTAACAAAAGACATCAGCTTTTTGAGCCTTTCAGCGCAAGGTTTATTTATTAATATTTGTGCTTATTATTGGCAACGACAATGCCAATTAACTAAGGCTCAAATCTTACGCAGGTTAAATTATCCTGATGAATTAAACGAGTTAATTAAGGAGTGTATAATTCAACTTAATTATTCCGATGATGATTTTGAAGACGAAGAAATTAGCATAAAATTCTTAGATTTTCAATATGACAAAGCAACTTCTCAAAGTCACGCTAATGCTAAGAATGGGGCAAAAGGTGGAAGACCACCAAAAGCGAAATTAAAGCCAAATGAAAGCGAATTGAAAGCCATAAGAGAAGAAGAGAGAAGAGAAGAGGAAAGGAAAGAAAAGAAAAAACAAGAAAAAATAGAAAGAGAAAAAAGGTTTGAAAGTTTTTGGGATTTGTACAATAAAAAATTAGGGATGAAAACAGCAAACGCCAAATTTCATTTGCTTGATGAAGCTGAAATTGATTTGATATTTAAAACTTTACCAAAATACATTGCATCAACTCCCAATTTAAAATTTAGGAAGAATCCATCAAGCTACTTAAACCAAAAGACTTGGAAGGATGAAATTGAGTTTAAAGCATTTAACGACATAACCCCAGAAAGTTTTTACTAATGATAGATATAACAAACGAAGACAATATGGAATTAATGGCAAGGTATGAAGATAACTACTTTGACCTTGCTATTGTAGACCCACCTTATGGTATAGACGTAAATAAAATGACTCTTGGCAGTGGCAAATACAAGAATAAAGATAAACATTGGGATAGTGATACACCTCCGCAAGAATACTTTAATGAATTATTTAGAGTATCAAAAAATCAAGTTATCTGGGGGGCTAATTACATGATAGACAAAATAGGTATACCCTCAATGGGTTGGGTATATTGGGATAAGATAAACGGAAGTAGTGATTTTTCAGATGGCGAGCTTGCCTTTACATCATTTAAAAAAGCTTTAAGGTCTTTTAAGTATCATTTATCAATGGACAGAAGCAAAAGATTTCATCCAACACAAAAACCAATTAAACTTTATGAATGGCTTTTAATAAATTACGCAAAAGAAGGAGATAAGATACTTGACACACATTTAGGTTCTGGCTCAATAGCACTTGCGTGTCATAATCGAAAGTTTGATTTGACTGCTTGTGAATTAGATGCAGAGTATTACAGCGCAGCAATTAAAAGATTAAAACAACATCAACAACAATTAACTATATTTGATTAACATTGCAAACTAAACTAAAACTAAAATGAGCAAACAAGTAGTAAATTCCCCATTGTCGCTATTAGGCGAATTAAAACAAAGACGAAACACATACGAGAAACGAGGACTTTCAACAGGCTGGAAAAAAGCCGATGAATTTATGAGCCTTAAAAAAGGCTATCCAATAATGATAGGAGGCTATGCAGGTAGTGGCAAATCAGAAGTTGCTTTTGATATTGCCATAAACTCATCTGTTGACCACGATTGGTTATGGCTGATAGTATCACCTGAAACGGGCGACCAGTTCGAGATAATGGAGTATTTAATCGAAAAGGTTGCACAAGGTAAACACATTGGTAAAAAATATCAAGGGGCGTTGTCAGATAGTGAATATGAATCAATTGTAAAATGGTTACACAAACACATCAGAATTCTAGACCGTCAAAGCGGTTGGGATGACGTATTCACAGGTTTAGATTTTAGCTTAAAGAATCTATTTGAGGTTGTTGAGAATGTAGAAAAACAATTAAAGGGTAAATTTGATGGAATCATTATTGACCCCTTTAACGAGCTTGATTTAAATTTAGGTGGCAACATAGCGGGAACGGTAAAGGATGAGTTAGATGCGCTAATACGATACACTAAGAAGAATAACTACCTAACTATTCTAACAAACCACGCCAACAACCGCCACGAGATACAAAGCAAAGATGAAAATGGCAAATCATTCTTTTGGAAGCCCCCAGCGACCAAAGAAGAATGGGCGTTTGGTCAGCAGTTTGCAAGAAAAGGTTATCAAATGTTATTTGTTTACGAGCCACCGATTCAATTCCAACACCTACAAAGAAACGAGGGCAATATTGACTTTATGGAGTCGATTAACAATAATTATAATGTTAGGGAAATATTATGTCAAAAGACTAAGCCAAAAGGCGTGGGGAAAACTGGTAAATTTTGCTTACATTTCGACCGACAACATCAACGATATTACGAGATTGATTCATTAGGAATGAAAAAGAAAATTAAATACCCAAAACTATGAACGATATAATTGAATTAGACGCAAAGCATTTACAGGTTAAGGCAATTGTTAGCGTGTTTATTGACGAGTTAAGTTTGGCAATGCCATCATCTAAATGGTTGAATCACGCTTTAATTATTAAAAATAATAATGGGGGCATTGATGAATTAATTTCAATACTTAAATCAGATGTTGATAATAACCATCAACGAAAAGCAATGATTGATAACTTTAAAAAGGTTAATGATTATATTTATAATTCGAGTAGGTTGATAATTGAGCAGCAGAAAAAAATACAGGATCTTGAGAATACAATTAACAGCATAACTTAAAACTATTAAAATGGAGTATAAAAAAATTAAGAATATTGAAGTAGAGGGAATAGATACAAATGATTATCCAGACTTTTGTGATGCATTTATATCAAAAGCAGACTATGATGGTAAGCCAATGACTGATGCAGAATTAGATGAGTTAAATCAAGATAGTAGCTTTGTTTATGAATGTGTAGAAAGTCATTTGTATTAATTATACATATTTGTATAAAGAAAATATAAAAAGCATACAACGGTAAGTATAAAAACAGTAGCGATATGGAAGATAAAATATTTGATATAGTAACAGACTTAATTAAAGACGATATAAGCAAGGATGAAGCAATAGATAAGCTATTGGTTTTATACAGTGTTAGGCTTTCGTTGTTTCAAAAGAATAGACTTGACTTGCTTAATTGGGCTAAAAGCGAATTAAAGCAAGAAACAAATACTAAACTTGGTAAAACAATGACACCTTATAGAAGTGATAAAATTATATTCTTACGTAGAATTATAGATTGGCTCAACAATGAAGTCTAACATTTAGAATATGAGTAGTGCGGCAACTTGTTGGTATGATGTGTATGGTAAACCACCCATCTTGACGAAAG
>TARA_R110002073_G_scaffold299677_1_pt1 | contig 10850 bp, 12 predicted proteins | sample TARA_R110002073 | Tara Oceans TARA_R110002073 (sample SAMEA4397174) | marine metagenome | biome: Polar Biome; feature: [DCM] deep chlorophyll maximum layer (ENVO:01000326); material: water (ENVO:00002006), including particulate matter (ENVO:01000060) such as... | depth 40 m
CTAAGCTCATGGCAAAGCTAACCTAAAATATCTTGATTAAAAGGACAGTCGTGTTACTGTCCTTTTTTTATACCTAAGATATTGTTTTTAAAGGAAGTTACATAAACCCTTATATATTTGGTAGCCGTTTTGGTAGCCATTCACTTTATTTTTTGGCTATTGGTAGCCATAGGGCGGTGTAATTGTTCACGGCTTCACCAGTAGTGACCGCTGCCTAAATAACTTTTATGCGTCCGCGTAATTAAAAGTTTAGCTATTGCTTTCTGCTTTTCACTAACTCATCAATAGCCCTTATTCTGTCTAAGTAACTATCCTCAATATCTATATATTCCATGAATAGCCGTTTATGTGTAGCACGGTGCATTCCTTTGGGTCTTTGTTTATACAGTCCATCATGCCAGCCTAAACGCTGCCTTATGGCTTGTATGCGTGCATCTGGTCGCTGCCACGGTTGTTGTAGCTGTGTTTGATAGTTTGCTCCTATGCAGTGCCTACAAACGTAAATCCCTGCACAATAAAGCATACCCACACGCTTGCTACATGATGGACACGCCCACCAGTAACGATAGCCGCCATAATTGCATTGAGTCTTTAATAGCTCGATATTATAGCGGTATGCATTGCCCCTGTATTGATAGCTCATTGCTACGCTGTCCGCTTCATTGCCTCTTAGCTGCTTACGGTAGGCTTTAATGCTTAGCTGGGGATAGTCGCTCAGTGTGTGCATGTTGGCTATCTCTAAATGTTATCTAAATCATTAGGCAAGTTTGCTTTGGTCTATCTTAACCTAGTTAATGCTCTTTTTATGGACTCTCAAAATTACCCTTTTTTATGGACTCTAATTATTATTTTGGCTGCTTTCTAAGATGTCCGAAAACTAGATTTAACCTGCTTTAACCTCTTTTTGAAACGGTTTTTATTTTGCGCGTGTGAATGGTGGCGCTCTGTTTGGTCGATACGCTCAACACTCAAAACAATACCCCCCTCGATACCTGTCCAGAAAGTCCCCTTTTTATGGACTCTAAAAAGTCCCTGTACTTGTCGCATTACTGCCAATGGCAATCATGCTCAATAGGTGCTTGCCTCGCGCGTGTGCGTACTGTTCCATAAAGCCCCCCTAACGTGTCCAACAATTCATTTTTGACCCTGCTTACGATGTCCGAAAATTGCCCCTTTTATGGACTCCGAAAACTAGGCAACGGTAAGATTACGGTAAGTTTCAAGCCAGCATTGCGCGGTGTGTGATTTGGTTTTGAATGTAAGGTTTTATAAGGTTTGCGATATGTGGTTTTCTAACGTTTCAATGTAAGGTTTTATCATATTTTGGGTTCAGGTCTTATCAGGTTCTAACCTTGTGGTGTTCTTGGGGTAGTGAGTGCTGCCAATGGGCAATATTAATATGAGGTTTTATGAGGTAGTAGCGCGGTGCTGATTTTGTTTGACAGCTCTATGTTGTTTTAGTGAGGCTATAACGCTGTAGGCTAATGATAGTCATGCTTTGGGCTAACGCTTATCCCATTGGGGGTTAGGCAATCGGTAAAGGGTGGTAAAGGTAATTATACTTTTAAACCTTAACATTTATTAACATGCCGGCAGTCATCAAACTGGTTTGACTGTTAACTTTTGACAACATGCAAGGCGGTGCTATTCACTTTTCGATGTTAGGTTTTGTCAGGTTTTTAATTCCGCATTTGAGGTGCGGAACGTTGGGTTTTCTTGGGTTCTGCGATGTCCAAAAACCTAGGGGAAACCTTAGGGTTTGGTCTCTCTAATGAGTATCACTGATTTAGTTTTAAACCTTAACAATACTTAACAGGCTAGATAGTGCAATTAGCATTTTTTAGACATTCAGGTTTCAACATTTCTCAACATACTGGCAGTCGTCAAACTTATTTGATGGTAAACATCTATAAACATTGAGCGCCTAATCTTAGGGTTTCTTTACACTATAAAAAAGATGCTCATAAATAAATCATTAAATTATGGCTATTGACTCTAACTTTTCACTGCCGAAACTGCCAAAACTTCTAACCAAACATAAAAAAAGGCATTTGTTGGTAATTAATGCTAGTCAGTTACAATTTAGTAATATATATTACATTCTTACTTATATGAGATAGTCTTATGAAAAAATCAGTACTGTTCATGATGATAGCTTTAGGCTTATCTGCCTGTGGTGGTGGTGGTGACGATAGTAGCAATCCGAGCAACAATAATGGTGGCAATACTGGAAGTAGTAGTGGTGTTCAGTACCCTGTAGAGTCTGTAATTACAGACTTGTATACTAGTGGGTATAGCAGTGAACCATTATACGCCTTGGAAGGTATGCAGGAGTGGGAAAGACAGTTTGAAATCATACCTAGAGAAGATACCATTTTCAAAGGAAAGCAAGTAAAGAGCTTTGAGACACTATCAACTCTAAAAAGTAATAGTACAGTTGTCAATATTGCATCAAGCACCTCTTACTTTACTATCACGCCACTAGTAGATGTAGGTGGGATTGAAGCATCACGTTTATATAGAACTGCTGTCGAAAACAATGCTGTGCCTCAGTCTGCTAATACTGGTGCTTCAGGAGTAATTAGTAAGACGATTACTTATGGGGATAGTCGCGAAACTATTAAGGAAAATACAGCTATCAATACATGGTCACTCTCTAAAGCTGATACCTCTAACGCATGGCTATGCCTCGATAATAAAATTGACTATGTAATGCAGTCAAAGCGAGATGAAAGTTTATCCACATGCTATAAAATTGATGTACAAGGTAATGTGTTAGATAGTAAATACATTATCAAAAGTGCTAATAACTTAACTTTTACTAGCAAGTGACACAACTAAAAATATTATTTAAAATTGTGAAAATGGGCGCTATTTATTAATAACGCCCACATATTGCACTGCCAAAACTGCCAAAACTGCCAAAACTGCCAAAACTGACGAAACTGACGAAACTGACGAAACTATAAGAATGATTTTAAGTTTGGATTGATAAAGTAGCGTTCTGTTGGTCTGCCACCCTGCCCCGTGCTTTCCACTTGCTTATAGTTAAGCCAGTCATATTCTATCAGCACATCAAGCGCGGTCTGCACTGCCTCATCATCGGTTAAACCTTTCCAGTTCTTACGCTTAAGACTTCGAGCTGTAAAGCCATAACTTAGCCAGTTGGTTTTGTCGGTTTTGTCGCTTGGTTTTTTGACCATTTCTAAGATTTTCTTAGATAGCAAAGACGCTTTGAGGTGTGAATTATCAGTAATGCAGCTATACACTCTAAGCATGTGCGTTTCCAGCATATCGCCCCATGCAATCGCCGCTTGTAGTGCGTCAAGGCTAACCCCTCCTAACCGTCTGCCTATCTCTACACAGTCCACCAGATGAAAGATGAGAGCTAACGCTGGTATCAGTCTGCCATACTTGAGCAAGTGCTGGGTTATTACGTCATGTTCTGCCACATCAGCTTTGTTCTGTAAGTTGTCGTCCCAGTCCATAAAAACAGGATAGGCGTTACTGTCAAAACGGAAATAAGGGCGCTTGTAATACTCGTTCGGCTCATGTGCCCCATAACTGACTAGGCTGTCGGTGTAAAGGTTGTCCATTGCCTCAAACAAGGCATAAACGGCGTTACGGCTGTCCTTATCGACTGCTATATCGTTTCGCTTAACCCTTGCTATTGGGTCTGGGTAAACCATCATTTGAAAGCGTTGCATAAGTCCGTCATTGCCTAACCCTTTCATGGTCTTTTCTAAATACATCTCTAACTTATCAGGCTGCAAGCCACCCATGACAGACAGACAATGATTTTCAATGAATAGCGAGCCGCGCCCTATCCTATCCACCATTTCGCTGCCTGTACCGTTAAAGCCTGACAGATAAAACGCCCTTTGTTCTTGTTCGCTGTCCTTATCAAGACTGGCTAAAAAGCCTGATAGTTCATCACGAAACTGTAGTACGCCGTTATTGTTTTGGTTTTCAATTTCGCCCAGCTTTTCCATAGTAATATTGCCTACCATGTGACGGCGTGGAATGGGCACGTTATTATCTTGTGCCTTGCTTTCTGCTATGGCTGCTGCCTTTTTGTGCAAGTCCTCACTGGTGATAGGTTCGTCCGTGTCATCGGTCTGGGTAGCGAGCTGCTTAGCCATTTTCTTTAGTGCGTCATCGTCTGCCTTTGCTTTGCTGTCGTTGATGAGCTTTTGCGTTTCATGTTCTTGTTTAGCGAGTTCATGCGCTGCCCGTGCTTGGCTGGCAAGATTATCAATGGGTTTCATTGCGGCGGATATTGACGGGCTTTTCTTACTTGAGGGCTGCCCAATAACTGCACCCCACAGGTTTGGCACTATATCCCAGTCATCAAGGCGCTTAGGCATGATAGCCACCTTTGTACCTATGACGCTGCCCAATGCCACAAGTAAGGGCACGGCTACAAATTCAAGCGGTACGTTGAGCCGTTCGGCGCTGTTCATTGCATAGTTGTAAAGCGGTTCTGGTAGCATGTCTTTGGTTATGCTGGTCACGGGCGGCAAGGTGTGATTGATTGCTTTAGGATTTGCCCAGTCTGCTAACTGTAAATCTATTATCTGGGTATCAGCATAAGACAAAATTTCAGTATAACTTTTGCCACACTCCAGATGAGTCATTACACCCAATGGGGCAATAACTACTTTGACGTTGCACCCTGCAAACTGCTTTTTAACTTTGTCCTTATGCTCAATGCTAGGGAATATCGTTACTTGGGTATCGTGTGCAAAGTGCTTAACGGTATCAAGAAACAAGTAGGGCGTTGGACTCACTGCTACTATGATTTGCTCATGTGCAAAATGTTTAGCGAGTTTTACCCCGTCTAAGTAATTATCAACTATGACAAGCTCATAATCATTTTGAGGTGTGCCAAGCAATAACGCGCATGATTGACTAGTGTCAGTGACAAAAGGCAAGCCGCTATCATTGGGCGTTATACACAAAAGACTTATTGCCTCATAAATCCTGTTATGTAATATTACTCCTACTGTGCCCGTGGTTTGCTGCTTTACCCCTGCATGTTCGCCTGTGGTCGGTGCGATTTCATGTTGAATGTCTAACAAACTATTGGGTTCTAACAGGTTATAAATATCTGTTAGCAGTTTGTCACCTTGTAATGTTTGCTCCGTTGCTGGGCTGTGGTCGCCCAAAACAGTAGTTAAGCCTGTGCTATCAGCATGGGCTTTTTGCTGTGTAGTGGTCATCTTTTACCCCTCGCTTGTGGCTTGTTAGGCTTGCGTTGCTCTCTATATTTTTTATAGTAGCTTTTGCGCTTGGCGTGCTTACGGCTTTGCTTTGGTGGGTAGGTTTTCACTGTTCGCCCTCCTTGCCGTAACGAGTCATTGCTAGGGTTTTATTGATTGAACCTAACTGGCTTTGCAGTAGCTCATGCCACGTTTCCGTGGTGTCATGCGTTAAGCGTGCCATTGATATAGCGGTGTGAGTCTCTATTTTCTCATAGTGAATGAGTGCTAATAGCTTGCCAATGTCACTTATAACAACGGCTGCGCTTTCAAGGTCACAAGCAATATCTGATAACTCAAAAGATGACATAACAATAACTTCATTGTCGTTCGGTTCGGTTATGTCTATTACTGTACGTTGGCTGGTTTGGTTGCCATTGTATAGCGTGGCTATCGCTTGGCGGTTAGCTGGCGTGTCATGGAATAGTGAGGGCTGATAATCGCCTGTTTGTTTGTCACAAGCTGGGACAAAATAGCCTTGCTTGTCATAGTACAAGTGGCTGTCATCGTGAGTGAGTGCCAATAGTTTGCGCTTGCCGTATGGGTCATTGCTAAGTACAAACGGGTTAAGGCTCAATGACGGGCACAGAACCCTATCACCTGCTTTGAATGTGGCTAACGTGCTGTTTAAGTTACTCATGATTAGTTACCTTTAATTTTGTGAGTGTCTGGACGTTTACGGGCTGGCATGAGGCGATTAGTAGCAGCATTAACAAGCAAGCCATGATTGATAGAAAACCGATAAAGCTATGCTGGCTTTGTTTGGGTTGCTGGCTGTCGCTGTGCTGCCCGTGGTCGGCTTTTAGATTGGTTTTGTTATCTTTGCTCATTTCTTACGTCCTCCACGTTGAAAGCAATTTCTGCTATGCGTTTGGATAACTCTTTGAGTGAGTCCACTTGTCGGCTGCCTGTTGGCATTGCACAGCGTAAAGTTAGTAGTTGGTTTTCTACTTCTACTATCTCAATGAGGCTATTAATGGCGGTCACATTGGTATGTAAGGTAATGATTAGCTGGTCTATAAATTCATCAGTTATCATTAGCACGCCCTTGTCTTTTAGCCTGTCCATTACTTCATTTATAAAAGTGTCATCACTCATAGTCATTCACCTTTATTTCAGGTAGTAAGATAAGCCCACTCAACATCTCACTAACGATACTTGCCAGCTCACCATTAGCAAGTAAGGCAGACCGTATAGCGACTATTACGCCCTCGCTTACGTCATCGTCGGTATTGATAGCATGAAGTGCCGTTGCTAGGCTCTCAGCATCGTTTGATAGGTCTTGTATGCGGTCATCAATGACAGACAAGTAATAACTATCTACTGCCACTAGGCGCGGCTCTAATACGTCGTTAGACTTTTTCATGTGCTACCCCTTTGCCGTCTGCTTTGTTTACCCAGTAACGGCTAAAATGCTTGCCGTTCTCTTTGATGGTTTTACTTTGAATATTCATACCTGAACGTCTAAGCTCATGAATACATTTAGCAAGGCGCGTTATGCGGTATTCAGTGATTGCTTGCCATGATGTTATTGGCTGACCTGTTAGCAAGTGGTCTTTGATAATTTGGTTTTGAGTTTGTTTGGTCATTGGTTACCCCTCACTGTTAGCATGTTGGCTATCAATAAATGCCAGAATGTCGCTGTTCTTAAATAGCAAGATGCCATTGACGTTTGACGGCTTGATAAACTTAGGCGGTTCAGCTTGCCACCATCTACGCAAGGTCAAAGGACTTACACCAATTAAAGCGGCTGCTTGCTTGATACGCATTTGCCCGTCTGGGTGGATTGCTGGGGGTGTCTGGGCGTTATCTGTTGCTTGGGTCATACTCTTAACTCCGTATGTCTGCCATTGTTTGGCGTGGTCTGGAGTTATCAGTATGCTAGGCAGTGTATGGGGTGTAGCAATGGAATGCTCTTAAGAAAGGGGCATTATGTGAGGGTGTGCCCCTCATGTTTTAGGCAATAAAAAAAGCCCTGCATTTGCTGCAAGGCTCTTATGTTCTGCTCATGTTGTTATTGGTTCTGCTTGTAGCTTTTATTCAATATCAAGCCTGTTATAAATCCCTCCGCGTTTGCTAAGTACTGGGCTGCTTGATATGAGCTGACTTGCTTGGCGCTGCCCTTGCCATATTTAAGCGGCGTTAAATAATGCTTGGCTATACTACTGGCGCTCATGCGTTCAACATATTTCAATATTAAGATTTTGCCCTCTAATGGTTTATGCTCACATAAAATAGTGACAAGCCCCTCAACTTTTAGCGCCTCATCATCAGTTATAAACATGGTAGTACGTGGTTTTCTTTTCTCTACTACGTGCCCACGCATTAACATAGCCATTGGGCTGGAATATCCTAACCCTGTACCGTCTGCTAATACCCACTGCCCCCACGCTGCTAACAAGTTCTGCACTTCTAAATCTAAGCTAATTGCCATAACTCAATACCTCATGATTGTGTTTCAAGATAGTAGCGGCTGCCTATAGGGGTCATGCAATGGAGTAGCCCCAAGAAAGGGGCGTTATGCTATGAAGTGGTCTTTTCTTTTTTAGGTGGCATGTATAACTGCTCAATAGCTCGCAAAGGGTCGGCTAGTTCATCTTGCTTATTTTTACTGTGCGCGGTATTTATCAACATTGCCACACGCTTGCCTAATGTATTGTCTGGATTAAGCCCTAACTTTTTAGCAATTACCTTAAACTTACCACCATGAGAAGTGATATGACTATCTTTTAGTTCATTATCCACATAAATGCGCTGCCATATCATCATAGCTAAATGCAGTTCAGGCGGATAAATATGCTCACTCATGTTCTGCCAGTCAAGTGGCTGGTCTGTGGTCGTAGTCTTGGCGGCTGCCAGTTCGGTATTTGCTTTGTCCAACTGCTCTTTGAGCTTGTCAATTTCAGCTTGTGCATTAGCTGGCGTGTTTGTCTGTTGCTCTAACTCAAATATCTTATTATCTTTTTTCTTAATGACATTAAGTAGCCCTTGAATACGCTTTATCATTTCATCAGGTGTGTTTACGGGGTGCGTGTCTTCATGAAAGCTAAAGTCATTACTATAAATTTGATACGACTCTTTAAGGCGCTCATCTTGCGGCAAGTCTTTATTAGTTAAGTCTATGCGTTTTCCAAAGGGAATGGTTACAACATCGGGCACAGCGGCTTGAAACTTTGAAAGCTGTTGTTCTAGTTCGGCTATTTTGTTCTGTGCGTCTGTTAATAGTTGATTTGGCTGCTCACTGATATTCAAAGCAGTTGTATGCTGCCTCGTATTAACTGGCAACTGCTCCAAGATATTATTAATATCCTCAATACTGAAAAAAACATTATCCCTATCTATAAGAATGGATTCCTCAATATCTTCATACTCGTATGTATGTTCGTATGATGGTTCTTCATGGAATAACCAAGCGTGACTATCAATGTAATACTCATCATTAGGTTTGATGTTATTTATTACTTTAGATGTTTCATCGTCACCAATAAAACGGCTTACTATAATTTCATGAACATACCCAGCATTTTGTCTCAGTTTAAAAATACTGTTACCTAGACCCTTGAAAGCTGAGTCCCTAAATGGTATCGAGCTGCTAAATGATTTTCTAGACTCTAAATATAAAGAATGGTCATCTTTAAAGTAGCCCTCAATACGCCATATATTTTTTATTTCTACACCCTTAAAATCTAGTTGTGCGGAATGTTTTAAGACTGCATAACCATCAAAATAATAGATAGGTTTTAACTGTCCTTTGCTTATAAATCTATCTAAAAACTGTTTTGCGCCTAATGTTTCAAACATTGAGCCTTTAATCTTGTTTTCAGTAATTAGGATAGCTTCATCAATGGATAAGTACTTAATCATGTTTACACCCTACACCCTTAAACAAAATAGGAGTGAGGCGGTGACAGCATAAGGGTGTAAATCGCTGTCGTTCGGTTCATGACTACCTAGCCTCACAAGTGGTATGACAGCCCTTGAGCCGTCAAAACTGGTTAAAAACTATCTATACGGGGGTTTTGTCAGTTATGGCAGTGCTGTTTTAGGCTTGTTTCTCTTTTTTTCCCTTAAAATCAGCATGAATAACATTATCAAACTTGCCAGCCTTTATATTGTCTAGGTAGTTTGCCCAGTCGTTCATCATATGCGTTCTACCATCTGAAAAATCAAAACGGCTATATGCTTTGCCATACTTATTAAGCATGGCATGACCTAATTGTATTTCGGTTATCAGTTCATCATAGCCCAGTCGTTCCATCAGCATAGTTTTTGCACTGGCTCTAAAACCGTGGGGGCTGTGAATGTCTTTGTAGCCTTTGCCATTATTCATAGCTGGGCTGTTCAGTAGCTTATTAACTTCTTGGGCATGATGATATTGGACTTTTTTACGTCTGGAATTATAAAAAACATAATCATAATCGCCCGTTAATGGCTGCAGTTTCTCTAATACTGCTATAGTTTGCGGTGCTAATGGTATCAATACACTATCTACCATATCGTCCCGTCCCTGCCCTTTCTGTGGCTCTAATATCCATTGCTTGGCGTTTAGGTCAATATCTGCCCATCTCATAGCACAAACATCACCAATGCGAACAAACGTGAGTGATAGTAGCTGTAATATGCTTTTGTTATATAGCTGGCTTGTATCGTCTAACTGGTCAATATCTTTTAGCAGTTCGGCAAACTCTTTAGGCTGTGTTAATGATGGGCGGTGCTTTACTTTATGTTTAATTAGCGTTCCACCTAAGTCGCTTGCTGGATTGTACTCAATAATCATATGAGCTTTAGCAATTTGTAGAATGCTCTTTAATATGGTTTTTACCGTTAAGCCTTTGTATGAGTGCTTTTTTTGTATGTCTTTAATAAACTTGATGACAATACTAGGACTAATATCTGTAACTTTCATATGTCCTAAATTTTGCTGAATAACTTTGATAATGATTTTATTGCTCTTAATGGTCGACTGGGATAAGCTCTTGCTGCTTTGAATTTCCAGCCATTCATTAATAAAGTAGTTTAAGGTGTTTTGACGGTCTGCGATGTCTTGTTGCTTTAGGCTGTCCCTATGCTCTATTGGGTCTATACCTTTAACTAGCAGTTGCATATTATCACTGTGACATTGACGGGCATCGGCAAGGGTTAACGCTGGATATTGTCCTAATGTCATATATGGACGTTTGCCAGTTACAGGGTGGGTATAACGATGTCTAAAATCTGCGGTAGCGTCTTGGCTGTCTTTTTGTGGTCTAACACGTAGCTCTAAGCCTTTATAGCCAGCTATAGGATAACTAACTGTTTTACTGTTCTTGATAGTTTCTTTGATTGCTTTCTTAATTTGAGTGTCGGTTGTTAGGTCTGCTTTGGTCATCGTCTCATCACCTGTATTTTGGTAGCCACTTTGGTAGCCATTTGGTAGCCGTTTTCACATTAGTTCTAACGCTATCACAAGTGACATATTAGCAGTAAAGCCAATATTAATAAAGGGTTTGAGGTTATCAGGTTTTATCAGACATTATCAAAAAACGCCATCGTGTTACTGTCCTTTTTTTGTCAAAATAACTGCTAACAAAATAATTCAATATCAATAGG
>TARA_R110002073_G_scaffold4034_7_pt1 | contig 10844 bp, 2 predicted proteins | sample TARA_R110002073 | Tara Oceans TARA_R110002073 (sample SAMEA4397174) | marine metagenome | biome: Polar Biome; feature: [DCM] deep chlorophyll maximum layer (ENVO:01000326); material: water (ENVO:00002006), including particulate matter (ENVO:01000060) such as... | depth 40 m
TGTAAGGATTGAATTTCATATCCTTTACGAAAGTGCCAACGTCATCACTGGTATCAAACGACGTCCCTGATAATTGATTTTCAACTGTTGCTATCTGCTCGGTCAAAACAGTTTCATAATGTTGTATAGTTTCTGTTTCAATTTGTTGACGGACGTTTGTTCCCCCAGAAACTCTTTGACCAGATGAACCAACTACTCTCGCATTAGATGATGTTCCTGTAAACCGAGTTTGACTTTCTGCACCGATAACCTTTGTGGTCGGTGATTGGAAATCTTCTACTTCATTGATAGCATCAACCAAGGTCTGTAAACCGGATGCCATATCGATATCAATAGATATATCATTTTCCGGAGGATGTCTCACGTCATAGTAATTATCATAGTCTGGATAAATTTTTGCATTACCATTGAACTGCCACATTGCTCCAGCGGTGTTTCTGGTTCTTGTTGCATTTGATTGTTTAATGTCTTCTTTGTCATCATACGTTAAAGTAATGAAGTTGTTTCTAATTTCGGTATTTGCGAATGATACTGGCTTAATATCAATAACTTGTCTTTTGTTTTTAGACGTCATAATATTTCTAGCTGTATCATAACCTGCTTTAAACTCTCTATCAATAATAGCGGCAGGGCTTCTGCCAGAGAAGTTGTCTACTAAAATCCCGTTTTTAAATCTATCGAGAGATGTATTTGCAGATGAAGGGATTGTCATGTCCGTCGTGGCTTTTTCTATTGCAGTCAATGATGTGTAATATTGTAGTTTCTCAACATCCTGCTTAATTTGGCCAATGTCTTTCATTGTAAAGTTTCTTATTTGCTTGCTTTGCATAGAATAAGAATAATCTGGTCTTCCTGCCAATCTTGATTCTTTAGAAGTCAATGATGGAAATACTGGCACACTAACAGAAGCAATTGGCATCATTTGTTCAGTGACTCTTGGGGCTATAGGAGTAAGTGAAGCTACCCCCTCTTTAACCTGAATTTGTCCATTAATATCCAACGCCAATGTATCTACTCTAGGTAGATAATGTTGGTAATCAATATTAAGCTCTACCCCTGGAGCTGCAAAGAATTGTTCTGTGCTGGACGATTCACCAAAAGCAACTGTGTTAGCTGGATTGGTGGAAGCAGTTGTTGCCGACGTAGCTTCTGATACGTTAGCAGTATTACCAGCGTACTTCCTGAAATCTATTGTATCTCTTAGATCAAAAAGTTTACCATTAAAGCTAGATGTATATACAGGAATTTCTTCCGTCCGAATTTTATCAGCCGGCAAGGTAGTCGTCTCATCGTCAATAGGATAACTGTCTACTGTGAAGAAGCCATAACCATCACCCGATTGAGTAAATGCTCGAGCAACAACCAATATTTTTGTGTTTGCATTTAATGCTAAGGACGGGCTTGCTATTTGTCTTAGTTTTGATAGATTATAGAATCCATCTTCTTGATTTGTATCGAGAACAAAATCATCAGTTTTGTCTCCTCCAGAAGTATTAGCCTGTGCTTCAATTCCTGTAAAACTACCTGCTACTGTTGAATTACCGGTTGCGACATAAACCTTTTGAATATCATACACATCAGGTATACCTAATGACCACGGTCCTGTTGTTGTTTTAGCATTGTTACTACAATCAATTTTAATATAACTGTTAGCATTAAGTACTTTATTCTTTTGTTGAGCATTGCTCTTCTTGACGTTATGGATAATATTAACATCTAAGGTTTGTGAGCCAAACAGAGCTTTACCTCTAGTAGCATTGATCGTAACAGAATTAGCAGTAGTAGAAATAACAACATTCGACACGCTGGTTGTATTTGCTTCCAATAAGTGAATTGGATGATCATCAAGAAACATTCTAACATATTGGTTCGCAGCTCTTGCAGAGTCGGCCGGCGTTTTGAGCTCAAGATGAGTAGAGTTCGTGATGCCAGCAATTTGCTTTGTATCACCACCATGAACTTTAATTGTATCCCCAACTTGTAGTTCATTTACGAAGTTGGTAGAAGTGCCTATCACAACCTTGCTGTTAACAACTGTTGTGGCTGTACCAGTTAAGTTAGCAGTCTGAGCAGTTGCACCATTAGCTACAATAATAAAATCTTTTTCTTCTGATTCCGATAAAGTGGAACCACCTGTATATGGGAATGTTCTATCACCAGTAAGTGAGAAAGTAATTGAACCATTTGTTTCTAGAACAGCAGACGTCAAGGTTTTGTATGTATATTCTGTATTGTTGGCTGGCTTGTGAGTTAAAGTCTTGACACCCTTATTTGGTAAAGGTCTTAGAAGCACTTTACCTGCTGTTTCTTTCAATTGTGCAAAACCAGGTTCGTCTTGCAGTGCATCTTCAAGAACAAGCTCGCCATCGCCTTCGTTAAGGTCGGCTGCTGAACCGCTGTAGTTCAACTCCCCTAACAGACTAAATCCAGTATCAACACCTGGCGTAACAGTTGCAAGTGCTGCTCCTTCAGAATCTTGACTAGTACCATCTAAAATTAACACTCGCTTAGTAGCCTCTGCCTGCTCGAGAACAATGTCACCAATACCAACACTCGGGGAGTAAACAGCTTTCACGTCCCTGAAGTCTCTACCAGAATCCATATTAATATCAAACATATAAACTCTGTATTGAGCATCCCCATTACCAGGAACACCAGATTCAAATCTAATTGATCTTACTTTAGCAGTGCCCATAACATTACCATCATAATCTGGACCAGATGCTGTTACGTTAGTGCCAGTACCGGTAGGAATTGATGGAGCGGTTGAACTGCGAGGTAATCTAGATATTCTACGTGCTGCTGTATCTAAGAATTTGATCTCAGCACCATATTGGAATTGGAACAATCCTAAAAATTCTTTTACGAAAACATAGTTACCAAAATTCTGTGATATTGTTACGTTATCAACATTAGCTGTGGTCAACCCCTTTGCAATTGCAATTCTCGATGTTCCTACCGTCTCGTTCCGGAACCCCTGTACATACCCTTTGCCAGGGCCGACAAGAATGTTGTCATGAGTAGTATTAGCAACTATGCTTTCAGTTGCAAATGTAAATGCTTTGGTAACGTAATTGCCACTTTCCTCAAAGGTTCGTTTGGCCATTTCACTACCAATTTGAGAATATTCGGTATCTTCCTGGAGCCGTGTAATTACATCCTCTTCCATTGTCAAAATAGAAAAGAAGTTATTGGTACTGGCTACATTATTAGCCGTGACCGATTTAAGGGTTGCCTCTAGCTTTAATCTATCAGCGCCAGGAGCATTTTCATTATTAAATCCTGCAGCATTGTCCAGCAGTGTTGAGTCAACATCAGAGTTGACTAAGGTTTCTTCTGTTGTGAATCCTATATTGTAAGAGTTGCCCGTCGTCGTATATCTATCGACAAGAACCCGATGAGGATCAACGTCAACAAAATGTCCCTTTTGATACACAACACCATCAGTTACTTGAAAGGAAAGAGTTTTGCCAACTACATTAAATCTTTGGTAATCTGCAAGTGCAGCTTTAGAGACTGAGTTAACATGGTAATTGACGTCATCACTTTGAGAAACTTTTGCTTTTTGTAAAGCTGTGCTTGCGACGGTGAATGTAACATTACTTGTAAGTTCGTATGATAGACTTGCTCCGCTACCAGTTGCCGTATTTACTGTCAGATCTGCAGTCTCAAGATATAAATAATCTTTACCGGAATCAGTAACATCTACAGAAGTAATAACACCACCAGCATTAGTAACAACAGTGGCGCTAGCATTCGAGCCAAAATTACTAGTAAAGATGACAAGATCACCATTAGTATAATTACTACCACCACTACTAATAGACACAGAGTTAATAGTTCCATTTGCATCATAAAATTTTAATGTTGTTGATGGGATAAATTTTTCAATAGTTGTTTGATCACCGTTAGCATCAAGAGTTGAGGTTTTACCTACATTAACATATCTACCATAAAAAGTATTCAAATCTGGATTGTTAATTTCAAAACCAGATTCCACATGATTTAGTTGCATTGCGAGATTAACTGAACCGCCTCTTTCTGAAACAAGAAACCCATTAGAATATTCAGAAATTGCAAATACTGTATCTGTAGTACCATCTACCGTTGCTCTGTCGTTGACCTTAACGTAATGTAATAGGTCCTTTACTAAAGTACAGCCATTAATAATTGTTCCAGCTTGCAGTATATTATCACCAAAAGTAGCTATCTGATTCTGAAGAATTGTTTGAAGTTGTGTGAGCTCTCTGGCTTGTACAGGAACAGAAGGCTTGAACAGAACTCTATTATAGCCTGTTTCAGCATCAAAGTCGTCATAGTAGGGACTCACATTTAAGTCGGTATCAAGATATTTGCTTGCCATCGGGTTCCTCTATCAGAATTGAATTACTAGTTTTACTGTTTCTGTGGTTGTATTTGATCTTGACACTGCGGTGATATTTTTTAACATTAAGACTGTGCCTGAACCTTTTACTAAATCTGGACTTATTTTACTCTTAAATCTAGCGACATTAGCAGAAGTAGCTCCAGTAACAGAAGCCGTGTTGCTAGTATCGAAAGTCCCTCTCACTTCAGACAATGTTGTTATAGTACTATTACATGCATAAACAAAACCATTAGCATTATTTATCGAATCTGTAACTTTCTCATCTTCACTAAATGTAGAACCTGAAGTAAAATTATGACCAAATTTATGGGTTTGTTGAAAATAGTGACTATTAGATCTACCTGAATCTTCAGCATTAACATAAATTGTGTTGATAATTGCAGATGCTTTTGAAGTAGCACCAACCACATTTGCTGAGTTGCTAAAAACTCCAACAGCATTTGACAATCTCAATGCTGTCGTGTTTGCAAAAGTAACAACACCTGATGAATTGCCTCCAAAAGTCACGTTCTCATCAAGAGAAAAATTAGCCGTCGCACCAATTTCATTTAGGTTTAATTGCACATTTGCATAATGGGGATCTTTAAGTATCCCAACAGTTCTAAAATCATTATCTGTTGTAATGTTAGAAGATTCGTTATTTGCAAATTCTGTTCTCAGTATTACATAACGAGCAAAAAGTTCTTCTTTTGGATTACTAGCGTGACCGCCATATGGACCAATGATAGCCCTTGCCGTTGCAGTAGTCGAAGCATTGTTACCAACAATTGTAACATCAGCGTGACTATATTTAGATCCTCTGTTTAAGATTTCCACATTGGCTACTGTGTTCGTCGATGTGTTAATTATTGCTCTAGCACTAGCATTTGAACCATCACCAGCAACTACAACTGAAGGAGTAATTTCATAAAACGAGGATGTGTCTGGCGCTTTCGATAAAGCTGAAGTTAATACAATTTGGCTAGTGGCACCATTCCAAGAAGATATAGTTGCAATCTCTCCATTACAACTACCAGCTGTAAAATATATAGAACAATTGTTATAATAATTTGTTGCTGTGTTCAATGGTCTTGCAGTGTTGCCAGTTTGAATTACAAACACAGTAGTATTTGTAGCGCTAGTGACTGTACCATTAGCAAATTCATTATAGCCGTTGCCATTATTTGTTACGGTATATAAATCAATCGCACCATGAACTGCATTGCTTATTGCATTAGAGTTCTCAATAACAGGTAAATAATTGTTAGCATAGTATTTTTCATAATCAGTTTGATTTACACTATACATATATCTCCACTGAAAACCATCAGCTCCGGATTTAATGTACAGAGTATCTAACGAAGCTGATATATCAGAAAATAAAGGCTGTGATGTTGATGCCGTGTTTCCGTTATTGTCGATACACTTCCAAACGTGTCTAGTTGTACCTTCAGTAGTCACAGTATAGTATTGTTTAAGATCCAGCGAGTCTAATGTTGTATCAGTATCATCATATTGTGAATAGAAATTACCATTAGCCCAATCATAGTTATAAATTGCCGACACAACATCGTTACCGACCAACAGTTTACCAAATTGCATCTCGTCGTATGTCTGACCTACAGAATTTGCAATTGCATTGCTAGGTGTAGGTGTTGTTCCTTCTGAGTATGGTCTATGCTTTGTTGAGAAAACATAGTACATAGAATTTGCAGCTTCACTAACAGACTCGACGAACTGATCTGCAGCGTGTACGTGGAATTCTTTATATATTCGTTCTGTCATTAATTAAGCCTGAGTAACTGTTGTGGTTGCAATTGCTATCGTTGTGTTGTTATATGAATCCACAGCCACTTTACCGAACAATTTGTATCCTGCTGTGTGCACTACTTGCTTTAGAGCTTTCTCGTATCTATTTAGTTCAAACTCAGAAAGGACCTGGTACGAGAATGTTTGATAAAAATCATTATCGTGGATGAAATAATCACTGTTGAGAGTGCCTGTATTATCTCTCCAAAAACCAGAACCAATTCCGGTACCATTTGCAACGGCTGTTCCTGTAACTATTTGATTTTGCCCGTTTACAGTAAATGACATACTTTCTCCTGTCTTAAATCTCAGACCAGAAGTTTCAATTTCAACAGAACTAATCAGACCGGTACCGGACGATACGTTCGCATCGTTGTTTGCATTTACACCACTTTTTACAAACCGGTTGTAGGTATTAACTTCATTACCAATGCCAGATGCTACAGCTGCTTTTGAACTATCGAAATTTTTCATTATTTTATCAGATTTGAATTGATGTTCAACCGACATCATTTTAGCTGTAAAAGACTGCGCAGTTGTATTGACAGTTAACACTTTAGCAACTGCTATAGCATTTTCGGTTGCAGCTGTAAAGGTTCTCACAGTTGCAGTTTCGGTTACAAAGTTATTACCGGCATTTAATGAACTAGAATTAGTACCATCAAGCAAAAGATCATCTCCAGCGTCTGTACCACTTGCGTCAGTTTGGTTCAATACAATATTATCTGCAGGAACAACCGTCTTGCTGCTAAGTAATCCAGTTATTGTATTGCCTAGCAAATCAACAGAGCTTCCAGTCACAAACCAACTATTGCCTCTTGTTTTTTGTTTGATGTCACCTAAATGTAAAACCGTAGAGTTTGAAATTCTTACAGTTGCAAAAGTATTAACAGAACTATTTACTACTTGTACTACACCCTCACCAACTGAGAACGTGTTTCCAACAGCTGTGCTGTATGTAAATTCCTTGACATCTGATGCCGTAAATTGCCTCAAAACATCTCCTGGAACAAATGCTGGTCCAGCTTTATTAACATAATCCACGCTTATGTTTAAAGCATTATAGTTGTCTACAAACTTATTTTGGGTTAGTATTATAGGATCAGTCGTATAATTATTACCAGTATTGGTAATTTCAATTGAACTGACTTCACCTAACAATTCATTTGTTAATGACAAAGCTGAGTCAATAGGATCTAGAAAGTTGGCAGTAGCACTTTTAGCAAACCCATAAGGAGGATGATCATCTGCAACTATATTATCATTAGCATTGGTTGAGTCTGCGTCGGTTCCATTCAACACTAAATCACTACCAGCATTTGTCGATGATGCATCAGTACCATCCAATAATATATTAAATACAGCCACATTCTCTACATTACTGAAGGCTCCGTCAATTCGCATATCGGCAAACACCACTCCCCCGGAATTTTTTGCACCTAAGAAATCAGTGTAAACATTTGTCGATACACCATCACTAATAGTATTAATAGAAAGAACTGTATTGTTTCCTGATCTATTACCAATAACTGTAGCTACTGTGTTAGTAGTTGTTCCCTTTACAAATGCTTGAGTATCACTAGGCCAAGCACTAGAAGCAGAATTATCTGCCAATGATACGTCATTGATACCTATAGTATCTCCTCTTCTACCAATAAAAGATCCGGTAGCATAAGTGTTTGCAAAATCAACAAGTGCAGCATTAACAACAGCATTCCCAGCAAATTTAATTGTCTCAACATTATATTGAAAAGATCCACTAGTCTCAAAGACGACTATTGAGCCTTTGCCAAAAGTTGTTATGTTATACGTAACATTATTACCAGCATCTGTCGACACAGCATCAGTACCATTTAGCAATAACTTGCTATTTTCATCCGTTCCGTCAGCATCAGTTCTCTCCAACAATACTGCAAACTCTTCTGATCTTTCAGCAGTGACAGATCCCAAAAAACCATTTGCAATTACATCACCATTTGCTGCTACACCTTCAACATATGATTGTGTATTAACAGAATTGTAAAAACTATCTTTGTCTTCCAATCCAAGAACGACTCTTGGGGAAAATATAGTTTCGAAAAGTTGGAATGTATTTGCAGGTCTAGTGTTAGCAGTATAATAAGTGGTGAAGTCTTTTACAAAACCAGAATTACTAAAAGAGGCTGATGTGAAGGTATTTGATATATTATTGACTTGTAAAGTTGTTTCACTGGCAGCTACATTACTTACTGCAGTGTTGACACTATAACCGGACCCGCCTTCTTGTAATCTAATGTCCGGTATGCCTGTACCTTCTACAGTTGTCAATACTTTAATAGTACCTATCGTAGATGTATTAGCCTGTGACTTTACTTGTAGCTTATCTCCCACAACATAATTATTCCCACCATTCTCTATATTGACACCACTTAAAGAACCATTCAATCTAACTTTATGAGTTCCTGCTGAATTAACAAGCAACTCATCTGCTTGAAATTCACCATTGAGAGACTCCATATACAAAACACTTAGTAACGTGCCTCCAACTGATGTACCCATAATAGACGTAACAAAAGCAGTTGCTTGTGAAGTCTCACCTGTAACACTCCCAAAGAAAGTTTGTAAGATGTCTTCATCAGGAATAAAGCATTCGACAAATCTTGGTATAACCCAATCAGCATCCGAGGCTCTCATTATATGTTCGTTTGGAATGTATAGATTAATATTTTTATTGTAAACGAGCTTGAAGAACAATTCCAATGCTCTTCTCGATCCTTTCGATCGATACAAATCTAATATATGTTTTATTAAAAATGGTACATCGACTGTTGTTTCGTCTGGTATACTGAATAGGTAGGTCTCTTTAAAATGAGTTAGAAAGTCGCCTACGGACTGATCTACATCAGTTTGTTGCAATAGATCACGTGAAATGTTTAGAGTATTGTCTGTTTCCTCTAAATGCTCATAGTAAGCCTTTGTGAACAACACCATTAGATCAGCATCATCCCTATAAACATTAGGGAATTGTAGATTAATTAATGGTGAGATATGGTCTTGAATGTCATTTAGTTGTATTTCAGCCATTACAATCTCAGTTCTGTGACCGTTACTGTTGTGTCGGATGTCCTAATTCGTATGACATCCTCATTCTTTCCAACAATGTCCGGATCAAGTGGTACAGCATAAACCTTAATGTTCCCACTAGTGGCGCCAGAAGCATAAGTATTTATTACAAGACCTGATATTTTAACCTCGCCTTTCACATAATCTACAGTACCAACATTTTTATTCAATATAGTAAGATCTGTATTACTGACAGTAACAACTTGTAATACTCCAGCAGAATTATCTCTAAGAGAAGCACCAGTTATACCATCATGTTTAAACACTTCGGATGTAATGGTTGGAGTTGAATATCTCTGAAATGCATCTTGAGATATCTCATCAATAGGATTATCAATTTTAAGTTCTTGATTAAATTTAAGAGTTGATGCGAATGCTGTATCAACTTCTGGTGAAATATCTTTTGTCATTTTCACATTAACTTCATTGCTTTCAATTGAAAGATGAGCATTGCCGACTTCTTTTGATAACTTACTTTTTCTAAACGTCCTGTCAAATTTATCTAAGTTGTCGGTATTGAAAGTAACAATTGATGACGATGCCAGGGTTTGAATTTCTTCCGGAGTCTTAGGTGTAGCATTTCTATTGTATTTAACTTTGACGTCCAGAACAATATTAATAAATGTCGGGTCCTTAATAGTGGATCGCATACCAATTGGCATCTTTGGTTTCAAAAAGTTTGATACTTGGTTTTTTAATTGAGTTGGAAGAACATCATATGCTTCGCTTCTCAATGCAATAATTACTCTACCAAATTGAGGGGTTTCTTCTTCCTCTCCGCCATACACATACACAGAAGAAATGTCGCCAAACTCATTTGTAACCAAAGTTGCATAATCATCAGACGTTACAGCTCTCTCTTGAACAGATAAGGATCTGGGAGCAGCAAATTTAACATCATCCAAATCTTGAAACTTGTCACCATTAGAAGCCCTATTTACTAATGATACAGCAACAGGATGTCCTTGAACACTATCAGCAGAGAAAGAATTAGCACCATTAGGATCTGTACCTGACGATACTCTATATGTCAATTCTACTAAATTATTATTAGCCAGTTGCCGCCCAAACGTATTGTTACCGAACACTACTTTATAACTTCCATTAGACGAAGGCTCAACAAAGTATACATTAGACGAACCAGAAAGACCAAACAAACTATTGGCTCTCGTGTATTCACTATTCGTTGAATCTGTGTTTGATGTTCTTACTTTAACCATTAGACTAGTAACGTCAACATCAAAGTTATTAATGAAAAACTGTTGGGTGTTTGAAGCTGTGTTAGATACTAGAAACGCCTCTTGTATAATTTCCCCTTCATATATTGCTAGGTTAGCAGCTGTATATCCTGTATTTGCATATACAGTAACGTCACTGTTAGTTGAGAAAGAATACGTGTTGTCTCCAACTGCAGCTGTGAAAGTCGTCAATCTGGGAATTGTAATACTATGCAACGTTGTATCTGTCGGATTCAAATCACAATTAATATAGGCAACGGCCGATCTATATGATCTAGGCAAGTAGTTTAAACTTTTTGCTATTGAATAAACACTATCTCTCAACTGAG
>TARA_R110002073_G_scaffold77677_7_pt1 | contig 10835 bp, 12 predicted proteins | sample TARA_R110002073 | Tara Oceans TARA_R110002073 (sample SAMEA4397174) | marine metagenome | biome: Polar Biome; feature: [DCM] deep chlorophyll maximum layer (ENVO:01000326); material: water (ENVO:00002006), including particulate matter (ENVO:01000060) such as... | depth 40 m
TTTCAGCGCCGAAGGCCCCATTTGCCCGTTATAAATAAAAGTGCCGGATGATCCGCAAAAATCGCCGTTGTTCGTGGTGATGACATTTGATGTGGCGGAGAGTTGCTTGGGATAAAAGGCGATCTCGTAAGAATCGTGGAGCCGAAGAATCGGGTCATGGGACCCCTGGCTGGCGAGACATTGCCGGGCGGCGTCAATCCGGTCTGCCGGTGCGTTCTTTCTGTGATGTAGGGTGAAATCCCCCATACGGTAATCCCTTTTGCCGAAGTTCTCTTTGTGGCCTGACTATAAATGGTTTTTCCTTTTACCGGCAATATATTAAAACATTGCTTAATCCCGACCTATTGGTTTTTCAGCAGGGGAAATATGCGCTGGATATGAGGATTGCCGTAACGCATGCCATAACGCGGGTTAAAAAAAGCCTCCTTGGTCCATTTGCTGTCTTGCAGTCTTCAGATCACTGTGCTAGGTATCGCGCCATTAAAGATATGTTTAGTCAGTTGATCGGGTTGCGTAAAGGCGATTACGGTTTTCGGGCTTGAGAGCAATTCAAACTCGAGGAAGACGCGTTGTCATCTAATATGGCTTCAAATATTGTTTCCGAAAACCTGACGATCACAGGCCTTGCCGGCCGTTACGCGATTGCGTTGTTCGATCTGGGTCGTGAAACAAAAGTGCTGGATAAAGTTGCGAAAGATATGGCGACCCTGTCCGCGCTCCTTAAGGAAAGCTCAGATCTCGTAGGTCTGACTTTAAATCCTGTATTCTCCTCCGAAGATAAGGCACGTGCGGTATCCGCCGTAGTTTCCGCCGCCAAGCTGGATAAGCTGGTGGCGAATTTCGTTGGGGTCGTGGCTGAAAATGGCCGCCTGGACCAATTGCAGAATATTATTACTGAATTCAACAGAATTCTCGCCCACCATAACGGTGAAGTGAGTGCTTCTGTGGTGACGGCGCACAAACTGACGAAAGCTCAGCTTGACGCCTTGAAGGCCAAATTAAAATCAATGGTCGGCAGTGATGTGAATGTGGAAACAGAAGAAGACGAAAGCCTCCTTGGGGGCATGGTCGTTCAAATCGGTTCCCGCATGATCGATTCATCCCTGAAGACTAAACTTGCTAATCTTGAAGAATCAATGAAAGAGGTTGGATAATGGACATCCGTGCAGCGGAAATATCTAAGATCCTGAAAGAGCAAATTGCCAATTTTGGTGAGGAAGCTGAAGTTTCAGAAGTTGGTAAGGTACTGTCCGTCGGTGACGGTATCGCTCGTGTATATGGTCTTGATAATGTTCAGGCCGGTGAAATGGTTGAATTTCCCGGCAAGATCATGGGCATGGCTCTTAACCTCGAAGCCGATAATGTCGGGGTCGTGATCTTTGGATCTGACCGTGACATTAAAGAAGGCGACACGGTTAAGCGTACCGGGAGTATTGTGGACGTGCCTGTTGGCCGTGGCCTGCTGGGTCGTGTTGTTGACGCGCTCGGGAACCCGATTGACGGTAAAGGCCCGCTCACAGATGTGACCCGGACCCGCGTGGAAGTTAAGGCCCCTGGCATTATCCCGCGTAAATCCGTGCATGAGCCTGTGCAGACCGGCCTTAAAGCGGTTGACAGCCTGGTGCCGATTGGCCGTGGCCAGCGCGAGCTGATCATTGGTGACCGTCAGACCGGTAAAACCGCTGTTGCGATTGATACTTTCCTTAACCAGAAAGAAGTCAACGCCGGTGATGACGAGAGCAAAAAACTCTACTGTATCTATGTTGCGGTTGGCCAGAAGCGCTCAACTGTTGCTCAGATCGTGAAAGCTCTGGAAGAGCGTGGCGCCATGGAATATTCCATCGTTGTCGCCGCGACCGCCTCCGAGCCTGCGCCTCTGCAGTTCCTGGCGCCTTATACCGGAACCGCGATGGGTGAATTCTTCCGCGACGGCGGCATGCATGCCGTGATCGTTCATGACGATCTGTCGAAACAGGCTGTGGCCTATCGTCAGATGTCCCTGTTGCTGCGTCGTCCTCCGGGGCGTGAAGCTTATCCGGGTGACGTTTTCTATCTTCATTCCCGTCTGCTCGAACGTGCGGCGAAAATGAATGACGCCAATGGCAATGGTTCCCTGACAGCTCTGCCGATCATTGAAACCCAGGCCGGTGACGTGTCCGCCTATATTCCGACCAACGTGATTTCCATTACCGATGGTCAGATCTTCCTGGAAACAGAACTCTTCTATCAGGGTATTCGTCCAGCGATTAACGTGGGTCTGTCCGTGTCTCGTGTGGGCTCATCCGCCCAGACCAAAGCCATGAAACAGGTTTCCGGCTCCATTAAACTGGAACTGGCGCAATATCGCGAGATGGCGGCTTTCGCCCAGTTCGGGTCCGACCTTGACGCCGCGACACAGCAGTTGCTGAACCGTGGCGCCCGTCTGACGGAATTGCTGAAACAGCCACAATATTCACCGATGTCTGTAGCCGAACAGGTTGTGTCCATCTTCGCCGGCGTGAATGGTTACCTCGACAAAGTCGACGTGTCCGCCATTGGCCGCTTTGAAGAAGCATTGATTGCCGAGATGCATTCTCAGCATAAAGATGTTCTCGATGCGATTAACGCTGAAGGCAAGGTTTCCGATGACAGTAAAGCCAAGCTGAAATCTGTTCTCGAAAACTTCGTGAAGAATTTTGTCTAAGGATCATTCTGGTCCCGGCGCAGGTCGGGACCAGGCTTCTTTTAGAACTTAGTAATTTTAGGAAAAGTCAGTATGGCTAACCTTAAAGATCTCAGAAACCGGATCACAAGTGTGCAAAGCACACAGAAGATCACCAAGGCCATGAAAATGGTTGCGGCCTCCAAGTTGCGTCGGGCACAGGAAGCGGCTGAAGCGGCACGTCCATACGCCGAGCGTATGGAAAGCGTTTTGGCGTCTCTGGCCTCCAGCATGGTTGACCAGCCTGGTGCGCCCAGACTTTTGGGCGGGACGGGTAGTGATCAGGTACAGATGGTTGTCGTGGCAACCTCTGAGCGCGGCTTGTGTGGCGGGTTTAACACCAATATCGTTAAAGGCGCCCGGGCCAAGATCGCACGTTTGATTGCCGAAGGTAAAGATGTCAAAATCGTCACCATCGGTAAAAAAGGCGCGGGTTCTCTGAAACGTGAATTCAGCGGCCGGATTGTCAAGCATTTCGATATGTCCCATGTGAAGCGTTTGGGATTTGCCGATGCCTCGCCGGTGACCGACTATCTGCTTAAGGCTTTTGAAGATGGCGAATTTGATGTGTGTTCACTCTTTTATGCCAAATTCCAGTCGGCCCTGACCCAGATTGTGACTGACCAGCAATTGATCCCGGCGTCTTTCGATGCGGACAAGGTTGTTGATCTGAACAACGGCGCTTACGACTATGAGCCGGACGAAACAGAAATTTTGGAAGAGCTTCTTCCCCGTAACCTCGGGGTGCAGCTGTTCCGGGCATTGCTAGAAAATGCCGCCAGTGAGCAGGGATCTCGGATGACCGCTATGGATAGCGCCACCCGGAATGCCGGTGATATGATTGACAGCCTGCGGACCACTTACAACCGGACCCGTCAGGCCGTGATTACAAATGAATTGATTGAGATTATTTCGGGCGCGGAAGCGCTCTGATAACGTTTAAATTGGAGCGAGGGCCCAGGCCCCGGGAGTTGAAATAAAATGACAGCAAAGAATATCGGTCGCGTCAGCCAGATCATTGGTGCCGTTGTTGACGTAAAGTTCGACGGCGACTTGCCAGCTATTCTGTCCGCGCTTGAAACGGATAACAACGGCAACCGCCTTGTTCTCGAAGTCGCCCAGCATCTGGGTGAAAACGAAGTCCGCACGATCGCCATGGACAGCACAGACGGTTTGGTCCGCGGTAACCCTGTATCTGATACAGGCGCGCAGATTTCCATTCCGGTAGGTCCGGAAACACTGGGCCGGATCATGAACGTTGTGGGCGAACCCATTGACGAACGTGGCCCGATCGGCACAAAACAGGTTGCGCCTATTCATGCGGATGCGCCGGCCTTTGCCGACCAGTCCACAGAATCAGAAATTCTTGTGACCGGCATTAAAGTGGTTGACCTGCTCGCCCCTTATTCCAAAGGCGGCAAGATCGGCCTGTTTGGCGGCGCGGGTGTTGGTAAAACCGTTTTGATCATGGAATTGATCAACAACATCGCCAAAGGCCACGGTGGTTACTCTGTTTTCGCCGGGGTTGGTGAACGGACCCGTGAAGGGAACGACCTGTACCATGAGATGATCGAATCAAACGTGATCGACCTCGAAGGCGACAAATCCAAAGTGGCTCTGGTGTATGGCCAGATGAATGAGCCTCCCGGGGCGCGTGCTCGTGTGGCCCTGTCCGGTTTGACGGTTGCGGAATATTTCCGTGATCAGGAAGGTCAGGACGTGTTGTTCTTCGTGGATAACATTTTCCGCTTCACACAGGCCGGCGCCGAAGTGTCCGCGCTGCTGGGCCGTATCCCGTCCGCTGTGGGCTATCAGCCAACACTGGCGACTGACATGGGTACGCTTCAGGAACGTATTACATCGACAAACAAAGGATCGATTACATCCGTGCAGGCGATTTATGTGCCAGCCGATGACTTGACCGACCCGGCCCCTGCGGCTTCCTTTGCCCATTTGGATGCGACAACCGTTCTGAACCGCGCGATTTCTGAAAAAGGGATTTATCCTGCGGTGGATCCGCTTGATTCAACATCCCGTATTCTGTCTGCCGACGTGGTTGGGGAAACCCACTACAAGGTGGCTCGTGAAGTTCAGGAAATCCTTCAGAAGTATAAATCCCTGCAGGACATCATTGCCATTCTCGGCATGGACGAACTGTCCGAAGACGATAAAATCGTTGTGGCCCGCGCCCGTAAGATCGAGCGTTTCATGTCACAGCCGTTCCATGTGGCCGAGGTCTTCACCAACATGCCAGGTAAATTTGTTGAGCTGGAGGTTACCATCAAGAGTTTCCGTGAAATCCTTGACGGCAAGCACGACGATCTTCCTGAAGCAGCCTTCCTTATGGTCGGTGGCATTGAAGAAGCCGTGGCGAAAGCCCAGAAAATGGCGGCTGACGCCGCTTAATTGCATTAGCTAGAAGGAAGCCGGAATGGCCGAAAAGTTACATTTCGAACTCGTTTCACCGGAAAGACTGCTGATGTCCTCGGATGTGGACATGGTCGTGGTGCCGGGCGTTGAGGGAGACTTTGGTGTGTTGATTGATCACGCACCGGCGGTGTCCACTCTGCGGGCCGGTATTCTGGAAGTGCATAACGGCGATGAGCCGCAACGTCTGTTGGTGCGCGGCGGCTTTGCCGAAGTGAACCCGGAAGGTTTGACGGTTCTGGCTGAGGAAGCGACCCCGCTTGGTGAAGTTGACCGGGCGGCGCTGGAAGCGCAGCTGAAGGACGCCAACGAAGATGTGGCCGACGCCAAGGACGACGCCCAGCGGGCGGAAGCCGAAAAAGCGCGCGACCGGTTGGTTGAGCTTCTCGGTGTACTGGACCTTGCCGCTTAAAACGCTGTCTCTGAGACGATAAAATTCAAAACCCCGCGAAAATCACTTTCGCGGGGTTTTTTGTTGTAAAAAATGACCAGTTGGTCAAGATAGCGCTTGAAGATCATTATACCTACGTGAGGGGCTGTTATGAGGACTAGAATCGCAACGTTACTCGGGCTTTGGGCGTTATTTCTGACGCCGTCGGTTTCGGCCTCGGCGGAGGACATCGCGCTCGCCTATATCGGGCAGCAGGTGATCCCGCATGGTTTTATGTATAAGGACACGACGGTCGGGGGGCTGTCGGCGCTGGATTATAATCCGGTAACCGGGCGTTATGTGGCGATCTCGGATGACCGATCAGATCGCAACCCGGCGCGTTTTTACGAGCTGGAGCTGACCTTCGACGAGACCGGCTTTCCCGGATGGCATCTTGTTGACCGGCATTTCATCAGGCGGCCGGATGGCAGTTTCTTTCCGCGTCCGACCATGATGGGCGAGACGAGCGTCGATCCGGAAGCCCTGAAACTTGCCCCCGGCGGTCAGAGTTACTTCTGGACCAGCGAAGGACATGCTCAACATCGCGTGGCCCCTTTTATTCGTGAAATGGCCCTTGATGGCCGCTATATCAGAGATCTGAGCCTGCCGGCGAAATATCTGCTCAATGATGCGGGCAGTAACGGGGTGCGGGACAATCTGGCGTTTGAGGCCCTGACGATTAACAGGGACGGGAAATCCCTGACGGTGTCCACCGAAGGGCCACTGGTGCAGGACGCGGCGGAGGCGACGGCCGGTCATGGCGCGCCGGTGCGCTTCCTGACCCTGGACATTGCGACGGGAAAGCCGGTGGCGGAACATATCTATCCGGTCTCGCCGGTGCATCGCGAGAGCCTGCCCTTTGGCAATTTCTCGGTCAATGGCGTGGTGGCGATTCTGGCGCTGGATCAGCAGAAATATATCGTGATGGAGCGGTCCTTCTCCACCGGCGCCGGCTTGTCGGTGAAACTCTATCTGGCGGATATGACGGCGGCGACCGACGTCTTGGCGCTGGACAGCCTCGCGGGGCAGACGGTTACGGCGGCGGAAAAGACCTTTCTGCTTGATCTTGGCAGCCTGGGAATAGCGATTGACAATCTGGAAGGTATGGCCTTTGGCAAGCCGCTCGACGATGGCCGCCGAACGGTTCTGCTGATATCTGATGACAATTTCCGCGCGGCCCAGATCACACAGATTCTGGCCTTTGTCGTTGAGGGCGAGACCCGTTAGAATTCGCTGCCAACCGCATCCGATATAAACTGCATCAGCGGAATTGCGGCGGTGAAGGTGGCGGCGACCTCATCCACAAAAGCGTTGCTCCGAACAACCGGGTCGTCATCGAACGTCCGCATGGCGAAAAAACTCTTGCGTTTGAGATCCTCCATATGGGGGCTGTCGTCAGGAAAGCCGCGCGGCGGGCGTTTCAGGCTGTCGCCCCGCACCCCGTCAAAGGTCGCTTGAAAATCCTGGTTTTCCAGCACCGCCTGCCATTTTCTAGGCCGGGTGGCGATGCGCTCGCGGATTTGACGCAGGCTGTCACCAGGGGGCAGCCAGATGCCCCCGCCGCACATCACGTTGCCGGGTTCCAGATGGACATAAAATCCCGGGGCGTGGGCGTCTTTGCCCATGTGGTGGCGGAACTGGGCCGCGGCATGTTCTTTATAGGGGCGTTTGTCCTTTGAAAAGCGGACATCGCGGTAAATGCGGAACATAGAGCCCTTGTTGGGCCTTGGGTCGGCATTGTAATGGGGGGAAATCTCGTGCAGTTTTGGGGCGATGGCCGTAATGAAAGCGCTGATCGGCGCGACCACATCTTCCTGGTAACGGGCTTTATTATCCGTGAACCAGTCGCGGTTGTTATTCTGTTTCAGTTCAGCAAAAAAGGACCAGAAGGCGGGGCCGAACCCGGTGAAAGTTTCTGTCATGACATCACCTATGCGCCGGGTATCGGGGGCATTTCAGGAAAGGCGGGTATGCCAGTAGCAGGTTGATCCCAGCTGAGCGCCCGGGAGCTATAGACCACCACTTGCGCGGCGAAAACCTCAGGGTCGTCCAGCAGATTGACGGCGATTCCCCGGCCCTCGGGCAGAGCGTCATTCTCCTGATACACCAGACAGCCGCAGGTGCCGCAGAAATGCTTGGTAATCTTATGGCCGCTGTCGGCTGTCCAGGAATAGCGGGACAAATCCCCCGTCACCGTCAAGGCGTCGGCGGGGAGGAGTATGAGGGAGGCATGGCCTGTGGTACTGGATTTTCGGCAGTTTTGACAATGGCAATGGGCGGTGAAGAGCGCCTCCGTATCAGCGTGATAAGACGCCTTGCCGCACATGCAGGAACCTGTGAAATTGGTCATGATCTTTTCCCTTCAATGGTTTCATATATATTTTTTTAGGTTACTTGTGAAAGTGAAGTCACTGAAGTATATCAAGCGAATTTAACTTTGCAAGCCAAATGAAAGCCTGTAGAATTGTCCCATGTATGAGATTAAAGATGATGACACGCGGCTGGCAGGACTGCGCTCGTCCTGCCCGATTTCCATCGCGTTGGACGTGGTTGGCGACAAATGGACCCTGATTATCCTGCGGGATCTGTTAATGGGCAAGACGCGCTATAAACAGTTTCAGGAAAGCCCTGAAAAAATCCCGACCAGTATTCTGGCAGACCGCCTGAAACGGTTGGAGAAACTCGATTTTCTTGAAAAGAGACTCTATCAGGAGAAACCGAAAAGATACGAGTATCTTATCAGAGAGAGGGGTCGGGACATGATTCCGGTGCTCCATGAAATCAGTCGCTGGTCCGTGAAACATGCGGCGGACTGCTGGCAACCCCCGGAACGTTTTTGGGATTTGAAACCTTGAATGTTACGACAGGGATGACCTGAATTCCGCGCAGCCACAATGGCGATAGAAACTTGAGGTCAGAGAGCAGAGCGCCGCCAGGGGCAGGGTAATCAGTGGTGCTGTGAGATAAACAAACAGATACATCATATCCGGGTTGGGGGCCGTGCCATTGATCAGGTCAATCTGCCAGAAATGATCGGCGGCCCAGATCAGGGCGCCGTCGAGCGCCAGCAGGGGGCTTATGACGAGTATTGTCGCGATCAGCATGCGAAAGGTGTTCTTGCGGGTCATGCGCCAGGAAACAGTGAACCCTAACGTCTTGCCGATGGACTGGGCCGCGAAGGCCATGCTGAGACGCAGACCTATAATCAGCAGGAAGCAGACGACAATCAGGGCGCCGATGCTATAGAGGGCGGCTTCCATCTGTCCCAGTTCGGATATGGTGCCGGCCATGGCGGCGGATTCCGTATTGATGCGCAGATAGACGATGCCGGCTGTCATCAGAACGGCGGTTACCAGGCCAAAACCAAAAAAGATCAATGAATGGCTGATGACATTGAGGCTGCGGGTGATCAAAGGCCATATTTTGCGCCGGATCAGATGTTCCGGCCCTAGAAGGTACAACCTGTGCCATAATATGATCACCGGAAAAGCCCAGATGAATGTGGTGAGCACCAGCAATGTGAAAGACAGATTGAAGCCTTCCGGCAAGGGCTGGTCGCGGGCGGTTACCGAAAAGACGGTGTCAAGACCGCCGAGGAACCCGGCCAGACAGAAGGGCAGGGCGGCAACCAGCGCAATGAGGATGTGCTGGAGCTTGTAATGCCACAGGCAGCTGTATGCCTGTTTTACAGCGGAAAGGATACAAAGCTTGGTGCATTCAATTTGCATGGTTCAGTCTCATGTCCGAAACGACGATCTCACGCCCATTTGCCAAAACGGTCAACCAGCTTCTGATACAGCGGCTTTTTGAAAGCGACAATGGTCTCCGGCAACTTTTCCATATCAAGCCAGCACCATTCCGAAAATTCGGGGTGGGTGGTTTCAATATTGATGTCTCCGTCGGCGCCTTTATACCGCAGGACAAACCATTTCATCTTCTGGCCACGATACTTGCCTTTCCAGACCTTGCCAATCAGATGGTCCGGCAGGTCATAGGTGAGCCAGCCGTCATATTCATCAACGATTTCGGCATTACGGGTGCCGATTTCTTCTTCCATTTCGCGGAAGGCTGTGCTGGCCGGATCCTCGCCTTCATCTACGCCGCCCTGGGGCATCTGCCAAGCCTCTACCAGGGTATCAATTCGTTTGGCGACAAAAACCTTATTGTCCTGGTTGAGCAACATTATACCAACGCAGGGGCGATAGGGGAGTTCAGATGTCATACATTCATACTGCTGTTATTTATTTTCATACGATACTATAAACCGCTTTCCCGGTGGGATCAAAAAAACTTTACTTGTCAAAAGAACATACATAGAACATAGTCTGCTTATTTTGAATTTCAGGAGAAGATTATGATTGAGCTGTTTAAATTCGGTGCCCTTGGCAAAGTATGTGATCCCAGTCCTTTTTGCGTAAAAGTCGAAACCTATCTCAGGATGACGGATCAGCCATATGAGGCGCATACCGGGGCGAATCTTCTCCGAAGTTCGCCGAAATCCAAGCTGCCCTATATCAGGGATGGGGAAAAAATTGTCGCGGATTCGACGTTTATCCTGCATTATCTGGAAGCCAGGCAAGACGAAAGCCTCGATGGTCATTTGACGCCGGAGCAGCAGGCCATCGCCCATGGCATGACCAAGATGATCGATGAAAACCTCTATTGGACTTTGGTGCATGGCCGCTGGATTCTTGATCATAACTGGGTGATCATCAGCAAATTGTTCTTTGGCAGGTTGCCTTTCCCTTTGAAGCTGTTCGTGCCGAATATGGTGCGCAAGAATGTGCGCCGCCGCTTGAAGGAACATGGTATCGGACGGCACAGCAGTCAGGAAATTACCGAAATCGGGGCCTGGGATCTAAAAGCCCTGTCCGACTTTCTGGGGAATAAGACTTATTTCTTCGGGGACAAGCCCAGCACGCTTGATGCGGCGGTCTTTGGTTTCATGTCTCAGATGGTGTTGTCCGACGCCTTCAGCGCCCCGATTATTGATGTGGCGCGCAGCCATGCCAACCTGGTGCGTCATACGCATGCCATACAGGATAAATATTTCCCCGAACTGGTATAACAGAAGGGTTTAACGCACCGGCTGGCGGTTGGCGATGGCGGTAATGGGCACCAGTTCGATACCGCGCTCTTCCAGATCCCGGGCCCAGGCGGCGATTTCACGAATGCTGAGAGGCAGCGCCCGGGCGACGCCGACGGCAACGCCCATGGACCGCGCCGTGTTTTCCAGTTGGGTCAGATTGCGGGTGATTTCCGCAGAGCTGATCTGGT
>TARA_R110002073_G_scaffold255568_4_pt1 | contig 10834 bp, 6 predicted proteins | sample TARA_R110002073 | Tara Oceans TARA_R110002073 (sample SAMEA4397174) | marine metagenome | biome: Polar Biome; feature: [DCM] deep chlorophyll maximum layer (ENVO:01000326); material: water (ENVO:00002006), including particulate matter (ENVO:01000060) such as... | depth 40 m
CGCCCGGACCAGATCACACGCCTGAAGGATCTCGGGATCATCCCGTCTTTCTTCGCCGCCCACAGCTTTTATTGGGGAGATTGGCACCGGGACGAGGTTTTGGGACCTGAACGCGCCGCCCGCATCAGCCCGATGGCGACGGCACAAAAGGCCGGCCTGCACTTCACTCTGCATAATGACGCGCCCGTGGTGCCGCCCAACATTATTTTCCTGATGCATACGGCGGTCAACCGCACCACCCGCAGCGGCAAAATCCTTGGCCCCGCAGAACGCATCTCCGCCGAAAGCGCCCTGAAGGCTGTCACCCTTGATGCCGCCTATCAATATTTCGAGGAAGGCCAGAAAGGGTCGCTTGAGGTCGGGAAACAGGCGGATATGGTGATCCTGTCACAAAACCCGCTGACCATCGCCCCGGAACGTCTGAAGGATGTCACGGTGCTCGAAACTGTGAATGATGGTAAAAGCATTTACCGCAAAGACTAAAAAAATCCCCCGCCGGGAAATTTCCTGACGGGGGATGGAAACAATTGTGTTCAGGATCAGGCTTTTTGCACCCGGTCGAGCGCCTTGTCCTGCTCCTGCTTGATGGCCGGGGGCAGGCTGTCGCCCAATTTGTCAAACATTACAGACTGATCTTTCACTTCGGCGATGCTGGCGTCCTTTTCAAAGGCCATCAGCTTCCCGAACTGGGCTTCGTTAAAATCAAGCCCGGTCCAATTGATGTCGCCATAACCGGGACTGCGACCAAATGGCGTTTCTGAACCGCCGGCCGTGCCGTGAACGCTCTTCACGATCCATTCCAGCACCCGCATGTTCTGACCAAAACCCGGCCAGAGGAATTTGCCGTTTTCGTCTTTGCGGAACCAGTTGACCCGGAAAATTTTCGGCAGATGCGTGACCTTGCTTTCCATATTCAGCCAATGCTGCCAATAGTCCCCCATATTGTAACCGCAGAAGGGCAACATCGCCATCGGATCGCGTCGAATGCCGACCTGATTGTCGGCGGCCGCCGTGGCTTCTGATCCCATGGTCGCCGCCATATAGACCCCATGCTGCCAGTCAAAGCTTTGATAAACCAGCGGGAAGACGCTGCTCAGGCGACCGCCAAAGATAAAGGCGTCGATCGGAACGCCTTTGGGATTTTCCCATTCCGGATCGATGCTCGGGCATTGGGCGGCGGGTGCGGTGAACCGGGCGTTAGGGTGAGCGGCGTTGCGGCCACAGCCCGGAGTCCAGTCCTCGCCCTGCCAGTCAATCAGATGGGCTGGCGTTTCATCCGTCATGCCTTCCCACCAGACGTCGCCGTCATCGGTCAGCGCCACATTGGTGAAGATGGTGTTGGATTCCATTGACCGCATGGCCGAAGGATTCGAGTCCATGGACGTGCCGGGCGCGACGCCAAAGAATCCTGCTTCCGGGTTAATGGCGTACAGGCGGCCATCGTCCCCCGGTTTGATCCAGGCGATATCATCGCCAACGGTGCGGATTTTCCAGCCTTCATAGCCTTCCGGCGCAATCAGCATGGCGAGGTTCGTTTTGCCACAGGCGCTCGGGAAAGCCGCCGCCATGTAGGTTTTCTCGCCTTCCGGGGACTCAAGCCCGAGAATCAGCATATGCTCGGCCAGCCAGCCTTCGTCGCGCGCCATCGCGGACGCGATACGCAACGCGACACATTTCTTGCCAAGCAGTGCATTACCGCCGTAGCCGCTGCCATAAGACCAAACAACTTTTTCATCGGGGAAATGTACGATGTAACGGTTTTCCACGTCACAGGGCCAGTCCACATCCGCCTGGCCTTCCGCGAGAGGATAGCCGACAGAATGCAGACATTTGATAAAGGGTTTATTGCCGAGCACGTCGAGCACAGCGGACCCGATGCGGGCCATGATGCGCATGTTGACCACCACATAGGGGGAATCGGACAGCTGCACGCCAATCTGGGCGATATCGGAGCCCAAAGGCCCCATGCTGAAGGGAATCACATAAAGCGTGCGGCCGCGCATGCTGCCTTCATACAAGCCGGTCATTTCCTGTTTCATGTCGGCGGGGGCGCGCCAGTTGTTGGTCGGTCCGGCGTCTTTTTCTTCTGCGCTACAGATAAAAGTGCGGTCTTCGGCGCGGGCCACGTCTTTCGGGTCGGAACGGCAGAGAAAGCTGTTGGGGCGTTTGGCGGCATTGAGCGGGATAAACACCCCGGCATCCACCAGTTCGGCGCAGAGCCGGTCATACTCCTCCTGAGAGCCATCACACCAATAAACATCCTTGGGCTGGCAGAGTTTGGTGACTTCCTCAACCCAGGACGCAAGGCCCTGATTCACGACACCTGTCGACATATTATTCATCATTAGTCCTTCAATTATGATATTTTTTTTATTGCTTATACCGCAGGGGCCTGCCGTACTGTCAAGCCTAACATCATGATGAAGCCCAATTAAAACGATTGTATCACAGCCCGTTTCGCAAAATATTTTACCGCCACAGCCAGTGACGGCGCCTTAACTTCCCGGAAACAGTACCTTTTCACTCAGGCGCAGGATCTGATTTCCCCAAGAAACAGGGTAAGTGATCTTTTCAGTGTTTCCGTCTGCTTTTCCAGCATCAGGGTTGCGTCCCACACATTTGATGCTGCATCCTCCGAGGATTTCGCCATGGCATTGACATCCCGGATATCGCCCTGCAAAGCCGCCACACCGTGGCTCGCCTCTCCCAGGCAGTTGTCGATGGTGCGGCCTGTCGCGCTCTGTTCCCGCACAGAATTGTTGATGGATTGTGAAATCTCGTTGATGTCTTCAATTGATGTTTTGAGAATATTCATCGTGTCCACCGTCGCCTGTGTCGCCGCGGTCATGCTGCGCACCTGGCTTTCGATTTCTCCCGTCGCCTGGGCGGTTTGCGCCGCCAGATTTTTAACTTCACTGGCCACAACCGCGAATCCTTTCCCCGCCTCGCCAGCCCGGGCGGCTTCAATGGTGGCGTTAAGCGCCAGAAGATTCGTCTGCTCGGCAATATCCTGGATCAGCTTAATGACATTGGTGATCTGGCCGGCCGAAAAAGACAGAGTAGCGATTTTTTCCTGCGAATGGTGCGCCACTCCCATGGCCTGTTTGGCCACCTCCAGGGATTTTTCCACCTTGCAACTTACCTCTTCCAGCCCCGCCCCCATGTCACCCACCGCCTGCGATACCTGCTGAACAGTGGATTTGGTCTGGTCTGAATTACTGGCGGCCGCCGTGGACAATTCATTGGTTTTATTGACATTATGCCGCATTTCCTGCGATGCCTTGCCCAGCCGGGCCGCCATGGCGGCAACATTCTCCACCACTTCCGCGACCTGTCTTTCCAATTGATTGGCAAGCTCCAGCTGTTGATCCCGACGCTCTTCCTGTCGCCGTTGAGCGCGTTGTTCCTGTGCGATTGCATCGGCGTGGCGTTTCTGCTCTGCCGCCTCTATGCGCTGCCGCTCGGTTTCCGCCGCCGTGCGCTCCGCCACGAGCATTTCCGCCGCCACCTGTTCCAGCTCCAGGGTTTTTTCTTTAAAGACGGCCGCCGCCCGCGCCAAAAGACCGATTTCATCCCTGCGGGCCTGATAAGGGATCGACAGTTTTTTCTGACCCTGCGCCAGGGCCGAGACAGTATGGGTAATGTTAGTCAGAGGACGGGAAATAGAAGTGCCGATAATCCACGCCAGCACCACCGCGGCTCCGCTGCCGATCAGGAACCCCCACAGGTTATTCCGGGTAATTTCCCCGACCCGCATCTCCATATGATCAAGCGCCGTGCTCTGTTCCGCCGTCGCCGTTGCCCTGAAATCCCCGGTAATAGACGTCATATCCGCCGCCACCGTGGCGAATTCGTCCATGGCCTTATCCAGAAAGACATAGGCGATATTTTTCTGCCGCAAGCTCTGCCGGATCACATCGCCGTCGCGCCGGACATACCGCACTACCGCCCGCTCCCGCCGGGGCAAGGATTTCAATAGCGCGCCGGCCTTTTCCACCAACAGATCAAGATCCTGTCCCGCTTCGATCGCGACAGGATAAGCCGACGGGTTGGATGTCGCCACATAACCGACGCCATATTTGGCAAACCGGGACAGTTTATGGCCGATCTCGGTGGAAATTTTTACCGCTTCCGCCGTCCCGAGATTCTGCAATTGTTGCTGCAGTTGAACAGCGGAGACCTTCAGATTTCCCATCGCCACAACCACAAGGGACAATGTATCGTCCGCCGCCCCCAACCGGGTTTCTATGTCTTGAAAAAGCTGATCAAACCGTTCCATCGCAGCCAGAAGGGCGTCGGCCTTGTCCATTTCCCCCGCATTTCTCAACAACCGCATCATCACATCTTTACTGGCGGCCGTGGCGTCCTGACTGTGGCGCACCGCTTCCCGATCCTTTTCCAGATCGGAATAGGCATAGGTGCGCAGGGCGCTGGTCTGGGCCGTAATATCCCGGACAAAATCATTCACAAGCCGAACAATTTCAGTGCGGTCCACAATGGCCTGCGTTTCCTGCTCTATCGACCCCAGCTTCAAGGTTGACTGAATGTTAACCACACCTAACAGAACGATAATTGCCCCAAAACCCGCCATAATACGCATCCGTACCGATATCGTCATAACCACTACCCTTATACCAATTTATCAGAGGGCATTTAGGCGATATACAGAATGATATATGTGACCATTTCATGACAGAAAAATGACAACCTTTCCCGCAGGGCAGAACGGATAAAATCTCATTTTCCCGTCACGAGACAAAACGTTGGAATATACAATAAATCATGAGAGGATTAAGTGTAGGCGTACATTCTAATGTTTATATATAAAAAACTGGCAACTTATCAACAGCTGTATTATCATGCTAACCATAGTCGCTATAAGGGTAATCATTGAATACATCAAATAAAAAAAAGCCCGTTACCATTAACGACAACGATAGAGGATTTAGTTATGATTTCATTTTCTTCCATTAAGGAAACGGATCGTGGATTTCTCTATGACCTTTACATCGCCACCCAGAGACGGGACCCGATAGAATTGGATCACAGAGATACTCAAAAAAACGCCTTCTTCCTGCGACAGCAGTTCAGCATAAAGTTGCAACATTATCACCAAAACTACAAGTGCGCCGATTTCCTGTTAATCAAGGCCAGAGGCAAACCGGTGGGGCGGTTATTCCTCGAAGAACGTTTCTTTGAATTACGCATTCTTGATCTGTCGCTCATGCCCAGGGAACGCAACAAAGGCTATCGCCAGAAGATCATCCACGGCATTCTGCGCCGCGCCGAAGAAACCGGCCGGTCAATACGCGTGCATGTGGACAAGGACAGCTCTCTGCGGCAACGATACCTTGATCTCGGGTTCAAAATAACAGAGCATCGCGGCCGGTATGATTTTATGCAGTGGGTGACCGAGGTTAACGTATCCAAAAACTATAGTATAACCGACTGGGAAAATACCTTGTACCCCATACAGGACAAACTTACGGCCGATTTATCCTGTTGAACCGTGATCTGTGATGAATCCGATAAACAGCGCGCCAAATTCAGTGGTTTTACTGGCGCCAACCCCGTAAATCTCCCCAAACTCGGCGAGGGTTTGCGGTTGATGCTGGGCCATGTCAATCAGACTTTTATCGGAGAAAATGACGTAAGCCGGCACTCCCCGGGTCTTGGCGATCTCGGCCCGGAAATGCTTGAGCTGCAGGAACAGCTCCTGCGCGGCTTCCGGCAGGTCCGAGATCATATCCTGGGTCTTGCGCGCCTTGCGGCCTGATTTTGACCTGGCGGCGCTCTTCAGAATGACATCCGGACGATAGCGAAAGCTCTCCTGCCCTTTGAGAAGCTGCACCCCGCTGCCGGTGATTTTCAACGCGCCATATTCCATATCCGACAACAAAAACCCCCGCGCCATCAATTGCCGCGCCACTGCTTTCCATTCATTAATGCCCAGATCCTGCCCCACCCCGAAGGTTGGCAGTTCATCGTGGGACAGTTGCGCCACCTTGTCCGTCACCTTGCCGCGCAGAATATCGATGATGTGCGTCACGCCAAAATTCTGCCCCGTGCGATAAATCGCCGAGACCAGTTTCTGGCCGATCTCTGTCGCCTCTACCGTTTCCTGAGGGTTATCACACAGATCACAATTGCCGCATTTGGCATAATCAGGATCATCCCCGAAATAATGCAGCAATGACACCCGGCGACATTCCGGCGCCTCGCAAAAAGACAGCAACGCATTCAGCCGCTGATGCCCGCGCCGCTTGTGGCCTTCCTCTGCATTCTCATTGTCAATAAACATACGGCGCATGCGGATATCATCCATACCGTACAGCATGTGCGCCACCGCCGGATTGCCGTCCCGCCCGGCGCGGCCGATTTCCTGATAATAGGCTTCCGGAGATGACGGCAGGTCGGTATGGAATACGAACCGGATGTCCGGCTTGTCGATCCCCATGCCAAAGGCGATCGTCGCCACCATGATCAAGTCCGGTTCCGCCATAAAACGGTTGAGGTTTTCCTCCCGCTGCTGGTTGGACATGCCGGCATGATAGGCCAGCGCATGATAGCCTTTATCGACCAGCGCCTTCGCCGCCTCTTCGGTTTTTTTGCGCGACAGGCAGTAGACGATACCATTTTCCTTTGGGCGGACTTTCATGAACGCCAAAAGCTGTTTCTTCCAGCCGTTTTTAATTTCCACATTCAGGGTGATATTCGGTCGGTCAAAACCGGTCAGATAACGGGTCACCTGATTGGAAAATATTTTCTCGCAGATCTGGTCCCGGGTCGCCTGATCGGCGGTCGCGGTCAGCGCGATGATCGGAACATCCGGGTAGCGTCGATGCAATTGACCCAGATCCTCATACTCCGGGCGGAACGCCGCCCCCCACTGGGAAATACAATGGGCCTCGTCAATGGCGAACAGGTTGATGTTCAAATTATCCAGCGCCGTCAACATAGAGTCCGTCATCAGCTTTTCCGGCGAGACATAGAGAAACTTCAACGCCCCGGTCTGCATATCGCGCCAGATGTCGCGATTGTCTTCAAAGCTGTTATTGGAATTAAGCGACGCCGCCGCAACGCCGGCGATCCTCAAAGCCGCCACCTGGTTCTGCATCAGGGAAATCAACGGTGAAATCACAATGGTCAAACCGTCTCGGATCAGACCCGGCACCTGAAAGCACAGGGATTTCCCCGCCCCTGTCGGCATCACCGCCAGAATATTCTCGCCCGCGACCACCTGATCAATGATTTCTTCCTGCTTGCCCCGAAATTGATCGTATCCGAAAACGTCTTTGAGCAGGCTGTGCGCCGATGGTGAGTGCATGATGATCCCTGAAATTATTGCCTTGGCCAAAACATACAGAAATATATCGTGAAATCACGCGGTTTTTTGTTCCTGCGGCAAATAACCTGCATAATTTCCTTTCCTGTCAGAAATGTCTTGGCCCAATGAATACAGCCAGAATGTCATGAACCTGTCATATCGTTTTGCTACGGAGAAGCAACATTAAGCTCTCATACATTAAGGTATTTTTTATGATAAAATTTCTGGTGCGGCCCATTATCCTGATGGCCTTTATATCTTCTCTCTCCGTCCCGACACAGGCCAAAGACGTTTGTTGCAAAACAGAAAATGTCATCCTCATCACTCTTGATGGTGTCCGCTGGCGGGAAGTTTTCCAGGGCGTTGACAAACGTTTTTTTGATCAACCGGATTTCCTCGCCTATAAAAAAACCCACGCCGAATTCAAACAGGAATTTTGGCGCGAAAGCCCCGACGACCGTCGTGAAATCCTGTTCCCCTTTCTGTGGAATGTGGTGGCCAAACGCGGCCAGATATACGGCAACCGCACCCTGGGCAGCAAGGCCGACATCACCAACAAACTGCATTTCTCCTATCCCGGCTATAACGAAATCCTGACCGGCTTTGCCGATCCCCGCATCAACAGCAACGATAAAATCCAGAATCCCAACCAGACCTTCCTTGAATGGCTGGATAAAAAACCGGCCTTCAAGGGAAAAGCCGCCGCCTTCGGGTCTTGGGATGTTTTTCCCTATATCATCAACGAGAAACGCAGCGGCGTTTTCACCAATGCCGGATTTGAAGTCATGGACATCCTGCTTGACACCCCGCGCATTCAGGAATTGAACCAGTTACAAAAAGACATTCCGAGCCCCTGGGACACGGTGCGTCTGGACGCTTTTACCTATAATTTCGCCTTTGAATATCTCAAGGCCAAAAAACCCCGGGCGCTTTATATCAGCCTTGGCGAGACCGACGACTTTGCCCATGAAGGGCAGTATGACCAGTATATCCTCGCCGCCCGGCGCAATGACGCCTTTATCGCCCGCATCTGGAACTGGGTGCAGACCGATCCGCAGTACCGCAACAAAACCACCCTGCTGATCACCACTGATCATGGCCGCGGCCATCTGGATCTGGAACAATGGAAGCATCATGGGCGCTTTCCCTATACGTCGCCGGACGGAACAGAGAAAATCGCCGATATCAAAGAGGATGACGCCATCTGGATGGCGGTGATCGGACCAGACACCCCGGCGACCGGCGAAATGAAAAACATCCCTGATGTTAAGCAAAATCAAATCGCCGCCACCCTGATGAAATTTCTCGGCCTTAGCTATAAAGGCAGCCACAAAACGATTAAAGCCGGCGCACCGATTAAAATGATGTTCAGATAACCTTTTCTTCAGGACGGAAAAGGCCCGGCAGTGATATCACCGCCGGGCCTTTTTTAGCGTTTAACGACGTCTTACCAGTTGCCTTTCAGGCTGTTGAGCAGAATCGAATGCTGAAAGATCCGCTGACCGTCCTGCCCGCGCACTTCAAAAATCACCAGAGGGTCCGGCACTTCCCAATCAACATACAGCGCCCCGAAATTCTCCCCGGCGTAGCTCAGGTCATTCCAGCGGTAGGCGTTGGGGCTGACATTGGTCCAGGTTTCCGTCAGGCCGCTCGATGTCATGTCCCACAAGGGATACGGCACGCCCTCGGTCTGGCAGGACAGTTCCGCCCAATGGGTGTCGCCGCTGATGAAGATCACCCCTTCCACCTGATATTTACGGATCAGATCGATCAGACGCTGGCGCTCGTGAGGAAAATTGCTCCAGGCCTCCCACCCCGGCTGGGTGGCGATATATTGCAGGCTGGAACCGATGATCTTGATCCGGGAGGGGATTTGCATCTGCTGCTCAAGCCACTGCCATTGGGCTTCGCCGAGCATGGTCTGATTTTTGTCCGCGATCGGCAGGTAAGGTCCAAGTCCGGCAAGATCCCGTTCCCGGGCCCGGGCCCGGCTTTCCACCGTACGCAGAGGGTCGCGGTTATAACGCAGATCGGGCAGAATCACATGCACCCGCTGATCCGCGGGGCCATACAGGGCCGATGTGTAGATCCCGTCGTCCGCCCTGCGCCGGCTGCTGTCTGCGGGTTCCTGCCAGAAATCAAGAAACAGGTCTTTTGATCTTGCTTTCTCAGGATAATATTTGCCCGCATCATTCTCGCCAAAGTCATGATCATCCCAGATGGCGATCACCTCTGACGACCCGCGAAGGGCGGCGAAATTATGCGCCTGTTGGTCATATTTGGCTTTCAGGGTCACCATATCCCGGGTGTCGCCGTAAATATTGTCACCGAGGAAAATAAACAACTCCGGCTCCCGTTCCAGAATGGGCTGCCAGATCGGCTGCGGTTTATCCTGATGACAGCAGGAGCCAAAGAGAATCCGCGATAATGGTTTCTCCGTAGAGGTCATGGCCGGGGAAGGCGCGGCCGCCACCGCTTTTGCCGCGCCCAGCGCCGCCAACCCTGTCAGGGCCAGACCGGTGCCCAGATGAAATTCCCGGCGGGTGATTTTGCTCATAATTTAATCCTTGTGATAAACAAAAAAAGGGGAAGCCTGCGATCAGGCTTCCCCCGTATTTTCAGGTGACAGACGGGGTTAGAAGCCCACCTTGATGGTGGCCATAACCTGACGTCCGGTGCCGATGAAGTAACCGCCCGGAGTTCCGCCACCGAGATAGCGTTTATCGGCGAGGTTATTGACGTTCAGACCAAGATCAATATTCGTCATTCCGTTCATTTCTAAAGTATACCCGGCCCACAGATCGACCAACGTGTAAGACGGCAGACGATCGGTATTGCTTAAATCGCCCCAGCGCTTGCCCACATGTTTGGCCGACACCCCGGCGCGGACGCCCTTGTCATTATGATAACTCAATGTACCCACCATCATAAATTCAGACGCCAGGGCCACCTTGTTGCCTTTGACAATGCTGCCGGTGCTGTCGGTATATTCGGAGTCATTAACCGTAACGGACGAGAAGATATTCCAGTTGTCACTGACATCTGCGGAAATACTGGCCTCTGCACCGACGGACTTGACCCCGCCAACATTGAGATAGATGCTTTCCACTTCCTCGCCGTAATCAATACCGCCGACAGAATCTCCCGTGGCGATACTGGTGATACGGTTGTTGAACTTGATGTAATAACCGGTCAGGTTGGCGCGCAGCCAGTCATTGCTATAACGGAAACCCACGTCAAAATTGTCCGCTGTTTCCGGCTTGATCGCTTCAATCGCCGCCAGGGCCGCCGCATTGCTTGTGCCATTGGCTGTCCCGGCAGAACCTTCCACCACCCCGTCTTTAATAGCGGCGAAATTCTGGGCGAAACCGGCAAAGACCTCCAGGTCTTCCGTGACGTCATACAGGGCGCCCGCAGAGAACAGAATGTCGGAATTACTGTTCTTGCTGAAGTCATTCTGAATGCCGAAATTGTCTTTACGATCAATATCGACAAAATACTTCCGCA
>TARA_R110002073_G_scaffold39270_11_pt1 | contig 10822 bp, 7 predicted proteins | sample TARA_R110002073 | Tara Oceans TARA_R110002073 (sample SAMEA4397174) | marine metagenome | biome: Polar Biome; feature: [DCM] deep chlorophyll maximum layer (ENVO:01000326); material: water (ENVO:00002006), including particulate matter (ENVO:01000060) such as... | depth 40 m
GCAAACGGTGTCGGCACAGGCGGGGATCTCACTCGATGAAATCGCCCATTTCGATATTTACAGCTGCTTTCCCAGTGCGGTGCTGGTCGCCTGCAATGAAATCGGCCTGCAGCCACTGGATCATCGCGGTGTGACTGTCACCGGCGGCCTCCCCTTCTTCGGCGGCCCTGGCAACAATTACTCTCTGCATGCCATCGCGCAGATGGCAGCGACACTGCGCGCCGGCGCTGGCGGCCACGGCCTGGTTACGGCCAATGGCATGTACCTCACCAAACACTCGCTTGGACTTTACTCCACACAGCCACCCGCGCAGGGCTGGAGCGATACCGACAACGGCGCTCTGCAACGCCAGATCGATGCCGCACCTCGCATGACCATCGCGGCGGACCCATCCGGCAGCGCCACCATCGAAACCTGGACTGTCAGCTTCGGTCGCGAGGGCCCGCAGCGCGGCATCGTCATCGCGCGCAACGATGCCGGCGAACGGATCGTCGCCAACACCCCAGCGGATGAAGCCACGTTGCAACAACTGATATCAGAGGATCCGATCGGTCACAAGGGGAGCGTTCGCGTGGAGGATGGCATCAATATCCTGGAGCTGTGATGCTATCACCCGTAATGGATGTGCTGCTCAAAGACCACTTGCCGAAAGGCCCGAACAGCCCCTCTTCGGTGACATTGATTATCCATCAATGTACGTGAAGCAATATTCCACTATACTTTTCAATCCATTCCCGAAACAGGCGAGTCACTATGAATGCATCGGACAACTCCTTCAATACGCGATCAACGCTTGAGGTGAACGGAAAGAGTTACCACTACTACGCAATCAACGGAGGCGAGTTGGCGGGGCACAGCAGCGTGGCGAGACTACCGGTCTGCAGCAAGATTCTGCTGGAAAACCTGCTCCGCCACGAGGACGGTATCAGCTGCACACGCGGCGATATTGAAAGCCTTGCCGCCAGCGGCGGCAGCGGCTCTGACCAGGAAATCGCCTATCACCCGACGCGCGTGCTGATGCAGGATTTTACCGGGGTGCCCGCCGTTGTCGATCTCGCCGCGATGCGCGACGCACTGGTGAAGCTCGGCGTCGACCCGCAGAAAATCAACCCGCTGTCACCGGTCGACCTGGTGATTGACCACTCGGTCAGTATCGATACATTCGCCAGCAGTACCGCGTTTGAGCAGAACGTCGCACTGGAAATGAAGCGCAACCATGAGCGCTACCAGTTCCTTAAATGGGGCCGCGGCGCGTTTGACGATTTCAGGGTGGTGCCGCCCGGCACCGGCATTTGCCATCAGGTTAACCTCGAGTACCTGGCGAAGGTGGTCTGGCAACAGGGGGGTGATGATGGCGCTCTCGCCTATCCCGACACACTGGTCGGCACCGACAGCCACACCACGATGATCAACGGCCTGGGCGTTCTGGGCTGGGGGGTAGGCGGCATCGAGGCGGAAGCGGCGATGCTGGGACAACCGATATCCATGCTGATTCCGGATGTGGTCGGCTTTGAACTCACCGGCGAAATGCGTGAAGGCATCACCGCCACCGACCTGGTATTACAGGTGGTGCAGATGTTGCGCAAGCACGGCGTGGTCGGCAAGTTTGTCGAATTTTATGGCAGCGGGCTCGATCAACTGCCGCTGTCTGATCGCGCCACTATCGCCAACATGGCGCCGGAGTACGGTGCCACCTGTGGCTTCTTCCCGGTAGACGCCCAGACTATCCGCTACCTGCAGCTGACCGGACGAGACGAGGAGACCATCGCGCTGGTGGAAGCCTATACCCGCGCGCAGGGCATGTGGCGTGACGAGCACTACCCCACCCCGGACTTCTCCGCCACACTGCATCTGGATATGTCCACGGTAGAACCCAATGTCGCGGGGCCGAAGCGGCCGCAGGATCGCGTTCCCGTGCGCGAATTGCGCTCTGCTATTGACCAGTTCATTGAACTCGATGGCAAAGCCAGCCAACAGGACACCGCCTTCGCGCTCGATGGCATGCCCGGCTCATTACACCACGGCGATGTGGTCATCGCCGCGATCACCTCCTGTACCAACACCTCCAATCCCGCGGTGATGATTGGAGCGGGGTTGCTGGCGAAGAAAGCACTGGCACGCGGATTACAGCGCAAACCCTGGGTAAAGTCGTCACTCGCACCGGGCTCAAAAGTCGTGACCGATTACCTCGTGAAAGCTGGCTTGCAGTCCTCACTGGATGAACTCGGTTTCAACCTGGTGGGCTACGGTTGCACCACCTGTATCGGTAACTCCGGCCCGCTGCCGGATGAGGTGGAGAAAGCCATAGCCGACAATGACATCGTCGCCTGTTCCGTGCTCTCCGGCAATCGCAACTTCGAGGGGCGCATCCACCCACTGGTGAAAGCCAACTGGCTGGCGTCGCCACCGCTGGTGGTGGCCTACGCACTGGCCGGCACCACTCGTATCGACCTCAGTTCAGACCCACTGGGCGAGGACGGGAGTGGCGCGCCGGTCTACCTGCGCGATATCTGGCCGAGCAATGCAGAGATCGCAGCAGTGGTTCAAACGGTCGACAAAGCGATGTTCCAGCAACAGTACGGCGCGGTATTTGACGGCGACAGCACCTGGCAGGCGATTGAAACTGGAGGCGGCGCCACCTATACGTTCTCCGAGGATTCGACCTACATCCAGCTGCCACCATTTTTTGAAGACCAGTACCGCGGCAACCAGCAGGATATTCTCGGCGCCCCGATGCTGGCCATGCTCGGCGATTCCGTGACCACCGACCATATATCCCCGGCGGGTGCCATTCCCGGTGACAGCCCGGCCGCGCAGTATTTGCGAGAGCACGGCGTTGACCAGGCCGATTTCAACTCCTACGGCTCGCGGCGCGGCAACCACCAGGTGATGATGCGTGGCACGTTTGGCAATATCCGTATCCGCAATGAAATGACGCCGGAGCGCGAAGGCGGCTACACGCGGCTCAACGGCCAGCGCGAACCGATGTTCATTTACGACGCTGCGATGGACTACCAGTCCCGCGGCGTCAGCACCGTTGTCGTTGCCGGGCTGGAATACGGCACCGGCTCCAGTCGCGACTGGGCGGCCAAGGGCACACTGCTGCTCGGCGTAAAGGCGGTGATCGTAGAGAGCTTCGAGCGCATTCACCGCTCCAATCTGGTCGGCATGGGTGTGCTGCCGCTGCAGTTCATGCCCGGCGAAACGCGCAAAACACTGCAACTGCAGGGCGATGAAACCTTTGACATCCTGGGTCTGGACGGGGAGCTGACCCCGGCACAGGTGCTGCGCGCTGTGGTGCACTACCCGTCGGGCGAGGATCGCGAAATACAACTGCAATCCCGGCTCGACACACAGGTCGAAGTCGAATACTACCGCGCCGGCGGTGTACTGACCTTTGTACTCAATCGCATCGCTGCGGCAGCCTGAACAGGAACAGTCCCATGCCCGATACACGGATTGAATCAGACAGCCTCGGCGATATTGCCGTACCCAGCAGCGCTCTGTACGGTGCACAGACGCAAAGGGCGGTGGAGAACTTTCATATCAGTGGCATGACCATGCCAGCGAACTTCATCAGCGCGCTAGGCCTGGTCAAATCCGCCGCTGCACGCGCGAACGCCGAGTTGGACCTGCTCGACCCGGCAATGGCGAAAAGCATCAGTGAGATGGCCCTGACGATTGCCCAGGGGCAGCACCATGACCAGTTTCCCATCGATATCTTCCAGACCGGTTCCGGCACCAGCACCAATATGAATGCGAATGAGGTGATCGCCTCGCTTGCCAGTACGCATCTGGGCAAACCGGTGCACCCCAACGATCACGTAAACTGTAGCCAGAGCAGCAACGATGTGATTCCCACAGCGATCCACGTCAGCGCTGAACTGGCGCTTGACGCGGCGCTGATGCCGGCAATCGCTCACCTTGCAAATGCTATCGCGGTGCGAGAAAAGACACTGGCCGAGAGTATCAAGACCGGCCGCACCCACCTGATGGATGCCATGCCGCTCAGTATGGCGCAGGAGCTGTCGGCCTGGCGCGCGCAGTTGCAACAGGCTGCAAAGCGCATCGACAGCACCCGAGACCAACTGCGCATGCTGGCACAGGGAGCAACGGCTGTCGGCACCGGCGTTAATGCCGACCCGAAATTCGCCGAGCGCTTTTGTTTTTACCTCAGCGACAGCTGCGGACTACCGTTTACACCGGCCGACAATTTCTTTGCCGCCCTCGCCAGTCAGGACATCGCGGTGGCGCTCTCGGGGCAACTGAAATCGCTGGCGACAGCGCTGATGAAAATCGCTAATGACCTGCGCTGGATGAACAGCGGCCCACTTTCCGGGTTGGGTGAAATCAGTCTCAAGGCTCTGCAACCGGGCAGCAGCATCATGCCCGGCAAGGTCAACCCCGTGATTCCCGAAGCGGTGGCGATGGCCTCGGCGCAGGTGATAGGCAATGACAGTGCCATCACCATTGGGGGCCAGGCAGGCAACTTCCAACTGAATGTCATGCTGCCGCTGATCGCCCATAACCTGCTGCAAAGTATTTCCCTGTTGGCAAATAGCTGCACTGCACTGGCAGATCACTGCATCAGCGATTTTGTCGTAAACACCGATACCATCGACGCGAACCTGGCGCGGAACCCGATCCTTGTCACCGCACTGAACCGGGAGATCGGCTACAGCAAGGCCGCCGAGATTGCCAAACGCGCCTATCGCGAGGGACGTCCCATCCTGGACATTGCACAGGAGATGACAGACCTGCCACGCGACAAACTGGCGGCATTGCTGGATCCGGCGAACCTCATCTAGTTCGCAGCATGGTTCAGCCGGGGCCTGCCGCGGAAGGCTCCCGCACAATCGCCAGCTTGCCGTCCTGCAACGGCAGGGTGTCACCGGGATCGTGATCCATACGCACCTCACCCGGCACGTCACCTATCTGGTATTTGACATCGTAGCCTACCGTGCGTTCGCTCTCGTCATAGACGGTTTTACAGACGCGCTCCGTGGTCTGGTAGGTATCGTTTTTCTGCATGGCTTCCTGCGTTTTGTTACCGGCAAACCCGCCCGCTGCTGCACCTGCAATTTTCGCCGCGGTATTCTTGCCGCCGCCGCCGATGGCGTCGCCGAGCAGACCGCCCGCAACCGCACCGAGCACCGTACCGGCGATTTTATGCGTATCCTTGACCGGTTCCTGCCTGCTCACAATCTGGTCCGTGCACTCTTCTCGCGGCGTTTTAACGGTTTCCGTTACCGGCGTCACCGATACGACTTTTGCGTACTCCGGCCCACTCAGCATTTTGTATCCGGCGATACCACCAGCTGCTGTCGCGATGCCCGCACCAAATACCACACCAACTAACATGGACTTGTTCATAGCGCATTCTCCTGCGTCTTTACAGGGCTCAAGTATATTCCAATAGACAAGGCTTCGACACAGGCCAAAATACACAGGTTCAATATTTAATCCCGCAGATGCCTATTGCCGATAGAACACGAATCTCTCACAGGCCTTGCTGTCGCTGCACTGTGACCTGCGATAGGATGGCATACGCATAATTATTCTAATGACCCGCTGGTGCCACCCGTGAAAAAACTTTTCAAATATTTACTTTTCTCAACACTGGCCCTGCTTGTCGCAGGCGCCGGAACAGTGCTGTGGCTGCGCTATGAATTCCAGCGTGTGCAGCAGGCAGACAGCCTGCCCGACACCTGGAACCAGGTCACCGTGCGCTCACTGCGCGAGGCAGAGCCACCCACAGCAGACTGCACCCAGCAGTATCCAGACAACAAGGCCTGGTTCGGCGACCTGCACGTACACACCGCAGCCTCTTACGATGCCACCTCCTTTGGTGTCAGTACGACAAGGGACCAGGCCTATCGCTTTGCGCGCGGCACCCCACTGGCCATGCACCTTCGCAGTGACCCACCGGATTTCCAGCCGCCCGTGTTGCGCATCAGCGCGCCGCTGGACTTTATGGCCGTCACTGATCACGCCGAGGCGCTGGCAGAAACCAGGCTGTGCTACACACAGGGAACGCAGGCCTACGAAAGCCTTGTCTGTGAGTTGTACCGGGGCGACATTCGCCTGCCGATAGGTGATCGCGCTCAATCGCTGGTGCGGCTTGCCAGCCTTGCTGTATTCGGTCAGGACCGTTCGGCCCGCGTCTGCGGCACCGACGGCTCGCTGTGCCGGGACCGGGCAATCGCCGTCTGGCAGGAGAATCAGTTGAGCACCGAGGCGTTTAATGATTACAGCGACAACTGCGCGTTCACCACATTTCACGCCTATGAATACTCACTGGCAAATGAGGCGTCCAACCTGCACCGCAATGTGATTTTCAAATCGAGTACCGTGCCGCAGGCGGCGCTCAGTGCCAAGGATGCCGCGACGCCGGAGTTGCTCTGGCAGTGGCTCGATACCGTGTGTATCGCCGGCAATGAGGACTGTGATGTACTGGCCATTCCGCACAACAGCAACTGGAGCAGCGGGCGCATGTGGTACCCCTACTCCAACCGGGATATTCCGCTGCAGCAACAGCGCGAGCAGGCGGCACTGCGCGCGCGTCTGGAACCACTGGCGGAAATCATGCAGATAAAAGGGGACTCGGAGTGCCGCAACGGCATTGCCAGTGTGCTGGGCGCAGCGGATGAATTCTGTGATTTTGAGAAACTGCGCTCTGCCAGCGAGACAATTCCGGATTGTGGCGAGGATATCTCCAGCGGTGGCATGATGCTGAAAGGCTGCGCATCGCGCTACAGCTACCTGCGCTACGCGCTTACCGCCGGGCTTGCGGAGCAACAGAAACTGGGCGTCAACCCCTTTCAATTCGGCATCATCGCGTCAACAGACACCCATATCGGGGCACCGGCCGCCGTAGCGGAGAAAGATTACCAGGGCTCTCACGGCAATGACCGCGACATGCAGGGTCGCCTGCTGAGCAAGATCGAAGTGCCGGGCGATGTCGCCGCCGGCTCACCGGTGCGCTACAACCCGGGGGGCATCGCCGGTATCTACGCCAGCGAAAACAGCCGCAGCGCACTGTTTGCGGCAATGCAACGACGCGAGACGTTCGGCACCAGCGGCCCGCGCATAGAGCCGCGTTTTTTCGCCGGATGGGATCTGCGCGAGGATGTCTGCCAGAGCAGTGAATATCCAGCAGACGCGTACCGTGACGGGGTACCGATGGGCGCAAGTTTGCCGCCTGCGCCTGCGGATGTAACGGTGCGCGGCCCGGTCTTCGTCGCCTCGGCGACGCGTGACCCACGCGAGGGCGGCAACCTGTTGCAGCGTATCCAGATCATCAAGGGCTGGATCGATCGCGATGGACGCACACACCAGGCGGTGTTCGATATCGCGGGTGCGGCGGCGGGCGAAGCCAGCGTGGATGCACAGACCTGCGAGGTCACAGGCCGGGGATTTTCCCAGTTATGTGGCAGCTGGCAGGACCCGGAGTTTGACCCGCAACTGGCCGCCGTGTACTACGCGCGGGTACTGGAAAACCCGAGCTGCCGCTGGCACCACTACGACTGCCTGTCACTGCCCGAGGCCGAGCGACCACAGAGCTGCTCTGACCCCGACCTGCCGTGGCAGATTCAGGAGCGTGCATGGACCTCGCCGATCTGGTACTCGGCGGCGACACCGTGAGCTGTCGCACATCGCACCGGGTTTCCATTGAGCCCAATTGTGCGTGGATGCGCAGAATGCTTTACCATTAGGCCCGCATTCATCACTCACGGAATCACCCAACGTTGGATACAGACACACAGGATGTTCTCCAGGACGGCAGTCAGCTTGCCGCGATAGACCTCGGCAGCAATTCGTTTCACCTGATCATCGTTAAAATAGAGCACGGTGAAATGCGCACCGTGGAAGCGCTGGCAGAGAAAGTACAGCTCGGCGCCGGCCTGGAAGATGGCATGCTCAGCGAGGAGGCGATTCAGCGCGGTCTCGATTGCCTGTCGCGCTTTGCCCAATTGCTGGGAAGCGTCGGCCCCGAGCGGGTGCGCGTGGTCGGCACCCATGCACTGCGACTCGCCAAAAATCGAAGGGCCTTTACAGTACCCGCCAAACGTATTCTCGGCAGCCGGGTGGATGTCATCTATGGCCTGGAAGAAGCCCGGCTGGTCTACCTGGGCGTCGCCCATTCGCTGGCGGATGATGCGCAATCGCGCCTGGTGATCGATATCGGCGGTGGCAGCACAGAGTGTATCGTCGGCCAACGCTTTGAACCGCAGTCACTGGAGAGCCTGCAAATGGGCTGTGTCTCCTACGGTCACGCGCATTTTGCTGACGGCCGCGTCAGCCGCGGCAACTATCGCCGGGCCTACGAACAGGCGCGTGAACAGATCTACCCGATTCGCCATCGCTTCAGCGCCAAACGCTGGGAAGAATGCGTGGGCTCCTCGGGCACGCTGCAGGCCATCGAGACCATCCTCACGCAGAACGGCTGGGAGGATGGCGGCATTTCCCGGCGCGGTCTGGCAGCGCTTGAAAAGCGCCTGCTCAAATTCAAAACGATGGACGACATCGCACTGGAAGGCCTCGCAACACAGCGACGCAGCGTTATCCTGCCCGGCGTCGCCATCACCAGTGCGCTGTTCGATGTGCTGGGCATAGAGCATATGCGCACCTCAAAGGGAGCACTGCGTGAAGGTGTGATTTACGACCTGATGGGACGCCTGAGCCACGAGGACGTGCGCGAGCGCACGGTAAATGCGCTGATGCAGCGCTACGCTGTCGACACCGACACCGCGGATATCTACGAGCGACGTGCGCGTACGTTCTACCTCGCCACTCGCACCACCTGGCAGCTGACGCCCTATGACTGGGACCTGCTGCACTGGCTGACCCGCACACATGAAATCGGCATGGCGATCGCACATAAACACTTCAATCGCCACTCCGCCTACGTGTTGCGCAACGCCGATCTACCCGGCTTTTCACAGGAGGAGCAGGAGTTACTCGCGGTCTTGGCGCTGGGACAGAAGGGCAAGCTGAAGGCGGATTTCTTTGCTGAAATCGCCGATGCAGAGCTACCGCGCATCCTGTATATGCTGGCCATTATTCGACTGGCAAGCTGTTTCAAGCACGTCGAGGTGCTGGAGCAACTGCCCGACTTCTCGATAACGGCCGGCGAACAATCGCTGAGCCTGGGCTTTCCCGAGGGCTGGCTCGACGATCACCCGTTGACCGAACGGGAGTTGCGGGAAGAAAAACTTATACTGGAAAAAGCGGGCCTGAAGCTGAAGATAAGCTGACGCCTCGCCGCACTCGTGCGCAGACCCCGCTACGCTCGCGCCTGTATATCGCTGAGGTAGTCGAGCAAAATAGCATTCACAGCCTCGGACGCCTCCAGCTGCACCATGTGACCGGCGCCGGGAATCATGCGCACCTCGCGCAGATCAGGGAATATCGCCCGCATCAGGCTGATGGGATCATCGCCGTGAAAACCCTCCAGATCGACATCGTGCTCACTGCCAAGGAAGTAGGCGGGCAGCGCGCTCTGCACGCCTTCGAATGGCTTGCGCTGCTCCCATTTGAGATCGAAAGAGCGGTACCAGTTGAGGCCGCCGGTAAAGCCACTGCGGCTGTACTCACTGACAAAGAATTCCAGCTCCAGCTCGGACAACCAGCTCCAGGGCAGTGGCGGCGGCTCTGCCATCGCCTCTATATAGGAAGTGCCAGGGGGGTACTTGAAGACATCGAAATAGTTCCCCGCACCGCTCAATGTGTGAAACACCTTGTGCAGAAAGCGCCGCGGCTCGGCCGCCAGTTCCTGATCGGCTCTCGGCGGCACGCGGAAATATTCGATGTGCAAAAAGTGCTCCTGTGCCATGCGCCGGTACTCGGTAAGGGGCGACTCTTCGGGGTTGTGTGGCGCTGCGGGGTTCTCCAGCCCGATCACCGCAATCACCCGGTCCGGATGGCGCAGTGCCAGGTCGTAGATCGCAAAGGCGCCAAAATCCAGTCCGGCAAACACCGCGCGTTCCACGCCGAGATGATCCAGCAAACCCAGCAGGTCACCGGTTATATGGTCGATATCATAGGCACCGGGGTCCGGGGGAGCCTCGGTCTGGCCCATACCGCGCATATCGGGGGCAATGACCCGATATCCAGCGGCGGCCAGCGCACTGATCTGCCGGTGCCAGCTAAACCACAGGTGTGGAAACCCGTGGCACAAGACCACCGGCATGCCCTCCCCCTGCTCGACGTAATGTGTGCTGATACCGTTGATTGTCGCGTGGTGATGCTGCCAGTTCACAAACATCTACTCCGTATAAAAAAGGCCACCGGAGTGGCCTGTGTAAGGTACCAGCGCTGTTTACAGATCGTAACCGCGCTCGTCGTGAAGCACCAGGTCGAGCCCCTGGGTTTCCTCTTCGGCGTCGACGCGCAGACCGACCATCGCATTGACCAGTTTGAGAATAATAAAGCTCATCACCGCGGTGTAGGCAAACGTCGCCACAACGCCGGTCGCCTGTACCGCAAGTTGGCCGCCAATGCTGGTGATACCGTCAGAGAATCCATTACCGCTGAAAATACCGAGCTGGGTGGAGCAAAAAACACCGGCCAGCAAGGTACCGAGGATACCGCCAACGCCGTGCACCGGAAAGACATCCAGGCTGTCATCCACTCTCAGCACATTTCTCAGCAGGTTGGTCGCAAAGTAACAGATCACGCCGGCACTGAGACCGATGACAACCGCAGCCGCGGGACCGACAGACCCCGATGCCGGGGTAATTGTTCCCAGTCCCGCCACCATGCCGGTCACAATACCCAGCACCGAGGGCTTGCCGTGGCGAAGCCATTCCATTGTCATCCA
>TARA_R110002073_G_scaffold44656_4_pt1 | contig 10822 bp, 22 predicted proteins | sample TARA_R110002073 | Tara Oceans TARA_R110002073 (sample SAMEA4397174) | marine metagenome | biome: Polar Biome; feature: [DCM] deep chlorophyll maximum layer (ENVO:01000326); material: water (ENVO:00002006), including particulate matter (ENVO:01000060) such as... | depth 40 m
TTGCCATGCCTCTCCACCAGGTGTTGAACCGACTTATCTGCCGCGGCTGCTGCCTTGGCCGGCGCCGGCGTGTTGTGCAGGGCGACCAGGTAAGCCAGCTGCCAGAACTCCCTCTCCGTCACCGGTCCTGCACGGCGCTCATAACGCGCGGGCTCCAGTTCGGGTTCGCGTTGTGAAAGCTGGTCGCCTGGGTGATCTTTCCGCCAGCTCTCAGGAATGCTTCAACGTCCCGCTCGATTTTCTGGCGCTGCAGCTGCTTTGCGGTAACGGGCTTTAGGGTGGGGCTGGCTGTTTGTTGCTGCGTGCTTTTGTCCATGGTGCTGAACCTCATAGATGTCTCGTTGTATTGAAATGGGCGGAAGCCCTACCGAATCGCGGTGCACGTTGTATGCACAACCAATCACCGAGATGAAAAACCTTTCGAATGTACGAGGCTCTGAGATGCCGCAAAGCTCGGCCAGAAATGATGGCGTGGAGCCAGGGGCATCCTCGATGGCCTCTCGCAGGCGACGCACGCGCTCCGCCTGCTTCATCCTGTAAAGCGTCGTGCCTTCATCCTTCAGGCTTCGAGTGAATGTGCTGGGAGAGAAGCCCAGCAAAGCCGCAGCCTGATCCGTAGTGATTGACAGATCCTGACGCTCCAGCAGGTGGGCGAGATTTCTTGTAAGGTTATCGACGCAAATCCTCGGCCTGCCCATCAGTCGCACCCCCTGCCGATTCTGTTTCCTGTTCGATCCGTGAACAGCAGCCAGTGCACCCAGCGGCTACCACACCAGAAGCCCCACTCGCGGCGAACCGGTCCCGTTATGAATAGGGTCCACGCCGGCCCATCCACCAGCTCCAGGCGGTGAGAGAACCGCGCTGACCGAACAACAGGGCGAAGCCAGGGCACCCAGCGCGAGACCACCGTCTGAGGCTCACCAGGCCGCAGCCAGTAGTGCTCGAGCATCCGGCCGCGCAGCAGGAATGACACGGACCGCCACGGGTGGTCATGCGGTGCACGCGGGTCATCGCTGCCAGTGAACTTGTGCAGGTAGATGTTGAACCACGGGTTCCGCGGGATGATGTGCCACCGGCTCAGGTAGTTGTCCCCGATGACGCGGCTGGGCTTGATCATGCCACCCGGTCCTCGAGGTATGCGCGCTGCAACCGAACAAGGCCCCGGCCAGTAATCATCGGCGTGATCGACCTCTGCAGGCCGTGCTCGGGGTGTTCGTACTGGTAAACCTTCACCTGCAACAGGCCCCGCTCGATCAACTCCTGGTATGGCTCATTCTTCCGGTTCAGCCAGCGCATCTGTCGCAGGCGGTTCATCAGGCGGTTCTGGCCGGTGCCGATAATCTGGGCTGCCTGCTTGACGGTGATGCAATCCTCCGAGGCGGCGACCCGGTCATGGAATGCCACCTTGGGGGCATCCTCTGCCGCTCGCTGCTCCAGTGCGATGACCCTCTCGCTGTAACCCAGCAGGAGCTCACGCATGGCGGCAGGGTCGCGCAGCAGTGCCATGGGGTCCTGACGACGTGCACCGTGCGCCAGATGGTAGAACTCACGCACCAGGCGTTTTTTGAAAGCCCTCACGACCTGGTTGTTCCGCATGTACGTCATCAGGAGGGTGGCCTGCTGTTCGTTCAGCAGGGCGATCTCCCGGTTCTGTGTACCGCCGGCGGTCTCGAAGGGTCGCATTTGAAATGGCACCCTTCCGAACTCCTCGAGGTCTGCCTGGTGCTGCCGGACCAGCTGGATAACCGACTTGTGCGGATTCCCAACACCCTCGGCGATCGCCGCGCTGGTAGTGACGGCCTCGCCGTTCTCGATCAGGACGATGTTGCTCATGCGGGTTCCCTCCAGGCTTGCCGTTGCTCAAATCCGGCACTCGCCGCCAGCCGGTTCAGGTATGCAGTGCGGTTGCCCTCTGCTCGCTCCCAATCCAGCTGGCACCATCGAACGAACAGCGCCGGCCAGTTGTTGTGACAAATCCCCTGGCCGTTGAACCAGATCACGAAAATGTCCCGCGCCTTGGCGGGTATATCCTCTGGGACGCCAATTGCAGCGAGCTCTGACAGGCACGGCGCTGGTGGAACCCAGTCCAGTGGGATGGGCGCGCCTTGCTTGCTGATCACCGCCTTGAGATACGGAACCGGGTGGTCTGGCTGGTCGACAAGGCAAACGATCAGGGCATCGAGAACCCTGCCCAAGCCAACCGCCTTGATGTGCTTCTGGAGGATCTTCCGCGCCTCTTGGTAATCAATCCCTGCTCGACGAAGCAGTCGGGTGCCGTGCTTGAACACACGGGTTTCCACGTCCGGATCGTTGTAGATCGCCGCCAACTGATCCAGCGTGGGTTCAGGCTGCGTGCCGGGCGCATCAGCGCCTGACACGTAAGTGTCAGACGTTAAGTTTTCTGTACTCTGTACTCTGTACTCTGGGGGCGTTACCCCGGCGCTACCTCGGCGTTGCTGTAACGTTCCATCTACGTTTCCATGTAACGTTACATCGCCGTTACCGGGGCGTTTCTCGGTTTTCTTCTTCTCGCGATGCCGCCGCACCCGCTCCGCCGACGAATCCGATTTGAACTGACGATCATCCCACCCGACCGGCTGGCAATGTTCGTCGATCAGGTTCTCTTCCTGCAGCCTTCGTCGTGTTTCTGACCACTCCGCAGGCGTCAGGCGCAGCTTGGCCGCCATCACCCTATCCAGCTTTTCGCCCGCAAACTGGTCGAGCACCCCTTGGCTTTTCAGGCTGAGAATGCCCGTGTAGTACCAGCGATCAGCGGGCGACAGCAGTATCAGCTTGGGGTTGTCGAGAATGTCGTTGTGAACTCTGAACCAGGTACTCATTCGACCGTTGCCCCCTTTTTGGAATTGCAGCCCCTGCAGAGAACCTGAAGATTGTCAGCAGTGGATGGCCCACCGAGCGAATATGGGTAGATGTGATCGAGAACCAGGTCTCGATGTTCGCCACATGCCTGGCAGCGGTACAGGTCCCGCTCGAAGACCTCTTTTCTGACTGAGCCAGGGATGTGCTCGCGCCGTTCATTCGGAAATTCGGGCGCCGTCCTGTCTGTATGGCAGTCCTGATACCCCAGCTCCGTGAGATGCTCGGCGATGTAGTCCAGCAGGGACCCACCACGACCATCTCCGTGCGCCCACAGCTGGGATATTTCATCTGCAACCGGGGTGAGTGCCGCGGCGACACGATTCCAGCGTTCCGCTTCAATCTGCTTGATCTCTTCTTCGGTGTAGCTCATGAGAAGCTCCTCGGCATCAGGCCGGCGACTGTCAGGCGCTGCCACCAGCTGTAGTGCTCCTCGGCGCTCATACCGAGTACCGCGTGGGCCCCGTGCCGTTTCACGTCATCGAGCCGGGTGATGTACTGCAGATAGTTCCAGCGGTCATCGGGCGACAGCTTCGTGAGCCGTTCGTCTCGCAGGATCTCGGTCAGCCCAGGCCCCCTCGGCGAACACTCGCCTGCCATGATCTCCGCCAGCCACCGGATCACGTTTGATGCCTCACAGGGCGCCAGGCGAACCCGCACCAGCTCATTACCCACCAGCAGACCAACAGGCACATGCCCTGTCTGCTCATCCACCGGCAGCACAAACTGGAGCTTGGCCTCGGTAAAGTCCGCGGCGCTCATCGCGACACCTCGCTTGTTATTTCCATATCAATCACCCAATTCTTTGAGGTCCGGGTAGCCCCGGGGCCCCACCACTTCGCAGGTGGCGCGCTTTCCGCTATGTTGAAAGTGCCAACCAACAACACATTGGAGAAAATCCATGCGCATTTACCGCTGGCGCAGCCGCATCGGAAACTTCTACATCCGCCCGAGCGGCAGATACTGGGCCGCCATGTTTGAAGACGAGCCCCTGGGTGAATACAGGTCGCCCCAGGGCGCGCTGGATGATCTGGCCGGCGGTCATGCCGACTGGCCTTCTGGCGGCGTAGATCCGTCGACACTGGGGATGCCGGACGAGATTGGAGACTGGGACGTGATCGAGTCCAGATAGGGCTGCAGCGTCTCCACAAGCGCCAGCGCGTCGGCGGCTGATATCCGCAGACGCACCACCTCTGCCCCAACATCGAAGCCGATGGCCAGGTCGCCGGTGTCCTTGTCCATTGGCAAGGTGCAGCGCCAGCTGGCTGGCTTGTAGATAGATGGGATCATCGGGTCACCTCGCCGGGGCCGGTTTTCAGTCGATTGGCGCTCATGCGACCCCCTTTATTTTTCCGCTTTCCTTGCTCTCCAAGGTCGCGATGGCGTCGTCATGGGCGGCCCGGGATTCTTTCAGCTCGCGCAAAACCTCGTTCCGTCGTGCGCAGTCTCCCCCGTGACTCAACAGTGCCAGCTGGGCCTCTGAACCCTCTTTGATAAGGCTCGTCGCAAGCTGCTGCAGTGAAGGCTGCTGGTGTCCGGACTCGCATGAATAAATTGATACGTCGGCACCCAGGTATACCTCGGTCAAATAGCTCAGCCGAATACACTGGGGCATTGCCGCCACCAGCGCCTGCTCTACGAAGAACAGCCGCGCCGGGCTCCGCTTCTGCCCGTCATCCAGCCAACCCAGCCACCGGAACAGCTTTTGCCGATTGGTGTTGGCATCAGCGACCGCATCACCGGTGCGCATGAAGAAGATGTCCTCAATCTGCAGGTCAATGTTCAGCCCAAGCCGCTCAAAGTGCTCTACCACCAGCATCGTCAGCGTGGTCTGACTCATGCCCGGCTGCTCAAGCCAGCGAGTGATGTGTTTGTTGAGAATCACCATTCGGTGGTTACTGTTGCTCATATCGTGCTCGCTACTTGGTTGATTAATATTCGGTTGCGGAGGAGAGGCACATCCCAGACCAGTGTCAGGCGGCGGTCTCGGCTTTGAGTAAGAGCTTGGTAAAGTCAAGGCGCCCATCTGAAGCTGCCACCAACCTTTCCGCCAAATCGACCGAGGGTCGCCTATGACCATAAGCAAGCTGCGAAAAGTACGCGTAGTTGGTTCCGGACAGAGCGGCTACACGTTCCGCCTCTTCTCTGCCGAATCGTTCAAGAAACTCTTTTGCATTCATGCGAGGTGACCCAGTGAAGCCTTATCTGCAAGAAAGGATAGCAATACGCTATCCTTTTATCAATAGCTCTTTGCTGGTTCAAAGGGAAAGCAAACTGCTATTTAATTTCCCCATGAATATCAAGCAGATAAGGCACGCGCACTTCATGCTCGTGCTTAACGAAAGATTCGGTGGGAAGCTGGAAGCTATGGCTGCTGCGACGAACAGCAACCCTAAGCACTTGAGTCAGATTAAGAATACGACGCGCAACATTGGAGATAAGCTCTCGGAGAAGCTAGAACGAGAGCTAGGCCTTGCTCCGGGCTCCTGGGATGTCGCCCCTAACGCTGCAGAGAATCCAGTCCCCAGAGAGCCAAAAGAGCAAGAACTTTTGAAGCTATTTCGGGAGTCAGAGGCCGCAGAACAAGAGATGTTTCTTCGGATGTTGCGAGGCGCCCAGCTGACGAAAGGCGACCCACCAACCGAAGACAGTTGATCGCAACGTCAAGCTCGTATTCGCTCATTTTTTGATTATTGTGGTCTTCTGTCACAGCGGCGCTCCCATGCCATCTAACATCCGTCGGGAATGAATCTACTGTACGAAAAAACAGTGTTCAAGGCACGGCGTGCGGACCTGTACACAATATGTACATGACGGCTGTAAGGCAATCCGAATCAGAGACCTGGTTCACAGTCCAGTACCGCCGTGCTTGAGCCCAACGCCAGCTCGGACCAAGATCGGTGCCAAACCAACAAAAATAGCGGGTGGAATACATGGCACTGATCGCATGCCCAGATTGCGGGAAGGAAGTTTCAGACAGGGCGGCAGCCTGCAACGGCTGCGGTGCACCGATCGGAGTCGATACAGAGGCCCGCGGAAGCGGGGTCCGGACCCTGGCCACAACCCAGCTCACCAGCAAGTCCCTCAAGCTTCAGTCACTGATCGCCGGGATAATTTTTATAGTGGGTATGTTCATGGTAATCGGCTCAGATCCCGCACCCGATGACAACGGTGCGGGAATTGGCAGCCTGCTTCTGGTCGTGGGAGTGCTCTGGTACATCGTCACCCGCTTCCGGATATGGTGGCACCACAAGTGAGCAACGCGTCGATATCTGCAAGACGGAATATGGGAACAAGTGTTAAGCACCCGTTGAACAGGTGTTGGACACATGAAGATCAATCCAGAACCCGATACCTCGCCTTCCCAGCCGCATGCAGCCACCAGCCCCAGATCCTGGGTAGAGCTGTGTGGGTGGGGGGGGAGTTGCTGTAATTTTGTACAGCATTGAAAAAAACAAGACTTTGACCAATTATACCAAGTAAGGTATATAGTGCGCCGCGTAGACATAGTTCCCAATGCCAGCATGGATCTGGTTGCCATCAAGAGTGCATGCCCCGTATCGGCGCAACGGATAGTGGCTGTTCTCGAACAGATGGAGGGGGACGAATTGATGCAGGATACGTTGCTCGATCATCATGGGCAGTACAAAGGCGTTGAGGTTCAGCAGTGGGTTTCCCAGCATAGACTGGGGAACGATTACTGGAGGATCAAAGTATTTTCCGTTGGGGACCATAATTCCCCCCTTAAATATCGAATTATTTACGCATACATTTTGCCGAACTCTTTTGATCCAAAAGGTAGTTTTCTAGTACTTGGTATCGTACATAGATCGGAATTTAACTATGAGCATGACAATAGGTATACCCAGAGATTCCATGAAGACATGGAGCGATACTCATGAAGATGAGACATTTGTGCGCGCAACCACAGCACCTAAAACCCGCTCGGACGTGCGTTATGTGAAGTTTGAGCCGCAGAGGCCACGCAAAGATGGACTTCTTTCAGTAAAAGATATCAACCAGTTACTGGGGGCGCACGACCCACATCATGAGCAGGGAATGGTTGATGCGCGCAGATGGGTTGGCGAGACCATTTATGCGGGAGAGAACAGCCTTCGCGCATTAAGACTCGGCGCCGGAATAACTCAGGGTGAGCTAGCTGCGGCCATCAATAGCAGCCAGTCTCATGTTGCCAGAATCGAGGCAGGAAAGGTTGATCCGCAAACCGGAACCATAGCAAAGATTGCAAGGGTCCTGAACGTGGATCCCGAAGTGCTGTTTAGAATTATATCTCGAGGGCTGACCAACCCATGAGCTCCATCCAAGCAACTTTTTGCGATGACATACGTCACGAAATCGGTGGCAAGGTATCCCTAATCGGTTGCTACGCAAATCATTTGTTTTCAGAAGGGTTTCCGCTAACAGCTCCAAAACTGTGCGTCCACCTCAGAATCCTTACTGACCCGTTGTTCGAGCCAACTCCCTTCTCAGCTGTAATCACAGACTCAGAGGGAAAGGAAATTCTTAGACTAAGAACAACGCTGACTCCCGAAAATAAAACCCAGGATTATTCTTCACCTGGCGAGCAGCAGGAAATATTGGCCGGCCTGGAAATGCCGGGCCTCAAAATAGACGGCCCCACAACGCTTTTTGTTCAGGCAGAGATAGGCGGTGAAGTATTAAGTGGCCCCCTACTGCACGTCAGTCTTTCCCCAGAAGCAGAAGCGAAGCAATGATGTCCTAACACCCCATGCTTGCCATCCCTCCCCTGTTGTCAGGGCATCGGGGCCCACCCTGCGAATTGGAGCTGAATACCATTGGCTACTAGAACAACAGTGGAAACACGCCCGATTTTCGGCGTCTCAGCGGCAATATTGCTCATTCTCGAGGTAACAATCATCGCTCCAACCACTCAGGCTCAGGATCAGTTCGATATCGATGTCTGCAATGCGAACGTAGATGAGTGGGCGCGCGATCAATGCCTGAAGGGCCTTGGCATAAACCCGAAAAAACCCGTTGCCGAACCCGCCACCGAGAGCTGGGCAAAAATCGCTGAAGATAATTACGTCGATGCGGCCTATGGCTGCAAGAAGCGAATTGAACGCCTGGCGCAGTACGACTTCGAATGGACGGACGGATGGTTAGGTGCCAAGTTTTCACATCACGTGCAGGGAGATAAGCCCGGGCACATCATCTACATGGGAGACGCCATCAAATTACAGAACGGCTTCGGCGCTTGGCAGCAGTACCTGTACTCATGCGAGTTCAACACTCGGACTAAAACCGTGGTGGACGTCAAGGCAGCTCCGGGACGGCTAGACTGACTCGCTGAGTATTCTCCGATCGATATAATCCAGTGCTTCCTGCTCTTTTGTAGTGATCTTCCCGTCAGCCTCGGCCACATCTCTACAGCAACCGGCAAACAGTATAGGATTCACTGACCCCGAGTTCACCACCCGTCCAACCGCTGCCTTGAACCCGCGAAGTGTGGTCTTGCCGACTAGAGCGGAGGCGTGCACGACGATCGAGGGTGTTACATTCTCGTCCGAGGCCAATCCGGCCACATAATCAGCGACTATTTTGCTGGTGGCATCATCAAAGGGACCGTCCACGCGCGCGAGGTAACCGAGCACCCGTATCACGTCACGCTGATTGCGCATCAGCATCTCGAGCACTCGACTAGGCGACTTCGTGTGCCTATTACGCAAATGGCCTGCAACATCTTTGACCACTTCGCCCGTTTCGAGATCCACGCACCGGATCACGCGGTCTGTGCGGAAGCTGCGGTAGGCGTGGCGAAGGTGGCAGTAGGCGTTCAGCATGCTTACAGACCTACCTGCCCTTAGCCGCCGAACTCGAATTCGCCTATGGGTTCGCGCGCCTTTCACGTCGCGGTAGTCAATTTCAAGATGCGCGAGCACTGGAATTGTATCGCCGCCGGAACTGAATAACCGCTCGACGTCAGCGGCCCTCGTCAAATTGCTGGAGTAGTTCTCCCTGGAGCGTTTGCCCCACCAATATGCGCCATAGCAAGACGCCGCGACAAAAATTATTAGTTCCATAGGCAGCCGCCAATTTCCTACAAAGTGATCTCTCGGAGATCCTCCCCAATTCTTGCACACAGCGCAAACACGCGGTGCGGGGATTGGCCGTGGTCTCGAATATAAAAATAAGATAGCGTTTTGCTATTGCATAACGGATAGCGCGTTGCTATCTTTACCGCATACCCACCCAAACAGGAGCATGGCAATGCACGACGTCAAACACCTCTGCAATCGTTCCCAGGATGAATTCCCCACGCCCACCATTGCACACGTGGCCTATCTGGCCGGACTGCTGTCGGGCGCGTTGATCAGCGTCATGATCGCATCCATGTACCTGGTGGCCACGTCATGAGCGCCAAATCGGTAGAGCAACTTCAGGAAAGCGTCGACCTGCTTGAGGATGCGCTGCAACTCATTCTTGACGCGCGAAGTCGTGGTCATGGCATTCACTACTGTGAAGGCGTTGCCGGGGCGGCGCTCGAGCATCTTCACAAGGCGCAGGAGAAGACGTCATGAGGGGGCTCGTATACCGGCGGGTCAACGCGCACTGGCACCACCTTCGCACCCCGGCTGGAATGTATTTCGCCACCAGCAGGGAAGAGGTCTTCCGCAAGGCGGGGCTGACAGAGCCGGTATCGGGTGGCCACCGGCTGGCCAGGCAGGTATCTGACCGCCAGCGGGATCTGCGGGAGTTCATGCAGCAGGAGCAGGCGGCAGCCTTGCGGGCATCCGAAGTGCAGCGCGGGGTTCGGCATGTTCTTTCGTAACGCGACGGTCTACCAGCTCCTTGGGCCTGCTCAGGCGCTCGCCTCGGCCCTGCAGGAGAAGATGCAGGATCACCCGTGGACACCGTGCGGAGCCACCCAGCCAGTCAGCCGGGGGTTCATCGATATTGCTGGCGTGCCCTATGTGGAAGCCGATGGCGCCATGCTGTTCGCGGTGAAGGTGTCCGAGAAGAAGATCGCGCCGCGAGCCATCAAGGAACTGGTGGCCGACAAGGTGGCTGCCATCGAGGATCGTGAAGGCCGGAAGGTCTACCGCAAAGAACGCCTCACCCTGCAGGACGAAATCATTCTGGATCTGATGCCTCACACGCCGCAGGTGTCCCGGCTGATCCATGCCTACATCGATACAACCGCCAGCCTTATCGTCGTGGACGGCAAGCCAGCGCAGGCCGAGAGCCTGATCAACCTGGTTCGTGAGTGTGTTGGATCGCTGCCCTGTATCACCCTGGGCGCGAACCTCGGCACGCCCGACGTCATGACCGGTTGGCTACAGCGCGGCGCCATGCCCCTGGGCTTTGATGTTGGCGAGGCCTGCGAGCTCAGAGAGCCGGGGGACGATGGTGGCGTGGTGCGGTGCACCGGCGTGGACATCATGGGCGACGAGATCGAAACCCACCTGCAGTCAGGCAGGCAGGTGCACAAGCTAGCAATGAGCTGGGAAGGCTGGGTGTCATTCACTCTCGTGGACACCTGGCGCCTGCAGGGCCTGAAGTTTGACGACGACTTCATCGGGCAGCAAGAACAGGACATCGAGGACGCAGACGCCATCCTGCAGGCCGACCTCGCCATTCAGGCCCCTACCCTGCGCAAGCTGCTTGCAGGGCTTGGGGAGGCCTTCGGCGGCTGGGTGGAACAGGGCCACCTGGACGTGGCTTGACCATCACCCTGGAAACCATGAGGAACGATCGATGAATCGAGAGGATTACGCAAAGGGTGTGGCAGCAGCCACTGCAGCAGTGGTAGCCGGCAAGCGCCCGAAACAACGGCAGGAGATATTCGACCGCGTACTGACCAAGGTGCGCAGCCAGGGCATCAGTGCGGAGGCCCTGACCAAAGCGGTGGAGCGCAGCGAGAAGAACGCGGCACGCCGCAAACAGTAGGAGACTCGCCCGCCGG
>TARA_R110002073_G_scaffold111783_7_pt1 | contig 10813 bp, 9 predicted proteins | sample TARA_R110002073 | Tara Oceans TARA_R110002073 (sample SAMEA4397174) | marine metagenome | biome: Polar Biome; feature: [DCM] deep chlorophyll maximum layer (ENVO:01000326); material: water (ENVO:00002006), including particulate matter (ENVO:01000060) such as... | depth 40 m
TTCCACGGGCGTAGGCGGCCGCCCGTGTCCTGGATCGGAATTCCCTGGGCGAATCTTGATGCGCGGCGTTCACCGTTACGGCGATACCGGCGTTACGCCGACTCAGTCGCCGGCCTGCAATCGCAGCACGCGCGGCACGCTGCTGAGGTCCGGCACGAGCTGGATGCCGGGGACGAGTCCTTCCAGGCGTGCCGCTTGGTCGTGACCGAGTTCGACCAGGAGCACGCCGCCCGGTGCGAGGAACCTGGACGCGTTCTGCACGAGTTCGCGCGCCCAGAGATCGGGGTCGTTCGCCGGACCGAACAACGCGATGGCGGGTTCATGATCCCGTACGTCGGGGGAGAGTTGCTCCGCGTGCGCAGGATCGATGTAGGGCGGGTTCGAGACGACCAGGTCCCACGGCGCCCCTCGCTTCAACACGTCGAACCCGTCGCCGTGGATCCACTCGACGTCCGCTTCGAGCGCCGTGCCGTTCTGGCGCGCCCACGCCAGCGCGTCCTCGGACGCATCGACGGCGTGCGGGCGCAGCCCCTCGACCTCGAGCGCGAGCGTCACGGCCAGGCAGCCACTGCCGGTCCCGATGTCGAGCACCCGCGCGGGTGCCGCGTCGTCGCCGCGCTCCTCGAGCACCTCGCGGGCCTGATCGACCAAGAGCTCCGTCTCGGGCCGCGGGATCAGCACGCCGGCGCCGACGAGGAACGGCCTGCCGTAGAACTCGCGTCGACCGGTGATGTAGGCGACCGGTTCGCGTCGTCCGCGACGCACGAGCGCCTCGCGGGCGGCATCGAGCTGGTCCGGGGCGACGCGCTCCTCGAGCTTCAACAGCATGCCCAGACGATCGGTCCCGAGCGCGTGGGCCACCAAGAGGTCGGCTTCCAGCTGGGCGCTCTCAAGCCCTTTGCGCACCAGGAACTCGCGCGCCATGCCACGCATCTCCCCGACCGTGCTGGGCGCCGGAGGGCGTCCGCTCGGTGCGGGGGAGGCGGGCCTGGAACTGGGGGCGGTCGTGACGAGGTCCTGGGTGAGGAGCCGATCGCAACGACCGGCCCGGCGGACGCGAACGTGCGGACTAGCTGCGCTCTTCGCGCTGGCGCTTGCGCTCGTCGCGAATGGCCTGCTGCCGGATCTGACCGGCGACCTTGGCCTGCTTCATCGAGTCCATCATCGTCTTGCAGGCCATCCCGCCACCGATGGCGACGATGATCGAGCCCACGATGCCCAGCATGCCGATGGGCTTGCTCTCGCTGGCCAGGACCTGGGGGATGGCGAGCAGCGTGACGAGTCCGGCGATCGCCGGACCGCAGAACATGAGCGGGAAGCTCGGGTTGAACTTGCCGCCGTGTTCGTAGGCGAAGATGTGCGTGATCGTGGCGCCGGCCAGGATGAGGGACATGAGTTCCACGACGAGGCGGGCGTTGCCCATGGTCTCCTCGAAGTTACCGCCGAGATCCGTCTGCGCGTGGAACGTCGGTCCGGATGCCGTGAAACACCACGCGATCGCCGCGATCCAGATCAGGCTTGCGAGGACGGGCGTCACCATCTTGTGGGCTTTCGCCAAGCTCGCGATCGGGCTCTTGTGCTTGCCACCGTGCGTCGCCTGGTAGCCCTCGTGGAACACCCAGCAGCCGAGCAGAACGATGGCCTTGCTGCCGACGAAGAGCAGGAACGGGAACTTTCCGGGCGCGCCCTTCACCCACTCCATGAACCCGGACGAGGAGTCCTTGACCGCCGTGGCCGAGACGTTCACGCCGTACAGGAACGGCAGCAGCGAGCCCCAAAGAAGAACCTGGGCCGCCTTGCGGAGTTCGAGCGGAGCCTGCTCGAGCTCGCGCTTCTGGCCGACCTCGAGCTTCTTCGGTCCCATGTCGCGCGAGGACTTGGGGCGTCCTCCCGACTTGGCGCCGGACTTGGCACCTCCAGCACGTGCAGGCTTCGCCGCTGGCGCTTTGGGGGTTGCGGGCTCGAGCTCGTCGAGCTCGTCCAGTTCTTCGAGCTCCTCGAGCTCGTCCATTCCATCGGGATCGTTGGGAGTCATGCTGGGGGGTCTCGCCTGGGGAGGGGGGACGGGTTCTACCACGGTTCGGCGGGTGAACGGCCGATCGGGGTGGCGGAGTGGTTCAGGGTGGCGCGTGGAGGTCGATCTGGGGGTCGTCAGAGCGCAGCCAGTCGATCGGCGCGGTCCTTGCCCTCCAGGGCGGCCAGGAGGGCATCCATGCGCCCGTCGACGATCTGCTCGAGGGAGAAGTTCTTCTGGTCGGTCCCCTCGAGCCGGTGATCGGTGACGCGGTTCTGGGGATAGTTGTAGGTGCGGACGCGTTGGCTGCGGTCCCCACTGCCGACCTGGGTCTTGCGGACCTCGGAGCGCTCCGCGTGCAGACGTGCCTCCTCGGCCTCGAGCACGCGCGCGCGCAGGATGCGCATCGCCTTGGCCTTGTTCTTGTGCTGACTGCGCTCGTCCTGGCAGACGACCACGATGCCGCTGGGCAAGTGCGTGATGCGCACCGCCGATTCGGTCTTGTTGACGTGCTGGCCACCGGCGCCACCGGCGCGCATGGTGTCGATCTGCAGATCGTCGTCGTGCAAGGAGATCTCGGCCTCCTCGGCATCCGGCAGGACGGCCACCGTCGCAGCCGAGGTGTGGATGCGACCCTGGGACTCGGTCGACGGAACGCGCTGGACGCGGTGCCCGCCCGACTCGAAGCGCAGCTCACGCCAGACGCCGTCCCCGATCATGCCGAAGACGATCTCCTTGAACCCACCGACCTCGGTGATGCTCTCGGACATGCGCTCGATCTTCCACCTGCGGATCTCGGCGAGCTTGTTGTACATGCGCCACAGGTCGCCGGCGAACAACGTCGCCTCGTCCCCGCCGGCACCGGCACGGATCTCGACGATGACGCGGTTGCGCTCGTCCTCGGGCTCGGCGATCAGCGCGAGCTTGATCTTCTCGTCGAGTTCGGACTCGGCGGTGACGAGCTCCTCGAGTTCCCCTTCCGCGAGCGCCCGCAACTCGTCGTCGTCGCCACAGTCGGCCAGGGTTTCCTCGGCATCCGCACGACGGCTCACGAGCCCATGCAGGGCTTGGAGCATACGAACCGACTTCTCGAGGCTCCCCCGTTCGCGGAGCAGCCCAGGGAGCTGCTTGGCGTTCGCCGGATCCGCGAGCTGATCGGTGAGCTCTTCGAAACGCGTCGAGCGTTCCGTGAGCTTCGCAACGAGGGCCGGGTCGAACTGCATGACGTGGTAGGCCAACCCTTACGGTTGGCGCACCGCCGCGGTTCAGCCCTGCTTGGCTTTGCCGTACTTCTTGAGGAAGCGGTCGACGCGACCGGCCGAGTCGACGAACTTCTGCTTGCCCGTGTAGAACGGGTGGCAGACGTTGCAGATCTCGATCTTCATCTCGGACACGGTGGCACGGGTCTGGAACTCGTTGCCGCAACCGCAGCGAACGGAGCAGTCCTGGTACCGGGGGTGGATGTCAGCTTTCATGTGGGTCCGTCCGTTTCCCAGGGCTAAGGAGACCGTTTCCGATGGTCTCTGCTGGGGTGGAGGGCCGAAGAAGCTATCCGCTGGGCCCCGTGAGGGCAAGGTCCCCGGGCGTTTCGACACGAAAGACCGCGCGGAGCCGGCTCCCCCACCCGACCGGACCCGAGGCCCGTGCTGGAACAGGTTTCGGCCCGAGCGCCCGCGGGCTGCCGTGCCCCGACCCGGCTCAGCGACCGGCTTCGGCCAGGAGCTTGAGCGTCAAGGCCACCGGGAGGCCCACGACGTTGTCGAATCCGCCCTCCTCCAGGGACGTGACGAACGCGTCCGCGTTCTCCTGGATCGCGTAGCCACCGGCCTTGTCCTGCCACTCGCCCGAGGCGACGTAGGCCACGCGCTCCGCTTCGGTCAGCGTCCGCATCGTGACCCAGGTGCGTTCGAAACCGGCGCGGGTGGCTCCGTCGCGAGCGTCGACGACCGCGACGCCGGTCACGACCTGGTGACGCGAACCGGACAGGGCGTCCAGCATGGTTCGGGCGTGGCGCGCGTCCTCGGGCTTGCCCAGCAACTGCCAGCCCCCATCGAGCTCCACGGCGACGATCGTGTCGGATCCGATCACCAGACAGGCTCGCCCGGGATGCCGTTCAGCGACCGCCCGGGCCTTGCGCACGGCGAGGAGCTCGGCGACGGCTTCGGGGGCCAAGGAATCCTCGACCGACTCGTCCACGTCGGACGCCTCCACCGTGAAGGTCACGCCCGCGGCCGCCAGGAGTTCCCGACGGCGGGGTGAGCCGGAAGCCAGCAGGATCAGGGCGTCGGTCATGGCTCGGGTCTCTGGCTTGGGTTCCGGGTGCAGCACGCTGGGCCCGTTCGGTCCAGGCGCCGTGCGGCGGGTTCTCGATCCTGGGGACCCGAAGGGCGAGGATTCGGTCCTTCACGGCTTGGACCGGCCCACGTGGGACCTCGATCCAGCCGAATTCAACGGCTTGCCAGAAGTGGCGCGCCAGAAGGGGCGCGCCTGGGCTCAGCGGCGGGCGGTCTTGCGCGTGGCCTTCTTGGCCGTCTTCTTCTTGGCGGCCTTCATGGGAGCAGCCGCCTTCTTCTTCGAAGCGGTCTTCCGAACCGCTTTCTTCGTGGCCTTCTTGGCTGCGGGCTTCTTCTTGACCGGAGCCTTCTTCTTCGAGGCGGTCTTCTTCTTGGCCGCAGGCTTCTTCTTGGCCGGGGCCTTCTTCTTCGAAGCGGTCTTCTTCTTGGAGGCCGCCTTCTTCTTGGCGGCGGCAGCCTTCTTGGCGGCGTCCGCTTTGGCCTTCTTGGCTGCGTCGGCCTTCTTCTTGGCGTCCGCCTTCTTCTTGTCCGCGGCTTTCTTCTTGTCGGCCGCCTTCTTCTTGATCGCGTCCGCCTTGGCCTTCTCGGCGGCCTTCTTCTTGGCGACGATCGCTTTCTTCTTGTCGGCCTCGGCCTTCTTCTTGGCCGCGACCTTGGCCTTCTCGAGGTCGGCCTTCTTCTTGTCGGCAGCCTTCTTGCGCTCGTTCGCCTTGCGCAGGCGATCGGCCTCGCGCTCGTGGCGCTTGGCCTCGGCCTCGGCGCGCTTGCGCTCGCGATCCTCTTCCTTGCGGATGCGCTCATTCTCGCGCTTCTCGTTGGCGATGCGGCGGGACTCGTCGCGCTCGCGCTGGGCGGCCAGGCGAGCCTGGGACGAGATCCAGTCCTTGTGCGCCTTCTTGCCGTACGGGATGTCCTGGAGCGCCTTGTTCTTGACGTAGATCGGCTCGTCCTCGTCGTTCCAGAGGTCGAGGATCTCGTGCATCGCGAGCGTGAACCCGAGCTCGTCGCCCTTGTTCACGATCTTGGCGATCGAGTCCGAGGCCTTCGCGATCGAGGTGGTCTGCGGGATCAGGCCCAGCTTGGCCAGCATCTTGATCAGCGCGCTGTGCACCGGGACCTGACCCTCGGTCCCCGCCCAGATCAGGTAGGCGCCGCCCGTCAGGCCGAAGTACTCGAAGTCGCTGATGGTCTTGCCCGCCACGACCGGATCCTCGGTGAGGAATTCGAGGTCGAGGCCGTGGGTCTGCTGGAAGACGTCCTGGAGGTACGTCTTCAGCGCCGTGGCCGCCGGCTTGCGATCGTTCAGGAGATCGGCGCCCTTCTTGCGCGAACTGGTACGCAGGTGCCCCGCGAGCTCCTGGACCTGGCTGACGCGAGCCTCGTTCCAATCGATGTACGCGGCACGCAGGGCCTGCACGGACTGGAAGGCCTGGGCCTCGGTCAAGTGGCGCATCAGCACCACGACGGCACCGAGGTCCACGAGGGGCATGCCCTCCGGCTTGGCCTGCGGGTAGGCCTGCCGCGGCTGGACCTCAGCGATCAGCTTCGCAACGACGTCAGACTTCTTGGCCACGTGCGGATGGGGCGTTCAGCCCAGGGGGGGTGGGTGCGGGGAGCCGTGTCGCTTCGCGGGGAGGCGAGGTCGAACGCGGCGGCTCAGGAAAGGATCCGAGCCAGGACGCAGGTGCGGTCGCGTCCAAGAACCGTAGATGTGGGCGATGCGGCAGGAGGGTCCCCGCCGCATCGTGGAGCCGAGTAGGTCCTCGACGCGGTCGTCCCGCGGAGGCCCACGTCTGCATCACGCGTCGGCGGACGCTTCGGCCGGGGCGGCAGCGGCCTTCTTGGCTGCCACGCGCGCGCTCTGGCGAGCGGCCTTGCCCTCGAGGCGGGCTGCCTGCGCGGCGAGCTTCGTCGTGCGCTTGGCGGTGACCTTCTTGCGACCGGAGCGGTCCTTCTTCTTCTTGGGCGGCAACGACCAACCTTCGAACACGCCGCGCTTCTTGAAGAGGCTGCGGACGGTGTCGGACGGCTGCGCGCCTTCGCTGAGCCAATGGCGTGCACGCTCGATGTTCACGCCACCTTCCATCTCGGCCTTCGCGATCGGGTCGTAGATGCCCAGGGTCTCCAGGGTGCGACCATCACGCGGGTCACGGGAGTCCGCGACCGAGATGCGGTAGGAAGGACGGGCTTTGCGGCCCAGGCGCTTGAGGCGGATGACGACGGCCATACTCTTGTTGTCCGGTTGAGGTCCGGTGAGGACGAAGGACTGTGTCCGTGGAGGACGCTGAAAAAGTTGCTCCGGGAGAATCCCGGCCCCGGGAGATTCCCAGGGATGTGCTGTGTTCGTGCGGAAGTCCGACGAAACGACTCGGGGGAGTCGCATCCAATGGGCTTCCTGAGGACTACGGGCGGGGTTCCGCCTGAAATCCGGCCGACCAGAATGCCGCCGAGCCGGGGGGGTGTCTACTTCTTCCTGCGGTTCTTCCGCTTCTGTTTGGCCTTGGCCTTCTCTTTCTTGCGGGCGTCCGCGGTCTTGCCGCTCTTGCGCGTGGCCGAGGTGCCCATCGGGTTGGACCCGCCCATTCCGGGCATTCCGCCCATCCCCGCCATGTCGGGCATGCCACCCGCGGCTCCCCCGCCACCCCCGAACATGCTGCCCAGGCTCCCCAGGAGGCCCCCGCCAGGTCCTGCCTTGGGGTCCACCATCTCGCCCGTGGGCGACATGCCGGCCAGGGCGGCCCGCTTGTCCTTGGCGCCGAGCTTGGCGCCCAGCCCCATCTTGCCCATCTGCTTCATGGCCTTGCGCATCGTCTTGAAGCGCTTGAGCAGCTCGTTGATCGCGTCGACGCCCTGGCCGGCGCCCCGGGCGATGCGACGCCGGCGGGACATGTCGATCATCTCGGGCTGCAGGCGCTCGCGGGGCGTCATCGAGGTGAACAGCGCTTCCAGGCGGTTCATCTGCTTCTCGTCCACGTCCAGATCGCCCAGCTGGCCCATGCCGGGCATCATCCCCAGGACCTTCTTCATGGGCCCCATCTTCCGGACCATCCGGATCATCCCGAACATGTCCTGGAGGGTGTACTCCCCCATGACCATCTTCTCGAAGCTGGCCTGGGCCTCGTCCTCGTCGATCTTCTCGGCGGCGGTCTCGACCAGGCCGACGACGTCGCCCATGCCGAGGATCCGGCCGGCCATCCGCTCGGCGGAAAAGGCGTCCAGATCGTCGATCTTCTCGCCGGAACCGATGAACAGGATCGGCGCGCCGGTGATCTCCTTGAGGCTGACCGCGGAACCGCCGCGCGCGTCGCCGTCCATCTTGGTCAGGATCACGCCAGTCAGCTCGAGGCGCTCGTGGAACACCTTGGCGGACTGCACGGCGTCCTGGCCGGTCATCGCGTCGACGACCAGGACCTGGTTGTGGGGCTTGGTGACCTTGGCGATCTCGGCGACCTCGGCCATCAGCTCGTCGTCGACGTGCAAGCGGCCCGCCGTGTCGAGGATCACCACGTCGCAACCCGCCGCTGCGGCAGCTGCGACGCCCTTCTTGCACACCTTGGGCGGCGACAGGCCGGCCTCGTGGAAGACGGGCACGTCGATGCGCTTGCCCAGGATCTGAAGCTGCTCGACGGCCGCGGGGCGCTTGATGTCCGCCGCCACCATCATCGGGCGCTTGCCGTGCTTCTCGCGCAGGTGCTTGGCCAGCTTGGCGCACGTGGTCGTCTTGCCCGCGCCCTGCAGGCCGGCCATCAGGATGACGGTCGGGCCCTTCTTGGCGCTGTTGAGCCGGGCGTCCTCGGGCCCCATGAGCTCGACGAGCTCCTGGTGGACGGCGTGGACGAACTGGTCCGAGGCGTCGACGCCCTTCATCCGATCGCCGCCGAGGGCCCGCGCCTTCACCCGCTCGGTGAAGGATTTGGCCACGCTGAAGTGGACGTCGGCTTCGAGAAGGGCGGTGCGGACCTGCCGCAGCCCTTCGTCGATGTTGTCCTCGGTCAGCTCGTGCTTACCGCGGAGGAATCCGAAGGACTTGGAGAGGCGTTGGGTGAGGGACTCGAACATGGCTCGCGGGGGTGCAGCGGCCCGGATGGGCGCGGTTGCGGGCGACGAGAGTATCCGGCACGACCCGAGGACACCACCACCAGACGGGACTGGCCTAGTTCGCTCCGCACAGATGCAAGAACCTCGCCCAGAGCCCGGAATCGGCGGGTCCGCCCAGCCCCGAGGGCCGCGTGAGGCCCTCCGGCGCCGATCGGCGACTTGTGCGGAGCGAAGTAGGCCAGCCCTATTCTTTGGTCCGGCGGATCGCGGCGCCGACGCCCTCGAGGCGCTCTTCGATGTGCTCGTAGCCGCGGTCGATGTGGTAGACGCGGTGGACTTCGGTGGTCCCGTCGGCCACCAGGCCCGCCAGGACCAACGCCGCCGAAGCGCGCAGGTCCGAGGCCGTGACGGGCGCGCCCGACATGCGGTCGGTGCCGGTCACGATCGCGATGTTGTTCTGACGCCGGACGCGCGCACCGAGGCGTTGCAGTTCCGGGACGTGCATCCAGCGGTCGGGGTAGATGCGCTCGGTGACGACGCTGATGCCGTCGGCCTGGGTCATCAGGGTGATCCACTGGGCCTGCAGATCGGTCGGGAAGCCCGGGTAGACGTTCGTCGCGACGTCGGTCGATCGCGGCTGACGGCCGATCGGGATCGTCTCGACCCAATCGGGACCGATCTCGAACGACAGGCCCGCGGCCGACATGCGGTCGAACATGCAGGTCAGGTGATCGGGGCGGCAACCTTCGACGCGGATCGGGCTGTCGGTCAGCGAGCCGGCCAGGATGTAGGTGCCCGCTTCGATGCGATCGGGGATGACGGTGTGCTCGGCGCCGCCCAGTTCGTCGACGCCCTCGATCGTCAAGGTCGGCGAGCCCTGGCCCGTGATCGCGGCCCCCATCAGGTTGAGGCAATCGGCCAGGTCGACCAGTTCGGGCTCGCACGCGGCGCCCTGGATCACGGTGGTGCCCTTGGCGAGGCACGCGGCCATCATCACGTTCGCCGTGCCGAGCACGCTGGGTCCGAAGGCCGAACCGAGGTACATCGTCGCGCCGCGCAGGCCTCCTTCAGGAGCCTCGGCGATGACGTCGCCACCCTCGATCGTGACCGTGGCACCGAGAGCCTCGAGCCCTTTCAGGTGCACGTCGATCGGCCGCTCGCCGAACACGCAGCCGCCCGGCAGGCTGACCTGGGCGCGGCCGAGACGACCGAGCAGCGGCCCGAGCACGCAGACGGAGCCACGCATCTTGCGCACGTGCTCCCAGGGCGCGAGGCCGGCCAGGTCGTTCTCACACGAGATGTGAACGGTCCCGTCCGCGTCCTGATCGGCCGTGGCGCCGAGTCCGCGCAGGACGTCGAGCATGGTGTGTACGTCCGACAATCGCGGCGCTCCCTTCACGGTGAGCGTCTCGCGACTCAAGATCGATGCGGCCAGGATCGGCAGCACCGCGTTCTTCGATCCGGCGGTACGAATCGACCCCGCGAGGGGCCGACCGCCTTCGACGACCAGCTTGTCCAATGTTGTGTCCCCTCGGTGTTGGTGCCTCGGGGTGCGGCCCGGGGCGTTGCGCCGGAGCCACGCCGCGCGCCGCTCCACCTCGGAAAGCTAGCAATCTGGAAGGGCCTATCCCAGGGGCTTGGGTGGGCGGGATCTGCCGAGCCGTGGGTCTCGGGGAGGGAACACCACTCGCCCAGGCTCGACCAGGCTCGTGTCCGGGGCCCCGACCCGAGGGGTACCGGGGTCTCCCGGTCGGACCGCGCGCGCCGGGGCCGTTCGTCGCGCCCAAGGTACAGCCCCCGGACCGTCCGTCGATCGTGGTCCTGATCCATGACCCGCCGGGGACTTCGCCGCCCCCGAAGGCAGGACAGGCACGGACCCGGCCGCTGGACTCGGATTCGCAAGTCCCCCGTGTCCTGTCCGACTTCGACGCCAGGCCGTGGCCCGATCCCCCTCCGAGCAGGACCAGGACCAGGCCGGCCAGGACGTTCTTCGGATGCTTGGCGCCCTCCGAGCCCTGGTTCAATCCCGGTTGCCCGGTTCGAAGTGGCCACCCAGGTCCCGGAAGTTGCCGCCCGAGGGGACCTTCAGGGTCAGGTCCAGCGTCGTGCTGCCGCGCAGGACCATCGCCTTGATCTCCTTGTTCCCGCCGCCGTAGAAGGCGCCGGTCAGGGCGCCCATGGAGTCGAACTCCTGGCCGTCGATCCCGATGACCTTGTCCCCGGTCTGGAAGCCAGACAGGGCCAGAGTCCCTTCGGTGTCGTTCACCTGGACGATCAAGCAGTCCGGCTCGCGGACCTCGAAGACGACGTCGCCGCACGGGACGTCGATCGTCATGCGGCCCATCGAAGCGTTGGCGCCCAGCTCGTACGTGCCGGCCGAGAGGTTCTCGAAAAGGGCGACGCCGTCGTCGTCGACGATCACGTTCTGGTAGTTGCCTCCGAATTGGAAGTCACTTTCATTCGACTT
>TARA_R110002073_G_scaffold151767_1_pt1 | contig 10811 bp, 8 predicted proteins | sample TARA_R110002073 | Tara Oceans TARA_R110002073 (sample SAMEA4397174) | marine metagenome | biome: Polar Biome; feature: [DCM] deep chlorophyll maximum layer (ENVO:01000326); material: water (ENVO:00002006), including particulate matter (ENVO:01000060) such as... | depth 40 m
AGACTGAACCAGCGTTTCAGGTAGTTTATTTACGGACGGGTCCTTAGGTTCGCACACTTACCGCCCTGCCAACATTTCCCATCAGCTCAGGACTGGCATTACGATCAATTGTCCGCGTTCCCCTCTGCGTCCCTGCGCCTCCCCGTCTCTGCGTCAGCTTCCTACAAACCATTCGCAACGCAGTGGCTATCATCCACCACTCTGCGTTCACCAAATCTGGCCGCTCCGCATGATCCAGCGAGCTGGATTCGACGCAGAGACGCGGGAGACGGTGAGTCGCAGAGGTACAGAACCGAATGTTTGAAGTCCGGACTCAACTCTGCGTCCCTGCGTCTCCCAGACTCTGCGTCAACTTCCTACAAACCGTTTACAACGCGATGGAATCCATCCTTCACTTTGCGTTCTCCGAAATTGACAACAATCCCGAGCTTCAGATTCATCAGCCTTAGATACGTGAGACACTGAACCGCGAAAATGTCGTTGTACTTAGAGGTGGCTTTGCACTCGACGATGACCAAGTCATTCACAACGAGGTCCAGTCGAAGAGGAGTCGACAACACGTTGCCCTTGTACTCGATCGGAACTGTCTGTTGTCGCCTGACCGACAACCCTGCTTGGTCGAGTTCCCACGCCAACGCTTCCTCATACACGCTTTCCAACAAACCAGGTCCGCCGAGCGTGCGATGCACTTCGATCGAAGCATTCAAGATAGCCTTGCTGATGTCATTTTCCTTCATGATTCACCACGCCGGTTGAACGTAAAACAGGGAGTAAGAAACAGAATGCTACTCCACCCGCTCACCTCTGCGCCCCTGCGTCTCCCGCGTCTCCGCGTCAAATCTCTACAAACAACTCACAACGCGGTGGAAGCCATCCTTGTACTTTGCGTTCACCGAAATGGACCGCTCCGCATGATCCATGCCTGATGGATTCGACGCTGAGACGCAAGAGACGGGGAGACGCAGAGGGATAGGCCTCGGCTGCGAAGAGTGAATTCAACAAGGCAGTTTGGGCGGGTTTCCGACGATTGGGATTGATACAGCGGTTGGCGTTATTGAAAAAGTCAAAGTGTAAATTGACAATTGCTAAATGCCGGAAGTGCGTGGATGAGATCGCATCACTTTGCATTTTTCAATTGTCAATTTGACTTTTTCAATGAGCTGTATTCGGTTCGCACACTTACCGCTCCCTGCGTCTCCAGCGCCTCTGCGTCAATTTTCTTCTCCCTGAACCATACCTGCATCTCTCCGTTTCAACTCGGCCTCCAAATCCGCTCGCAACCGTTCCAATTCCTGCAACGGCAATCTTGCTTTTAAGATCCGACGGACTTCCCAACTGGGTGGATCCTTTTCGAACTGGCGAACGAATTTCAGCTCTTCCAGTTTGCGAAGTTGCCCACCCAAAAGTCGATTGGCTCGCACGTCATCTGTCTCCGTTGGGACGAGCGATTGCCAAACCTCGAGTAGCGCCGCTTGAGTCACCACGCACCGACCGTCGCGATGAATCTCTTCCTCGAATTGACGCAACTCTTCGCGCAGCAAGACGCATAACAACGACGCCTCAAAGGTTAATCGCACACTGTGAAACAACTTTGGAATCGACGGGTACTCCGGCGGCAGTGACTCAGGATCGATCTGACGCAGGTAGGCCATCCCGTCTTCTTCGTTGACAATCAATTGCAACCCGATCCGAGCGAAGTAGTCCGTCAGCGGCGTGACGCCGGACAGAATCCGTTCCCACGTGTCGCCGGCGTCGTCATGGTAGACAATGCCTTGCAACAACCGAACTGCCGCGGGTGCCCAGGGGACCGGAGGCGGCATCGTGTCGGAAAACGTGTCGTCGGCCGTAGGATCCGTTTCCGAAGAGGATTCTGTCATCGTGGCTTTCCCTTCCGGACGGTTTCATTTTCGATTTGATGCGTCTTTGAGAAGGTGACCAGAGGAACACGAACATGCACCGTGCTTGATTCGCCGGTCAAGGGATCTTCCGTCGTCACCGTCACCTGTTCCGTCCCTTCCGTATCGATTTCATGACCGTCCTCGTGAGCAATCTGCATCCATCCGACCAACTCAATCACGCCGACATTGGGTGGACGATGTTCCAGCAACTGTGACAACGTGATGTTGGTTTGCAAATCGGTGACCCGGTGCACCAACTCTCGCATGCGATCCCATTGCAAGCGTTTCAGACCCGATAGTTTGCGGGCTTGTTGCTTCGCTGTTTCCCAGTCAATCTCGTTGGCTTCCACGGCAATGTCAAAGACCTGCGGGGGAGTCCAAAACGGTCGGGTCAATGGCGAACTGACGCCCAACGTCGTGTCGACTCGCAAACCGATTTCACTTGGAACGGGTTCTCCCGTCTGCATCGTGGATTGTTTCATTTTCGCTGCCAAGGTCCGAACCTCTTGCAAAACTTCGGCAGTGCGTTTGCGATGGCTGGTGGATTGACTGTCCAGCAAGCGTCTGAGTGTTTGCGATAAACGTCCAGTTTGACGCAGCACATTCTCGGCTTCCGCCAACAACGAAGGAACCATTGCCCGAACATGTTCGATCGCGCCGCGTTGATCGGCGATGGCTTCCAACCGTGTCACTTCCGCGATCGTCTCTCGTAGTTTGGCTTGAGCCTGGGGCGAAAAGAGGAAGGCGACAAAGGCATCGAAGCTGACACCTTCGTCTTGTTGTTTGACCAAGTCCTCCGCATCGAGTGCACCAGCCAAAATGTCACCGCGACCGCGTTCTGTATCGAGAGCCCCGCGGGTCACATCTCGAGCAATTTCTTCAAACCGATCTTCCACCGCCCGGAAATCACCTTGCAAGGTCTTCAGCAGGTCGACAGCGGTGTGGAAACGTTCGCGAACTTGCGCGGGATGGTAGGTCTCGATCTCGGCGCCCCCGCGAATCGCGTCGATCTGGCGATTCAAATCGTCCCGTTGTTCGATCAGGGTTTGCAGACGCTGTTCACGATCCGAGGAAGCGCCTTGGACCAGGTCAGTCAGCGTGTCGATGACCATCCGCAATCGAGATTCGGTGCCGACCATTCGCGTTTCGCGAGAGATCGACTGTTCGAGAAACCCGATCGCGTCTTCGGCATAGCGAGTCAATTGGTAGTGCGGGCTGGACGATTCAGCCGGCAGGAAGCGTCTCAGCCACCCCGCATCCGACCATTCGCGAAGGTAGCGATCCGCGGAACCGGAGAAGGCCTCGTACCCATCGTCTCGCAGTTGTTCCTGAAAGACGGTCAGTCGGTGTTGCAGCTCGTCGTGCGACAACGAGATCGCCGAATCTTGCCCGGTCAACTTCAACGAATGGCGGAGAAAGCAAACCACAAACGCTGCCTGATCGGCGCGCAGCAAACGAACCGTTGGCGAGGAATCCAAAAACGCGACCAATCTCTCAATTTCCATCGCGGCATTCTAATCTCACAATCACGAACTTGTTGCGTGTCCTTCCCGCCATTGGAATTCGATGTCACCGATTCGCTCGACACCTGTCGCCGCTCCGCGGTTCTTTGATCACCCCGACATCCACAACCAGTCGTGGAGCGACGGAAGTTGTTTGCCCGCATCGCCGAACAATTCCCCAGTTCACGCCCCGTACGATTGGCTTCCAAGCCCGTCGAAATGGAAACCCGACGCGTCAGCCCAACTGCGGCCCCGTCCGGGGCGAGGATCGTCTCCGAATGCTCCGCCGGTTCATGACCCGTCATCGCCGCCACCGCCCAGATTTTGAAATTTACAATTTACAATTTCACTTTTTCAATCCGCCCCATCTCATCGCTCGGAACCTATCGCCGCACCGCGGAGCCAAAATGCCGCTCGGAACTCGCAGGCCATCTTGACCAAACCGACAATATCTCCTCGGACGGTCAGCAAAACTCCGACGAGTTTCGCTCAAAACTTCGATCGTGTGCTGGCAAGCTAGCTCAGTTACAATCAGCGCTGCTTGGCCCCGTCACGCACCTCCGCGTGCGTCCCACCTGCGGGGCCGTTTCATGATGAAAGAATAGGTTTTCAATGACGGTCTCATTGATGTCTTCGCCAAAAGTGCGTTCTGTCTGGATGCACCAAACCGTCCGGTTCCTCGCGTGTTTGCTTGCAGTGGCGATATCTTGCGTTGGTGCGTATGCCGATGGTTTGAACCCGCGGGAGTCGTTCTTTGAAGAAAAGGTTCGACCGCTGCTGATTGAACACTGCTACGAATGTCACGGGGATGCACTGCAGGAATCCGATCTGCGATTGGATTCGCTGGGCACAATCTTGCAGGGCGGGATCAGCGGTCCAGCAGCGGTTGCCAAGAACGTCAATGAGAGCCTGATCATCGATGCGGTGCTTGGTCGACGCGGGATGGAAATGATGCCGCCGGACGGGCCGCTGGACGAAGATCAAATTGTGATTCTGCGGCGTTGGATCAACATGGGTTTGCCGTGGCCCGCAAGTGCTCAGGACGCGGCAGAGTCCGATGCCACGGAGATGACTCCGGCACTCGGTGACCAACAGGCGATTGGCCAAGTCGCCAAATCACACTGGGCATTCCAACCGCTGCAAAAGCCTAAGGTTCCCACCACACCGAATCCGGCTGAGCAGAACGCGGCGAATCAAAAACAATCGGCCCATCCAATCGACTCATTCATTGCCGCCTCGCTTGACCGCAATGGATTAACGCCAGGAAAGCCCGCGTCTCGTGAGGTGATCGTTCGCAGGTTGTACTTCGACCTGGTGGGGCTGCCCCCGACGTACTCTCAGGTGCAAGCCTTTGTAAATGACGAACGCGACAACGACGTGGTGGTCGCGGAATGGATCGAAACGTTGCTGGCCGACCAGCATCACGGCGAACGATGGGCACGCTACTGGTTGGACCTGGCACGCTACGGTGACACTCGCGATTGGCAGGCCCAAGCAGAACTTCGTTACCCGTACGCCTACACCTATCGCGACTACGTGATCCAGTCGCTGAACAATGACAAACCCTACGATCAATTTGTTCGCGAACAGATCGCAGCGGACTTCTACACCGAAGACGCCGATTCACCCTCGCTGGCGGCACTGGGTTTCTTGACCGTTGGCCCACGTTTTCGAAACAACCGTCTGGAACAAATCGCGGACAAGATTGACGTGGTCGGTCGTGGGTTGATGGGAATCACGGTCAGTTGTGCACGCTGCCACGATCATAAATACGATCCGATCCCGACAGAGGACTACTACTCGTTGTATGGCGTGTTCGCGAGTTGTGCTCTTCCGGAGACACTGCCGCGGATAGACACGGACGTTTCATTCTCCGATAAATTGAAAGCGGATTTCCAGGCTCAACTGACCGCCAAGCAGAACGAGCTCGCCGAGTACAAAGCAGACTTGCGAAAGCAAGCGATCGCGGATTTGAAAAAGCAGTTGCCGACGTACCTGGACGGCTTCTATCTGCTGTCGATCGCTCGCGGAAAAGAGATCCGTGGTGTGATTGGCCAATTGAAGATCAAAGAGACCGCGATGACGCCGCTGAACGCACGCTTGGCGGCGGACTTGAAGAATCGTTCCGATGTTTCGCATCCCATCCTGGGCCCATGGAACCAAGCATTGGGCGCAAACACGAAACAGTTCAACAAGCAATTGCCTCGCTGGATGAAATCCTGGCGGGCGTACAAGCACCTGAATCCGCTCATCCGCGATGGCTTGGTGGAATCGAATCCCAAGACGCAGCGTGAATTGATTGCCGTTTATGCGGACGTGATGGACGACGTGCTGAAGGCTTGGGATGCGATGTCGAAATCAGCGGAATCCAAGAACGACGATCAAGCGAGCAAGCTGGCTGATGCGAACCAAGAAGCGATCCGACAGATCCTGATGGCTGACGGAGGTTGGTTTGACCTCGACGTGGAAGCGGTCGCGCGAGCGGCACGTTTGCTAGGCAAAGGACGCAAGGCTCTCGGTGATCGCGAAAAGGCCATCGCCGCGGTCGAATCCACTCACCCGGCCGCACCGCCACGAGCGATGGCATTGGTCGATCTGAAGAAGCCCGTCAATCCGTTCGTGCTGCTGCGTGGCGAAGCGAACCGTCGTGGCGATCGGGTGCCGCGTCAGTTTTTGTCGTTGTTGTCCAACGTCAGCGAAGGCCCCTTCACCGATGGCAGCGGACGCCGCGAACTTGCCGAAGCAATCACGTCAGCGGAAAACCCATTGACCGCTCGTGTGTTGGTCAACCGCGTTTGGGCTCGTTACTTCGGCCGTGGCTTGGTCGATTCGTTGGATGACTTCGGATTGCGAAGCTCACCTCCATCGCATCCGGAATTGCTCGACTGGTTGGCCAGCGAATTCATTGAGCAAGGTTGGTCGATGAAATGGTTGCATCGCACGATCACGACCAGCCACACCTACCAGCAATCTTCTGAACTGCGAGAGAATGCCTTCGCGGTCGATCCGGAGAACCGTTGGTTTTGGCGACAGAATCGTCGACGACTCGATTTCGAAGCGATGCGGGATTCGATCGTCTCAGTCGCAGGCACGATCGATCTCACCGTCGGTGGACGCTCGGTCAAGTTGAGTGAAACGCCGTACACGACACGCCGCAGTTTGTACGCTTACGTTGACCGTCTGGAACTCGATCCGATCTTGCGGACGTTCGATTTTGCATCGCCAACCGCATCCGCAGCCTCGCGGGCAGAAACCACCATCCCGCAGCAGGCTTTGTTCTTCATGAATCACCCGTTTGTAGCCGAGCAAGCACGTGAACTGGCCGATCGTGTTGCCGACGAAGCCGAAGGCATCGACGCCGACGCGGCGACGATCACGGCGCTCTACCGACGAGTGTTTTCGCGTGATCCGTCAGCGGATGAAATCACGATGGCAAAACGGTTCCTGGTCGCCGCTGCGGATACCGACGGGCAGGCTCTCGGTGGAGTTTGGCAGTACGGTTGGGGAAACATCGCCAGCGCACCCAAGAAAGCCGGCGACGCAGAGGACGACTTTCAGCCACTTCCGTATTGGTCCGGCAAAGCCTACCAGGCATCGGAAGCATTCCCTGACCCGAAGCTGAAGTTCCTTCGTTTGTCGGCCACCGCGGCACATTGCGGCGTCAATCCAGCGCACAGCATCATTCGCCGCTGGGTGGCTCCGGCCGATGGTGCGGTTCGAATCGCCAGCAAGCTGACGCATGCTCGCCCCAATGGGGACGGCATCACCGTGTCGATACGAAGCGGTGACTTCCGCACGACAGACAAAGTCGCTCGGGGAACGATCAAACCGGCGGTGGCTCGTTTGCCAGTGAAGGCGGGCGACGTGATCGATTTTGTCGCCAGTCCAGGAGCCAATTCGAACTCGGATTCTCACACCTGGACAATCACGATTGCGGGCATTGGCGGTGAGCTCAACGGCGATCGTTGGCAGTCCCAAAAGGACTTCGCGCCGCCCGCACCGCAACCGCTTGGTCGTGTCGACCAATTGGCCCAGGCTCTGATGTTGACCAATGAATTCCTTTACCTCGATTGAGTGTCACCCGTGATGTTTGAAAACAATTTCACCGACCGCCGAACGATGCTCCGTCGCAGCGGGATGGGCATGGGAATGCTGGCACTGGCCGGCGTGCTGCGAGATGGCGGTATGCTGTGCGATGGCATCGGCTCTTCCGGCGGACTGCTCGCTGCCGAGGCGGCGTCCCCCGAAGGAAACGCCAACAGCTTGGCAGTCCGACCGACGCACTTTCCAGGCAGAGCCAAGCGAGTGATACACTTGTTCGCCAATGGTGGCCCCAGCCAGATCGATACGTTCGATCCCAAGCCGATGCTGGCCAAGATGCATGGCAAGACGCTGGACGACAAACTGAAAAACAACCGGCGTTTGGGCGGTGTCGCGCATCAGTCCAAGTTCAAGTTTCAAAAGCACGGCCAATCGGGAATTGAAATCAGCGAACTGTTTCCCGAGCTGTCCCAGCACGCGGACAAGCTGTGTGTGATTCGTTCGATGGTCACCGATGTCCCCAATCACGAGCCCGGTTTGATGATGATGAACTGTGGCGACATCGTCCGGCCGCGGCCCAGCGTCGGCGCGTGGACGCTGTATGGCATGGGCACCGAAAATCAAAGCTTGCCCGGCTACGTCGTCATGTGCCCATCCGGTTTGCCAACCGCTGCGACGGCGAACTGGCGGAACGCGTTTTTGCCGGGCATCTTTCAAGGCACGCACGTTGACACGCAGTACACCAACCCAGAGGAATTGGTCGCCAACATCGACAACGATTACTTGGTACCGTCCCAGCAGAAACGGCAGATGGATTTGATTCAAAACCTGAACCGGATGCACCTGGCCGATCGCAGTGACGATGCCCAGTTGTCAGGCCGCATCGAGTCACTCGAGCTTGCCTTCCGGATGCAGGGGGAAGCACGCGATGCGTTTGACATCTCCACCGAAACCAAAGAGACGCAGGAGATGTACGGCGACTCGCTGCAAGGCCGTCAGATGCTGATCGCACGGCGGCTGAGCGAACGCGGCGTGCGTTATGTCCAGGTCTATCATGGTGCCGGCCAGCCCTGGGATTCACACGCATCGATCGAACGCAATCACCCTCGGCTGGCACGTGAATGCGATGGTCCCATCGCAGCACTCCTGCAAGACCTGGAGCAGCGAGGTTTGTTGGACGAAACGCTGGTGATTTGGGGTGGCGAGATGGGCCGCACACCCACGGTTCAATTGCCCGTCTCAGCGAACCCCGGACGCGACCACCATGACAACGGGTTCACCGTCTGGATGGCTGGTGGCGGAGTGAAGGCGGGCACCACGTACGGAACCACCGACGAAGTCGGACTGAGCGTTGCCGAGAACCCCGTGCACGTCCATGACTTGCATGCCACGATCTTGCACTTGCTCGGCTTTGACCACACACGGCTAACGTATCGATACGCAGGCCGCGACTTCCGCCTGACCGACGTCCACGGTCACGTCGTCCACGACATCATCAGCTAGCAGGCGGTTGCCATCGGCGAATCGCGAAGTCGGCGAAACACATTCAATCAAAAGTCCCGCTAGCGGTCTCTTCCACCCAAAGGCCGTAGCGAAAGTCGTCAAGACTTTCGGTTTTCCCGCCACCAACGAAACTCTTGACGAGTTCCGCTACTCGCAAGCAAACAGGCCACAAGCGAGGCATCCCCATCCCCCAACGCCCCGGCAGGGGCCGTCGTCCATCGCTCGGTGCGGAAGCCCCGAGACCAAAGACCACACAAAGAAGGTCGCCCCGAACGGGGCCGTCGTGGGAGCGGACGTCAAACTCGCCAACGCCTCGTCTCCTTGATTTGGCCGGCATTTGGTTGGCGTGTATAAATTGGGCTTACCCGTGATATCACCATGTTTTGTATCAATTGAGTAGCCGGGATAGACATTCTTTTCTCGACACTTGATGCGTCTCGATAGCTGGGGTAATAGAAATGCTTGCTGAAAACTATACCGTCGACGTACTTGTTGTGATTTATGTGATCGAGTACTGGCCTGCTGTGCTCGCAACTCTTGGCGTGCTTTGTTGGATCGGCCAACACTTGATCCGGCGCAGGCCTTTGACCATACGCTCGTTGCTCGCATGCACGCTTGTCATCGCAATTGGAATCGTACTCTGTCGGCTTTCCACGTCTTCGTGATTTCACTCGCTTGAACGATCAATGGCTCGGGGCACTTCCGCCCGTTGATTTCGCCGACAGTCAAGACTCACTTTCCAATGCTCATGCAAGTCCCGCTCAAACCGTCAACGTCCGGCAAGCTCGATAGACAATCGATGAAGCCAAAATCCACGAAGCCCACCTTCTACGACATCGTGGGGATGATCGTCGGCACGCTGTTCTCGGTTGTGATTGGCTTTCTACTGGGCGCTGCCTTTGCGGTTGGCATTGGTGTCTACAGCCAAGCACAGAACCCCGAGGATGCTTCTGCAGGCAGCGTTGCTATCATTGGAATCTTCACTGGTCCGTTGTTCGCATTTGTCGGCGGACTGTTCGGACTCGTTTCGTCGGTGAGCTTTTTCATGAAACGACGTGAACGGATCAATGCGGCAAAGCGTGAATGACGGAACCAATCGACAGCAACGGAGCGATACCCGCAACTTCGTTTCTTCGGAAGCTGGATGAGCAAAGTCAGAGTAGAACCGTTGTCCTCAACTGTTCCGTCGAGCACCCCTCAATCGCGAAGCCGGGTTGCAACCGAGCCCATGTCAAACCGTTCGCGTCATGCTGTTCGACAACAGCGGCCAGCCACGCAAACATTTGGGGACAATTGTTCTACACTTTCCGGGCAAACATCCGGAGTCGAGCTGGAGCCATCCCAGTGAAATGGTGAAACGTCGTTCCGTTTGGTTCGGCCTGCCAATCGTCCCTCGCCGCTAGGATTGAGCAAAAAACAAGTGGCATAGGCTTCCAGCCTGTGATTGCGCAAAACACAGGCTGGAAGCCTATGCCACCATTTCAAACCGAGACTTCTTCACTCCAGTTGTTGGGTGGCACCATTCGGAACCGTTGAGCAGTCCTCCGGGAGCCAGGGACCAAAATGGGCACGGTGAGCAAAAACCAAAGCACGTCCCACCCCCATCAAATGCACCCCACTCCTTCTTCACCCTCCTGGCAGGAGGTTCGAGCGAAGCGAGGGGGGGTCGAATGGCGACTGGCCGACTCGGTCTCGATCTGGTCCCGGCCCGCGTCGGTTCCCGACACGCGATACACCAATACGCCTCTCCGACCGCTTCTGATTTCGGTCGAAGCAGCTGAAAAACCGGCGTACAAAAATCATCACGCCGGATTGATTAATGTGCGATGAGCGAAGATCAGTGTTCTCACCAACAGGAACACTCATC
>TARA_R110002073_G_scaffold6544_4_pt1 | contig 10807 bp, 21 predicted proteins | sample TARA_R110002073 | Tara Oceans TARA_R110002073 (sample SAMEA4397174) | marine metagenome | biome: Polar Biome; feature: [DCM] deep chlorophyll maximum layer (ENVO:01000326); material: water (ENVO:00002006), including particulate matter (ENVO:01000060) such as... | depth 40 m
AAGAACAAAAGCAATCAGGTGTAAAAACCTGGTTGTTTTTTTATATAGAGACGCATTAGCAGTGTAGTTACTGCTATCTGCTCTACTATCTTACTATAATCTGCTCCCTAGCTATATTCCGTATCATATAAGCAATAATACTTGGTAAAAATTAATATATACGTGTGTCACTGTAAAGATGTGGTCTTATATCCACTAATTACCACTATTTACCACACAATAAATATTATTACTGCTATAAGTATAAATATAGCTAACGTTACAACAAGTGTAACTAATACACTCAACAACACTACAAGGGTATTATGTTTGTCTTCCTCTATAGGATAATAGACATAGTACCCGGAATCTTATCAATTATAACACTAATCAAATAAACAACAACTATTATGAAACAACTATTAATTATCTTATTCATGCCATTAATATCAATGGCTCAACTACAACAAACCTATGTACCAGATGATAACTTTGAGGCTGCCTTAGAGTATATGGGTATAGGTAACGGAATACCAAATGATGACTATGTTGATACATATAACATAAGTGATATATTTAGTCTATATATAAGCTTTCAGGATATATCTGACCTAACAGGCATAGAAGACTTCCTTAGCTTAAGAAGCCTACATGTTGAGGGTAACCAATTAACAAATATAGATCTCAGTAATAATACTGATTTAAAGATCTTGTATGTTGTTGACAACCAGCTTACACAACTTGATATAAGTAATAACCCTTTGATAGAATTACTTCATGTATTTAACAATCCAGGCTTGGAATGTATAAATGTGTATGATATAACTCAAGCAAATAATTGGCCTACAACTCATGCTCTTCTTGATAACAATCAATACTTCAGTGAATCATGTGTGTTAACAGACGTAGCTGAAACATATCAGTATAGAAAAGTCGTGAAGATAATAGATCTATGGGGCAGAGATGTAATAACATCTAATCAACCTGTGTTCTTTATCTATGATGATGGAAGCGTAGAAAGAAAAATAATAATAAACAATAACTAAATCACTAATCAAATGAAAAACCTAATTAAAGTTTCAATCAAATTACTATTCGTAGTAATATTACCAATTATAATAACAATTAGTGTTGTTTATCTCCTGAAAGATAGTTCTGCCATAAATGGTGGAGCTGTCTCTTGGGTTTTAGCAATCACAACGTTATTAATTGTATATGCAAATGCATTTATGTATCTAGGATGGATGAGTAGTACAAACATACTACCTAAAGTATCAGGACAATTCTTACCAGTCTTTGGTTTTGCCATAGCATATGATAATTATGATAAATGGATCCTTATAGTACCATTCTATACAATAGAGTTCCAAAGAAAAGATAAAACAGAATTATAAAAGTCTCATGAGTGAGGTACTAACAACACCAGTATTATTAACATACATAATAACACTAGTAGTTAGGCCTTGTCAATATTATACTATGCAGGTGAGTTTGTTTTCATAATAACTTGTTTGCTCACCTGCTGGTATAATTATAAAAAATAAATAAAATGTCAAATACATACACAATAAGTAAAGATGTGATTGATACTATCTTTAAAGGGATTGTATCAGAAACAGCAGTTTTAGAAAAAAGAAATGCAAAACATATTAGTACACTACTATTAAATGAACTAAGTGATACTTCAATAGAATCTATAATACATTTAATGTTAACTAGTCAAGAATATAAAGCTCTTAAAATAGGAGACTATGTAAGAGTAAGACCACCAAAATACCACAACGGTTCAGAATATGAGGATGATATACTTAATGACTTAGGTTTATTACCCAAAGAGTCTGATTATGTATATGGTAAAGTAACTGGTGATACATCATGGTCATCAGACAAACCGTTTAATCCCTTTTATGTAAGGATTAAGGTCAATCTTTTATATCATGATGGTGACAAAAAGTTAAAAGAATATGAACATGAGGTTAATCCATTGTCCTGTATAAAGGTTAACAAAGGAACAATCTCTTATTTTAAACCAAAAAAACAAAACCAAGATGCCTAGAATGTTAATGCAAGTTATAAAGGATGAATACCAACTTTATATGAAATCAGGTAAATCAACTGGATTTGGAGAATATATGAATACTAAATATACCCTTGGTGATTTTGATCTTGTTAAAGAGATTGATAACAACATGGCTATGTTAAGAATACTAAAGGATTATGTCATGGAAAAAGAATAGTAAAAGATTTGGTATAGTTAAACACCAAGTCATGACAGATCCAGCTGTATCAGTATCAGCTAAGGCATTATATGCCTTGTTATGTTGTTATGCTAATAAAGAAAGACAATGTTGGCCTTCTATTAGTAGACTAGCTGATGAACTTGACTCAGGTCAATCTAGTGTAAATAGATGGATAAAAGAGTTAAAACAACATAAATACATAAAAAGAGTAGGTAGAAAGTTGACCATTTTATAATGCGTTAGCTATTATACTGCTATTTATTTTACGTGTTTAATCAAATACATTTAATTAGACTGACTGAATGCAAGTTATATTATTATCTTTACATTAATAAAATAAAGATGATAGTACAGCTTCCAAACGGCAGAATAATAGAATGTTCATTAGAACAATACCTTTCATTAACAGATGAAGAGTATCAAGATCTAAATGGATTAAGCTCCGTATATACCAAGGAAGTGGGTGATCCGTTTTACAACAGGTTTGCTAGATCAACTAAAAAGGAAGCAATTGACGCAATAGAACATATTGAGGAGAATGAACCAGCTTTAGATGAACTAACATCCTTTGAAAAACTAGAAGACCCGTATTTCCATTCAGATGATATGTAAATCATCAATCAATTATTTTATTAATCACTAAATTTTATTAAAAATGCAAAATCAAGTAAACATCATTGCTGATGACATGGGAAATGTTATCCGCCAGTCAAACACTAACTCAGAATTTGGCTACGTAAGGCTACAACAAAAGAGAGTAACCTTTGGTACTAACAGTAGCTTTGTTAAAAGTGCTAACCTATCTACGTTAATACACGGTAAGTTAGAAGACTTACAAGAAATGAATTGGAAAGCTGATCAAAAATTAGCTGGTAAAATCCAAGTTAGAGAACAACTAGAGCCATTTAGTTCTAATGATCCTGACAGAGACTATAAAAAAGCAGGTGATACAGGTATCATATGCTGTGTAGATGGTCAACCAATTTATAGAAAAACTTTCTTTACACCAGATGTAAATGCACAAGATGTATTATTAACACATACAAATGGTGCAGATATAAGAGAGGCTAATGGTACAAATAACATGTTAGATGTTAATAGTGCTAAACCAACGTCAGCTCAAGCTTTTGGAGTAAATGTTGATGATACAGAAGAAGAAGTTAGTAATGAATTAGAAGAAACAGAAGAAGTTGAATTAGAAGAAGAACCCGTTGAGGATTTCACACTTTAATTAAAGATTTCTAAAGAATGCATAAAGGTTAACCCATCAGAGGGTTATTAAATGTAGATCTATTTGTGATCACAGCCTTTGTTCATTTTTACTACTAAAATAATTACTAAACTCTAAAATAAACACACTATGTTATCTCATGAACAACTCAAAAAAATCAAACTAAATGATCAAAAACTAAAATTAAGCTTACGCATTGAGCGTTATCAATACTTGGGTATACTGGAAGAATATCAGTTACACCCACCTTCAATAATTAACTCCTTTGAATATAGTAAACTAAATCCATATCAACACTTTTTATTTAAACGTGTCCTACATGGACTTAATGTTTATAAACCTGAAGAAGTTAAGAAGTTACACTGGGACAAGAAAAGACGCATTTCTAAAGTTTGGAAACGTGGGCAAAGAGAAATCAATGCTTGGAAACAAACACTTTGTAATAAGAGAATAAATGCGTATTTTAGAAAAACATTTAAAGACTCTAAATTAGCACAGTATATAGCAAGTATACCTGCTGAAGAGACTTTAGATGATTACAATAACACTATGACTTTCAAAGACTTAGGTATAAAATATGAAGATGTAATATTAAAATTTATGTCTTTAGGTTTATTGCCTAATAACTTCTTTACAATAAAACCAAATGAGTATCAGAAAAGTCTCAAGTAAAATGTCTAAGATAAATGCTAGCTACACTAAGTTACGTAGAAAGTATTTACTAGATCATTCAGTCTGTCATGCCAAGATACACAAGTGTTCTTTGCATGCTACAGAAATTCATCACAAACAAGGCCGTGGAGTGTATCATTTAGATACATCTACATGGCTTCCTGTTTGTAGAAACTGTCATAACTGGATAGAAAACAATCCAACTGAATCTTATGAACTAGGATTTTCAGGATCAAGATCATAAACTAAATAATATTATGCAAACAAAACTCTCTAAAAGAGAAATTGTACAGGAAGATGCTTTAGCAATTGCTGTAAAAAATAAAAGATGTGGATTAGGTATATCTATGGGTGTAGGCAAGACAAGAATTGCTATACAACACCTGATGATAAATTTTAATCCTTTAATAGAAGCCTTAGTAGTGATACCAAAACACTCAGTAGCTCAATCATGGATTGATGAGTTAGGCAAAATGAATCTAGAGAAGCTATCAAAACACATAACATTTACTACGTATCTATCATTGAAAAAACATAATCCAAATGATTATGATATAGTATACCTGGATGAATGTCATTCACTTAAATATTCACATGAGTTATTTTTAGGTCCTTATGTAGGTAAAATCTTAGGATTAACCGGTACACCACCAAAGCATAAAAACTCAGAAAAAGGTGAGTTAGTACAAAAATATTGTCCTATTAAGTATGAATTTAGTGTTGATGATGCAACTGACTCAAATATATTAAATGATTACCAAATAATAATACATGAACTAGAACTATCCAAACTACCTACTTTAAAAAAGAAAACTAAAGCAGGTGGCCATTGGTATACTACAGAGAAAAAAGATTATGACTATGTAAACGGAAGGATAGCAGAAGCACAAACTCAAAAGCAAATTCAATTTGCTAGAATAATGCGTATGCGTGCCCTGATGGATTATACAAGTAAAGAGAGCTATGTTAAGAGTATATTAAAAAATATAGATAATCAGTGTATTGTCTTTGCTAATACTCAAGACCAAGCAGACAGAATATGTAAATATAGTTATCATTCTAAAAATCCAAAGTCAGAGGAAAACCTTGAGTTATTCTCTGATGGTAGGATTAATGCACTATCATGTGTTCTACAATTATCAGAAGGTGTTACAATTCCTAATCTTAAACAAGGTATTATTATGCATGCATATGGTAATGAAAAGAAAACTGCACAGAGGATAGGTAGATTATTGAGACTTAATCCTACTGAAACAGCTACGTGTCATATACTGATGTATAAGGGAACACAAGATGTAAAATGGGTAGAAGCAGCAATAAGCAGTTTTGACCCAAATAAAATAAAACGTTATAATCCACTTAAAAGATAAAATTATGGGAAGAATGAAAGAAATATACATGAAACAAATGGAAGAAAAATACCACGGTAGTCATGAAGCAATGATAGCTGATATGGCTAGACAGTCATGTGAAGAGTTTATAAAAGATGAAGGTACAATGTGTCCAAATTGTATACAACCAGGCTTAGAGCGTAATGAATCTGAAGCACGTTGTGTTAATTGTGGTCAAGAATATATATGGGTTGATTCAGCATTAAGATTTAAGTAATGGCTAGATATACATATAATATAGATGAAACCTTATATTGTGAGGTAGACTATACATATCATAAAAAAGAAGAAGAGGTATGGACAGAAAGCAATGGTGATCCTGGTACGCCAGGTCATCCTGCTTACATAGAAGTACATGCAGTGTACATGCCTTTAAAAGATGAGATAGGTAATGTAGTAGGTGTTGATGTAATGCCATTACTACGTGAAATGGATATAGATTTAGAAAACATAGAAGAAATAATAGAAAATAATTATGAGTGAAGAAACAGAAAAAGACATGCAAGACATGCAATCAAATAATATTGAATATCAAGGTAGAACAAAAAAACAAGTAGAATCAAACTATGAGATGACAATATGGACTCTTATAGTAGGTTTATTTGTTGCTGTTATAACATGTTCACTACTATGAGAGATCAACTATTTGTACAAGCAACAATCAAGGAAGGTAAGTTACACTTCCCTATAAAAGCTTTTGAAACTAAATATAACAAGTTTCTTAAAGATATGCCTGACGGAGCACGTGTAGAATTATTTATAGGTATACAAGATGGTAAAGGTAGTAACCCGCAGCTAGCAAGAGTACATGCTATGATAAGAGAGATAGCAAATGAAATAGGTCATACATTTGAAGAGGTAAAACTACAAGTCAAGCGTAAAGCTGGCCTATGTTTTGTTAAAAATAATGTAGAACACTGTAAATCTTTTGGTAAGTGTGATAAAGAAGAATTAAACCTAGCTATACAAGCCTGTTTAGAAATAGGAGACTTTAGTGGAATGCAATTAAGATGATAGAAAAACTGCGTAAGCTTTATTATTATTGCCTTTAGGGCCTAATAATACTTTTTTTATCACAATAGGTTCTTTAACTTTACTTTTAGGTAAATATTTAGGGTTTTTACTATTAAGTTTTCTTTTCTTAGGCATTATTTAACTATTTTAAGTTTAGATGCAATAGCATCAACCTTAGCTGCTAAATCTTTATCAATTTTGCCTTGAGCAACTTGCTTAGATAACTCAACCATATCAGAATTATCATAATCAACATTAATTTCTTTAGCATAACCTTGCGCATTAGCTTCAAATTTAAGTAATTGTACTAAAGAAAATAAAACATATAAATCAGATTCCCATTCATCAAGTTTAATATCAGGTATACCATCTTTTTCATGATTATGTTGAACTAATTTATTAAATTTATCAATTGTTTCAGGTAATCTTAATTGATCTTCCTCAGATGATCTTAGAATAAATTTACTAGTTATACGTTGTAAACCACCAATATAAGATGTGTGAATTTGTAAATCTTTGATGACTTCTTGATCATAATCCCATACAGAGGCTGTTTTTTTATCTTCTGACATAATAATAATTTTAATAAAACAAATATATGCAAAATATTGAAGTAAACATAGTAAAACTCAGAGAAAAACTTAATGAAAAGCTATTAGAAAGTGGTTGGCATAAAATGTTATCACCATATGTAAATGGCTTAAGCTTTGATTTAATAATAGATTACTTAGTTAATAATGTAAATAATGGTAGAAGATTTACCCCAAGATTTAAAGATATATTTAATGCATTCTATGAATGTCCTTATAATGACGTAAAGGTTGTTATAGTAGGTCAAGATCCATATCCTCAACTAGGATCTGCTGACGGAATAGCATTTAGTTGTAGTAGAAAAGGTAAAGCAGAAAAATCTCTGCAATATATTAATAAAGCTTTAGGAACTGATCATGTAGATCTTAGATGCTGGGCCAATCAAGGCGTATTATTAATTAATACAGCATTTACATGTGAGATAAATAAAATTGGTTCTCATTATAGTATATGGAAAAGCTTTACTAGCTATTTATTTGAAAATCTAGATAGACATAAACCCAAAACAGTATTTATACTTATGGGTAAGAAAGCAGAAGAATGGCAAACATTATTGTCAAACCAAATAATTTTAAAGGTACCACACCCTGCATCTGCAGCATATAGAGGCGGGCTATGGGATCATAAAGATGTTTTTAACAAAGTAAATATAGAGCTAGAAAAACAAGATAAACCTTGTATTAATTGGTAATTTTAACTATATTTGTAAACCAACAAACCAACACAAATGCCTATAAACCAACCACTTACACAAGATATTGAGATTAAGAAATTTAAGAAGAAGTTTTTAAAAAAATATGGAGTGCATCTATATATACATGCCGCAGGTCATCCTGATTATAAAATAGCATTAGATGTATTTGAGGAATGTACTGTTGTAGCTTTAAAACAAGATAATCCTAAATATAAATGGATAGATAATCTCAAATATAAATTAAGAGAAAGACCTTATTTAGTATATGTACAAGCTATGGCTTATTTAGCATATATAGCAGGACATACTAAATTAAGTATAGGTCATTATACTAACAAGAATCATGCAACAATTATTAATTCAGTAAAACAAGTAGAAAATGCTTTGTTTACTAAAGAACCTTTGTTGAATGAAGCATTAGCTAACATTTTAAAAGAAATAGAAAACCATGTGGGAATTATTCCAGAAGATATTACAAGCAAAATTAACTCCCAATCAAATGTTGATCCTATTTGGGATAAAGCAAGGCGTTTCATTGCCAAACACAACTGATAAAGAAAAAGCAGACTTAGTTCTTAATGGTTATTTAGAAAAAAAAGATAATCAATATATTATGACAACAAGTGCTAAACTATTGTGTGTCAAGCTGGATAATTATTTTATCAAAGCTAAAAAGAAAACTGATATACAATTAATGGGTAAAAACCATGTAGATAGTATAAATAGTTATAGAGAGGTGTTTCCTGCTAAAAAACTACCTAGTGGTAAACCAGCAAGAAATAATGTCAAAGCTTTAGGAGAAGCATTTAGATGGTTCTTTGAGACTTATGACTATACATGGCTTGATATAATGAAAGCTACTAAGATGTACGTAAATGAATATAGAGATGCAGAATATTTATATATGCAAACTAGCCAGTACTTCATATGCAAGCAAGATAAACACAGAGTAAAACACTCTACATTAGCAGACTATTGTGATATGATTCTAGAAGGAATCAGCACAGAGGATGATCACTTTAAAGAAAACGTAGTATGAAGAAAACATCAGAAGCATGGGTTGGTCAATATGCAGCTTTTAATGAAGCACTTAAATATATGTATGCCAGATCAACTGGTGATGAGAAATCTATATATACACCATGGCCTAAATTTAATGATGCTGCTACTGATGGTTTAGAATGGAATACTTTAACTGTTATAGGTGGTAGACCTGGTTCAGGTAAAACACTGATTAAAGATCAGATTATAAGAGAATCATTTGCTTTAAATCCTAATGATAAGTTTAGAGTATTAGAGTTCCAGTTTGAGATGGTAGGTAGAACCTCAGCAATTAGAGAGTTTAGTTCTATAACCGGTAAGACATATAAAGAATTATGTAGTGCAGGATCTATCTTAAGTAATGATACATTAAACACATGTCATCAATATGCTAAAGAAAGAATAAAAAATCCTGTTGATATTATAAGTACACCTATGACTGTTAACCAAATGCGTGAACAAATAGATGCTTATATGAATTTGCATAAAGGAGTGAATACAATTGTAACACTTGATCATACAATGTTAGTCAAGAGAGCACCTTATCAGAATAATACATTAGATATGTTATTTGAACTAGGTGAGTTCTTTACACAGTGTAAGAGAGATTACCCTTGTTTGTTTATTGCTTTGTCACAACTTAATAGGAATATAGATAACCCGGATAGGGCTATAGATGGTAAGTATGGTAACTATATACTTGAGTCAGATATATTTGGCTCAGATGCAATGCTACAACATGCAGATATGTTAATAGGTATCAATAGACCAGCTAAACAGAAGATCAGATTTTATGGACCTGATAGATACATAATAGAGAATGATAGGACATTAGTCTTACATTTTTTGAAAGCAAGGAATGGTGATGCTAGAATGAGTTTCTTTAAAGCAAAGTTTGAACAAATGCAAATTGAAGAAATGAATACACCTGGACAACAAGAACGTAGATGATAAATACTAAAAATATAAATAATAAAGATATGGGACTAACACCCGCACAACGTAAAGAAAAAGTTGCAAAACTTAGAGAAGAGCATCAAGAATACTTTAATATTAGTAATCTTAAAAATGCACTATATATTCCTAAGATGGCTTATAGACCATCTGGTAAGGATGATCTACATGTTAGTTTCTTTCCTAGTGAGCTAGAGAAAGAGGCAGACATATATACAGAATTTGTAAGTATAGACTATGACTCAGAAGATCCAAAAAGAACATTATATCTATTAAAATATAATCCTCATTGGAAAGAAGAATATGAAATGATTACAAGTAACTCTGGGTTTCAAAGACACATGGTGCCTGCTAGTGAGCTTAAGGTGATCAATGACGTAGTTAGTAGGTCTAATGACAAAACTACTGCTATGGAGGAAGGTTATGATCATAAAGGTGAAATTGATTTTGCTAATCCAAGCATACAGAATCCTGATGATATAGTTACAGACCCTTTGATAGAAAAGCTAGAAGACATTAATCAAACATTAATAACATTAACCAAAGTAATAAATAAAATAGTAAAATAAATGGCACAAAGCGTATTAGTAATTGCAGATTCAGGTACAGGAAAGTCTACCTCAATCAGGACACTAAATCCTAAAGAGACTTTCATTATAAACATTGCAAACAAACCTTTACCGTTTAAAGGCTACAAGAGTAAGTATACTCAGATTAGCAAAGAGAATCCAAAAGGTAATTTAACTGCTGCATCTAGTGCACCAGGTATTATTAAAGCAATGAAGCATGTAAATGATAAAATGCTAGACATCAAAACTATTGTAGTAGATGACTGGCAATATATGAGTTCTTTTGAATATTTTGATAGAGCTAATGAAAAAGGTTATGATAAATTCACTCAGATTGCAGCTAACTTAGCCATGGTTGCAAAGCTTCCAAAAGACTTGAGAGATGATCTAACTGTTATTTTCTTAACTCACTCAGAAGATTCAACTGATAT
>TARA_R110002073_G_scaffold8761_9_pt1 | contig 10804 bp, 8 predicted proteins | sample TARA_R110002073 | Tara Oceans TARA_R110002073 (sample SAMEA4397174) | marine metagenome | biome: Polar Biome; feature: [DCM] deep chlorophyll maximum layer (ENVO:01000326); material: water (ENVO:00002006), including particulate matter (ENVO:01000060) such as... | depth 40 m
GGCTCATTTTCCGCCGAACCGCTCTGCAGCACTTCGTCGAACCCGACCGCCTTCGATACGCCGCTGGCCAGTTCGCCGACCATTTGGCTGGCAAAACTCGCCGCTTCGATCGCCATACGCGCCGTGGTAATAGGGGAACTCAATCGACTCTCTCAGTGTTTGTGTTCGGTGGTGAAGTGGAATTCTTTGAGCCATTTTTCCCACTTATGAGCGTCGTCGTGCGAATCAAGCTTCAATTCGTGCCATTCGGGACAGCGGTATTTGACGTCCAAATGCCCGTTGTGTTGATCGGTTTTCACTTCACAACCGAGTTTTTTCAGCGTTTTGGCGATCGTGTCGGCTTTTTTCGTATCGTGGATGTGCTTCGCCTTCCAATCCTTCAATTGATAACGCACGACCTCGTTCGCGGGCGCCATCGTTGCCGCTGCGTGCTGCGGCGGTGCCGCCGAAACAACGGTGGGAAGCAATGTCAAAGCAACTCCGATCATCAACATTCGGAACATCTGCGATCCTGTGGAAAGGGGGGGATTGCGATCAGGCCAGTGAAAGGATTCAGCCGACCGCGCTAGCGAAAACGGTGGGGAGCGATTAGTAAAGAATCCGGGGGTGCCACGTCAAGGTAGTTTCGTGCGATTTGCAGCCGTCACGGGCTTGCGACTGTCACACCCTTCCCTCGGCCCAGGGTCACATCGGCTCTGGGTCACATCGGCTTTGGGTCACCTCGACGTTGGCAAGCAAGGGTAAACCGAGTGATCGGTTGGTCAGAGGTATTCGGAAACAGGCAACACCAGGATTTTTCCGTCGCCGATTCGGCCCGTCCGGGTCACCGAGACGATCTTTTGCAGGATTTCCTCGCAGCGAGAATCATCGACCCACAGTGTGATTTCCACTTTGGGGACAAACGCTTGGGAATATTCGGTCTCTTTGTATTCGTTCAGATAGCTCTTTTGGCGGCCGTAACCCTTTACTTCCATCACGCTGAGTGCTTCCAGCGGGGCACGACGCAGGCTCGCGAGCACTTGTTCGGCGAGATGGGGACGTACCGTGGTGATGATCTGTTTCATTCGAATGCCTGTGACGTAGCATCGCGTTTGACGACGTGTCTGCTTGCAAACGTCCATCCTATGCCGGATTTTTCGCAAGCGGTACCAGCAGATGTCTGGGAATTAGCGTAAAACCGACAATTCTTACGCGGGACTTTCCGAAATCAGCGAAGCCTCGGATTTCGTCCTTCCGACGTTGGTGGATTGGTTACCCGTTGGTTGGCTTTGGTCCTATAATTGACCTGAGAAGATTTTGCAGATTTTTAGCAGTGAAGATAGATTCGAGCGACGCGGCTAGCAAAGACGCTGCTATCAAAAACGTGGTGTTGAAACAAGCAGCTTTGGAAATTCTGGAAATCGCAGACCGATATCATCCTTGGGGTCTTTCGTCAATTTATGGAAAAGAAGCAATGAAAGATGCAACCAGATGGGGCGAGCCGATTTCCGCTCGCGTTGCCCTTGGGCGAGGCATCGTGCCTTTTCTGTTGGCGGGGGTGTTGGCTTTGGCAACGTCGTCGGTGCCAGCGGCTGATGCAAATGCGGACGCTCCTCAGTCCAAAGCGGACCGGGTCAAGGTGGGGTACGTGCTCGACATGCCCGCCACGTTGACGGCGGACGGCACCGCATCGATTCTGGCTCAGCTGAATCGGTTGGCAGAATCGTCGACCGATGAGTCTCGTGTGACCGTCGTGATTCGCTATGCGGTTGGCGATGACAAGGATAGCCAAGCGTCGCTGGGCGAAACCGGATTCGAGGACGCGCTGCGATTAGCACGAGCGATGACGGGGCCCGATCTTCGCCGCGTGCGAGTGGTTTCATGGGTCCAGGGAACGGTCGAAGGCCATTTAGTGTTGCCGATTTTGGCATCGGACCTGCTGATCGTTTCGACGTCAGGCGTGATCGCCAACGCAACAAAAAACGAGACCAGTTCGGATGAAACGATCGAGGTCAGCTATCGATCGATCGCGGCCCGGCGAGGTTTGTTTCCGCCCGAGGTGGTCACTGCTTTAACCGATCCCGGAATCGCACTGGCTCGCGTGACCAAGGTCGACGGCAGTGAGGTGTTTGCTGCGGGCGAAGCGTTGAATCAATTGCGTGCCAGTGGCGAGATCACCAGCGAAACGATTTGGTCCACCGCCGAAAGTCCACTGCGTATCGATGCCAACCAACTGCGAACGGCACGCATCGCATCGGGCATTGTCAATCGCGACGACCAGGCCGCCGAGTTGCTCGATTTAGCTGCGATCAATCCGCTCGACGCCAAACAGACACTCGGGGATCCAGTCGGTGTGTTGATGGAAATGGTTGGCTCGATCAATTCGGGGCGGTCACGCCGATGGCAAAGTAATTTAACTGCGACGCTCGAGTCGGGCGAAATCAATACATGGGTGGTCTCGATCGATTCGCCCGGAGGAAGTTTAAGCCAAAGTGCGACCCTGGCTGCTTGGTTCGCTCAGCCAGATCCTCCGCTGCAGACCGTAGCCGGCTATGTGCAAGGGGAAGCTCGCGGTGACGCGGCGCTGATTGCGATAGCGTGTCGTCCGCTGTACATGAATCCCAACGCCAAACTTGGTGGTCCCGGGGCCGAGGCGATCGATGCAGCGATGGTGATTCGCAATGATGAATTGATCGAGCAGATCGCACGCGCCACTAAGCGGCCGGCCGCATTGATCCGCGGATTGTTGGACCCGAATCTGGAGGTCTATCGCTACACGAATCGAAAGACGGGGCGGATTCGTTACGCCACCGAATCGGACTTGATCGAAGGTGCGGCCGACGTGGAAGCGGAACGCGATCGATGGCAACGAGGCGAACGGATCGAATTGGCTGCGGGTTTGACGTCCGCTCAAGCGATCGCGTTGGGGTTAGCCGATGGCGAGTCATCGTCGGTTGATGATGTTTCGCGTCGCGTTGGGCTGAGCGGGACTCCGCCGCCGGTTACGGATCGCAAGATGGTGCGGTTCGTTGAAAAGCTTGGCCGTAGTCACGCATTGGCGTTTCTATTGTTATTCATCGGCTTTGCAGCGCTGTCGACCGAAGCGAATGCACCCGGTTTGGGAATTCCAGGGTTTATCGCCGTGGTCTGTTTCGCAATGTATTTTTGGATCAAATTTTTGGCCGGGACCGCCGAATGGCTCGAGCTGTTAGCGTTTTCACTCGGCTTGATCTGTATTGCGATCGAAGTGTTCGTGGTGCCGGGGTTTGGCGTGTTTGGGATTGGCGGGATCGGTTTGACCGTGCTGGGGATTGTGTTGATGAGCCAGACGTTTATCGTGCCGCGAAATGTTTATCAGTTGCAAGTGTTAACGCAAAGCATCTGGACGGCATTGTTTGCCGGGTTCGGATTGATCGGTGGCTTTATTGCGTTTCGAATGTTGATGCCACATGTGCCGCTGTTGGGCAGTTTGACGATGGAACCGCCTGATACCGCCGCGGTCAACGAAGCCGAAAAACTTGCCGATTACACTCATTTACAAGGCCAGGTGGGAACCGCTACCACCCCACTACGTCCGGCGGGCAAGGCACGATTTGGTGACCAGATCGTACAGGTGGTCAGTGATGGGACTCCGATTGCATCGGGGGATCCGGTGCGAGTGTTCGAGATCCATGGAACGCGGATCGTGGTCGAGGCGGTAGAAAGTTAATGCCGCTCTACTACGCGTACGGCCTGCTTTTGCTGTTTTACATTCTGCTGGTTTTGGAGTTTATGATTCCGACGGGCGGATTGGTCGGGATCGCTGCGGTGGTGACGATCGTCTCGGCGTTGGCGGTGGCGTTTGCTCACAGCATGACCGCCGGTTTTACATTGTTGATCATCGTCGCAATCACGACACCGTTGATCTTCGTTGCCGTAATCCGCGTCTGGCCGCACACCCCAATTGGCCGCCGGATTTTGAATCGGCGACCCGGGGAAACGAACGAAGGACGCGCCAAGCGGACGCTCGCTAACGGCACTCCGCTGGACGATTTGGTGGGGCACATCGGGATTGCAAAAACCCATCTGCTGCCCAGCGGATTGGTCAAGGTGGACGACGTGCGATTGGATGCGGTTAGTTTAGGAATGCCGATCGACGCGGGACAATCGATCATTGTGACCAAGGTGGAAGCGGGAAAGATTTACGTTCGTCCGATCAGCGAAGCCGAGCGTGCGGCGGCCGAGCAAGCTAAGGCGGTATCGCCTGAAACATCGGAGCCGCCTGTGTCACCACCGTCGCTCGAAAACCCGCCTGAATCGTTCGATTTTGATACGCTGGATCTTGATTCGAGCCCGAATTAAACCGGCATGTTTAGCCGTTCGATACCGGCTGGAATTGTGGGATAGGCTTCTAGTATGTCATTGGCGACTAATCCTGCATTGGTAGAGCGTGTTTGTCGGCCATGGTAAGGGGTTGCCATAGTTGACATTGGCCTCGCGGAGCGGGACATTAGGGGGCAGAGATGCCTCCTTGACCGATTCGCTTTGACACCGCAAGTGTTTTAGCCTGAGTTTGCCTCCCCGTTGGACTTGAGCTCGCCTCCCCTTTGGAATTGCACCCGATGTTAAAACTTGCCCTCCTTGCTCAAGAGTTGCCTGACGCGACGGTGCCGATTTTGATCGGTGCGCTGGTTCTGTTCGCGGGGATGATGGTGTTGTTGTTTGTGTTCGCAAGCTATTTCGGTTTGTGGATTCAATCGCAACTGACCGGTGCAAACATCTCGATCTTCAACCTGTTGGGGATGACGTTCCGAAAGGTCAATGCCCGCAGCATCGTACGCAGCAAGATTATGGCGACTCAGGCAGGACTCGAAGATCCTGAGATCACCGGCGAGGCGCTCGAAGCTCACTACCTGGCCGGTGGTAATGTCCAGCAGGTCATCCGAGCTCTGATCGCGGCAAAGAAGGCAAAGACGATCTCGCTGACCTTTCGCGAAGCCACGGCGATCGATTTGGCTGGCCGTGATGTTCTGGAATCGGTGCAAACCAGTGTTTATCCGAAGGTCATCGATTGTCCGCCGCGTGGATCGGTCAAACCGTCGCTCGATGCGGTCGCTAAAGACGGCATCCAGTTGAAAGTAAAAGCTCGCGTGACCGTGCGTGCAAACCTGCAGCAGTTGATCGGCGGTGCAACCGAAGAAACCATCATCGCTCGCGTCGGCGAAGGGATCGTCAGTGCGATCGGTAGTGCGACCAATCACAAGGCGGTGCTCGAGAATCCTGACGTGATCAGTAAAGCGGTACTCGCCAAACGACTCGATTCGCAAACCGCGTTCGAAATCGTTTCGATTGACATCGCCGATATCGATGTCGGTGCCAACATCGGAGCTCGATTACAAGCGGATCAAGCCGAAGCCGACACGCAAGTCGCGCGAGCCCGTGCCGAAGGCAAACGTGCATCTGCGGTCGCCGAAGAACAAGAGATGCAGGCCAAAATCGAAGAGAGCCGCGCATCGTTGGTCTTGGCTCAAGCCTCGGTGCCCGAAGCGATGGCCGAAGCGTTCCGCAGTGGTAACCTGCACATCCTCGATTACTACAAACTGCAGAACGTTAGTGCGGATACGGAAATGCGGAAGACGATTGCGGGAACAGGCCGTCACGTGGTCGAAACGAATTATGGTAAAGACTAGTGTTTCGTCACAGCTTGATTTTAGGGTAGCGAAACTCGTCAAGAGTTTCGGATCCTGTGGCAAACAAAACGAAAGTCTTGACGACTTCCGCTACAACTAAACCCCATTTTTCAGCACTGACACGTCACCAGGGATGGTAGAATTGCTGAGTAAGCAGATGTTCCATTGGGGTTGCCCGCTCGTGCAAACGAGGACGTGGCGACACTGAGTAAATCAAAACCGAAGAAACTATCATGGCTGGTGATCTCGAAGACTTTCTGCGTCGTGCTGCCCAGCGTCGTCAAGCGAACGCGGGCAACCAAAATCCACCGCCAGCAGCCCGTCCTGCCGCAGCTCAACCCGCGGTCCCCGAGCAGCGTAAGCGGCCTCAGTACAGCAACCATCGCACCGAGCGAATGATACGCGAGGTCGAAGAGGAAATTTTTGTTGCCGAAGTGGTCGAGGACGAACCGAGTCCTTGGCAAGAGCGACAGCGGAAGATCGAAGAAGCGAAACGAGCGGCCGCGGAAGCGGAATCGGTCGCCGCCAAAGCGATGGCCAAAGTGAAAAAGAGTGGCACTCACGCGACCCCTCAATTTGCTCCGGGGCCGCAAATGACCGGCAATGTCGCGGCCGATTTGCTGCGATTGTTGCAAAGCCCCGAAGGGATCCAGCAAGCCGTCTTGCTCCGCGAGATTCTCGATCGCCCCATCGATCGCTGGTAAGCTGACGCTTTTTGATGTTGCGCGTTTAGACGTTCTTCGGGCCAACGGCCCGGCCATTTGCTAGCCGCCCTCATTAAGTCCGAACAAACGGCCGGGCCGATGGCCCTACAATTCATCGGTTTTCTTGGTCCCAGCCCGATGGGCTGGGCTAGGTAAACTTCCGGGGCTTTGCCCCTAAATACAAAAACGCAACTTCAAAACTCACGCGTCGAGTTAGGATGGTAATTGCGACGCGTCCTGTAAATAACGGGGGTAGCTAAGACGGTCGCTCTTTCTCGCGTCTCGACTGCTTCTTTCGATTCGCGTCTTGCTTGAATCAGCCTTGGCGAATTTTTTCTAAATTCCCCCCTCTTTTCGTGAATCTGCCCCGCGTTCTGCGGTTAAGACGCTACGCCACGATTGCGCTTCGGCGTTGATCATGCGTTGCACGCCGGCATTTTGGCTCGCCATTTGCCTACTCAGCACAATCCCACAGCGCAGCGTGCTGTGCCCGCAGGTTTTCCTACTGCGTCGCTTCTTGATTTCCTCATCCGCTCCTCTTCCGATCGAGTTCCCATGGACGTACGCGACAAGCTCGCGATCCTTGCCGACGCCGCCAAATACGATGCCTCCTGCGCCAGCAGCGGTGCCAAAAGCACACGCGCCGGCAGCAAGATCGGCAGCACCGAGGGGATGGGGATCTGTCACAGTTATACCCCGGATGGTCGCTGTATTTCGCTGCTGAAGATCTTATTGACGAATTTCTGCATCTACGATTGCCAGTACTGCGTCAATCGCGTTTCCAGCGACACGCCGCGAGCTCGTTTCACGGTCGACGAAGTCGTGTCGCTAACGATGGAGTTTTACAAACGCAATTACATCGAAGGATTGTTTCTTAGTTCGGGGATCATCCAGAATTCGGACTACACGATGGAGCAGTTGATTGCGGTCGCCAAAACGCTCCGCACTCAGCAACACTACGGCGGCTACATCCATCTGAAAACGATCCCCAATGCGTCACAATCGTTGATCGAAGAGGCGGGGAAATGGGCGGACCGATTAAGTGTGAACATCGAACTGCCAACCGAAGCAGACCTCTACAAACTCGCACCGGAAAAGAAGAAGCCGCAGATCGTCAGTGCGATGCATGGGATTCGTGACAAGATCGACGAGACGAAACAAGAGCAAGCATCGGGCTTCAAGCCGCCCTCGTTTGCTCCGGCAGGCCAAAGCACGCAAATGATTGTCGGTGCGACCGAGACGCCTGATTTGGAGGTGCTGAAGACTGCATCGGAACTGTACACTGGGCAAAAATTGAGACGCGTTTACTATTCCGCGTACAGTCCGATTCCGCATGCCGATGCTCGGTTGCCGGGACAATCACCGCCGCTGATTCGTGAACATCGACTGTATCAAGCCGATTGGTTGATGCGGTTTTATGGATTCCAGGCGAACGAGATCGTGGCCGAAAAGGATCAGAACTTGTCGTTGGACATCGATCCAAAATTGGCCTGGGCGCTGGCGAATCGTCATTTCTTTCCCGTCGATGTGAATCGGGCTAGCCAGGAAGAATTGTTGCGGATCCCTGGGATTGGAGTTCGCAATGTCCAGCGGATCTTGAGCCTGCGGCGGCACAAGCACCTGCGCACAGCGGACTTGAGAAAGTTGCGAGTCGCTTGGAATCGAGCCAAAGTGTTTGTGTTGACCGCCGACCACAATCCCGGCGTCGCCAATCTCGACAAGCTGAACCTTGGAAAACAAGTCGCACCAAAATCGCAACAGTTGATGTTGTTCGATGCCGCAAGCTCGGCGATTACGGGTGAGGTGTAGTCGCGCGATGACCTATTTCGTGAATGTCGAAACGTTTTCTCAGTGGCGTGATGAAGCACGCTCGTTGCTGGTGCGCGGCATTAAACCATCAGAAGTTCACTTCGCCAGTCATGCGGACCAGCCTTCGTTGTTCGATGTTGCCCCCGCCTCGGGATCGAGCAAGGTCGTCCCCACGGTGCCGCCTGCGTTTCTAGAAATCGCCAAGCATGTTGCCTGTCATCGGGACGCAGGCCGATGGGAATTGCTGTACCGCACGCTATGGCGATTGACGCATGGCGAGCGGCATTTGCTTGAAATCTCGACCGATGACGATGTCTATGCGTTGAATCAGATGAAGAAAGCGGTCACTCGCGACGTGCATAAAATGAAAGCGTTTGTGCGGTTTCGCAAAGTCGTGGCGAAATCGGAGAATGAGGATGCAGAACAGGAAATTTACATCGCATGGCATCGGCCCGAGCACTGCATTGTCACGCTGGCGGCGCCGTTTTTCTCGCGGCGGTTCAAGGCGATGAATTGGACGATCTTGACGCCCGACGAATCGGTTTCGTGGGACCAACGCGAATTGCGATATGGCCCCGGCGTTCCCGTCAGCGAGGCACCTGACGCGGACTCGCTCGAGGATCTTTGGAAGACCTATTACGCATCGATCTTCAATCCTGCACGTGTCAAAGTCGCGATGATGAAACGCGAGATGCCAGTGCGGCATTGGCCAACGCTGCCTGAAACCGAGTTGATTCCCGAATTGCTTCAGCAAGCTCCCACTCGCGTTGCCGAGATGATTGCCAACAACGAAGGGTTTGCCGAAACGGCGACGCACTACATGCCCAGCGACACTTCGCTGGATTCGCTGAAATTGGCTGCGACGCACTGCCGCGCTTGTGATTTACATCAATGTGCAACACAGATGGTATTCGGCGAAGGCCCGTCGTCGGCGCGTATCGTGATTGTCGGAGAACAACCTGGCGATCGCGAAGACATCGCGGGACGCCCCTTTGTGGGTCCCGCCGGTCAACTACTTGACGACGCCTTGCAAACCTTGAGGATCGACCGCGATGACGTTTATATCACGAACGTGGTCAAACATTTTAAATTCACCGAGCGTGGTAAACAGCGTTTGCACAAGAAGCCAAACTCGCGAGAAATCTTTGCCTGTCGGCCTTGGTTAGAAGCGGAAATTGCGACGATCCGTCCCAAGACCATCGTGTGCCTTGGCGCGACGCCGGCGTCCGCGTTATTCGGGCGTGATTTTCGAGTCACCAAGCAACGAGGCGAGGTGATCGCAACGGATTGGTGCAAGCGTACGATCGCAACGTGGCACCCCGCCGCGATTCTGCGGATGCCCGATCCCGATCGACGGGCACAGATGCAGCAGCAATTCGTTGCCGATCTGGCTTTGGCACTTGATCGATAGGCAGTAAAGCAGGTTGATTTTTGAGCCGTGACGCGTGAGCGGCCGGGGCTCACACATTACCCAGGGCCTCGGGAGCGCGTCCGGCTAAAAAAAGTCACAACCCGCCGCGTAAGCGTGACTACTAGCTGATCGCATCCGTTAAATGAAATTTTCGGAACGAAATATGCCCGTCTACTTTCATAGGTGCACCGTTGCGCGGACGCGACCAACGAGAGAAACATGAACGAATTATTAGAAACCACACCGAGAGGGCTGTATTGTGCGGCGGGCGATTTCCATATCGATCCGCACCAAGCGGTCGATCGCGCTGTGGTGACGCACGCGCACACCGATCATGCTCGCTGGGGTTGTCGTCGCTATTTGGCGGCCGAACGGAGTGAGCATCTGTTGCGGATGCGAATGAACGACGATGCCGAGTTTCAATTTTTACCTTTTGGTGAATCGATCAAAATCCGAGGCGTTGACGTCAGTTTTCACCCCGCCGGTCACATGCTCGGTTCAGCCCAAGTGCGGCTGGAGTACCGGGGCAAGGTGGCTGTGGTCACGGGGGATTACAAGTTGGGGGAAAATCCGACTTGCGAACCATGGCAACCGATCCGATGTGATCTGTTGGTGACCGAGTCGACGTTTGGATTGCCGGTCTATCGCTGGGATCCCGAACAAACGATGACTGATTCGATCAACCAGTGGTGGCGTGACACCCGTGACGAGGGCCGATGTTGTGTGCTGTATGGCTATGCGGTCGGAAAGAGCCAGCGATTGATTGCAGGATTAGATCCGGCCATCGGGCCAATCTATACGCATGGGGCGGTCGAAAAAGGAACCGAGGCGTATCGGAACACCGGTGTCACGCTGCCACCAACCACCTACGTCGGCTCGGTCGAGGGAAAACATGATTACAGCGGAGCGATGGTCGTGGCGGTACCGAGTGCTCATGGGACACCGTGGATGCGTCGCTTCGGTCGTATTCGCACTGCGATGGCGAGCGGATGGATGGCGGTACGCGGAGCCCGGCGGCGGCGATCGGTCGATCGTGGGTTTGTCGTCAGCGACCATGTTGATTGGCCATCGCTGTTACAGGCGGTTCAGCTGTGCGATCCCGAGATGGTTTGGGTGACGCATGGCTACACCGCGGCGGTCGCTCGCTACTTGCAAGAGAACGGACGAGACGCACGCGTGATCGATTCTCGAGGTCGCGGTGAATCCGACGAGGATGCTTCGGCGTCGGGCGT
>TARA_R110002073_G_scaffold7506_16_pt1 | contig 10798 bp, 10 predicted proteins | sample TARA_R110002073 | Tara Oceans TARA_R110002073 (sample SAMEA4397174) | marine metagenome | biome: Polar Biome; feature: [DCM] deep chlorophyll maximum layer (ENVO:01000326); material: water (ENVO:00002006), including particulate matter (ENVO:01000060) such as... | depth 40 m
GCCTGATCGATCCCGGGTTGCGCCGCGATTGCCTGAAGGGCCGCGAACTGAACCGGCGTCAGATCCTGGCCTGCGCGCTTCATCTCTTGCTGAAACACGGCGGTGGAGCGCTGATGCAGCCGCCGGATCAAATGCCCGGGCATCTGGAACAGATCCATGAACAGGCTCCTTGTTGCCCGGTTTTCCTGATGCCCCGTCTTAGCGCGGTTGGGCGCCGGGAACCAAGCCCCGCGTTGCGGCGCGCTCAGTCCAGAAGCGCGGGCATCGGCGTCTGAGCGGCGGCCAGCAGGGCGTTGCCGGCCACCAGGGCGCCGGCCCGGGCCAGATCCGGCGCCAGATAGCGGTCCTGCGCCAGCGGGGCCACATCGCGCCGCAGCCGGTCCAGCACGCGCTGCAACGGCGCGCTGGTGGTCAGGGGCGCGCGGAATTCGACGCCTTGCGCGGCGCAAAGCAGTTCGATCCCCAGGATCGGATTCAGGTTGTCGATCATCCGCATCAGACGGCGCGCGCCATGCGCGGCCATCGACACGTGATCTTCCTGATTGGCCGAGGTCGGTGTGCTGTCGGTCACACACGGGTTGGCCAGGTGCTTGTTTTCACTCATCAGGGCGGCGGTGGTCACTTCGGCGATCATCAGCCCGGAATTCAGGCCCGGTTCCGGCGTCAGGAATGGCGGCAGATCGAAACTGAGCGTCGGATCGACCATCAGTGCCACGCGCCGCTGCGCGATGGCGCCGATTTCCGCCAGTGCAAGCGCGATCATGTCGGCGGCAAAGCCCACCGGCTCGGCATGGAAATTCCCGCCCGACACGATCAACCCGCTTTCCGCCAGCACCAGGGGGTTGTCGGTGGCGGCGTTGGCCTCGATCAGCAGGGTGCGCGCGGCTTGCCGCATCACGTCCAGCGCGGCGCCGGTGACCTGCGGCTGGCAGCGGATGCAATAGGGATCCTGCACGCGGGTGTCGCCGTCGCGGTGGCTTTCGCGGATCTCCGATCCCGCCAGCAGCGCGCGCATCGCCGCCGCCGCGTCGATCTGGCCCCGGTGGCCGCGCAGGGCGTGGATTTCGGGCTGCAAGGGCGCGGTGGATCCCATGATGGCGTCCGTCGACAGGGCCGAGATCACCAGCGCATTCACCCCGGCGCGCCATCCGTCGAACAGCCCGGCCAGGGCGTAGGCGGTGGAAAACTGCGTGCCGTTGATGAACGCCAGCCCCTCCTTGGCACCCAGTTCGATCGGCGCAAGACCGACCCGCGCCAGCGCCTGCGCGCCGGGCAGGGTTTCGCCGGTGACTTCGGCCTCGCCTTCGCCAATGAGCACCGCCGTCATATGCGCCAGCGGCGCCAGATCGCCCGACGCCCCGACCGAGCCCTGCGCGGGCACCACTGGCGTGACACCGCGCGCCAGCATGGCGTGCAGCAATTCGACCAGATCCCAGCGCACACCGGACGCGCCACGCCCGAAGGACAGCAGTTTCAACGTCATCATCAGCCGGGTTACGGGGCCGGGAACCGGGTCGCCGACGCCGCAGCAATGCGACAGGATCAGGTTGGTTTGCAGGCGTGCCGTGTTTTCCGGGGCAATCTTGATCGAGGCCAGTTTGCCGAAACCGGTGTTGACCCCGTAGACCGGCGCCTGCCCGGCGGCGGCGGCGGCGATCCGGTCCGCCGCCGCCTCGATCGCCGGGCGGCAGGACGGGTCAAGCCGCGCCGGACCCTGGCCGCGATAGACGGCTTCCAGTTGCGAAAGGGTGGTGGCACCGGGGATCAGGGTCAGCATGTCAGGGGCCTTCGAATGCGGGTGGGATCAGGTCTTGCTAATCCTGTGGTTTTGTTATGTCTATACAAAAAAGCAGGCTCAATATCGCATCCGCACCTGATGCCCACGCTGGTGCACAAGCTGGACATAGGTGACCGGTTGACCCTGAAACGCCGTCATCCTTTCGGCCACGAACAGCGCGTCGCCGACGGCGCATCCCAGATCGCGCGCCATGTCGGCATTCGCGCCCTGGGCCGAAAAGCTGATTTCGGCATCGGTGTAGGGCACGGTCGCCAGCAGCCATTCGTTGGGCCCCGAGCGCGTGAAATCGGCCATTTCGGCCTGCGGCAGGGCGGCAAGATTGATCCACCGGTCTTCGCGCTGATAAGGGTGGCTTTCCGCGTAATGCAGGCAGGTTATGTGCAGGACGCGCGTGTTTTCCGCCAGGCCCAGCCGGGCGCGCAGCCAGGCCGGCGCGGCTTCGACCGACCGCTTCCGCAGCGCGTAGGCGTAGCGCGCGCCCGTCGCCTCGACCTCGCGGCGCACCACCGGCACCTCGAAACTGGCTTGCCTGCGTGGGCTGGCGCGGACCCGGGTGCCGGATTTTCGGCGCCGCTCGATCAGCCCTTCCTCGGCCAGTTCGCGCATTGCCCGGTTCACCGTGGCGCGCGCGCAGTCGAATTCCCGAGCCAGATCGGCCTCGTTGGGGACCAGTTCGCCCGGTGGCCATTGCCGCGACACGATCCGGTCGCGCAGCGCATCGCGAATATCGCGAAAGGCGGTTTTCATCGGGCCCCCCGGGGCAAAGACAAACTTATGTCCAGACAAATAGCGCGCTTTGCCGCGCCTGCCCAGCCCGGTTTTCGATCAGATGACGTAGAGGTCCGGATGCTCGACGATCCCGGCCTCGCCGCCAATGCGCGCGTCCAGTTCGGTGCGCGCCGCCTGGTGGCCCCGGGTGGTGTCCATGTGATGGCAAAATGCATGAGGGTCAGCCACCTGACGCCAGCACATTGTGCCCTGTGTGCGCCAGACGCTGACAGCGCGTTGTCGCGCACCGGCATGTCGCGCATTGGCCACTCACGGGCACCGCGCGGGGGCCTGAAACAGTTTGCCTTCGGGACGTGGCTGTGCAGGCAGTCCCAAGCTATCTGTTCCATCCCGGATGATCACATAGACCCTCGGCGATCCGCGTTTTTCATGGCAAGATCGGTTCTGAGGGATATTCGGGACGGGGTTCCACGATGCTGATTCATCTTCACAAGCAAGCGACCACGACGCCCAAGGTGAGGGCGGCGATCCAGGCCAGTGGCGAGCCTGCATCGGCTTTGGCCGCGACCGCTGCCTGCGTCGGCATGGCGTTGGAAACCTGCGCGATCTGAAGGCCAAGGCGTCGACACCGAAGCACAGCGCCCTCTACATCACCAGCCAGAAGCACGAAGGCTGGGTGCTGCTGCCCGAGCATTATGATGACGGTGGCCTGTCGGGAGGCTCGCTGGACCGGCCTGCGCTGCAAAAACTGCTGCAGGATATCGCGGACGGGCGCGTCGATCAGATCATCGTTTGCAAAATCGATCGGCTGACACGGTCCCTCGCGGATTTCTCCCGGATCGTCGATACGCTGGATGCGGCGGAGGTGTCTTTCGTGTCTGTGACACAGTCCTTCAACACGGCGACGAGTATGGGGCGGCTGACGCTGAACATGCTGCTGTCGTTTGCGCAGTTTGAGCGTGAAGTCACGGCAGAGCGCATCCGCGACAAGATCGCAGCCTCCAAGCGCAGAGAGCTCTGGATGGGTGGGCAGGTGCCGCTGGGATACGATGCAGATGGCAGGACGCTGGAGATCAATGACAGTGAAGCGAAGACAGTCAGGGCGCTCTACGACCTCTACCAACAACATGGCACCGTCCGGGAAGTAAAGGCCGCCGCAGATCAGCGATGCTTACGGAGCAGGCAAAGGCAGTCAGCTGATGGCGCACAAAAAGGCGGCGGGGCGTTTGATCGCGGTCACATTTACCATATCCTGACCAACCCGGTCTACGCGGGACGCATCCGTCACAAGGAAAAGGTCTTTGACGGGCAGCACGATGCGATCGTTGATCCGGACCGTTGGGATCGGATCCAGCGGCTTCAGCAAGACGGCGCGGCAAAGGGCAGGGCCCGAAAGACGGCAAAGCAGCGGTCCCTGCTTTGCGGCAAGCTCTTTGATGAGACGGTTGATCGGCTGACCCCTTCGCACAGCAAGACGAAGGCAGGAGTTCGGCTTCGGTATTATGTCTCCCACCGCCTGATTAAAAACAGTGGAGAGACCAAAGGCGATGGATGGCGACTGCCCGCCCGGAAGTAGGAGATCAAAGTTGCCGATCTGATATGCCGACGGCTGAGCGATATGACCTTCATTGGCAGGTTGGTTCCGGACCGCTCCGCAGAAGACATAAAGACACATCATAGCATCCTGCAAAAATTGTGTGCCGATAAGGACATCAGTCACGTGCTGGATCTCGTGGCGCGGATCGGTCTGAGCCCCGCCGAACTGACCATCACGATTGATCCCGTTCAGCTTGCTGCAATAATCAAAATTGGCGCCGACGAGATCGACGAGGAGCTGCAGATCATCACAGCGCCGTTTCAGCTGAGAAAGCGTGGCGTTGAGACAAAGCTGATTCTCGGTGATGCTGCCATCAGCCCTGATGAAACCCTGATCCGGAACATAGCTAAAGCCCATCTCTGGTTCGGGCAGATCAAAGCAGGCAGAACGCCGTCTGAAATTGCAAAATCTGAAGGTACGACAAACGGCAGGATTTACCAGCTGATCGATCTGGCCTTCCTCGCCCCCGACATCATCCGCGATGTCCTCGACGGCCAACAACCTCTGGGCCTGACATCCGACTGGTGCGTGCGGCACACTCTGCCAACCAAATGGCAAGACCAGCGCGCTCTGATCGCGACTCTCTGATCACCCCCGACGGACACTCGTATCGCACAATGCCCGACCTCAGACTTCAGGGGATATCGGGGCTTGTTTGCCGGGCATGGATAGTCTGCGTTGAACTTACTTATCCCTAACCTGCGGAAATGCCGTCGCTATCGTGAACGACAGTCGTATCGTCTGCTCTTGAAGAAGTGTTTGGCTGGGGCGGTAGGATTCGAACCTACGATACACGGTACCAAAAACCGATGCCTTACCGCTTGGCTACGCCCCAACTGTGGCGCTGTTTACCCAAGTGGTTGATGTGCTGCAAGGGGGAGAACGGGAAAAATTGCGGCGACGCAGACCGCACTTCCGCGTCGCGGATTGGTGCAGGGCGGTCCCCGGCTTTCGCGCGCGGCGCGATGCGTGTAAAGCCCCGTTGCAGGGGGATCCATGCGATATGACGTGATTATTCTGGGCGCCGGGGCGGCAGGGCTGATGGCCGGGATCGAGGCCGCGCGCCGTGGGCGCAGCGTCCTGCTGCTGGATCACGCGAAGGCACCGGGCGAGAAGATCCGCATTTCCGGCGGCGGGCGGTGCAATTTCACCAATCTGCATGTCGCGCCGGAAAAATTCCTGTCGCAGAACCCGCGATTCGCGTTGTCGGCGCTGCGCCGCTTCACGCAGCATGATTTCATCGCCCGCGTATCTGCGGCGGGCATTGCCTGGCATGAAAAGACACTGGGGCAATTGTTCTGTGACGGATCGGCGCGCCAGATCGTGGATCTTCTGGTGCGCGATTTCACCGATGCGGGCGGCACGTTGCGGCTGGGGGTGTCGATCAGCAGGGTCGCGCCGGGGTTTTCGGTGACGACCGATCAGGGCGTGCTGCACGCCAAAGCGGTGATCGTCGCGACGGGCGGCAAGTCGATCCCCAGGATGGGCGCCACTGGCCTGGCCTACGACATCGCGCGCGGCTTTGGCCTGCGGCTGGTGGACACGCGCCCGGGTCTGGTGCCTTTGACCTTCAGCGATCAGCAACTGGACTGGATGCGCCCGCAAGCCGGCATCGCCGTGAAGGCGCGGGTCGGGTTGGCGCGGGTCGGATTGGCGGGCGCGAAGATCAGTTTCGCGGAAGGGCTGTTGTTCACCCATCGCGGCCTGTCGGGCCCGTCGATCCTGCAAATCTCCAACTATTGGCGCGAGGGGCAGGCGCTGCGCGTGGATCTGGCGCAGGGCCGGGATTTGCGGGCCGAACTGATGGCCGCCAAACAGTCCGGGGGCGGCAAGGACGTGGTCAACACGCTGGACTTGCCCGACAAGCTGGCGCGCAGCGTTGTCGCCCGGGCCGGGGTTTCAGGGCGGTTGGGGGATCTGGGAAAACCCGCGCTGAGCGCGCTGCATGACGCCGTCCACAACTGGCAGATCGTTCCGCAGGGCACCGAGGGCTACCGCACCGCCGAGGTCACGCTGGGCGGCGTCGACACCCGCGATCTGGATGCCAGAACCATGCAGGCGCGCGCCGTGCCCGGGCTGTTCTTTGTCGGCGAGGCGGTCGATGTCACCGGCTGGCTGGGCGGCTACAATTTCCAGTGGGCATGGTCGTCTGGCTGGGCGGCGGGGCAGGTGGCCTAACGGCTCGCCGGGGTTGCGGCGATGAAGGCGTTGACCCGCGCGGCCAGCTCCGGCCCGACATCTTCCTGAAGAAAATGCCCGGCATCGGGCAGGATCGTGTGCGCTTGTCCGGCCGCGCCCGGCATGAGTTTCTGAAACACCCGGTCCACGCCCGCCATGACCTTGTCATCGGCGCCAAAGGCGGTCAGCACCGGCGTCGGCAGGGATTTCAGCACCTGCCAGGCCGCGCGGTTGGCGGGCGCCGCCGGATCGTCGGGGCTGGCGGGCACCAGCATGGGGAACTGGCGCGCACCGGCCTTGAAGGCGTCATCGGGGAAGGGGGCATTATAGGCGTCCACCTCGGCCGGGGTGATCTTGCGGCTGGTGCCGCCGTAGACGATCCGCCCGGCATTGAAATCCGGCACGCTTTGCGAATAGTCGCGCCAGGCCGCGAAGGCCGGGCCCATCGGCTGATCGCCGGTCGGCAGGGCGGTGTTGGCGAGCACGATCCGGGCGAACCGGTCGGGGAAATCGGCAACCAGGCGCAGACCCAGCAATCCGCCCCAATCCTGGCAGACCAGCGTGATGGCGCGCAGATCGGTGGCCAGAAGCCAGGCGGACAGCCAGTCCACATGGCGTTGATAGCTGTAGTCGGATCGTTCGGTCGGTTTGTCGGACTTGCCGAAACCGATCAGATCGGGGGCGAGCACGCGGTGCCCGGCGCCGGTCAGGACGGGGATCATCTTGCGATAAAGAAAAGACCATGTGGGCTCGCCGTGCAGGCACAGGACCGGGGCGGCGCTTGCGGGCCCTTCGTCGATATAGTGCATCCGTAGGACCGTGCCATCCGCATCGGTGATGTCGCAATAGTTCGGCGCGAAGGGATAGCCGGGCAGGGCATCGAAGCGGGCATCAGGGGTGCGCAGGGTTTTCATCAGGGACCTCCGTTTCTGGCCGATACCCTAGCACGGCGGGCAGCGCCCAGGGGAGCACGAATTCGCGATGCTTGCGCGCGCCGCCGGGGCGCGGTATCCGCGCGCCATGGGAACGACATTGCGCGCATTGACGACCGAACCGGGGCACACGCCCTTCATCGTGCTGACCCGCCCGCAGATGGGCGAGAATATCGGCGCGGCGGCGCGGGCGATGCTCAATTTCGGGCTGCAGCACATGCGCCTTGTGGCCCCGCGCGACGGCTGGCCCAACGCATCGGCCACCGCCATGGCCTCGGGCGCCAGCACCGTGCTGGACCATGCCGGGCTGTTTCCCGATCTGGGCGCGGCGCTGGCCGATTGCGACTATGTCTACGCCACCACTGCGCGCACGCGCGGGCTGGTCAAGCCCGTCCTGACCCCCGAGACCGCCATGGCCGAGGCCCGCGCGCTGATCCGGTCGGGCAAGCGCGTTGCGGTGCTGTTCGGGCCCGAACGCGCGGGGCTGGAAAATGACGACGTGGCCCATGCCAACGCGATCATCACGGTGCCCGTCAACCCGGGGTTCTATTCGCTGAACCTGGCGCAATGCGTGCTGCTGACCGCCTATGAATTCATGCGCCAGACCAGCGATGCGCCGGGCGCCCGGCTGGAACTGGCGGGCACCGACATGGCCAGTGCCATCGAGGTGCGGAAACTGGGCGATCATCTGGAAGACAAGCTGGACGAGGCCGGGTTCTTTTTTCCCGATCAGAAGGCGCCGGGCATGAAGCTGAACCTGCGCAACATGCTCAGCCGCTGGACATTGACCCGCAGCGAGGTGCAGACCTTGCACGGCATCCTGCGACAGCTTGCCCGCCGCAAGGGCAATGACAGGTCTTGAAGCGGGGCCGGCCGGGCAATAGCTTGGCGCCGGCAAGGGAGAAACGCATGGCCAGACGCCCGATTTTCGAAGATGTATCCGAACCCCGCGCCGCCGCCGCGGCCAGCACCCCGCCGCGCGGGATCGAAGCGCCGCAAGGCGCGCGCCGGGCGATCGCTGTCTGGCTGTGGGTGCTGTTTGCGATGGTCGTCACCATGACCGCCGTAGGGGGCATGACCCGGTTGACCGATTCCGGCCTGTCGATCACCGAATGGAACCCGGTGATGGGGGCGATTCCGCCGACGACGCTGGAAGACTGGCAACGGGAATTCGACCTTTACCGCCAGATCGACCAGTATCGGCTGCTCAACCTGGGCATGTCGCTGGACGAGTTCAAGTCGATCTACTGGTGGGAATGGGGGCATCGGCAGTTCGGGCGGGTGATCGGGCTGGTCTGGGCCCTGGGCTTTGTGTGGTTCTGGCTGCGCCGGCGGATCCCGGCCGGCTGGACCGGACGTTTGCTTCTGGTCGGCGCGTTGGGTGGAACGCAGGGCGCGATCGGCTGGTGGATGGTCTATTCCGGCCTGCAAGAGGGCATGACCTCCGTCGCCTCGTATCGGCTGGCGACGCATCTGGGGCTGGCCTTTGTCATCCTTGGGGTGCTGGCGTGGTATGCGTTCGAACTGGGGCGTTCGGCCTCGGACCTGCTGAAGGCCCGCCGGGCGCGTGAAGCCAAGCTGTTTTCGCTGTCCACCGGGCTGATGCATTTCGCGTTTCTGCAAATCCTGCTGGGGGCGCTGGTGGCGGGTATCGACGCCGGGCGCGGGTTTACCGACTGGCCGCTGATGGCCGGTGGCGTGTTCCCGCCGGGGATGTGGGATCTGGAACCGGTTTGGCGCAACCTCTTTGAAAACGACGGCACGGTGCAGTTCATCCACCGGGTCTCGGGCTATCTGCTGGCGGTGTTCGGGCTGATCGTCTGGATGCGCGGGCGGCGCAGCGCCTTTGGGGCCACGCGCCGCGCCTTTCACGCGGTCGGGCTGGTGCTGGCTTTGCAGATCGTTCTGGGCATCGTCACGGTGCTGTATGGCGCACCCATGAATCTTGGCATTGCCCATCAATTGACCGCCGTGCTGTTGTGGGTGCTGATCCTGCGCGCGCGCCATCTTTCGCAATTTCCGCTGGGCGGAACCATTCGGGGCTGATCCATGAGCGCCTATCAGAACATCCTGGCGCATGAGCGCGGCATCTGGGCGCTGTCCCAGGTCATGGGCCGGCTGGGCTGGGACCAGGAAACCACCATGCCGCGCGGCGCCGCGCATCAACGGTCCGAGGAAATGGCGGCGCTGGAGGATATGCTCCACGTCCGGCGCACGGACCCCCGGCTAGGCGACTGGTTGGACCAGGCCGAAGCGCCGGACAGGGCAGGGGCCGCGATCTTGCGCCACGCGCGCCGGTCCTTCGCGCGCAACACCAGGGTGCCGGCCGATCTGGCCGCCGAACTGGCGCGCACCACCTCCATGGCGCAGGGCATCTGGGCCGAGGCCCGGGCGCGCGACGATGTCGCGCATTTCCTGCCCACGCTGACCCGCGTGATCGACCTGCGCCGCCAGGAAGCGCAGGCGCTGGCCGGGGACGGCGCGCTTTACGATGCGCTGCTCGCGGATTATGAGCCCGGCATCACGGGCGATCAGATCGCCGCCATGTTCGACCGGATGCGCCCGCGCCTGGTGGCGCTGGCCGAGGCGGTGCTGGCGGCCGACAATCAGCCCGCGCCGCTGACCGGCGAATTCGGCCACGACGGCCAGATGCGCCTGGCACGGCGGCTGGCGCAGACCTTCGGCTACGATTTCAGCCGGGGCCGGCTGGACCAGGCGGTGCATCCGTTTTCCAGCGGATCGGGTTCGGATGTGCGCATCACGACGCGGGTCTCGGAATCGGATCCGTTCAACTGCCTCTATTCCACGATCCACGAGGTCGGCCATGCCTGCTATGAGCAGGCGATCGAGGGCGCCTATGCCTTCACGCCGCTGGCCGAAGGCGTGTCGATGGGCGTGCATGAAAGCCAAAGCCGGATCTACGAGAACCAGCTGGGGCGCTCGCGCGCGTTCACCGGCTGGCTGTTCGATCGGATGCGCGAGGAATTCGGCGATCTGGAGCAGGGGCAGGGGCCGGGCGGGCCGGATCGCTTCCATGCCGCCGTCAACCGGGTCAACCCGGGCTACATCCGCACCGAATCGGACGAGGTGCACTACAACCTGCACATCATGATGCGCTTCGATCTGGAACGCGCGCTGATCGCGGGCGATCTGCTACCCGCCGATCTGGAAGCCGCATGGAATGACCGCTTTCTGGCCGATTTCGGCACGGCGGTGGATAAGCCATCGAACGGGATGTTGCAGGATGTGCACTGGTCGGTCGGCCTGTTCGGCTATTTCCCGACCTATACGCTGGGCAATGTCTATGCCGGCTGTCTGATGAAAAGCCTGCGGCAGGACCTGCCGGATCTGGACACGCAACTGGCGCAGGGCGACCTGTCTGCGGCAACCGGCTGGCTGCGCGACAAGGTGCAGCGCCATGGCGGGCTGATGGAGCCGCGCGAAACGGTGGCCCAGGCCTGCGGGTTCGAGCCCGACGAGGAGCCGCTGCTGGGCTATCTGGAAACCAAGTTCGGTGCGATCTACGACCTGTAAGCCGGGGTAGGGCGGGGTTTTACCCCCGCC
>TARA_R110002073_G_scaffold48264_3_pt1 | contig 10795 bp, 6 predicted proteins | sample TARA_R110002073 | Tara Oceans TARA_R110002073 (sample SAMEA4397174) | marine metagenome | biome: Polar Biome; feature: [DCM] deep chlorophyll maximum layer (ENVO:01000326); material: water (ENVO:00002006), including particulate matter (ENVO:01000060) such as... | depth 40 m
GCCTGCTGACATCATAGCTTTAAACACAATAGGATCTTGACATAAAATAGCAATCCCAGCAACCTTCATCTGATGTACTGTTGCTAACTCACGAGCTAACTTTATTCTTACACAGTTCTCATCAATAACAGAAGAGCTAGAACTGAATCCGAACACACTTGATTGTAGTCCTAAAGAACTACCTAAGTGGCAAACATCTATGCCTGAACTACTGGGTGGAGCAGAAGCAGTTGAAACATTCGGATATGATTTACTGTTAGTTGTATTAGTAGTAGTAGATGTACTGTTGCTATCACTACCAGCTTCATAAGTAGTAGATGAACTTGAAGTATATCCACCAGATATAAGTGTGTTATCACCACTTACATTATTATTATCATCTGCAATTGTAGGATTAATTAGCAAGAGGAACAGAAAAATGAGAACCATTCCTCTTGCTACAACAGGGAGAAGTCTTTTTATGTTATAAACTTTATTCACGAAATGCAAGTCCTTATTTTTTCTTTAACAAGTCTATACCTTTTAATCCATAGATACTACCAACCACACCAACAAATAATCCTTGATACCAGAAAGGCATGTTCGAGAAGTAGTCAAAGAATATATCGAGCTTGGCTCTTATGTCTGGATCATCTGTAAATACAGAGTATGCCAATAATAAAATTGGTATGCTTATCAGCACAAGAACAAACTCATCTTTCCATCCTTGGTTTTGATTAGTCATAATAGCTTGTTGATATTCTATTTCACCAGTAGCCATCTTCTCTGCATGTAACAGTTTTGCCTGCGACATTGCGACCTTACTCTTCTGGTGGTTGCCAAATACATCTAAACCTGTTTTTAATACAGTAGGTAGTAGTGATAAAAACATTATATTAACCTCGTTAATCCGACTAGTATTGCCACAATACTGCCAATCCAGAACACAGTCTTAACTGCACCTTTTCCAAATGACATATTCAATTTTAGACCTTCAATATCTAAGCTATTTTTCTCTACGTCTTTATGAATATGCTCTAGCTTTTCTGCTAAATATCGTAGTGTAATTTCATCATGGGACATGGGTGATAATTCCTATCTAAGACATGTAATGGGTTATAGTCTATTGCTTCAAAGTACAATTTATCCTCCTCCCTCAATTTCAGATAAAGGTTTAACATAAATTATTTTTAAACCTGAATCATCTGGATCATAGTAGTGTCTTGTTGTAGTATTATCAGGACAATCAATCCAAAATAAATTACCACCAACGGCAAACTCTGTATCTGTTATCTGTGCAATCCGATATCCTGATTGGGTTCGACCTGCGTTACCATAACGAACCTCACTTGGACTAATTAATGCTTTTTTTGTCATGTTTTATATCCTTATTACCATTCTACAATGCATACGCCTGCTGCACCTGCACCACCATTTTTCGTCCCTGATGATTCTGCTGCTGCACCACCACCACCTGTGCCATAACCAGCACCAGCAGCTCCTGCGGCATCTTGACTACCCTTACCTGCACGACCGCCTAACACTTGTGGCATGGCAAAATCTTGTTTGTAAGCTAACAATTTGGTTTCTGAACCATCAGAATATGCACCAACGTAATTACTTGAAGAATCAGTATCAGAAATGAATGAAACAGCTCCATCAATATGATGCGACATGGGGTAAGGATAACCACCATTGCCGCCAAAATATCCAGAGCCTATGCGGACGTTTATCCCGCCATTTCCTCCATCAAAATTAAAAGTGCCACCACTTCCTGCACCGCCTGTATGACCAATTTCTTGGTTGCCTTCACCTGGAGAACCTGAATTGGTATCTCCCCCTTGCCCACCTGTAGCGGAACAATAACTAGCAAAAGAAGAAGTAGCTCCATCTCCTGCGGTAGCATCTCCACCAGCTGTGCCACCTGCTCCAATGGTTACTGCAATAGAAGCACCTGGAGTTAGAGATGTGAGCCATTCAATTGCACACCCACCTGCACCACCACCACGAGCTTTTTTCGATGCGGCTGTTACTTTTTCCCCTGCACCACCACCACCAATAACGGTCACTTTCAATGCGGTTACACCTGTAGGTACGGTAAATGTGCCTGTGGAGGTAAACACTTGTACGTTCTTTCCTATATAGGAAGAAGCACCTGGAGCTGCAGCCCACGTTAGTCCACCTGTATCACCACTTTGGGCAGTCAACATATATCCATTTACAGGTGCATTAGATACTTTTAAATTTGCTTCATCAACAATATTATCTGCAATCACAGTTGCACCATCTGCTGTCGATGTTACTTCACCACTATGATTAGGATGTGTATATGCATTTGCACCATCTGCAACATTAATCATTGTTCTTAGATTAGCTGGTGTTATCTCCTCAATGGCTCCAGCACCAGAACTATCTCTACCTAATATCCTATCTGATGCTGATACATTTTGTATTTTTGCATAAGTAACTGCACCATCAGCTATAGTCAATGCTCCAGTATCTGCTAGTGTTGCATCACCAGATACTACGTTATCAATAAACTTAGATGTGCCTGTATCATACAATAACAATGCACCATCTGCTGGAGATGTTAATGTTGTATCACTTGCTGCATCTATAGAAAATGTTGTAGCAATAGCATTGTAAGAACTACCATCAAAAAACTTAAGTGTATTGCTTGTTGTGTTGTATGCTAAATCACCAGCATCATTATCAGAACCGGGGTCAGAACTACCTACTCGATACCTAGCCGCAAAACTATTTACACCAGCTACATTACTAGCAACAGTCGCTATGTTAGCCACGACTGTACTACTAGCAAGAGTATTTAAGTCTGATACAAAGTCTGAAGTGGCAAGGGTATTGAGGTCTGATACGATATCACTAGTTGCAAGTACATTTATATCAGAAACTATATCACTAGTTGCAAGTATTGATAGATCAGTTACGATTGCAGAAGTAGCAAGTGTATTTAAATCGCTGACAATATCTGACGTAGCAAGTATATTTATATCGCTTACAATGTCGCTAGTAGCAAGAGTATTCAGATCACTTACTATGTCTGAAGTAGCAAGGATAGCCATATCAGCAATAACATCACTATCAGCTAATAGTGCCATATCAGCAACTACAGCAGATGTACCTAGTAGAGCCATATCAGCAACAACTGCACTTGTGCCTAGTAAACCCATAGCTGTTACATTTGCAGATGTCCCAAGTAATCCTATTTCTGAAGTAATATCATTTAATGCACTTAATCCTGTGCTAGTTATCGTTGTTTCTAAATTACCATCAGAATCAAATGAAGCCACCTTAGAGGCCCTGGTTGTTTTAGCTGGTAATGTTACAGTAGCAGATACAGTATCAGTATCTAGTAATTTGACACTACGATCAGTCTGCTGTTGTGTGTCAGCGACCATGCTGATGATAGTGTCTAGCTGTGTGTTAAGTGTAGTAATATCAAAAGCACCAGATGGTGTAAAATCTGTTGTTCTCTCTACTGCTATATCTCTTACTATAACAACAATATCGTCTGCGGCTAATCCAGCACCAAAAGTAACTGTACCGCCAGCACCAAATTCATAAGCTTCATCAGAAGAAGAAGCTGTACCAGTAATTTTATAAGTAACATTAGTACTAGGACTAGCATTATAAGTCATTAGTGTGCCATTCTTGTATACTTTTACATCTGTAACAGCAAAGAACTCAAAGCCTATAGTAAAAGCTGTTTGGCTAGATGTGGCTGTATAAGAATTACGTGGTGTATTTTTGGCACTAACTATCGTCATTATTCTCTCTTCTTAAAAAATTAGTTCTTTTATTATATATACTCTTAAATTTTTCATCCCACAACCATAAATTTTGTAAAGGTAATAAACGTCTTGCAGAATTTCTACGTTCATCAAAGGTAGAATCACTACCAAACATATATGCCGCATCTAATAATAAACTAGGTCCAGCTCCAACAAACTCACCTGTTGCATCCATAACATTAGCATCTCCAAATCTAGGTTCTACTCCAAGTAATGGTCTTAAACCAATAGGTTGACCTGTTAATCCACCAGAAATTGTTTCAGCCATAAAATTTAAATCACTAAAAATACCCAATACACCAGATTGTTCTACTGCACGTATCATTTTTTCTTCTGTTGATTTATTTTGCCAAGCTCTTTTGTTTTTCATACGATCAGCCATCATACCTAATGTTACCATAGCCAACATTCCCATTACTGCATTTTGTTCTCTGCCTTGCATACCAGATATAACTAATCTTCTATTAGCCGCAATACCCCAAGAAAAAAATTGGAAAGGTAATCCTACCCAAGCATTACTAAATTGCCCACCATAATCTGTTTTTTGAAAACCAACAAACTTTGCAACTTTAGATGAATCAAAAAAATCTACATAATTAGGATTTCTTACTTTAATAACACCATGCATCATATTTAATTGATCTGCTGAACTAGGTGTAATAATGGTTCTGTTAATATCAGCATATAATGCTTCTTTAAATTTTCTACTAGCAACTAATCCACCTTTTCTACTACCCCACTTATTAGTATTTGCAGTTAGTAAACCATCTAAATCTTCATAAGGCATCTTAGCAAATAAATCTGCTGTTTTTTTATCAATACCATATGACAATAATCTTTGTTGACCAACAACATCTAAGTCATTTTTACTCCAAGCAACAGAATCTTCAATAAATCTATGTGCTGATATTACTCCTTGAAAATCTTTCATCATCTGTGTCCAAGGTGTAAGTCCATTTATAGTGTAAAAAGTAGCTTGAAAATTATGCACTCTTGCGGCTTGACGATCAAACCATCTACCTAGTTTACTACTTGCTTTACCAATCTGCCCACCATCTTCTATAAATCTTTTACGTGCCATACCTAAAGCTACTTCAGCGGCAACACCCATATATCGTAAGTTATCTATTGCACGAAAATAACCTTCTTGATTTGTAATAAAATTGTTTAAACCAACACCAAATGTTTTTCTAAAACCATTTACCATGATTGGTCTACCAGCATCAACAGTTGCAGAATATATTACTTTTCCCATAACAGCTAAACTTGTCCAATCTCTTAAAAAAGCCGCACCTCTTTTGCCAATACTAGACGGATCTTCCGTTGATAAAGTTCCTCTCATTTTGTTATGTTCATCTAAAAATAATGATACAATTTTGTTCATATTAGAAACATCTTGCTCCGAAGTTACTTCGTCTGTAATAAATTTTATTTTAGTTTCAAATGTAAATTGTCTTAGATGTGGATCGCCAAATCTTTTTGCTGTTTCAATAGCCATTGAATCTCTTGTTATGTACTGTCGTAACAAATAATCAACATCTGTTATAACAAAATCAGCTATACCATTATTTTCTTTTAAAAAACTACTGTGTTCAAAATTTAATACTCTTCTTTTAAAAGGGCTTACACCATATGCAACATTACCAGATTTATCAACACCTTTTCCAAAAATACCATCTACATCATCTATATCTCCATCTATTAACTTATTAGCTAATTTAGTTGCACGTTTTGTTCTAGCTTCTAAACTAGTATCAAGTTCTATTAATTCTTCTCTACCTGTAATTGGATTTTTTTTAAATACATAAAGACGGTGTTTTGGTTCTAAAAATTTTTCAGCTACAAATTTTATAAAGGCATCTTTATTATTTAATATTTCTTCTATATCTAACATTAATGGCAAATATGTTTTTGCATCTGGTGTAAAATAGTCAGATTTAGTAAAAGCATTTGCTTTATTATAAAAACCATTTAACATATCAACTTCTGCTCTTAAATCATCACGTACTAATTTATATTCTTTAAGTTTTGTTTCATCTTTTGTTTTTGCAATTAAAGAATCAACTTCAATAATTAAACCTGTATAGTAAGCTTTGCGACTTCTAACACCTTCCTGTGTAGCATATAGTTCAAATTTTTTATTTTCATTATGGAATCTGGCAGTAATTTTTCTTAAATCATCTACTGCTTTTTTTAACACAGGATCTTGGCTAATGATATTATCATAGTATTTTTCATCAACTATCCCTCTAAAAAGTACTGTATTTTTAAATTGGTCAAATTGTATTTTTTCAGAATCTTTATTAGAAAATCTACTACCTATATGTTTTTCATAAAAATCACCAGCACGTATTCTTGCTTTACTTAAATTATAAGTTAAAAGCTCACTTTGATTTTTACGATTTTTATCTGCAACACCTTTTCTATATGCAACAAAAGCATTATCAATAATTTCTCTTAATGTTAAAACCTCGACATCCCAATTTGCATGAATATCTAAAGCAACAGATCCATTAAAACTATAACCAGATTTTGCCGCAACAGATTTAGTTGCAAAATCTCCAGATAATGCAAAAAATCCATCTTGTATAAAAGCTTTTAATCCTTTGTTCTTAATACTTGTATCATTTAATACTTTACCATAGTTTGTAAATTTTTCTACAAATCGACCAATCATATTAGTATCTGTATTTCTTTCTCCTCTACTACCATAAAATTCTCTTAATGCAGTATTTTCTAATCTAGCATCAAATTGTCCTTTAGTTTCATTCTTTCTTTTTTGAACAGCCCATACATCTCTCATTACAGCTTTTTTAATTTCTAGTTTTTCAAAGTTTGTAATATTACCAATCTTAGTTTTATATTCTTGTGTTTTAGCTTTCCATCTATTTAATAAAAGTTCTTTGTTAATCTTTAGGATAGACCTGGAAGTTTTTGTTTCTTTTGTAATTCGTACAGGTTCTTTAGTATTAGTAACTAATAAAGGTTTTTTTATTAATCCAATAACATCATACTTAGGTGTATAATCCCAGTTATAATCAGAGGGATCTGCACCCCAAAAATTAAATGCTTTATTGTAATCATCAGCCACTCCTTTTATTCCATTAGGGTTAGGAATGATAGCATCAAAATAACTACCTTTTACATTCTTACCAATTGCACCAGTAATTAAACCACCTATTGCAAAAGATGTGCCTAAATTTACAGCCAATTCCAAATTAGTAGAAGTAGGATCTAATTTAGACCTTATTAACTCTGTTGGTAAAACAAGACCTGTAACAGCAGTACCACCTCGTTTAAAACGTGAAGCAAAGGTTGTTGCACCACGTAATGCAGGATTTAATGCTATCAAGTTAATTGGATCTAATACACCACTAGCTAATGCTGGCCAAAACCATCTGTCAGAATGTGACAATCTGTGTCTAGTATAAGTATTTTGATTTATAACAGATTTAATTACATCCATATGTTTTTTGTTTAATACATTTTGAAACTTAGATGCATAAAATTCATAACCAGATATGTTCTCTTCTTCGTATGGATCAAAATCTGGATCATAGCCACCAAGCAAATAATCATTATCTAATTTTGTATATAGAGCCATTTGCCCAATGTAAGATAAAGAGTATTGGTCTGAAAAATCTTCTACAAAAGTAGATGGTGTAGTAGTATAGCTAGGTATATATGTTGGTTGTTCTGCATCATAATACGATACAGTATCATTAAACAAAATATCATTTACAAAACTAGGCTCGAAATCAGATAGTTGAGAATTTTGAGCCTGTAGTCTTTCTAACTCAATTCTTTCAAAATCTTTTACACGTTCTATTCTATCCTGTTGTGTTTTACGATAATTAGCTAAATCAGATTCTGGATTATTTGTTTCATATGCAGATTCAATTCCTATTTTAAAACTATCTTCTGTTACAGGAGTGCCCATTAAGTTTATATAAGAAGGTTTCGTTACCATTATTAATATTCCTTAGAATTAAAATGTATTATCTGGATCAATTAATCTAGGATCAGTTACTATATCACCTAAATAGTTTGTCATTGTAGCATTAGCTTGTAGAAGTGTTTTCATATTAATTGATATTCTTCTATCATTACTATCATAAATTGGTTGGTAACTTTCTAGTTCAGGGACATAAAAATAAACATCATATATTGATCCACTAACACCTTGTCTTTTTACTTTATAATCATTTCCAAATGATGCACGTTCGGCTTTGACTGTGATTGCTAAAGATGGATTTTCTCCATATAATTTTTCTATAAAAGCATCTTCAAAGAGTTTTTTGTTCTTTATATTTGTTTCAAATGGATCTAACTTAATTGTTAAATAACCTTTTTCTATACCAACCCCATCAAAAGAAGTACCCATTTCATATTTTGTAACATCTATTTGCCCAGTATTGAATCCTTGTATTGCAAATTTATTTACAAATTTCATTAAATTTTCATCAGTAAACGTCACACCTGCATTTCTTTGTAATTCAATTAAATTATTTACAACATAATTTTTTAAATATGGTCCAATAGAACTGTATTCTATTGTAGGATTAACATCTCTTACTGCATCTTCTACCACTTTTTTTCCAGCATCACCTATATTAGAAAAATCTTGAACCATATCAACTGTTATCCTATCCAGTACTTCTCTAAAAAAACTTTTACCTTCCCCAATGCTTTCAACAAATTCTTCATTTGTAGAAAGCGTATTGTAAAATTCGTCTACTACTGTTCTAGCATTATCTTGTGCATTTAAAAGAGAGGTTTCAGTAGGGAAAACTTCTTTTGTCATATCCCTATTCAATAAATATCGATATTGTTCTTCAAAAGTATTTCCACCAACAACAAAATTTAATTCACCATTCATTATCATAGCCGCTGTTTTTATATCACCAGTACCATTATAATAGTCATCAATAAATTTCCACAGTCCAGTATCTTTCATATTTTTATTTACTTCTTTATGATTAGGATTATCTATATCCATAGCATTTCCTAATAATAATGGGAAGAATCCAGGTAGTTGATCAGTTTTTTTTATAAAAGAAATAGCTGTTTTTATAACAGGATTATTTACTCCCAGATTTAAATACTGGGCAAACTCCTCTGGTGATATATTTAAATAATCTTCGTAGGTAAAGTTGTCAACTAAATCCATTACAACTACTCCATCTTCTGTTCTTGCATTATTTTCTTTTATGTTATTTTGTTTGTATATCCCATTAAAGGTTTCTTCTAAAATCTTGTGATTCATTTTATCATCTGAAGATGCAGATATAAGACCATTAGCAATAGCTTCTCCTCTTGCAATATCGCTATTTTTCTTGTTTATATCATTTACTCTTGCAAGTGCGGCGTTAGAAGTTTGTGACATAGAGTTTGAAAAAGAATTAGCCGCATTAGCATTACCGTTGAACCAATCCAAAGCTTCTACTCTAGTTAAAGTTATTTCTTTTCCATCTGCATTAGTTATGATTACTGAATTTGTTGTAGTTTGCCCAGCCTGTGTTAACAGCTCTAAGTTTTTTTCATTCTCGTATTTTCTTATTAAAATTTCTAAAGATTCTTCTCCACTATAAATTAAACCATTACCTATTAAAAATTTTCTATATTTTTTATATCCTTGTAGTTGTGCTATCCTCTCTTTTTGTACAATTATATTTTCTGGAGTTAATCTTCCTGTATTTATAGAATTTTCTATAAATAAAATATTCCCATCTATAAGTTTATCGTAAGAAGTTGCTCCAATTCCATCTGGATAAATAATATCAGCATCAGCAACATTAATATTATTAATTGCGAATTGAAGATCCTTGTAACTAATATCCGTATATTTTATATTATCTGCTGTTGCATTATAAGCATTGTACTCTAAATCAACTTGTATACTTGTTGTGTCTATTTGTTGTTCAATTGTAAATTTAGCTAACTCTTTCATACGAGGTGATAGATTTTCTATCAATGGGTCTAATCCTGCAATAGCAAGTTGTGTAAATTTATCTCCATCCATACGACCTTGTACAGCATCACCTTTAATTTTTGCAATAGTATTAGCAATTTCAATATTTACAGATTTTGCATACTCATCAAATGCTAATTGTTCATATACATCTTTTGCAGTCTTGCCACGTAAATGTGCAGGTATTATTGGTTCGGTAATTATTTTTGTTTTAACTGTTCTAGCCTCACCATTAACTGTATAATTTATTTCTGTTTCATCATACGTTGGCACAAAACTTTCAAAAGCTTTTTCAGCACGTTCTGCTCCTAGTTCTTTTTGTTTTGTTAAAGCTGTTTCTGCAAAACTATCTATTAAAGTATCTAATGCATTACTACGATTCATATTTGCACGACTAATCTTTTGAAACCCACTACCTGGGTTTACACCAATTTGTTCTGCATAACTTTCTCTTCTTGTTTCTTTTTTTAATGCCATATATAATTATCCTTCTTCTATAGTAGAATAAGCTCTCATTAAACCTTTACCTAAAGTAGCAATACGATTTGTGGTTGCTTCTATTTTATTAGCTTTACCAGATAATTTAGTTTGTTGTATATTATAGTAAGAAGCTAATTGTTTTTCTTTTCCAGCTAAGGATATAGCACTTGCATCTTTCTTATAAGTAGAATAATTACCTTGTAAAAAAGCTCTGTAACTTGGTGAATCTAATGTAATACCAGACTGTGCCATTAAAGCTCTATTTGCTGAAAGGTTTTCAAAATACTCTTTTCTTCTTTTATTTTCTTTTTCTTGTGCTTCTAAAACAGCGGCATCAGCTTCTGCTTTATATTGCCTTTCTTGAAATCTTGTTTGCATTTGTTGCACTTGCAAAGCCTGTTTCTGTGATTGCATTTGCATCATAGTACCAGCACCTTGTGCAAATAAACTGACCAAACCTAATGATGATAAACCTGTTAATGATTTCAAACCTGCAAATAAACTGATTAACATTAATAATATACCTCCGTAGTAATCCCAAGTACCCTCATAG
>TARA_R110002073_G_scaffold51163_5_pt1 | contig 10793 bp, 18 predicted proteins | sample TARA_R110002073 | Tara Oceans TARA_R110002073 (sample SAMEA4397174) | marine metagenome | biome: Polar Biome; feature: [DCM] deep chlorophyll maximum layer (ENVO:01000326); material: water (ENVO:00002006), including particulate matter (ENVO:01000060) such as... | depth 40 m
CCAGCGGTTTACAAATCGAAGAACAACTCAGTAGAGATTATGATTTCCTTGGCTATCTGATAACCAACGAGGTCAGTGATAAGATCTTAGGTCAGACTTATGAGGCATTACAGGCTTCTTTAATTCCGGCAACTGACAATGAAATTGCGAAAGGATTATTAAAGTTGAGAGCTTTGACAAGCCATAAAGCAGACGGTCAAGACATTGATATTATCTTAGAGGCTTATGTCGAACAACTTCGGGATTATCCAAGAGAAGCAGTTCTGGAGAGCCTCAACAGAATGGCCGGTCATGTTAAGTGGTTCCCGTCATGGCATGAATTAAAAGATGATATAGAGTTTCGGTGTAAGCATCGAATTGGATTAATGAAAGCAATAGAAAGGAAAATGGATGTCAGACGAATCTCCAAACTTCGGCAAATCTCAGGGTGAACCGCCTAGCTTTTTTGCTAGAGTACCGACTAGAGCAATGTGGAATATTAATAAACAGAATAATAAAAAGACAGGATTAACTCCTGTGGAACTCCACATTTTTACAGTGTTGTGCAGTTATGCTAACAATCAAGGATTTGCCTGGGCTGGTTCAAAAACAGTCGGTGAAGTATGTTCAACACCAAGGCAGAATATATCTAAAGCATTTAAGAAATGTATGAACCTTGGCTATATGGAAAAGGTCTCAAGGTTTAGAAGTCATCCTAAGTGGAGACACGTTTATGGTACAGTATGGAGAATAATCTACGACAACCGGTTAAGTCAGGATGAGTTAATTGATGCAATGAATAAAGAAGATCCGCCGCCAGTTATTGAAGATGATCTGCCGCAAACTAAAAAGAATAATGGAGATGCCGATAAACACAACGAACAGAAGGAGGACATTGAACTAGCTGTGGCAGTTGGTGAAGCAAGATGGTTTGCAGTGAGATGTCAGGAAGAAACAGGAGAATTAAGGTTAGTAAATCCTCGATCAGTAGAGTTGGCAATGGCTTGTCTACAGTCTGGATTGTTACCGATTGAGATCAGAAAGAGAGTGAATGATCATCTATTAAAATGCCGACAAGCTAGGAAATCTGCCCCTCCTAATCTGGGGTTTCTGCTAGGTTGACTTCATTGTCACATGGCTATAGGTTCAATAAGAGGTGTTACATGGCAGGAAAAAAAAGATTTTCCTACACCGCAGAAAAACGACCCTTTCCCCCCCGGCCCTTGCCGGAGCGTAGGGGGGGTCTCACAAAAATATTTCGGAATTTTTTTATGAATGCTTTTATGACAATTAAAACGAGCCTCAAAAATTACCCGGCAAATAAGCAGTTAGATATAGCTGTTTTATTGGCGGCTCATTTTGCAGAACTTTTTATAAAATCGGATAAATATATTTCTGGAGGTTATGCAAGGAAATTGCCTATTCGGAAAGAAATTACATTAGCGCAGATTGTGAAGGAGATTGGTGATGGGGCCATATGAATGGTCGAAGATGCGTAATCATTTAACTGAAGATCCGGTTGTTAATACGGTAATTAGTAAATTTGTTGCAAGATCGGCAGAAGGCATGGAAAGATACGGAATGTCTATGGCAGAAAACAATAGTTCGAAGGTCAAATGGATTGAAGACACTCAAGAAGAATTAATGGACGCAATTTTATATTTACAGAAACTGAAAGAGGAGATGATTAATGGCTGATAGGTATGAATTAAAGGTTATGCGTAAGGGTAAAGACGGGAAGGACTACGGCACCAGGATTGGTGTTGCCTGGCCTTGGAAAAATGGTGATGGTTTTAATTTGACGTTTGAGGCTTTACCAATGCCTAAACTTCGTGATGACGGCACGTTAAGTTGTGATGTTATGATGACAGAACCTTATGAAAAAAAGTAATGGGGCGTGTTGCCGGTGCGGTTGACACGCCGATTGATTTAGATGATGAGATACCTTTCTGATGGTTAGTAGACCGCATCCTACAGGAAGGTTTGGAGGGGTTAAAAAACTAGAGGATCGATTGCGAGGTCGGTCTGCGGTTATAGCCCACAATAAGGAAGGCATAGCCCAGAGCCTGGTAGATCTAGCGAGAGCTAATTTAACAGATGTTATTGAGTGGGATGAACAAGGAAATGTTAAAGTCAAAGCATCAAAGGAGATACCGGATGCGGTGGCAAGTGCAATTAAAAAAGTGAAAGTGACAAGGAGTAAAGATGGACAACCTACTTTGGAAATTGAAATGCATGATAAAGTCTCTGTGCTTAGGGTGCTGGCAAAAAGTGCTGGTTTGTTGGAAGTACCTCAAGAAGAAAGCCAGGCTCCTTCTGTCGTGGGGATTACGATGCATGGGCCTGACGTTGTGCAAGTGCGAGAGGAAAAAAAATGAAAAGACTTGATTTAACTGCCCCGTGTATGAAAAATGCGGTTAACGGGGCAAAAACGTTTACTGCTAAAGGGCGAAAAATTGCTTCTTTAAAAATAAAAGAATTTCATTCTGGCTGGCCGGAATGGAAAAAAGGAACTTTTGAAAAGATAATGACAGCGTCTAAAAGGCGATTCGATGAGCCTGGTATGGAAATAAGGTTTTTAAAAGGAAATGGAAAAATCTGACTGTCCTTGGTGTGGAGCGCAATGGCAACGCCCAGTGTTTAGCCGGGGAAAATATATTTGTGGGCGGTGTGCCCGTCCTTTAATGGATTGTTGTGATGGTGAACAAGCGCAAATTGAAGCGGCGGCAGAATCTAATTGCACGGGATTTGAGGACTCCGAAATATCGGCAAAGAATTGTAAAGGTAAAAAATAAGTATGACCGAAGCGAGTTTAAATCTCGATTTTACAACAGCCCCGACAGTCTGGAAGTTTCTCCAGAATAACAGTTTTGTCCGTGGTTTGATGGGACCGGTCGGGTCAGGTAAGAGTTATGCCTGTGCCGCTGAGATTATGTTGAGGGCTGTCAAGCAAAAACCTTCTCCCAGGGACGGTATACGTTATTCTCGGTTTGCTGTTGTGAGAAACAGCTACCCTATGTTGAGGACAACAACTTTAAAAACATGGATGGAAATATTCCCGGAAAATATTTGGGGCCGGGCACATTGGTCGCCGCCAATAACCCATCACATCAAGTTGCCCTCCAGGGGCAAAGCCCACGGTGTGGATTGTGAAGTGATCTTTTTGGCCCTCGACCAGCCTAAAGATGTTCGGAAGCTGTTATCGCTCGAATTGACCGGAGCGTGGATTAACGAGGCACGAGAACTGCCTCGAGCAATTATTGATGGACTAAGCCACCGTGTCGGCAGATATCCGACCAAGGCTGATGGCGGTGCATCGTGGAGAGGTATTTGGATGGATACTAACCCGATGGATTCGGATCACTGGTACTGGCGTTTGTCTGAGGGAAAGGAATCTCCATCCGGCCAATTTGCCTGGCAGTTCTTTAGACAACCAGCCGGTGTATTGGAAGTTGCTGTTAATGATTTACCGGAACAGCCGGAGTATAACGGGTTTGTGCCGTCTGCCGGAAAATGGTGGATGACAAGTCCTAATGCTGAAAATTTAAAGAATTTGCCTGACGGTTATTATGATCAGCTTGTCGGTGGAAAAACGCTTGATTGGATACGATGTTACGCCAAAGGCGAATATACCTATGTCCAGGAGGGTAAACCGATCACGCCAGAGTATGATGACGAATTAATGAGTGTAGAAGGATTACAGTATGACATTTCCCTCCCTATTCAGATTGGGTTGGATTTTGGTTTAACTCCTGCGGCCTGTTTTGGTCAGCGACATCCTTCCGGCCAATGGCGAATTATCCATGAGCTTGTCACCTTCGACATGGGCTTGGAACGATTCGGCAATCAGTTAAAAGCTGAAGTAGAAACATTGTTCCCAAAAGCTGAAGTTATGATCTGGGGTGATCCGGCTGGTCAGCAACGTGATCAAATCTATGAAGTTACGGCCTTTGACCATTTGAAGACTTTAGGTTTATTAGCAAGACCAGCCGCTAGTAATGATTGGAAGGTACGCCGGGAAGCTATGGCATCACCAATGATTCGTTTTTTTGACAAGAAGCCCGGTCTGTTGATTGACAAAAAATGCAACAGAACTCGTAAAGCTCTCGCCGGAGGTTATCATTTCTCCAGAGTTTCAATGGGAGCCGGACATGAAAGGTTTCGAGACGTTGCTAACAAAAATGAGCACTCGCATATCGGGGACGCTTATGGCTATTTAATGTTGGGCGGTGGGGAACACAAACGAATGACCAAACGTCCTATGAATTTTACTCATATGCCGGTAGCAAGTTCGGATTTTAATGTTTTTACTGACTGATATTGATGCGTTAAACCGCCTGTCAAAATTACAGAAAGATTATTTTCTGATTGATTTTGAACCAGCTATGATTCCTAGAATTACACCAAGAGGAACAGATGCAATTTATTTTAAATATATTCCCCGGTTTTCTGAAATACTTGCCCATTACGCCCAACTGGGACCGGCATATATGGCTTGCTACAAAGGCAAGATTATTTGTATGTTTGGATGTCTGCCGCTATGGAACGGAGTAGGTGAAGCATGGCTGATTACAGATGTTAGTTTGCCGAATCATGCCCGGCCCTTTCATCGTGTTACAAAGATTATATTAGACAGATTTATGTCAGAATTAAACCTTGTTCGCCTTCAGATCACGATTCATCAATCAAATGTTCTAGCTTACAAATGGGCTAAAGTTCTTTACTTTAAGGAGGAAGGGGTCTTGCGGAAGTTTGGCCCTGATGGTTCAAATTTTTACATGATGGCGAGGACATAACATGGGCGGAATTGTAGGCAGTCTTTTTTCAAAACCAAAACCACCACCTCCTCCTCCTGGTCCTGATCCTGAGATGCTTCGGGCACAGCGAGAACAGGAACAGCGTGTAGCGGCAAGAGAAACGCAAAGCCAAAAAGAGTTGGCCGCTCGTAAACGGGCACGGCGTACCGGCGGCAATCGGGCTTTATTAGCTGATCGAGAAAATCCATTTCTTGGTGTTCCAACACAAACAACCCTGGGGCCTAGTTATTCCAGAAGCACCGCTGGAAATACAATGTAATGAAATTATCACCGGAACAATTAACCAAACGATATAAAGCGGCCTGGCAAAAAAAAGATAACTGGCGTAGCTTGTACGAGCAATGCTATCAGTATGCTTTGCCGCAACGCAATCTTTATGACGGGTACTGGGAAGACGGTCAGGCCGGACGAACAAAAAACTTACAGGTATTTGACTCTACTGCGGTTCACGGTGCCCAGCGTTTTGCTAACCGGATGCAGTCTGGTTTATTTCCTCCCGATAAAAAATGGATGGAATTATTTCCCGGCACAGAAATTCCCGAAGAAGCTAATGAAGAAGTCCGGGCCGGTCTACAAGTATATTCAGACAAGTTCTTTTCTATTATTCGCCAAACTAATTTTGATCTTGCAATGGGTGAGTTCCTTTTGGATTTATGTGTCGGCACCGGCATCATGCTTATTCAAAAAGGCGATGACCTTCAGCCAATTCGGTTCCAAGCTATTCCACAGTATTTGTGTGCGTTAGAAGAGGGACCACAGGGAACGGTTGAGAATGTATATAGAAAGATGCGAGTCGCTGTTGAAAATATAAAACAGATCTGGCCGGATGCTGAATTGCCGGACGTTCTTGTAAAATTGCTCGAGGATAAACCGCAAGAAATGGTTAGTTTGCAAGAGTCAACTATCCTTAATGTTGAGCAAGGCGGCTATGGATATTATGTCTGCTATAAGGGGGAAAGCAATGCGGAGTCTATGCTGGTATACCGTAAACTAAAAGTAAGTCCGTGGATTGTTGGCAGATTCTCAAAAGTTAGCGGCGAAGTTCAAGGCAGAGGTCCAATTGTCAGTGCTCTTGGCGACATTTTAACCCTTAACAAAGCAGTTGAGCTTCTCCTCAAAAATGCCAGTTTAAATATTTCTGGTGTTTATACGGCGGTTGATGACGGTGTGTTAAATCCCCAGACAATCCGAATTGTGCCAGGGGCTGTAATTCCAGTTGCCTCTAATGGCGGACCTCGAGGTTCATCTTTAGTGCCTCTACCACGGGCTGGAGATCTTCAGTTAACACAAATTGTACTGCAAGATTTACGAATGAATATTAAAAAAACGCTCCTGGATGACAGTTTACCGCCGGATAATATGTCGGCCCGTAGCGCAACGGAAGTGGTCGAGCGAATGCGTGAGCTTGCTACCAATCTTGGCAGTAGTTTCGGCAGATTGATCACTGAGGTAATGGTCCCACTTGTCCGGCGTTCTATGCAGATTATGGATGAGCAAGGGCTGATAAACTTGCCTTTAAAAATTAATGGGTTGGAGGTTCGAGTGGTCCCGGTGAGTCCATTAGCAAAAGCACAGCATCTCGATGATATTCAAGATGTAATGCAATGGGCACAAATTGCGGCTGGCATGGGGCCCATAGCGCAAGCTACCGTAAAAATGGATGCTATTGCTGATTATGTTGCAGACAAATTAGGAATCCCTACAGAATTAAGAACATCAGATTCTGAACGAATGGAGATGGAACAACAAGTACAGCAAATGTTACAAGCACAGCAACAGGCTCCAGGCGATATGGCTCAAGAACCGCTTCCGCCGCAATGATAGGACTTGTTTTTTTTGATTGGATAGGAGGATATATGCCAAAGATAAAAACAAAAAGTGGTAAGGTAAAACGTTTGCCTTATCCTAAAAAAAATAAAGTTACGAAAAAAAAAGTAAAAAATAATGGCAGTTACTAGAGCTGGAGAAACTTTTTCTGGGTATAACAAACCTAAAAATTCTAGAAAAGGTGGTAAAAAATTTGCTGTGTTAGCTAAACAAAACGATAAAATAAAATTAATTCGTTTTGGTGATGCTAATATGCCAATCAAAAAACACCAGCCTAAAAATAAAAGCAATTTTAGAGCAAGACACAAATGTGATACTGATCCACCTAGTAAACTAACCGCTAGATATTGGTCCTGTAAAAAATGGTAATATAATGTCTCTTGTAGAAAATATTAATAAACGTAAAAAAGCTGGTAAATCACGACCTAAAAGCAAATCTACAATTAGTAAAAAAGCCTATGCTAATATGAAATCTGGTTGGAAAAAGAGGAAAAAATAGATGGTTAAAGGCGTGAAACATTATTTTAAAGATGGTACTGAGTTTACAGGACGTATGCACAAGATGCCTAATGGTAAAATGCACTCAGGAGTAAATCATACAAAATCAAGTAAACCGGTTGTACATTTTAATAACTTATCAAAAATTGCTAAAAAGAAAGCTAAATTAAATGGCTGAAATTATTGATATGAATACGCCGGGATGGGAAGGCGTAAATGCTGAATCACCTTTACCAATTGAAGAACCCGAAGCATTTCAGACAATGCTTGATAAAGCTATTCGGAGAATACATGAATCAGAAGATGGCAAAATCTTTTTTGATTGGTTAACTGGAGCTTATTTACAACAACCAACCTGGGCTCCTGGTTATACAACAGATTTTGGTTTTTACCGTGAAGGGCAAAACACATTAATAAGAGAAATTTTAATGCGAAGTGAAAGGGCTGGAGACAATGGCTAAAGAAGAAGTTCAAACAGAAGACCCTCAAGGATTAATGGATAATGTAAAACTTAGTGAACCGGAAGAGGAAAAAATAGATGACTCACTTGATCATGTTGATAAAGCCGCCTCTGGAGAAAGACCTGATTGGTTGCCGCAACGGTTCTGGGATGACGAAAATGGAGCCGATTATGAAAGTCTGGCAAAATCACAGGCTGAATTGTACAAAAAATTACGCAACGGCAAGCATGAAGCACCAGAGGAAGGCAATTACGATTTGAAATTTGTTGGCGATAAAATTGCTGAAGACGATGAATTGATGACTAAATTTAAAACAATGGCCTCTGATCGTGGTTTGACACAAGATGATTTTGAATCAATAGTCGGAATGGTTTTAGATTCAATTCCTGCACAACAGGAAGCACCAGAAGAAAAATTTGATATGGATGCAGAAATGGCCCAGCTTGGTCCGCAAGCTGAAGAAATAAAAAACGGCATTGTCAAATGGGCTACCGGTCTTGTTAATAATAAAATTTGGACCTCTGAAGATTTTGATGAATTTAAAATTATGGCAGGAACGGCTGGCGGTATTCGGGCTTTAAACCGATTGCGTTCTAGTTACGGCGAAAAAACTATTCCAGTTGATTCTATGCCTAATGCAGATTCTATTAAAACACCAGAAGAACTTGATGCGCTAGTGGCAGATCCCCGATATAGAGATGATCCTAGTTTTCGCAGAAAAGTTCAAGAAGATTTTAAGCAAGCCTATCATAGTTAAATTAGCAACCTCCCAAACTTAATTCCCCAGTTTTTCCTTTCTTTGCTGGGGAAATTTTTTTGTTATAAAATAAAAATAATTATTAAGTATATTGACTCGCATTAAATTGTATGAGTATAAATTCTGTGACCCTACACTCGTTCTTTCGAGATTGGTCTGTTAGCCCCACAGGGGAAGCAACAGCCGACTATTTAGTCCTACCTGTTAGCGATTAAATTTTAACTCTTATATAAGGACGAAGAAAATGGCAGTATCTCTATCTACCAACTTCGTGAAGCTCTTCGAGGCCGAAGTTAAGCAAGCCTATCAAGCCTCTAGGAAACTTGGCGGCACAATCCGCACCCGAACAGGTGTTGTTGGTTCAACCGCTCAATTTCCAAAAATGGCGGCTGGTCAGGCACAGCTTCACGTTCCACAGACCGAAGTGTCCGCACTCGGAATTACCCACTCAAATGTAACCGCAACTCTTTCAGATTATGCGGCACCTGAGTATACATCAATTTTTGATCAGCAAAAAGTTAATTACGATGAAAGACAAGAACTTGTTGAGACGTTAGGCCATGCAATCGGAAGACGAGCCGACCAAATGGTCCTTGATGCATTATCTGGTTCAAGTTCTTCACTGACAGTAGCTAATTCTATTGGCGGATCAAATACTAATGTAAACGTAGCCAAAGTTTTGGAGTGCGCTCGTTTGCTTAATGCGAAAAATGTGCCAGCCCAAGACAGGTATATGGCAATTTCCGCTGATGGATATTCTGCACTTATGTCAGAAGACAAAGCGGCCAGTCAGGATTACATGAAACACCAGGCTTTAACAGATGGTCAAATTCCAAATTTTATGGGGTTTAAAATCATAATGATTGGTGACATGGATGAGGGCGGTCTAGCGATTGACGGCTCATCTGACCGCACTTGCTTCGCTTGGCACAAAAGTTCGGTAGGTTACGCCGAAGGAATTAGCATGAAAACTGAAATTAACTATGTCCCACAACGGGCATCCTGGTTAACGAATGTCATGTTGTCTGCCGGAGCAATCGCCATTGATGCCGAAGGCATTGTCATTGTCACAAGCAGAGAATAAGGAGTAAAACATGGCTTATGCTAAAGCAGGGTTAAACCTAATTGGCGGCGGTTCCAAAGCTGGAAGTGCCCCACAGATGTGGTCGTACACAAGCACGGATGCAAAAACGGCAATTGATGCGGCTGGGTATTTTAATGATGCTTCTGACGTACTTAAAGTTGGAGACCTCATTTATGTCCACGCTTCAACCGGAGGTACGAGAACTTACTCTCTTGCACCTGTCGTAAGCAATGCAAGCGGCGTTGTCGATACCGGAGACGGTACTGCAATAAGTGCTACCGATAGCGACTAGACTAGTTGTGAGAACGGGTGGAGGGATATCTCCTTCCTCTGCCCGTTTTTATTAAGGAGTTACACAGTGGCAGTTAATGATACAGACGTTACAATTTGTTCTCACGCTCTAACGCTCCTCGGCGAAAATACTATATCCTCTTTTTCAGACGGCACAGTACAGGCAAATGTCTGTAATGAGCTTTATCCTGATGTTCGAGCAATGCTGTTAGTTATGTATCCCTGGTCGTTTTCGTTAGTAAAATCAGATCTACAACAATCTTCAACTAGCCCCGTTAATGAATGGACTTACGCTTACCCAATGCCATCTAACAGTTTAACAAAAATACCACGGGCTGTTTTTAATTCCAGCGCAGTGGGGGCTGTTCCAATTACATCTGGCTGGGAAGTTTACCAAGGTGAAATTTTAACAGATCAAACGACAATTACGGTCGATTATCAAAAGGTTCCTTTAGAAGCAGAAATGCCTTCGTATTTTGTACAGTTATTAAAATATGTTATTGCGATGCATATTGCAGAACCTGTGACGGATCAGCTTCAAAAAGCGATGCATTGGGAACGGATTGCATTTGGTAACCCGGCTGAAGGTGGACGAGGTGGATATTTTCGGCAAGCCGCCGCTACAGACGGTATGGGAACTGGCACAAGTTTTATTGGGGATTACCCCTTAGTTGATACTCGATTGACGTTAGGTTAATTATGCCCAGGGTTGTAAAAGTCCAAACTAATTTCGGGGTCGGGGAGATTAACCCGGAGCTTCGAGGACGGATTGATTTACAACAATATGAAAGTGCCCTGGAACGTGCCCGAAATGTAATTTGTAAACCGCAAGGAAGTATTGAACGCCGCCCAGGTCTTAAATATCATTATACAATCCCTTCTGCCGCCACACCGCAAAGCGGTATTCGTTTAATTCCTTTTGCGTTTTCGACTACGCAAACGTATATGCTTGTTTTTTCCGGTGGTCGCATGATGGTCTTTAAAGAAGGCGTACAAGTGACCGCTATTAACGGTGGCAGTGATGATTTTTTAGATGTTTCATCTAGTGTCAGCGGTGTTACGGACGGAATTACTTCAGC
>TARA_R110002073_G_scaffold195973_2_pt1 | contig 10788 bp, 8 predicted proteins | sample TARA_R110002073 | Tara Oceans TARA_R110002073 (sample SAMEA4397174) | marine metagenome | biome: Polar Biome; feature: [DCM] deep chlorophyll maximum layer (ENVO:01000326); material: water (ENVO:00002006), including particulate matter (ENVO:01000060) such as... | depth 40 m
AGCCGGGCGATGAGGCCCGCTACGTGAAGAGCCTGCTGTCGCTGCCGCGCAAGGTAACCGAGGCGCTGGAAGCCGAAGCTGATATCAAGGCCGTCGCCCAGACGCTGACCAAGGCGAAGGACGTTCTGTTTCTGGGCCGGGGGCGCTATTTCCCGCTGGCGCTGGAAGGCGCACTGAAGCTGAAGGAAGTGTCTTATATTCACGCCGAAGGCTACGCCGCCGGCGAGTTAAAGCATGGGCCAATCGCTCTGATCGAGCAGGACCTGCCGATTGTCGTGGTGGCGCCGTATGACGACCTGTTCGAGAAGACGCTGTCGAACGTGGAAGAAGTGCGTGCGCGCGGCGGCAGGATCATCCTCGTGTCCGACGACAAGGGCATCAAACTGGCCGGCAACCGGGCCGATCATGTCATTCGCCTGCCGGATGCCGACGAGATTGCCATGCCAATCCTGGCCGCGATCCCGTTGCAGCTGCTCGCCTATTACGTCGCTGTGGCCAAGGGCACCGACGTTGACCAGCCCCGCAACCTAGCAAAATCCGTTACGGTGGAGTGAGGCGCTGAGAGTGCCGCTGGTCTGATTGCCACGGCGGGGTCGGTTACCCTACAGTCGGGCGCATGAGCAACTCGCATTCCCGTAAGGTTCTGGTGATCGGACGCACAGGTCAGGTTGCGCAGGCCCTCGCGTATGCCGGAGCAGGCCGTGTGGTTAATGTGGGTCGACCGGACCTCGACCTGCGTGATGCGGTCTCGCTGTCCCGCGCGATTGAGCGTCACGCGCCGGATATCGTGATCAATGCCGGCGGATTCACCAAAGTGGACCAGGCCGAAGCAGAGCCGGATGCGGCCTTCGCCCTGAATGTGGACGGTCCCCGTGCGCTCGCGGTGGCATGCGCGCGCAAAGGCATACCGCTGGTCCACCTGTCGACAGATTGCGTGTTCGACGGGACGCTGGCGCGCCCCTACTGTCCGGACGATCCGCCAGTGCCGCTCAGCACCTATGGCCGCAGCAAGCTGGCGGGAGAGTGCGCCGTCGCGGACGCTGCGGCCCAGCACCTCATTGTCAGGGTCTCATGGGTCTTTTCGCATCTTGCCGGGAATTTCGTGCGCACCATGCTGACCCTCGCCCAGACGCTGGAAACGGTGACGGTCGTATCCGACCAGACCGGCTGCCCGACCCATGCGCCTGCGCTGGCCACTGCCTTGCTGGCGATAGCGGATACGGCCTGTACAACCGGCTTCTCCGGCTGGGGCACCTATCATCTCGCAGGCAGCGGCGAGACCGACCGGGCAAGCTTCGCCCGGCATATATTCGAGCTCAGCCGGCAGAATGGCGGCCCGGCCGTTTCTGTCACCGGCGCACTGACGGCCGACTTTCCCACCCCCGCAACGCGCCCGCTGAACGCGCGGCTGGATATGACGCGCACAACGGACATGTTCGGCGTCACGCTGCCAGAGTGGCAGGCAGGCATGGCCGACACAGTTCCGACACTTGTCCGGGAACTTGAAGGCGGGTGAATTCCGGTCATCGTACTGGAAATCCTTGCGTTCAGGTGCGAGAAGTCGCCCAGACACATTTTGCAAACCGCTCCGAAAGCTGATGGATGCCCGTTCCCGATCTCACTGAAGTCGAGGCCCAGATCACCGCGCTCCTGAGCGAGCACGGGCCCATGATCGGTAAGCAGCTGGCGGAAAAGTTGCCCGACATTCCAATGCTCGCCTTGTGGCAGGCCTGCTACCAGAGCCGCGCGCTGCATGTGTCTCACTTTGCCAGCTATTATCTGCGCTTCGACATCACTCGTGACGATCAGGTACGACTCAGCCCATCGATTCTGCGCGACTTCCTGTCCTTTTCGCTCTTCGGACTGCCGGGCCAGCGCGATCAGATGATCGAACGCCAGGGTACATTGTCGAACATGCACCGCGAGATCAGCCGGGAGAAGATCGGACTCGCCCAGCAGGTGATGAAATCGCTGTTCCTGAAACTGCCGCGCGAGGTGCGCTCCTCCATGTGCGCCTTCATCGCGGGCGACCTTGCATATTTTCTCGCTCATAACGAGCCGCGCGAGCATTCTGCGTCCGGTGAGATGGTCAAGGGGTCGGATATCGATATCGTCATTATATTGAGCGATGGGCTGCCGGATGACATACGGAGACAGATCGATACGGACATGATCGCGCTGAAGAATTACTACCTGAAGCACCCGGACTACCGGCACGAGATAGACTTCATCACCAAACGCAAGTCGACCATGGAACGCCAGTTCCACTACACTAATATCCACGACAAGATCGCCAGCAAGATTGCCTATGAATCCATGTTCCTCGGCGGATCCCTGACCCTCTACATGGAAGTGCGCGATGCGATGGTGTCGACCGGCGTCGACCGGTTGATCGAACAGGATTTCGACCACGCGTTGAAAGACCGCAAGAACGCGATGCAGAAGCTTCTATTGGTGTCGAGCGATGAGATCGACGAGGAAACCCGCTCGCTGTTCTACTTCTCCCAGGAACGGGTCGAGTTCACCTGAGATTGCCCTAAAGTCGCGAGCCTTTGTATGCACGGAACCAGTCGACAAAGATTGGAATGCCGATATCGAGCGGTGTGGATGGCGAAAACCCATAATCTGCTGTAATCGCGGAAATGTCGGCATAGGTCGAATGGACGTCGCCGGGTTGCATAGGTTCGAACTGCATTTGCGCCGTCTTGCCGATCGCCTGTTCGAGGATTTCGATGAATCGCAGAAGCTGCACCGGGGTGTTGTTTCCGATATTGTAGATTCGATGAGGCACGTCGTCGACGGGCTTCATAGGTTGCAGGGCGGTCGCGACGACACCAGCAACGACATCGTCGATATAGGTAAAATCACGCTCCAGCTGGCCATCATTGAAAACCTTGATCGGTTCGTCGGCGAGAATTTTCTCTGTGAATGACCAATATGCCATGTCGGGGCGGCCCCATGGGCCGTATACGGTGAAAAACCGTAGTCCAACCTGGCGCATGCCATAGAGGCGGGCATAGGACTCGCTCATCAACTCGTCGGCGCGTTTGGTAGCAGCATATAGCGAAACCGGACTGTTTACCGGATCCGACTCGCTGAATGGAACTTTGGTGTTGGCGCCATATACGGAGCTGGATGAGGCGTAGACGAGCAGCGGTCGCTTTGGTGCGTAGCGCACGAATTCCAGTACAGACAGATGTCCAATAAGGTTCGACGCAGCATAGGCGAAGGGGTTTTCGAGCGAATAGCGCACACCCGCCTGCGCTGCCAAATTGATGACAACATCCACATTGCTCACGTCGGGCAACGCCAGAAGACCGGTATGATCCGAGATGTCATGGCAATGAAAAGAAAACCCGGCATGCGGCGATAGGCGTTCCAGCCGGGCTTGCTTCAGCGCCACTGGATAGTAGTTGTTGAGATTGTCCACCCCAATGACCTTGATTCCTCGCTCAAGCAGGGCAAGCGATACATAATAGCCCACGAAGCCGGCGGCGCCGGTAACCAAGACGGTATCCGGCTTTGACGAAACGTCTGGAGAAGAATTTATGGTGTTCATCTCTTGGGTTCCTATGTCGTATCCGATGATCTTGTCGATGAAGTAGCGCGCTCGTTGTTCTGTGCCCCGCTAGGGCATGCCGGTTCTATTTGGCGTTAAAACTTGTCGGTCAAGCCGCGCACTTTCAAGGCTTCTATCACGAGGCTGACATCTTGGGCGCGAGATTTCGACATTACGAGTACGGTGCCATCATGGACTGCAATGACGAGGTCTTCGACGCCGAGGGCCGCGATCAGCGCTCCCTGCTCTGAGTGAATCGTGCAATTCTCGGCGTCAATCAGCACGGGCTGAACCGCTCCGCTGGAGGTTTGCAAGTCTCCGACGGCTGGCCAGGTTCCGACATCGCTCCACGCGCAGGATACCGGGCCAACCACGGCAGCATTCTTCGTGTGCTCCATGACAGCATAGTCGATTGAGATGGAGCGGATTCCTGAGAAGGAAGTCTCGTCGATTTGGTGGACAGGGCCGTTCGCAACCGTTAGGTCGAGCGCGATCTTCGCTCCGCTCAACACGTCGGGTGCGTGTCTCATGAGTTCTGCCTGCATCAGGTCTGCCGGGAACAGAAAAATACCTGCATTCCAAGAGTAAGTACCTTCGGACAGATAGCTAAGGGCGGTCATATGATTGGGTTTTTCACGGAACGCCGCTACGGCATAGGCCGATGGGCCGATCTGCTCGCCAGCCTTGATATACCCAAATCCGGTTTCTGGCCGGTCCGGCGATATACCGAACGTCACGATCCGACCTGCGTTTGCGATGTCGACGGCCTCCGCGATCGCCTTCCGGAAAGCCGCGGGATCGCCGATGAAATGATCCGAAGGCAGCAATAGGACCAGGCCATCCGGGTCGATTCGGCCGACAAATTCGGCTGCGACAGCGGCAACAGCCGCGGTGTTACGCGCGCAGGGCTCAAGCAATATAGCGAGGGGCGAAATGCCCGCAGCGTCCAGCTGTGCCTCAATCAGGTCCAGATAGCGCGCATTGCTGAGAATGATCGGGTCAGCCAGGTCGAGCCCATCGCTGCCCGGTGCCAGACGCGTGACGGTCTGGCTGAACAGCGACGTGTCCGAGACCAGGTTGACGAACTGCTTTGGCGTGCGCGACGTCGATACCGGCCACAGGCGCGTTCCGGAGCCGCCACACATGATGACAGGGTAAATTTTCATGGGCCGGGCCGCTCCTGATGAATGCGATGTAGACGTTCGAAAGCAAGACTCGCACCGATTCCTCCTTATTCCAGAGACCTTGCCAATATTCCACCCTCAGGTGGGCGGTTTGCCAAGTTCAGCTGCGATCCCTCGGGGCCAGCCGCTTCCGCTGCCTTGACACCTCTCGAGCGCGCAGCAACGCTTCGGCAACAAGCAAACTAACCAACCAATTGGGCATTGGATACGTATCAAACTGACACATCAGGAGTGCCGCGTGGCTGGATTTCACAAAACCCGAACGACGTCCATTCAGCTCGTTCTGACGGCGGCTTTGCTGATGCCGGCGGGATTTATGCTGGGTGCCTGTGCCAGCGGCGGCGGAGGCGGCGGCAGCTCGGTAACGCCGCTTTCGCCACCCCCTCCACCGCCTCCTCCCCCACCGCCGCCCGCTCCACCCCCTTTCCCGGCGACTATTGCTCCGGCCAGCGCCTTCGAAACCCGCGAATACAATGCGACCGTGGGCCTGCCCCTGATCGGCGCCTCAACGGCTTATGCGATCGGCGCGACAGGGCAGGGCATCAAGGTTGCGGTCATAGACACCGGATCGATTACGGATCACCCGGATTTCGTCGGTGCGTCGATCACCACCTATGATGTCTGCGCTAGTACGGCTTGCCCGGGATACGATGCCAGCGGCGATCCGCTGACCCAGGTCAGGCAGTCGGGTGACATTGATACAGGCGGTCACGGTACGCTGGTCACAGGCGTTATTGCCGCCGTCCGGCAGGATGATTTCACGACAGCGACCGACGACAATGTGCCGAATGGAATCCAGGGCATCGCCTACGAGGCCTCCGTCCTCGACATCCGGGCTGATTCTCCGGGCAGCTGTGCGCGCACCGGAGAGGATGAAGGCTGCGCGTTCGCCGACAGCAACATCGTGAGGGCCATCGATTATGCAATCGCGCAAGGTGTCAGCATCATCAATATGTCGCTTGGCGGCGAGGTTGATGCCGACCCGTCACTGGAAAACGCCGTGCGCCGCGCGGCTGCAGCAGGCGTTCTTGTTGTCATATCCGCGGGCAATGAGGCAGAACCGGCCGGAACTGACGGTATGGGCAATACAGTCGATGCTGTCGGTCAGACGCCCAGTGAACCAGCCTATATTGCGGGCGAAAGCGCATCGCTTGGCCGGGTCGTGGCTGTCGGGTCGTTCTATGTCGATCCACTTGATCCGAATCAGGAACGAATCATTTCGGACTTCTCCAACCGGGCCGGGGATTCGGCGAAAAATTATTACCTTCTGGCCCCGGGCGAAGGCATAGCAACGACCGGTCTTGACGACGACATCATGTTTCCGGGCGATCCAACGAATGACGCCGATTCCGAGGGTGACTACTATCGAGTGTCCGGCACCTCGTTTTCGGCGCCCTACGTCGCTGGCGCGCTTGCCCTGCTGCTGGATGCATTCCCGAACCTCAAGCAAAATCCCGAACTCGCCCTCCAGATATTGCTGGATACGGCGGATGACTATGTCGATGCGAATGCCGACGCGATCACCGGACAGGCGGCGGGTGTGGGCACCGATTCCGTGTCCGGCGTTGGCATCTTGAACGTTGCCGAGGCCTTCCGACCGCAAGGGCAACAGACACTCAGCATGTCGACCGAAAAGGTCACGCTTGGCCAATCGCTTGCGCCGTCCGGCGGCGCGTTCGGAGATTGGGCAACCGCGTCGGGCGCCTTCAACGGGCTTGTCTTCCAGGACAAGTTTGGCCGTGGCTTCCGTCTCGATGCCGATGCGACGGCAAAGCGCCTGCCGAACGGCCTGATTGCATCGCGAGTCGTTGACATGAACACACGGGCCGACTGGGCGGCGAGCCAGTCACGTGCCGTGGCGATTGGCGATGTGTCGCTTGCCTGGTTCACGCCGCGTATCCAGGAGGATCGTCTGGCGCCCTATCAGGCCGAGCCCGTCACGAATTTCCAGGCAGCCTACAGCTTCAATGGCGGAGAAGTCGAGTTCGGGCGCGGCGGCGGCATTTCGCGTCTCGCGCCGGATGTCACGTTGTTCAACGAGCCGGGCATCGGCAACGCTTTCTCGACGAGCGGCAACTGGGCGCGGATCAGCCACGAGATCGAATTTGGCCTGGTTATGGACCTGTTCACGGCGACCGAAGACACGCGTTCTCTGACCGGTGTCAGCATCGGGCGCGACGCGCGCTTCTGGTCGTTCCGCGCCGGTATTTCGTCTGCAGTGGATGATGAGACCGCGCTAGGCGGCAGCTTGCAGGAGCGGTTCGGCGGAACGGACAAGGCCGGTATGACAGCCTGGTCGTTCGAAGGCGCATGGAGCCCGTTCGGCAAGCTAACCCTGTCATCCGGGTTGGAAATGGCCAGCGTCGATCTTCCGGGCGTCGACGTTCAGGACATCTGGACGAGCCGCTGGTCGGTGGGCGCCACGCACCCTGCAGGGCCGGGCGCGCTCAGCCTTGTCGTTGCCCAGCCGCGCCGCGCCGAAACCGGGACAATTCGTTTCCTTGCGCCGACGGGAATTGACGATCAGGGGATCATCCTTCGCTCAGGGATCGAAGCTGGCCTGACACCGAGCGGTCGCCAGATCGACTATGAAACGCGCTATCGTTTCAACCTGTTCGGCGCCTGGACGGGCGAGGCTTCGGCGGCCTTGTCGACGTCGCCCAATCATATCACCGGCGCGGACGACGAAAGCGTCGCCTGGCTGGCCGTCGGGAGGAAATGGTGATGCGGGCTGGCATTCTTGCACTGCTGCTTGCGCCGCTGAGCGCTTGCACGACGTGGAGCAACATTATGACGCCGGTGGCCGATTGTCCGGTCGTTACGCGGGCCTCGGCCTGGGTCGACCAGATGCCAAAGGTCGGGTCGGGCACGCACAAGCTGATCGTCGCGGTGAAGCTGGATGACGATCGCCCTTGGCTGCTGACTCCGGTGCCGTCTGATACACCCGGCCTGCTCACGCTTGAATTGTCGCCGGGCGGGCCTGCCGTACCCGGACATGCGAGTTATCGTGAGCCGGTCAGCAAGGGCAAGCGCGATGCGATCAGCATCGTGTGCGGCGGCGAAGAGCGCGCCCGGATCGACAAGATCACGATTACGATGTGAAGTACCGGCGCCGAAGCGCCGGGTATTGGCCTAGTTGATCAGGCGCTTCAGTTCGTCGATCAGATCGGTCTTCTCCCAAGTGAACGTGCCATTGGCTCCCGGCTCGCGGCCGAAGTGGCCATAAGCGGCCGTCGTCGCATAGATCGGGTTGTTCAGCTTCAGGTGCGTGCGAATGCCCTTCGGCGAGAGGTCGAACAATTCGCGCAGCGTCTTGGCGATGCGCGCCTCATCTGCCAGGCCCGTGCCGTGCGTGTCGACATAGACTGACAGGGGCTGGGACACGCCGATGGCGTAAGAGACCTGGATCGTACAGCGCTTGGCAAGGCCGGACGCGACAACGTTCTTGGCGAGATAGCGCGTCGCGTAGGCGGCAGAACGGTCAACCTTGGACGGGTCCTTGCCCGAGAAGGCACCGCCGCCGTGCGGGGCTGCGCCGCCATAGGTATCCACAATGATCTTGCGGCCTGTGAGACCGGCGTCACCGTCGGGGCCGCCGATGACGAACTTGCCGGTCGGATTGACGTAGAACTTGTCTTCCGGCGGGAACCAGCCTTCGGGCAGGACACCCTGCACGATCGGGCGGACAAGTTCGCGCAACTCCTCAAGGGTTGCGCTCTCTTTGTGCTGGGTCGAGACGACGATGGCGTTCACGCCGACAGGCTTTTCATCAACATAGCGCAGCGTCACCTGGCTCTTGGCGTCAGGTTCGAATTCAGGGCGTTCGCCGGAATGGCGCAGCTCAGCCATCTTCTGGAGGATCTGGTGCGAATAGACGAGCGTGGCAGGCATCAGCTCGGGCGTCTCGTCGGCGGCATAGCCGAACATGATGCCCTGGTCGCCGGCGCCTTCTTCGGCAAACAGGCCCTGGCCTTCTTCAACGCCCTGAGCGATCTCGGCAGACTGGCCGTGCACGTAGCAGCTGACATCCATCTTTTCCCAGTGGAAGCCGTCCTGTTCATAACCGATCTTCTTGACCACATCGCGGGCGGTCTGGATCATTTCTTCATGGGGGACGACGGCGCCATTATTGGTGCGCACTTCGCCGGCCAGGACCACACGATTGGTGGTGGTGAGCGTTTCGACAGCGACCTTTGCCGTCGGGTCTCTGGTCAGGAACAGGTCAACAATGGCATCGGAAATCTGGTCGGCAACCTTGTCAGGATGGCCCTCGGCGACGCTCTCGCTGGTGAATTCAAAATCGTTCATCTTCATCGTGTCGTTTCCTCGAAAGCGCTGGGGTCGGGACTATCGGGCAAAGACAACCGTCTTGCCAGCGTTGATAAATATTCGGTGCTCTGCATGCGCCTTCACGGCGCGCAGCAGGGCGGTGCCTTCAAGATGGCGACCCAGTTCGATCATGTCGGCCGGGCTGAACGAATGGTCTATCCCTTCGGTCGCCTGCGTAATGATCGGGCCTTCGTCGAGATCGGGCGTCACGTAATGGGCTGAAGCGCCAATCACTTTGACGCCGCGCGCGTGGGCCTGATGGTAAGGCCTGGCGCCCTTGAAACTTGGCAGGAATGAATGGTGGATATTGATGCAGCGCCCCGCGAGACGCGTGCAGGCATCATTGCTCAAGACCTGCATGTAGCGGGCAAGCACGACCAGCTCGGCACCGGTCTCCTCGACGAGGTCGAACATGCGCTGTTCAGCGGCTGCCTTTGTATCTGCCGTCACGGGGACGTGAAAGAAAGGCAGGTTCCAATGGGCAAACCCCGCTTCCAGCGTCGTATGGTTGGAAACAATGCCGACCGGCTCGATCGGCAACTCGCTCCGGCGGGCACCATATAGCAGTGTGTTGGCGCAATGGTCCGATTTGGACACGAGCAGCAGCGTCTTCACCGGTTGGCCGACCGTGTGGATTCCCCACGATGCGTTGAGGTCACTCGCAGCCGTTTCGAGGTCGGCCCGCAGGCCCTCCGGCACGGCGTCGCCCGCTTCTGACTGGAACACGATACGGGCAAAGAATTGCCCGGTATCCGGATCGCCGAAGGTGCGCGACGAGGCGATGAAGCAGCCATGGCGCTCCATCAGCCTTGCCAGCGTGGCGACCAGTCCGACCCGATCAGGGCAGGCCAGTGTGAGAATGTGTTCCTGAACCATGCTCGGCTGCACTCCCGCCTAGTAGCGGTAGTGTTCCGGCTTGAACGGGCCTTCGGTCGTGACGCCAATATAGTCGGCCTGTTCGCCCGAGAGCTCGGTCAGTTTCACACCGAGCTTGTCGAGGTGGAGCATGGCCACTTTCTCGTCGAGATGCTTGGGCAGGGTGTAGACCTTGTTTTCGTATTCGTCGGCGCGCAGGTGGAGTTCGATCTGCGCCAGCGTCTGGTTGGTGAAGGAGGCAGACATCACGAAGCTCGGGTGACCCGTCGCATTGCCGAGGTTCACAAGACGGCCTTCCGACAGTAGCAGGATGCGCTTGCCATCAGGGAACGTGATCATGTCGACCTGCGGCTTGATGTTCGTCCACTGGAAATTGCGCAGGCCTTCGACCTGGATCTCGTTGTCGAAGTGGCCAATATTGCAGACGATGGCCATGTCCTTCATCGCGCGCATGTGGTCGACGGTCAGGATGTCCTTGTTGCCGGTTGCGGTGACGAAGATGTCGAATTTCGGTGCGGCTTCTTCCATCGTCAGGACGTCAAAGCCGTCCATGGCGGCCTGCAGGGCGCAGATCGGGTCGATTTCGGAAACCGAAACGCGTGCGCCGGAACCGGCCAGCGATGCAGCAGAGCCCTTGCCCACGTCGCCATAGCCAGCAACGAAAGCCTTCTTGCCAGCCATCATCACGTCGGTGCCGCGGCGGATCGCGTCGACGAGCGATTCCTTGCAGCCATACTTGTTGTCGAACTTGGACTTGGTCACCGAGTCATTGACGTTGATGGCCGGGAAGGGGAGTTCGCCCTTCTTTTCGAGTTGGTAGAGACGGTTCACGCCGGTTGT
>TARA_R110002073_G_scaffold3635_4_pt1 | contig 10784 bp, 9 predicted proteins | sample TARA_R110002073 | Tara Oceans TARA_R110002073 (sample SAMEA4397174) | marine metagenome | biome: Polar Biome; feature: [DCM] deep chlorophyll maximum layer (ENVO:01000326); material: water (ENVO:00002006), including particulate matter (ENVO:01000060) such as... | depth 40 m
GCGCGCGCGCATTTGCCGGACGAATTCTATTCGTCGCAATTCCTGGTCGACCGGATGATTGATTATATCGATGCCGATGCTGGCAGCGCTGATCCGTTTTTCGCCTATCTCGCCTTCCAGGCGATTCACATCCCGGTCCAGGCACCCGCCGAGTTCACCGAGCATTATCGCGAGACTTACAGTCAGGGATGGGACGCCTTGCGGCAGGCTCGCGCCAGTCGAGCGGTCAATCTGGGATTGGTTTCCGCGACGACCTCGGCTCTACCGCTGCCTGAGCGCATGCGCGCCTGGTCAGACTTGTCGCCAGCGGACCAGGCGCTGTATGCGCGCTCGATGGCGGTCAATGCCGGCATGCTCGAAGCGATGGACCACCATCTCGGACGCCTGGTCCAACACCTTGAAACAACCAGTCAATTCGACAACACGGTTTTCATTGTCACCTCTGATAACGGGCCCGAACCCAGCCATCCGGTCGGCGAACCCGGTTTCGGCACCTGGATGAATCTGCACGGCTATAGCCGCGAACTGGAAAACCTCGGCGAAAGAGGCAGTTACGCCTTTATTGGCCCGGAATGGGCGATGGCCGCAGCCGCGCCTTTCAACCTGTTCAAATTTTACGCCTCGGAGGGCGGACTACGCGTCCCCTTCCTGATTGCCGGCCCCGGAATCGCGGGCGGTCAACACAGCCACGCTGCCGGCTATGTCACGGATGTCACGCCTACAATCCTGGACCTCGCCGGCCTGTCAGCGGTCACCGGCGAGGTCACCGGCCGCAGCCTTCGCGGCGTCATCAGCGGCGAAACCCTCACCGCCTACCAGCCGCTCGACGCCGTTGGTTTCGAGGTCTCCGGCAATTCAGCCCTGTTCCGCGGCGACCACAAACTGGTCCGCACCATGCCGCCCTGGGGCGATGGCAGCTGGCAATTATTCGATCTGTCCGTCGACCCGGGCGAGGCCTTCGACCTCGCCGCCGCGCAACCCGCGCTCGCCGCCTCAATGCTGGAGGATTACCTCGATTACGCGGCCGCCAATGGCGTACTCGACTTGCCTGAGGGCTATGATGTCCACGACCAGATCTCGACCAACGCCTTGATGCGCCAGCTTGAATTCTATGGCTGGATATTGGTGCTCGTGACCCTGCTGGTGTTGGGACTGGGCGGGTTCGGCCTCTATAAAGCGGTCAGGATTTGGCGTCACCGCTGACCGGACCCGCGTCCGGACCGGCATCAAATATCGCCAGGGCCGAAGCCAGCATCACACTCTCCGCCTCGGCCGGTGATAAATCCTGATCCGACCGCAAGCGGCGCCAGAAGTCGAAACAGGTGACCGCCGACAAGGCCTCTGCGGTGATGGCACCGAGCGCCCCGTCAGGACTGACGGCCGAATCAAGCCTCTCCCGCTCCATCGCCACCAGGAAGGCATGATCGCCCGCGAGCACGCCGGATCGATGTCGGTAGGCTTCGGCAGCCAGGCGGAAGGGTGTCATGTCCTCGAACATCGAAGCCCGGTTTCTCACCAGACGAATGAGGCGCTCGCGCCGGTCGGTCGTCGACAGATCCAGCCTGGCTCGCGGCAGGAATTCATCGCGCAGGGCAATGACGACTTCGCGATTGAGCGATTCCATGTCCTGAAAACAACGAAACACCGTGCGCGGACTGACCTTGGCCCGCTCGGCCACCGCCTGGGCACTGGGCGACACAATCCCCGCCCGGATCAGTTCGAGAAAGGCCGTCACGATCCGGGCACGATTGTCCGAGCGGCGGCGCGCCCGTCCGTCACTCGACACAACTGTTCCGGAGTCGACGATTGCGGTCACACAGCCCTCTTCATTTTCCAGCGCCCGAGCATCACGACCAGCAGCAGCGCGAAATCCGTGGCGAAGAGCGGCAGGGCGGCCAGGCCGTCCTGATCGACCACCATCCCGATAATGCGCCCGACCAGCAAAAGCAGGGTCCAGGCAACGGGAATATCCAACTTTGTGCCATCGCCGGCCAGTGCGGCCCGTCCGGCGAGCAATCCGATCAGGAGCAGCGACGCGCCGGCATCACCGCGCATGAAATTCAGACCCACAGCGCCATCAGCGTGCAGACCCAACGGGGCCATGATCAGCTCAGGCATGGTCAGAAATGATGCGCCGAGCGCGAAAAGTACGAGTGCTGCCAACGCAGTGGCGGCTCGCAGAATTATTTGCATGGCATTTTCCCAAACCCTGACGGCGTCGGCTGGCAAACAATTGACGCACCGTGTGACATATCCTACCGTCGCTCGAAATCACCGGCCTTGTCAAATGCCGGATTGGGAGCTCCGCATGATCGAACTCTACACATCCGCCACGCCCAATGGCTGGAAAGCCTCCGTCACGCTGGAAGAGTTGGGCCTGCCCTATGAGGTGCACGCCATTGATCTGATGCAGGGCGCTCAGAAAACGCCTCAATTCCTGGCAATGAATCCGAATGGCCGCATCCCGGTCATTCGCGACCGCGACGCCGATGATTTTACCGTATTCGAGAGCGGCGCGATCATGATCTACCTCGCCGAGAAGGCCGGACGCCTGATGCCCTCCGACGCCAAGGGACGCTCGCGCGTGATCCAGTGGCTGATGTTCCAGATGGGCGGTCTTGGCCCGATGATGGGGCAGGCCAATGTCTTCTACCGCTACATGCCCGAAAAGATTGACGTCGCGATCAAGCGCTATCAGGGCGAATCCGGCCGCCTGCTCTCAGTGCTCAATGACCGCCTGGCCGGACATGAATACCTGGCTGGCGAATACTCCATTGCCGACATTGCCAATTGGTGCTGGGCCCGCACGGCATCCTGGTCCGGCGTCGAACTGGAGCCCTTCGTGCATTTGCGGCGCTGGATCGACCAGATTGCCGAGCGACCGGCGGCGCAAGCGGGGATCAAAGTGCCCTATGACCTCGCCGAAATGCTGGCGAAAACGAAGGGCACGGAAACCGGCAGCGCCGCCGAGCGCTTCGCGAAGGGTGCCAGAAGCATCGTCAATACAGGCGAAGACGGGAATTAGATGATGAAAATGCGTCTCTGGATCCTCCTCGCTGCCGGCGCCGCTGCGCTGGCGGTCGGCTATGGCGCCTTCATGCATTATCGGATCGGCCTTCCCGGCATGATCAACCGGATGCGCGATCCAATACTGGCAACGCAGCCGGTTGCCTGGGATCAGGGCCCCGCCACAGCGGACACCGCGGCCGGGGAGCGTCAGCCCAATATCATTGTCATCCTGGTCGATGATCTGGGCATCAATGACATTTCCACCTTCGGTGGCGGCGTTGCTGGCGGCCTGCTGCAAACGCCCAATATCGACGCGCTGGCTGCACGCGGCGCCATCTTCACCAATGGCTATGCCGGCAATGCCACCTGCGCGCCCTCGCGCGCGGCGATCATGACAGGCCGGTTCGCAACGCGGTTCGGCTTCGAGTTTACACCAGCGCCCATGCCATTTCATCGTCTGCTGGGCTCATTCGATTTCGGCCCGCACCCGGCGATCTATCATACCGATCGGGAGGCCGACTCGATCCCACTTGACGAACAGGGTCTGCCGACGAGCGAAATCACCATGGCCGAACTCCTGCGCGACCAGGGTTATCGCACGCTGTTTTTCGGCAAATGGCATCTGGGCGGAGCGGAAGAATTCCAGCCACAAAACCAGGGATTCGACGAATGGCTGGGCTTCATGCCCGGCGCGGCGCTATTCATGGATATCAACGACCCGAATGTCGTCAATGCCGTCGCCGATTTCGATCCGATTGACCGCTTCCTGTGGCCCAATCTGAGTTTCGCCGTGCGTCATAATGGCGGCCAGCGCTTTCATCCTGATCGCTATATGACCGATTATCTCACCGAGCACGCCGTCTCCGCCATCGAGGCCAATGCGAACCGGCCCTTCTTCATGTATTTCGCGCTCAATGCGCCGCATACGCCGCTGCAGGCGCTGCGCTCGGATTATGACGCGCTGGAGCAGATCGAGGATGAACGCCTGCGCGTCTATGCCGCGATGATCCGTGCCGCCGACCGCGCGGTCGGCGAAATTGTCACCTCGCTTGAGGAGCAGGGCATTGCCGACAATACGCTGATCGTGTTCTCCAGCGATAATGGCGGCGCGAGCTATGTCGGCTTTCCGGAAATCAACGCGCCCTATCGCGGCTGGAAAGCGACTTTCTTCGAAGGCGGCATCCGCGTGCCCATGTTCCTGCAGTGGCCGGCCCGCATCGAAGCGGGGAGCATTATCGAAGCCCCGGCCGCCCATGTCGATATTTTCGCCACTGCCGCAAACGCGGCGGGCGCGCCAATTCCGCAGGACCGGCCGATGGACGGGGTCGACCTGATGGGTCTGATCGATGCGACCGGCGCAACCGCACCACCGCGCGACCTGTTCTGGCGCTCGGACCGCTACCGCGTTCTGCTGCGCGATGGCTGGAAGCTGCAAATCTCCGAACTGCCGCCGAGAACCTGGTTGTTCAACCTCAATGAGGACCCGACCGAACAGGTCAATCTGGCGACAACCGAACCGGATCGACTGGCGGCCATGACCACGGCACTCAACGCCATCGATATTGTACAGGCCGACCCGATCTGGCCGAGCCTGGTAGCGCCGCCGGTCTATGTCGACCGCAGTATTACCGAACCGCGATCCGCGGATGATGAATATGTCCACTGGGCAAATTAAGGGATGAGCATGCGGGTCTGGTTGAAACGGCAAGTCTATCGCGCCCTGACGAGTCCCGGTCGGCGTGAGGCCCGGCGCAAGCGCGCCGAAGCGAAACGCAAGCGCCGCGATGCACCTCATCGGGTCCATTATTTTCATCGCCCTGGCGATCCGGCCTGTGTCTTGATGGCGCCATTGGCGGCGGCCCTGTGCGATCGTTTCGATATCGAACTGACGACCCATCTCACCGGCTTTCCCGCCGCCGACGTCAATCCCGACCCGGAACGTCTGCCCGGCTGCGCCCGGCGCGATACCGCTGCCCTGGCTGAATATTTTGGCCTGCCCTTCACCGACCCCGGACATGCGCCCGACCCGGCACTGGAAGCCCGCGCCGCCGCAATCATCACGGCGGCCCTGCACAGCCGCGATGCCTTGCCAGCCGCAATCGCGACTGACGAAGCTCTGTGGCAGCGGGACGATGCCGCGATGACAGCCGCAGCCGCCGGTTTCGGTGAGGCCCGTCCCGAGGCCGCCACAAAAGCGGCGGAGCAAGGCGCAGCCCTGCGCGACGAGCTCGGGCATTTCCAGAGCGGCACTCTGTATTATGGCGGCGAATGGTATTGGACCGCCGACCGGCTGCACTATCTGGAAGCTCGCCTGACTGAGCTCGGCGCTGGGCGCACCGGCGTGGCACCGCCACCCCTCACACCGCCCCTGAAGGAAAGCCAGGCCGGCGGCGATAGCGGCGGCGCCGTGCTGGAGGTCTACCCCTCACTGCGCAGCCCCTATACCTATCTGGCGATGGAGCGTGCCTTTGCGCTCGCCGACCGCTGGCAGGCCAAGGTCGAGATCCGCTTCGTGCTGCCAATGGTGATGCGAGGCCTCCCCGTGCCGCGGCGCAAGGGCATTTATATCATGCTCGATGCCAAGCGAGAGGCCGAACGGCTTGGCCTGCCCTTCGGCAATGCCTGCGACCCGCTTGGCCGCCCGACCGAGCGCGGTCTCGCCGTGCTGCACTACGCGATGGGGCAGGATAAGGGCCGCGCATTTCTGACCAGCTTCCTGCGCGGGGTCTGGGCCGAGGGCATTGATGCCGGCTCCGATCGCGGCCTGCGCAAGCTGGTTGAGCGCGCCGGGCTGGACTGGACCGCGGCCAAGGCGGCGCTCGACGATGAAAGCTGGCGCGCCGTCGCAGAAACCAATCGTGAGCGCCTGCTGGAACTGGGTCTGTGGGGCGTGCCGTCGTTCCACACCGGCAATCTGTCCGTCTGGGGCCAGGACCGGTTATGGCGCGTCGAACAGGCGCTATCGGCCCAGGCCAAAGCCAGCACATCATGACCCGCCAAGGAGAATGAGCATGTTGAGACGTGTCATTTTCGGGGTCATCGGCCTGACCCTGGTTGGCGTCGGTCTGGCCTTTGTGTTCCAGGCGCAATTGGCAAGGGCGCTCTATGAGCGCCGCGTTGATCGCCAGATGTCACTCGACCGGATGGGTGAATTGCCCGACGGTCTGCACTTGGCCTTTTGCGGCACCGGCTCGCCCCTGCCCGATCCATCACGCGCGCCAAGTTGTGCCGTGGTGATCGCGGGAGACCGGTTATTCGTGGTCGATTCCGGCGCCGGGTCGGTTGGCAATCTCCTGCTGATGGGCATCCCGGCCGGCCGGATTGAAGCCGTTCTGCTGACCCATTTCCACTCCGACCATATCGGCGGCCTTGGCGATCTTGCCCTGCAACGCTGGATCGGCGAAGGACGCACCGAACCCATGCCCGTCATGGGCCCCCGGGGAGTCGAAAGCATCGTCGCCGGCTTCAATCAGGCCTATGGGCTCGATGCCACCTATCGCACCGGCCATCACGGCGAGGCCATCGCGCCGCCTTCGGGTTTCGGCATGGAGGCACAGCCCTTCGCCATCGCCGGCTCTGACCAGACCGCGCCGGTCAAATTGGTTGAAAATAACGGGCTGACCATCTGGGCCGTCGCCGTTGACCATGCGCCGGCCAGCCCGGCCGTGGCCTATCGCTTCGATTACCGGGGACGCTCTCTGGTGATGAGCGGCGATCTCGCCGCCGACACCTCGCCCGGTTTCCAGGCCCTCGCCGCCGGAGCTGACCTTCTGGTCATGGAAGCGCTGCAGCCACGCCTGCTCGACCTCATCAATGCGGGCGCCCGCGCCCGCGGCAATGAACGGCTGGATACGATCATGATCGATATCCGCGACTACCACACCACACCGCAACAGGCCGCATTGGCCGCCAATGACGCCCGGGCCCGGGCCCTGGTGCTCAATCACATTGTCCCTGCCCTGCCGAGCCGCAGCCTACAGGCCGCCTTCCTCGGGGATGCCGCCGCGGCGTTTTCCGGTCCGATCCGGATCGCCGAGGACGGGATGGTCGTCAGCCTGCCGGCCGGCGATGACGATGTCAGCTTCCAGTCCTGGCGTTGAGCGGAAGGGGGCCCGCCATGCAGAAATCGGTCTTTATCGCCGCCGCAGGCTTGCTGGTCCTGACCGGTCTCACAGCCGGTTACTGGCCATCGGGTCGCGACACGACAGCTGAGCCCGCATCGATCCAGCACTGCTCCGCCGCGCCCGCCGATGACCGGCTCTGGGTTGCCGCCGGGGCGTATCAAATCGGCGCCACACCGCGCTATCACGAAGAGACCGGGCCGCAACAGGTCGAAACCAGCGGTTTCTGGATCGACCGGCATGAAGTGACCAATGCCCAGTTCACGCGCTTTGTCGCCGCCACCGGTTATCGCACCATCGCCGAGCAGGCGCCGGATCCGGCCGCCTATCCCGATATTGATCCGGCCGTCCTGGTCGCCGGCTCGGCCGTGTTCGGCGTTAGCGCGGCGCAGGGTTATTGGTGGAGTTTCGTCCCGGGCGCCTCCTGGCGGGCGCCGTACGGGCCGGGCAGCTCGATCGAAGGCCAGGACGAGTTTCCCGTCGTCCACATCGCCTATGCCGATGCCGCTGCCTATGCCGCCTGGACCGGCGGCGAATTGCCAACCGAGGCCGAATGGGAGATCGCGGCCCGGGCCGGACAGGCCGGTGCCGAGTTTGAATGGGGTGATGAATTTCGTCCTGATGGCCAATGGCGCGCCAATAGCTGGCAAGGGCCCTTCCCGGCAATCGATACCGGCGATGACGGCTTTGCCGGCCTCGCGCCCATCGGCTGCTATCAGCCGAATGAATTTGGCCTGGTCGACATGACCGGCAATGTCTGGGAATGGACATCCAGCCCGTTCAGCGCCGACCCGGCGACCGGGACAATTCGCGGCGGATCCTATCTGTGTGCGCCGAATTTCTGCGCCCGCTTTCGCCCAGCGGCGCGGCAAGGCCAGGAATGGGATTTCTCCGCCTCGCATATCGGCTTTCGCACCATCAGCCGTGACCCGCCGGCCTGACAGGACCAGTCCATGGCTGACAAGCCAGTTTGTGCCGCTCAGCCTGAAGCCATGACCGCTCCCAAACAATCCGGGGGCGGTCATGGTTTCGGCTTCGAGGGCGCGCTTCAACTCGGGTCTGGCACTGGTGTGCAGACGAAGCCGTCCCGCCGCCGGTATCGGGCGACGCCCGCTACCGGCTATAGGTAATGGCAAACCACAATTTGGTCCGGTCAGCCAGGGCGCTGTCGCCACCCTCATACATGGCTGCCTTGAATTCGATCCCGACATGCTCGCTCAGCTGGGTGCTCAGCACGGCGTCGATTTCCGAACCCAGATCAAGACTGCCATTCTCCGTCTCGAAATCATGATAGACGAGCGTCGCGCGCATCGCCGAACCAAAGGGCGGATTGGGGAACGCATAGCCTGCGCGGCCATAGATATCGCGAATGCCATTGGCCGGCGTGGCCAGGAAGACATCGGCCCAGCCCTGATAGCCGTGCAGGGTCGCCAGCGGCGTGCTGAAACCGCGCACGCCATTCCCTTCCAGCGATTCAATCCCGATTGCGCCGCTCAGCCCGTTCTGGCTCAAGCTGGCCTCGGCCCGGAACATACTCAGATCGAAGCTGGCCGGCGCATTGCCGTAATCGCTCTGAACCGCATATTCGAGCTTGTAGCCGAAAGTCGGCTGACCCTCACGCGCGACCGAACCGCTCCAATTGACGCCATAGGTGGCGCTTGAGAGCGCCGCCGCATCCTGCACGTCGGCGAGGATGGCGAACGCCGTGACGGTTCCGACCGGGGCGGCAACCGCGGCCGTCACTGCATGCGTGTCGAGATCGAGCTCACCGGCCGGGTGATCATCGCCGAATATGCGGTGAACGCGGTCGAGATAGGCATAGGTCAAGGTGACATTCTCGATCGCCGTGGTGGAGGCGACGAAGGCATCGAAGGTCTGCTCATTCTGCCGGAATCCGACATTGCCGACATAGCGGGCATCGCCAAGAATGATGCGCTGGCGCCCCAATGTCAGGCTGGTGTCCTCAAACCCGGTATAGGCCAGTTGCAGCCGGTTGATCTCGGTCGCTTCAGGATCGGCCACTACCGGATAGCCCGGCAGTCGGTTGATTGTGTCGTTGAAGTCATCAACCAGATGGAGGACATTTTCGCCCTCGATCAGGAAGGTGAAGCCGGACATGTTTCCGGTCTGATAACCCAGTCGCGTGCGCAGGGTGATCGCGGTGGCGTCATTGGCCAGGCCATCCTGATCGACAAGCTCGGTGCGCAGGCGCGCATTGACGAGGAATTGACCCTCGGCATTGGCCGGTGCGGCGGCGCCCAATACTGCCACCAGACCTGCTGATCCCAGCAGTCCGGCACGTCCAAGTTTGCTCCAGCTCATGATACTTTCCTTTTTCTGCCGGGGCAGCTCCGGCCCCGGTTCAATTCAAAAATCACTGCACGAGGGGCGAGGTCGCCCCGTGCAATTCAACACCTGAGATTTTCGCCTCGCCGACCACAAGCGAGACGAATTGGGCCACGGCCCGCCGCCAGCTCGCATCGCGCAAGAACTCCTCGACCAAGGGGCGAGCCAGTTCAAATTCGGGCACCTGGCCGCGCACCAGCTGGTCCAGCCGGATGATGTGAAATCCATAGGGTGTTTCGACCGCCTCACGGGTGATCTCACCCTGACGCAGCTTCATCATCGCTGTCTCGAAAGCCGGCGTAGTCTGACCCCGGGTCACCTGTCCCAACCGGCCGCCATCGGTCGATGAGGAACAGTCGGAACGATCACGGGCGATCCGCTCGAAATCGTCCGGCCGGCTTTGCAGATGTTCAACCAGGGTCTGCGCTTCCTGACGGGCCCGTTCATAACTGTCCGGGTCGTCCTTGCTGGCCTGCAACAGGATGTGGACCGGTTCGTAGAGATCCGGCGCGCGCAGCTTGTCGGCATTGTTGGTGAAATAGCGCCGGCAGGACTCTTCATCCGGGTCCGGTGTTTTCACCTCGCGATCGACGAAGGCCTGGATCACAGCATCCTCCTCGACTTCCTTGACCGGGTCAGCGTCAGCGACGGCAGGAGCCTCGATCCCACGCGCCCGCGCCGCTTGCAGCAGGGCCTCGCGGATGACGAGCGCTTCCGCTGCCGCCTGCCAGGCCGCTTCAGGCCGGCGTGCCGGATGGTGCTGGGTCTCGGCAGCGATTGCCTTGGCCGGGATGACCACACCATTGACGGAGACTTCCGGGGTGGGCGGCTTGGCTGTGATAATGGAATGTCCGGTCATTTTTCTGCTCCACGAACGGGTTTGCGGCGCACGACCTGATAGCCCTGCCGCAAGACGTAACGCAGCGGTGCGCTGAACATGTGCACCAGCCGGGTGAACGGGAAGACGAGGAAGATCGTCAGCCCGAGCAGGAGGTGGGCCTTGAAGATCCAGTGAGCGCCGATGATGTAGCTGGCGGCCCGGAAATCGAGGGTGAAAATGCCCTGGGCCCAACTCATGAAGGTCGTCATCTCATGGCCGTCGAGATGCTGGACCGAGATGAAGATGGTTCCGAGGCCGAGCAGAAGCTGCAGATAGAGCAGGATCAGGATCGCATTGTCGCCAAAACTGGAATGCTTGCGGATCCGGGGGTCGGCGAAGCGCCGGTGCATCAGCAAGGTCGCGCCGATCAGGGCAAGGGTGCCGGCAACGCCGCCCGCAACAATGGCCAGTATCTGCTTGGCACCATG
>TARA_R110002073_G_scaffold29006_2_pt1 | contig 10776 bp, 9 predicted proteins | sample TARA_R110002073 | Tara Oceans TARA_R110002073 (sample SAMEA4397174) | marine metagenome | biome: Polar Biome; feature: [DCM] deep chlorophyll maximum layer (ENVO:01000326); material: water (ENVO:00002006), including particulate matter (ENVO:01000060) such as... | depth 40 m
CGACCATGTCTCGCTCGACGTGATCCGCCGGATCGGCCGGGGAGCCGGTTCCTCCTACAAGGTCAATGGCGAGGAAGTCCGCGCCAAGGATGTCCAGCTCCTGTTTGCCGATGCAGGCACGGGCGCAAACTCGCCTGCCCTTGTCCGTCAGGGCCAGATCAATGAATTGATCGCCGCCAAGCCGGAAAATCGCCGGCGCGTACTGGAAGAGGCCGCGGGCGTTTCGGGACTCCGGGCGCGCCGCCATGAATCCGAACTGCGCCTCAAGGGGGCGGAAACCAATCTCGATCGCCTGCAGGACGTGGTCGACGACCTTGAAGTCCGCTTTGAGGCGCTCAAGAAGCAATCGCGCCAGGCGGCACGCTATCGCAATCTGTCAGGCAGCATTCGCGGACTGGAATCGGCGCTGTGGCTGCAGCGCTTCAAGGCCGCAAAAGCCGCGCTTGATCAGGCCAGCGAAGCGTTGTCAGCCAGTGAGGCGGTCGCCGAAGACGCCGCGCGAGCGGCCGCGGCAGCAGCCACCGCCGCCGAGGAAGCCGGTGCCGGACAAGGCCCGGCGCGCGAGGCTGAGGCGGAAGCCAGCGCTGCCCTGCGCCGCCTGGAACGGGAACGCGACGCGCTGGTACGCGATGCCGCCGAGGCCGAACGGGCCGTTGAGGGCTTGCGCAATCGTCTGACGGAACTGGCTGCAGCGTCCGAACGCGAGCTCGCCATTCGCGACGATGCCGAAACGCGCAAGGTACAGGCCGAGACCGAGATCGCTGCGCTCGACGCCCTGGCGGGCGAGGAAGCAACCATCCTTGAAAAGACCGCCGCCGCACGCGCGCAGGCCGAAACGCTGCGCCGCGAGCAGGAAGCCGCGCTCGACGATGCCTCACGCGCCGTCGCAGAGGCGCGGGCCGCCCGCGATGCGGCGGAACGCGAATGCCAGTCCGCACAGGCCCGCCTGGACCGCCTAACGGGCGCGCTTGCATCCGCGCAAGCCACCCAGGCCGAGATGGGCGAAGCGGGTCTAGAACTCGATTTCGATCCGACCGAAGTCGATGCCCTTCAGACCAGGGCCGAGCAGACCCGCGCAGCACTGGAACACGCCGAAGCCGCGCGCCGTGAAGCGGAGCGAAACGAACGGGCCGCCCATGAAGCCCGCCGCGAGGCAGAGGGCGAACGATCCGGCCTCGAACGCGAAATTGCCGCGCTCGAGCGCATGCTGGCACAGGAAGCTGTCGAAAACCGCGCGCTCGACGCGATTAAGGCGGCTCCGGGATATGAAAAGGCCCTCGGCGCGGCGCTGGGCGAAGACCTCGAAGCCTCGCTGGATGCCGGCGCGGCCCGCGCATGGGCGCGCAGCCGCGTCCGCGCGGACGATCTGCCGCCTGGCTGCGAACCGCTGAGTGATCATGTTGATGCCCCCCCTGCCCTGACGGCGCGCCTTGCCGCCATTGGCGTCGTGGATGCGGACGGGGCGAGCGCTGCCATCGCCAATCTGAAGCCCGGTCAGCGCCTGGTCAGCCGCGCGGGCGATTTGTGGCGCTGGGACGGCTTTACCGCGCGCGCCGATGCCCCCTCGCCGGCCGCAGCCCGCCTTGAACAATCCAACCGCCTGGATGCCGCCCGCGCCGAAGTTGCTGCGTTGGCCCCGTCGATCGCTGATGCCCAGCGGGAGGCCGAACACGCCAGCGCCGCGCTCAAGGCATCGCGCGATGCGGAATCTGAAGCCCGCAGCGCAATTGCGCCGGCCGAGGCCGCTGCGCGCGATGCTGTCAATTCTCTCGCCGCTGCGCGCGAATCGGCGGCCCGCGACGCCGAACGCCGCACCGCTCTGCAGAATGAGATCGAACGCCTGACCGGTGAAGTCGCGGAAACCACGCAATCGCGTGAACAGGCAAAGGCGTCACTTGACGCTGCCCGCAACAGTGGCGACGCCGAAGCACAACTCGCGAGCGCACGCGAACGGGCCGAGTCCGCGCGCCGCACCGCTGATGACGCCCGCGCGGCGGATGAGAGCGCCCGGCGCGATGCTGACAGCCGCAAGACCCGTCTGGCGTCACTGACACGAGAGCGGGACGACTGGACACAGCGCGCCAGCTCCGCAGGCGACCAGTTGAATGCACTGGCCGTGGAAACCGAGAAGACCCGGACCGCGCTTGGCGAGGCCGAAGCCCGCCCCGCGAAGGTTGCCGAATCCCTGGATATGCTGGCCGAGGCCCTCTCAAAGGCTGAAACCTTGGCAAGCCAGGCGCGCGAGGCCGCCCTCGATGTGGAGACCCGCGCCAAGTCAGCGGATGCCGCTGCCCGCGCCGCAGAGCGCGACGCCTCAACCGCCCGCGAGGCGCGCGCGGCCGATCAGGCACGTTTGACCGCCACCAGGGAACGCCTCGACGAAACGCTGGCCCGACTGGTCGATGCCTGTGGAGCCGAGCCTGCGGAGCTCGAATCCAAGGTCGAGGACGACTTGCTGCGATTCGAGCCCGATGAACTGGAACGCCGCCTCGACGCAGCGCGCCAGTCGCGCGAACGCCTCGGTGCCGTCAATTTGCGCGCCGATGAGGAAGCTGGCGAACTCGAATCGCGACGCGACGAGCTGGTCAAGGAACGCGATGACCTGATTGAAGCCATTGCCCGGCTCCGCAAGGGCATTGATTCGCTGTCGCGCGAAGGTCGGGCCCGCCTGCTGCAAGCCTTCGAGCGGGTCGACGCACATTTCCGCAAGCTGTTCGAGACTCTGTTCGAGGGCGGGCGCGCGGAATTGCGCCTGACCGAAAGCGATGATCCGCTGGAAGCCGGACTGGAAATCTTCGCCTGCCCGCCCGGCAAAAAGCTGGAAAACATGTCCCTGCTGTCGGGCGGCGAACAGGCCCTGACCGCCTGCGCGCTCATCTTTGCGGTCTTTCTGTCCAACCCTGCCCCGGTTTGCGTGCTCGACGAAGTCGACGCGCCCCTCGACGATGCGAATGTCGACCGCTTCTGCCGGATGCTCGACGAAATGCGCCGCCTGACCGAGACGCGTTTCCTGGTGATCACCCACAATCCGCTGACCATGTCGCGGATGGATCGGCTCTATGGCGTGACCATGGCTGAGCGCGGCGTTTCGCAGCTGGTTTCGGTCGATCTGGCGGGTGCGGAACAACTGATCGCCGCCGAATAGATTTACCGCTTTTTATTCAAAGGCTTATGCCTGCACCCAGCTTGCTTGACTTGGGTGGGGGCCGAGTCTAGCTTGCGCGCGCTCGCAAGGGGGGTTCCCAAGCGAGTGGATCGAAGGCTATGCCCAGACGAGACGACTCGACGCCCGAGCCTACCCAGCACGCGGATCTTCGTGATCTTGACCGACGACTGAGCGCGAAAATCGCAGCCCGGAAGCCGGCCCAGGACGAAGGCCCAACGGAGACGGGTAAGGCCTGGACGACCGCGATCAAGCTCTCGGGCGACCTGCTGGCCGGCCTGTTTGTGGGCGGCGCGCTGGGGTGGGGCATCGATCAGCTGGCCGGAACTGCCCCCTGGGTGATGCTGGTCGGTCTTTTGACAGGTTTCGCGGCCGGTATGCGCAATTTGATACGCACGGCCAAACAGATTGAGAATGAGCGCCCTGGCGGCGGTCAGAACGAATAACGGAACGACGCGAATGGCGATGCTTGAAACCGATCCGATGCACCAGTTCCAGGTGCAGCCGATTCTGCCCCTGCCGACTGTGTTCGGAATTGACCTGACGATCACCAATACCGCGACGATGATGATCATCATCACCTTGCTGGTGGCCGGTGGTCTCGGCCTGCTGATGGGCAAGCGCGCTTTGGTGCCGGGCCGCGGTCAGTCGATTGCCGAATTGCTCTATGAATTCGTTGCCAACATGGCCAGCTCGATCATGGGCAAGGACGGGATGCGTTTCTTCCCGTACATCTTCACCCTCTTCATCTTCATCTTCGCCGCCAACCTGCTGGGCCTGATCCCCGGCATGTTCACGGTGACCAGCCACATCATCGTGACGCTCGCCCTGGCCATGACGACCATGGCCATCGTGCTGTGGGTCGGCTTCACCAAGAACGGCCTCGGCTTCCTCAAGCTGTTTGCCCCTTCGGGCCTGCCCTGGTGGATGTACCCCATCCTGGTGCCGATTGAAGTCGTGTCCTTCCTGAGCCGTCCGTTCAGCCTGGCGATTCGTCTGTTCGCCAACATGCTCGCCGGTCACATCCTGCTGAAACTCTTTGGTGGCTTCATGATTTCTCTGGTCGCGGCCCTCGGCCTTGCGACCGGTGGCGCACTGGCCCTTCTGGCACTGGGCATCACCACGGCCGTCACCGGCCTGGAATTCCTTGTGGCCTTCCTGCAAGCCTACATTTTCTCGGTGCTGTCCTGCATCTACATCAACGATGCCTTGCACCCGTCCCACTAATCCTTCACACGACACATATCTTCCAAGGAGCTTTTGATATGGAACTCGACGCAGCCAAACAAATCGGCGCTGGTATCGCCGCCATCGCCCTCGGCGGTGCCGGTGTTGGCATTGGTACGATCTTCGGTAACTACCTTGCCGGCGCCCTGCGCAACCCGTCTGCAGCCGCAGGCCAGTTCACCAACCTTCTGATCGGCTTCGCCCTGACCGAGTTCACCGGTCTGCTCGGCTTCGTCGTCGCGATGATCATCCTTTACGGTTGATCCTTAGTCCCTCGCGAAACCAGAAAGGACGCTCGCCATGCTTTCGGCGCTGCTCGCCTCAATACTGACCCCGGGCCACGGGGCTGAAACCGCTGTCCATGCAGCGGAAGACGCCGCGCACGGTGCCGGGGGCCTGCCCCAGCTGGATTCCTCCAGCTGGCCGGGCCAGCTGTTCTGGCTCGCGGTCACCTTTGGTGTCCTGTTCATTCTGCTGTCCCGTGTCGTTCTGCCAAAGATCGCCACGACCATCGAAAGCCGCCGCGACCGGATCGCCGACGACCTCGATGCTGCAGCACAGAACAAGCAGGAAGCAGAAGAGGCCGTCGCCACCTATGAGCGGCAGCTTTCAGATGCCCGCGCCAAGGCTCACACCATTGCCGCAAAGAACCGCGCCAAGGTCGATGCCGAAATCGCGGCCGAGAGCGAAGAAGCCGAAGCTGAAGTGGCCACACGTCAGGCCGATGCCGAAGCCCGCATCAACACGATGCGTGCCGAAGCGCTGGCACACGTCAAGGACGTTGCGGCCGAGACCGCTGGCGTTCTCGTCGAGAAGCTGACAGGCACCGCGCCCGACACCAAGACTGCCAATGCGGCGGTCGATTCGGTCAAGCAGGGGTAAGCCATGCATTTCGATTATTTCCTGCATCCCGGCAGCGACCCGACATTCTGGGTCTTCGTCGCCTTCATGATCGTGGTCGGTATCGCACTCTTCGTGCGCGTTCCGGCCCTGATCGCCAAACAGCTTGATGCGCGTGGAGACACCATCCGCAGCGAGCTGGAAGAAGCCCGCCGCCTGCGTGAGGAAGCCCAGGAGCTCCTGGCCTCCTACCAGCGCAAGCAGCGCGAAGCCGAAGCCGAAGCCGAAGGCATCGTTGCCCAGGCCAAGAAAGACGCCAAGGCGCTTGCCGCCGAAGCCCGCACAGAGCTGGCGGAGCGCATCGAACGCCGTACGGCAATGGCCGAGTCACGTATTGCCCAGGCCGAGGCGCACGCAGCCGCTGAAGTGAAGGCCCTGGCCGCCGACCTCGCCGTGGAAGCGGCGCGCCGCTTGATCGTCGAACGCGGTGACAAGACCAAGGTCGCAGACGACCTCAAGGACATCGAGGCCCGGCTGAACTAGGCCGCGTCTGCATCAATTGAATTGAAGAAACGGCTCCGCCTCGCGGGGCCGTTTTTTTATTCCGCCGGCGCGTCGTCCTTGTCGCCGAACAGACCCTTGACCTTGCTCCACAACCACGGCCAGCGCTTCAGCAGCGCAACGATTGCCGCATGCGCTGTCTTGGAACAGGCGGCCAGCAGCAGCGCACCGAGGATCAATAGTGGAAGCCCGAGCGGAATAGGGGTCACGGCAAAGGGAATCGCGATGAACATCAGGGCGAGACCCAGGGCAGCGCCGATCATCCGAAATACCGTCACAACGGCATTCCCGATCGGATGTTGTTTCATGCCATGGAGCATCGCGTTCATCGTCAGCCGTTCAAACCCCGGACGAAAAACGTGCCGCCCGACCAATACATGGGTGGCCATACCGTCCAGACAAGGTAAACGATAGGGCGCGGAGGCCACATAAGCAGTGGAAAGCGACGGGTTTGCGGCAGAATATGGCCATCAATAGGCTGGCCGGTATCCAGAAGCGTGGCATTGGGGGAAGATAGTGCGCAAGTCGCCGCAAAAACTAGACTCGATCCAGGCGCTCCGCGCCGTCGCCGCACTGGCGGTCGTTCTGGGCCATATCGCACAGCTGGAAATGCGTTTCTTGCCGGATCCGGTTCTCGGCCCCTACTGGCTGTTCGGCTTCAGCGGCGTCGATCTGTTCTTCGTCATTTCCGGCTTCGTCATGGTCCATGTCACACGCGGGATCGACGGCGCATCGGGCCACCAGGCAGGGCGATTCCTGTTCGCGCGCGTCACGCGCATCTACCCGCCCTACTGGCTGTTTACGCTGATCGCCCTGGCCGGTTTGGTATTGGTCCCGGGCATCGGTTCGCGCGGACTGGACGATGTCAGCCTGTGGGGCTCCTTCCTGCTCATCCCCGACCGCAGCCTGCCGATATTGCCCGTTGGATGGACGCTGGTTCACGAGCTCTATTTCTACATCGTCTTTTCAGCCTTGCTCTTCGTGCCCCGCCGTTTCCTGCCCGCTGCGCTGGTGATCTGGATGGCGATCGTCCTGTTGGGAGATCGTACCGGCATTCGTGTGGCGCATGCCGGGGTCAACCTGGTCTTCAATCCGCTGACGATTGAATTCGGGATGGGCTGCGCACTTGCCCTGCTCAGGCCGCGCGGCGGACGGATCGCGGCACTAATTGCCATTGTCGTGTCGATCATCACGCTGTGCGTGGCAGCCTGGTTTATCAGCCCGCAATCGCCGCTCGAAATGCCCGAGGACTGGCTGCGCGTGGTGACGCAGGGCTTCCCCTGCGCCCTGCTTGTCTACGCCGTGCTCACCCTCGAACGCATTGGCGACTTTCGATCGCCCCGCTTCCTGGTCGTCATCGGCGACTGGTCCTACTCACTCTATCTCAGCCACGTCCTGGTCCTTCTGGCCGGCACATGGCTGTGGGGGCGTTTCGTGCCCGATCTCGGCCCGGTCGACAATCTGGCGATGATTGCTCTGGGCGTTGTCGGCACAGTGGCGGTTTCCGGCGTGACTTACCGCCTGTTTGAAAAGCCCGTACTCGCCCTCTTCCACCAATGGCGTGACCGTCTCTTCCCCGTCCGTCCCGTGGTGGCCGCAGAGAACAAGGATGACCGGGTCTGGTAGGGGCTCACGGGCAGCGCCCCGCCGAGGGGTGGAGCGCGCAACAGGCGCGTAGACCTTGCAGAAAACCACGTTAGGCTTGGCCGGAACGGAACGGGAGGACGCGTTGGGGCAGACACAGCGCATCGACAATATTCAGGCCCTGCGCGCGCTCGCAGCCCTGCTGGTTGTGGTCATTCATATCCAGGCCAACGAACTGCGCGCGGCGGGCGATCCCTTCCTGTCGGGATGGCTCTATCACGGTGTGGCTGGCGTCGACCTGTTCTTCGTGATTTCCGGCTTCATCATGGTCCATGTTACGCGCGGCCGCTTTGCCGATACACGAAATGCCCTGCGATTCTGGTTTGACCGGGCCCTTCGTGTCTATCCGCCCGTCTGGTTGTTCACGGCGCTGGCCATTGTCGGCTTTTACGTTCAGGGCACGCAGGAATTCTGGTTCAGCCAGTCGGGCGTCGTTGAATCCTTCCTGCTCATCCCGCAATCCAATCCGCCATTGCTCGGCGTCTCCTGGACGCTGATACACGAGCTGTACTTCTATCTGGTGTTCGGCCTCTTCCTGTTGGTCAGGGAGCGCTTTCTACCGCTCGGCCTCGGCCTGTGGGCGCTGATCGTTGCCGCTGGTCTGGCGCTGGGCATCGACAGCACGTCCAATCCCTGGCTGGCCGTCGCCTTCCATCCCCACACCTACGAATTCCTGCTGGGAGCCGCCGCAGCCCTGATCCTGCACAGGGGCTGGTACCGCTTCCCCTGGTTGATTGCGGCCCTGGGTTTGGCAGCCTTCCTGACCGGTGCCATCTTCCTCGGCCTGCGCGGCCCGGACGATTATCCAGCCTGGTGGGGCCGCGTCCTGGCCTTTGGACCAGCGTCCGCGCTTCTGGTTCTGGGCATGGCGGCACTGGAGCGCGATCAGGGCGTGCGTGCACCCGTCTGGGCGCGCCGGATTGGCGACTGGTCCTACAGCCTCTACCTGTCACATCTGCTGATTATCGCAGCGCTCGCGCACATCTGGACGCGCTTTGCCCGCCCGGGCCTTGCCGACAATGTCGTCTTCATCACCTTGATGCTGGTTTTGCCCGTCCTGTTTGCCGCGCTGGCCTACACGATGTTCGAGCGCCCGACCCTGCGGGCCGGAAAGCGTCTGGGCGACAGCATGCTGCCCAAACGCTCTCCGGATCGCCAGGACTAGTCTTTCTGCCAGCGCAGAACCGGGTTGCGGGCCGCCTGTGTCTCGTCGAGCCGCTTGGTCGGTGCGTGGACCGGGGCCGCCTTGAAACGATCCGCTTGCCCCGCCTGGGCCGCCTCGGTCAGCGCCAGCATGACATCACAGAACCGGTCGAGCCCGTCTTTCGATTCGGTCTCGGTCGGCTCGATCAGCATGGCTCCGTGGACGACGAGCGGGAAATACATCGTCATCGGGTGATAGCCCTCGTCGATCATCGCCTTGGCGAAATCGAGCGTGGTGACGCCGGTGTCTTTGAGGAAATTGTCGTTGAACAGCGCCTCGTGCATGCACACGCCGTCAAAGGCCGGTGTCAGCTTCGATTTCAGCCGCGCCAGGATGTAGTTGGCATTCAGCACCGCATCGCCCGAGGCTGCCCGTAGACCGTCAGAGCCATGGCTCATCATGTAGGTCAGCGCCCGGGTGAACATGCCCATCTGGCCGTGGAAGGCCGTCATGCGGCCAAAGGGGTCGCCCTCGGCATCCTCGACTTGCTCGACCATCGTCCAGCTCTCGCCGGTTTTCACGACATAGGGCACGGGAACATAAGGCGCGAGGGCATCAGAGAAGACCGTCGGACCCGAACCCGGACCACCGCCGCCATGCGGCGTGGAGAAGGTCTTGTGCAGATTGATGTGCATCGCATCAATGCCCAGATCGCCCGGACGGACACGGCCGACGATGGCGTTGAAGTTCGCGCCGTCGCAATAGAAATAGCCGCCAGCCTCGTGGATCAGATCGGCAATCGCGATGATGTCACGCTCAAACAGGCCGCACGTATTGGGGTTGGTCAGCATGATGCCGGCAATGTCGTCGCCGAGCTTGGCTTTCAGGGCCTCCATGTCGACTCGGCCCGTGGCATCGGCCGGGATCTCGTCTGTAGTGAAGCCGCACTGGACCGCCGTTGCCGGATTGGTGCCGTGCGCCGATTCCGGCACCAGAACGCGGCGGCGGTTTGTCTCGCCGCGCGCATCCAGGGCCGCGCGGATTGCCATCATGCCGCACAGCTCGCCATGCGCGCCGGCCTTCGGTGACAGGGCGACACAAGGCGTGTTGGTCAGCGTCATCAACCAGTGCGCCAGCTCGCCCATCAGTTCGAACGCGCCCTGCACGGTCGATTGCGGCTGCAGCGGATGCACATCGGCAAAGCCCGGCATCCGCGCAACTTTCTCGTTCAAGCGCGGATTGTGCTTCATCGTGCAGGACCCCAGCGGATAAAGGCCCAGATCGATCGCGTAATTCTTCCGGCTCAGGCGCACATAATGGCGCATGGTTTCGGGCTCGGAGAGGCCCGGCAGGCCGATCTCTGCGGTGCGTTCAATCCCGCCCAGACGGGTCTTGGTGCCTTTGGGCTCCGGGAAATCAACACCCGTGACATCCAGCGAGCCGCGCTCGAACAGCAGGGGCTCGGCCTGGTCGAGACCGCGTGAACCGGAGAACGTGTCCTGATACCCGCCGGGATCGGCTGGCGCTTCAGAGCGGGTCGGGCGGCCTTGATTATTCATGCTCATGACAGCGCCTCCTTCAGGGCCGACTCAAAGGCAGCAAGATCGTCGTCGCTACACGTTTCGGTGGCCGCAACGATCAACACATCATCCAGCCCGCCGCCCGGATAGAGACGGCTCGCCGGGACACCGCCCAGCACGCCCTTGTCAGCCAGGGCGTCGACAACACCGGCAGCAGGCTTCGGCAGGCGCAGCGCGAATTCATTGAAGAAGGCGTCAGTCAGCAATTCGACACCGGCAAGGCCCGACAGGCGGTCGGCGAGATCACAGGCCGTCTCGTGATTGATCCGCGCCAGCGTGCGCAGGCCCTTTTCGCCCAGCAGCGTCATGTGGATCGTGAAGGCGAGCGCACACAGGCCGGAATTGGTACAGATATTCGACGTCGCCTTTTCACGGCGGATATGCTGTTCGCGGGTCGACAGCGTCAGCACGAAGCCGCGCCGGCCATCGGAATCCACCGTCTCACCGGCCAGACGGCCCGGCATGTTACGGATGAAATTGCGATCATTCTTGCACGCCAGCAGGCCGACATAGGGACCTCCGAAATTGAGGCCGACGCCAATCGACTGGCCTTCGCCCACGGCAATGTCCGCGCCCATCTCGCCCGGGGATTTGACGAGGCCCAGCGAGACCGGCTC
>TARA_R110002073_G_scaffold2327_2_pt1 | contig 10766 bp, 2 predicted proteins | sample TARA_R110002073 | Tara Oceans TARA_R110002073 (sample SAMEA4397174) | marine metagenome | biome: Polar Biome; feature: [DCM] deep chlorophyll maximum layer (ENVO:01000326); material: water (ENVO:00002006), including particulate matter (ENVO:01000060) such as... | depth 40 m
TACTTGAAACAGCTGCTGCCGCCCCACCGCCTGATGGAATTATGGGGTTTTGTAATGGTTGTCCTTCTGCCGTTGAGCCAGCGTCTCTTAAATGTGTTAAGTATGGTATTATATTACCTCCCCAATCACTCGATAAATCTTGTAAATTAGGTTGTCCGATTAATCCAAAATCAGTACCTAATAAGGCTTTTAATTCTGGGTCATTCGGATCGTATCCAAGTGATTCTAAATATTCGGGATTTCCAAAATCCATCGGCGCATTTTCACTATCTCCAGGCGCCATAGGAACAGGAGGAAGTTCAGAACCAGCATCTATTGCTCTCAATTGTAGTGATAATCTATCTTGAAGTTGACTCTGTATTGCTGGGTCAGTCGCATTATCCATTTCTTCAGATAAACCTCTTAATTGTGTAAAATTAGTCGCTGTCTGTAAAAACGAAGCTCCTTCTGGTGTTCTATAAAATGCTTGTCTTTCCCCAGGATTCATACCGGCCAGATCATAACCTTCTACGTATTGTTCTAATTGATCTATAACAGTCATATTGTTATTTAATGGGTCAATTAAGGTTGATATTCCTATTTGGTATAAATTATTATGTAAATTGGCTAATCGTGATACTCCACCATTTTGTGTCGCTTGTTGATGTTGTTGTATCATTTCCATCATTTGATAATCGCGTTGTTGCTGAACTACTGCGGGAATAGGTGCTTGTTTTGGAGTTGGATTTTGATTTATAATTTGATATATTACAGTAGATTTAGAACCTAATGTTGTTGGTGCGTCATATGAACTATTTACAATTTTAGTTTTAATTCTGGTTATATATCTATCTTCTTGAGCGTAAAAACTAAGAGCGCCCATAGATAATATAAAATCACCAGTTATAAACGTTTTATTTACAATACTTATACCATTAATAGCCCCAGCTTGACTTAAATGATATGATGGCTTATCCAGTAAATCACTTACAACTATTAAATGCCCGTGATTGAGTTTTCTCGGCAATGAAGAGGCTAAGAAATAATCACTATCAGTCTGAACTGTATAGGATAAATAAATATTACAGTCTGGATTAAGTGTGACGGGTATAGTATCTGGATTACAAATAGTTGTTGAACCAGTTGTATTAGGAGTTCCCATACCTCTACCCGCTTCAGTCAGATTTAGACCACCAACTGAAGCATATGTATCAGTAGCGTTGTCCCACCTTACTCTACTCGCATCTGCGGGATTAGATACTGAGCCATCTCCTGATGAATTAAATGTATTCGTTGAAGAGTTTATAGAATATGGATAAAATATATAATCACCCCATCTATTTATAACGGGTATTGATGTACCGTTTTGAACTGCTATTTTTGCTATATGAGAATTGAGACCAGGATTAGTTTCTGGAGCAGGAATTGCCGATAATATACTCGCAGATGAATCTAATCGTGCTTGATTTGTTCTTAATAATTTCTGGTTTGCCGATGTGAATGTAAAAACATAATTATTATCTAATCGGACTTGTTCTGTTGTCTCCTTTAAAGACATTCCTATTTTACCATTTGGATCTATTTGATATGTTAAAGCATTAAGCGAGGTCTTTTTAATTGCTAAATCAGTATCGGTAAAACCCAATTTATTTAAAAATGCCTTGCCGATTGTTGCTACTCCCTTTAAAGGATTGATTCCATTTGGATAATTACCAGATGAAATATTACCTTTTACTTCTCTATATGTCATTACGCCTCTTGGATAATCTGGTCTACACCAATTAAATACATTTACACCTCCTAAAGCATCGTGATTATATAACCCTTTTGGTCTATTACCATAAAATATCCTTGTTGATATATCACCCCCACTGTCATCAACAAATGGTGATGTGTAAGGAGTAAAAAAATATTCAAAAGCAAAAGTAGATAAATCGGTTTGAAATGCGAGAGTCATGTTAGTTGAACCGACAAAACTGCTAATCTTTGCTCGACCATAATCGCCACTACTATTATTATTTAAATATCTTACTGGATATTCAGTAGATGTATGTGGAAAAAACCCAGGTATATCATTAATCCCAGGATTTGGAGTTCCCAATTCATACATTTTAGTTTTAAATGTATCTACATCACCAGTCGCGCCAGGACCTTGCGAAGTTGAGTCTTGAAGTAAATTCCCATCTAATGTATATCTTTGTATTGTTGTGCCTGCTACACCTGGAACAGCGGGAGGTTGTCCGCTTGGGCCAGCAGGAACTGCTTTGACATAACCGTCTCTAAAAGTTAAATTACCAATCAAACCAGCCTTTGTGCTTATAGTTTTAAATGGTGTTCTATCAGGCAATCCTGTATATACGGGTGGTTTCTCCCCGCCATTTGCTCCTTTTAAAGGGTCATAGTTTCTAACTTGGGTAAAGAAAGTTCTAAAAAATATATTACTAAATGATCTATTGTCAGCATCTATCGGTAAACTATACTTTACTTCTGTATTTAAGTATTCGGAAAATTCATCTATGTATAATTTCCCGATGACGTGTCCTGGTTCAAGTCCATTAGAATCAGGATACGATGCTTTATCTTTAATATATCTACCTCGTCCGTCAATTTGATTATTAGAACCATATATAGGAAAAATAAACTCGTTTTGTAAAATACCGCAATCTGATGGTTCTGTTAATTCTTCACCAGTTAAAATATCTTGTAAACCCAATAAATCGTGAGACTGTCTCGTCCAAAATCCTCCTATATCACTTGGTATAGCAAAATCTCTATCTATTTTAAATGTTTTTTGTTTATATAATAGTTCATATCCGAATACATTAGTCGCATTTGTCTCCAGCTGAGATACATAAGTAGTTTGCTTTGGATAATAATTATCTTGTGGAAATTCGGGTTCATATTCTATATCTCTTAATCTACCCGTTAATATAAATTCATTAAAACCTTGAGAAAATCCATACTTTTCACTGTATTCTATTTTAGAAGGATTCGTATTAAGAATATTATTTAGATAGCCATTGTTATGAGTCAAAAAATAATGTCCGCCATAATCATAAGAAGAGAGTGTTGTTGGGCTAATTTTGTCATTATTATTTAATATATTATTCCAGACGGGTATCTCTGTAAGACTCTTATAATTTGGGTCATTGGTATTATAAAAATTTGTATCTGCTGTAAATGGAATATCCGAATCACCTTCTGGATCATATTGACACGTCAAAAAATTGTAAAATTGCGACTCGTCTTTAATATATTTTAATGTTATCGTATCACCTTCTACTATTGGTTGAGGAATGTCTCCCGCTTCTAATTTATATCCAAATCCTGAGCCAGAAGGTGTCTGGTTTCCATATCCAGAATTACCAAATAACGGATCATCGGTAAAAAAGTTGTAGTACTGATTTTGTTGTAAATTTCTACCTCTTAAATAAAATCTATAATAATCGTTTCCGCCTATATTTTCTACAACAAAATTATTAAATAGTAAATGCTCCTCGTAATCTACTAAATTCTGGCTAAAAGTTATAACTACATAATTAGTAGGAAAATTATATATTTGGTTTCCTGTTAAAGTATCCAGTTTTGTTTTTTGTATGTCAATATATAAATCTGTAGAAGCGACTGGAGAGATTTCTCCGTTGTTTGCGTGTGTACCACAAGACAATTGAAATGAAGGTTGAAAAGCATCATTCCCTATATTGGTTAAAGTTGTTAATGAAGTTTTTTCATTTACATTTCCGCCAGTGTCATAGTTTATTACCGAATGAGATGCGAATTTAGCATTTAGATTATTATATTGAGTGTCAGTTGGTTGTCTTCCGCCATGTTTGTATAAACCTACAATTGCGGAACTATTGGTAAACTTGTCAGTTGTTAAAGTATCAGAAGGATTTATACCAATGTTATCAAACGTAGGAGGAAAATTAGGGTAGTTATTAAAATGAACTCCATTAAGTCTATCTAAATTTTTTATACAACAAATACTATTAGGATTATCGGGGAAGTTAGCAGATGGATTGTTAATATCGCCTAAACCACTATTATAAAATGGTATTGGGTTCATAAATACGGCATAAGTATTATTATTTCCACTATTAATTAAATTTAATCGGTCTAAATGTCTGTTTTGGGGCGCCGCGAAAGTAGTGCCATTTGAACCTCTATTTACATCTTGTATATCATCTACTTGGGTTATATAAAAACTAATATTATTAGCAGAACCATCGGGGTTTAAGAATTTTACTATATCTCCTTTCTTATAGTTGGTTCCCTTATTTGCTACGGTGTACCCTGTATTCCATTGTCCGTTCGCATCAATGGGAAAATTCATTGTTAAACCAGTTCCAGTCATTACATTTCCGCCGTCATTTTTTACATTGACGGCAGGTAAAGTCTGAACTGTATTCGGTGGTCCTAAAAAATTATTAGGATTTCCAGTAGCATTATTAAATGTTAAATAAAAAGCCTGACCTATTGGCTTATTATCTCCAACTTCAGGTGGAATCCAAATTCTTGGAGAACCTAAAGTTATTTTTCTATAATTCGTGTATGTTAAACTTCCCCCAGAGTCATTAGTAGGAAATGTAATCGCAGGACCATCAACTATATAATCATTTCTTCCTACTTGAAATAGACCGCCCCAAAATCTTCCTATATTATCAAGACCCCATTGGACTGCTGCTAAATCATATGTCTCGTAATTGTGATCGCCTCTAACAGTTATTGATAACGGGCAACCTACTGGGAATCTATTTAATATATTTGCTTCTAATTTGTATTTTACCGAGTTTACCGTTTTCATTTCATCTCTATTAGGCGCATATATTACGCTATATCCGTCTTCCCAGCCAAAACGCCATAACTGGTCTTCATTGCTATGTCCTAATTTAGTTGTCGCACTGTTAAGGAGAAATGGTACACCTTCAACAATTCCATCGTTATGAAAAATACCAGGACAAAATTCATCTTCTCTTCGTTTTAAGGAGTTATATGCGGATAATGCTACATCTTCTTGTAGTTGAGCGGGTCTTTCATATATAGTTGTTGGATTACCTGCTCCAGTTATAAAACTTCTATTTAAAAAATGGTTTCCAAATGTAAAATTAGGATTCCAATCAAAAGTTTGACAATATCTATATAACGGGGCTTTTTGATAATTATAGCCTTGGTCGAACATAATTTTGTCAACCATCGCACCTCTATTTTTGGTCGCGACTGCTCCAGCTGGACCCGCTCCCGCTTGTATAGGAACATTAGATGCTAAAACTCGTATTGTAAAATTTGTTTCGACACCACCTGGATCTGTCATTGCTACATATGTGCCTACATTACTTGCTAAATCTCCGTCCCATTCAACTAATGGGTCTGTTCCCGCGCCATCTAATGTCATTTTACCACAACTATTAAGTCCAAATATTTTTACTGTTGCGGTAGCATTTTCTCCACCCGAATTTTTTGATACCTCTACAGTTACGCCTGTAGTAAGAGTTCCAGAGGGAGGGTTTGTAGACCATTCTCCTCTTGATTCCAAAACATAATTGGTTATCTGACCGAAATCATTACATATAACATAACCTTTAGCGGCGGCCGATTGAGTTTGCCCCCCTGCCGAATTGTATTTAAATAATAATTGGTCTCCTGTTCTATATCCGAATCCTACATCAGAAAATTCTATAGTATCTATACAAAAATTATTTGGTTTGACTTCTAACATATATGTTAAATCAGTTAGGTCTTGGGTTATTATATTTTTAAATTTATGATTACCAGTAACTATACCAGAACCAGTTTGTCTTATAATTACGGATAATCCATTATTAAAAGCATTTTCCCCCGTAAAATCTGCTGGGTGATTAAATTGTGGTCTACATATATAATCATATGAGGAAGTTTTACCATTAAATCCATCATTTACGGTATATATATTAGTTAAGAGTGTATGTGAATTATCTTGCTTTTCTCCAGTAGATTCAAATTGTATTATTTCATTATCTACACCTTTCATATCAAGAAAAGTAGAGGCACATCGTATTTCCGAACCTTTAGGAACAAATATAGATTCCTTTAAGACATTTTCCCATTCACTATTATCTTCCGATCTGTATTCTGCTAAATCACAAGAAGCTTCCACAATTGTTATTGAAGGGGGTTCTTGGTAGTTTAAGTTAGCATAAGGGCTATTCATATTGTTTCCGCTTTGCGGTGGTTGTGTTTGAGGCATTTATAATATATATAGATATAAATATTGAAAATAAAATATTGCTATAGATTATAAAACTATGTATCAACCTTCCAATAATATGCCGTTAAATTCCTACCAAGTGGTATCTCCAGCAGATAACCAAACTAATTTTTTAGCAGGTCAGACCATAAGACTTTCTATTCCGAGATCTACTGGGTTCTTTGACCCTCATACCAGCAACCTCCGTATTCAAGTAGCTGTTGAAAATATGAACTATAAAATGGCTTTCAGTCAATCTTGTGGCGCAGCGAGTCTTATTGATATGATAAGGGTATCAGTCGGAGGTCAGATTATTTCCGAAACTACTGAGTATTCAACTTTAAAGAAACTAATTGTTGATTACACCGAATCGCTTTCAATCCAACAGAGAAGAGCAGTCCAAACAGGGCAACACGATTACACTCTTCAAGACTCCGCCGTTAATGGAACTGGCTGGAAACCAAGCGGAGCAAATGTTGGTCCATTAGGTGTATCTTCTGGATCAGTATTAGGTCAGCCACTTAATGGAGATGCTTCAACAAGTATCGCGGCGAGTGCTAAAGACTGTAAATTTATACTTACATTAGACGGAGTAGGATTATTCGAAATGCTTCAAGTTGTTCCATGTATCGCAATTGGAGATATTTTAGTTGAAATCCGATTAGTTCAACAGAATGCCGATGCTCTTAAGGTTTTACCGGCGACTGCTATAGCCCAAAACACTGAGGGTATTACCAATACTGCCTTGGTGTGTGTATTAGACCCAGATGGCGAGGGATTTAAAGGATTTACTAATATTTCTAATTGCCCTTATGCTATTGGTATGGAGATTGGTTGTATTGATGCTGCTGGAGATATACTTACTCCCGACGCCGCTCATCTAATTACGGCATTAGCACAAAATAATGACACTGGTAAATTAACTATAACTGTTGACACCGCTTTTAATACTGACGAAGCAGGTGGAGACGGCCGAATTGTTATATTAAAGGGAACTGATGGTAATGAGGCAGTTAGCCCAAATACTCGGTTTGTTGTTAAGAGAACCGATCTCTTGTTAAGTATTGTTCGTCCGCCTCCACAATACATTGAAGGAGTTATGAATTCGGTCAATGAAGGAATGATGATAGATTTAAATTCATATACAACTTACCGAGCAACATTACAAAAAGAAATTAAGGCACAAACAGTGGAGATTCCTTGTTTTGTATCCAGAGCCCGAGCAGTATTCTCAATTCCGAGAAAACAAGATGATGGCGCTCTTACAATAGACAATGCTACTGATAGAAACCTCAACGGTCAATATGAATCAATGAAAACATATCGTTGGCAGGTAGGTACAGTTTACTATCCTAATCAGCCTGTAGAATTAGCCCAGATGGAATCAGGACTTCATTTTTCAGCCCAGCACATTGTAGAATTAGAGAAAGCAATGGTTTCTGCGAATCTACCTGTTAGATCTCTCCTTAAGACAAAACAGAATTTTGTAGTTGGAAGAGCATTAGCGAAACACGGGGCAAGTGTAAATCTTACTGGTTTAGGTTTAAGGTGGTATGGCGAGTATCAAACAGCGGCCGACCCTTCTATACCGTTAGACGTTGTCTCATTCGTCAACCATACAACAAGGTTAATAATAAATCCTCAAGGTATTCAAGTTATTGTTTAGCAAAGCAACCAAATAAACTTTTAAAATTTAAATATTGATATAGATTATACAAATGTCTAATTCTATAGCAGTTCAGCAAAAAAGGTTTATCCGTCTCGCTCCGTCCAATAACTCAACAGTAGGCTATTCCCCCAGTGCCTCACAACCAATTATACGTTTTTCAGTTGCCGACACAATGGCTACCGCAGATATGAAAAGTGCCCGACTTAATTTCCGAATAAGAATAAATCCTACTGGCGGTGCTGCCAGTGCTGTCGATGTTGGAAACGATTTTAACATTGACCGACGTGTAGGAATGGCCGGAATTTTAGACCAGGTTATTGTTTCCTCAAGACGGTATGGTTCACAATTAGAAGCAGTCCACAATATGGGTAGATTAAATTCAGCTTGGTATGATTCACTTTATTCACCGAAACAAATGATGGCTAATGAAAATTTACAGACACGAGCAGTAGGATACGGAAGATATGATAGAAACTCGGGGTCTTACTCATCGCCTACAACTCTTAGTGATGGGGGGAATAAGTATATGCGAAAACAATTAAATACTGGAACTGGCTCAGCAACTGGTAAAAGTGAAGATCTATTGGATTGTTCTATTCCTCTTCACCTTGGTTTATTTATGTCTCAAGATGTAAATCTTAATACAGTAGGAGGTTTAGAAATCGCAATCTATTTACAGAAGGAGAACTTTTTATTTAATGGTACAGGAACAGGAGCGCCAGTAGCGGCAAGTGCTTATACTTTATATGATGTTTCTTTAACTATTCCTCTTCTCTATTACAATTCAAATCAAATCGCACAACTCCAAAGCCAGCCTGAAAAAGCAGTTCAGTTTAACCGATGGACTTCCATTTACGGAGTGCTTGATTCAACATTTACCAGTATATCTCACCGATTAACTCTTAAGTCTCTCTTAAGTAGTATTCATAATTTTCAACCAACTCAAGCAATAAATAGTACAGCAAATAATAACTTCGCATTAAAATCTATTGGTCTTAATGAATTAACTGTATTACAGAATGGTGTTAAGAATCCGTATGAAAAAACAACAATTGTAGATAAAAAAGCAAACGATACTCTTATCAATGTTCGGGCAACAACTGAATCGGAAGTAAACAATGAAGCAATATCGGCATATCGAGCACCGAGAGACGTATTATATTCTCAAGTTATGCCCGAAAATCTTGTTGGTGTCGCAGCAAATAACGAAGGGCATCACCACGTCGGAGTCAATTATGATTTATCAGCAGGGTCTGGTTTAGATATTGCTGGAGTTATTGGTTATGACATTAAGAGTAAATTAGAACAACAGACAATGCCTAATCCAGTTCCTACACAACAGGAGTCTTATGCTATGTATTCCTTCTATTTAGATAAACAAACTCTTATGATTACACCTAATGGAATTGCGTCAATGTAAAGCCTTTTTTTTTAAAAACGAATAAACTTTAAAAATTAAATATTGTTATAGATTATAACAATGTCTAATTCTATGATTCCGTCAGTCTTAATTCAAAATTCAGCCGTCAACGAAAACCAAGATTCGGTTTTAAATACCGTCCGATTAAATCCTAATAGTTTTTCAAATAATACAGCAGTTTTTATTATACCTCGAGCAGGTAGTGTATTGGACCACAATTCCTCATTAGTTTGGTCTGTCTCTTGGGATAACTATGATAAAACTAAATTAAATGATAATCAACGAGTCTCTCTTAAGCAATTAAGTGGCGCACTCAATACCCTTCAACGAGCAAGATTATATGTAGGAGGTCGTCTCTTATTTACTAATCAAGATGTAGGTCAAACGTGTCATATTGATAAATTATCTACTAATCCAGACCATTTATCAGAAGTAGAAGATGTTAAACTTGGATCGCAACATTCATTCCGTTTTACTGGAAATGGTAAAGTCAAAGCGGGACACGATAATGACTCAGCTAAACCTGCTTACAATAGATTATCAAGGGCAATTGGTTCTTATAACGACGTAGCAAAAGAAAACGCAAGTTTTGAGGCTACTCTCTTGCTACATGATATGTTCCCCGCCCTTAAGGGTGGTTTTCAAATACCAGTCAAATATTTAAAAGAAGAAGTCCGAGTAGAAATAGATTTTGAAACCGATTTTAATGAAGTAGCGGTATGTATTAAACAATCTGATGCCCTTGCTGGTTTTGCTATGAGTATTAAAAATCCTCTTTTATATTTGGATTTCTTAAGTTATGACCCAGTAGTTGAGGCGGGTCTTGCGGAATCAATGATGGAGGGTATAGCAATTCCATATAGAGAGATTTCATATATTCAGAAGGGGGTTGGTGTAAATGCTTTAACCAGTTTAGTTAATGAAGATATTTTGCTTGGATTTCAAGGTAAATTGCTTATGAAAATATATGTTTCCCACCGATTCAAAGATACAATAACAGGTCTTGATGCTGGGTCAGGAGCAGACGGAGATGCTACTCTAACTGGGGCAGCCCGAATGAATGGACGATGCCGTTCACAGCGAGGTAGTGGTTTTGAGTATAATCTAATTATCAATGATATATTTATTCACGATCAGAATGTAGATACTGCCAGTCAACAATATAATTTCTTAAGTCAAACAAAACAGAATCCAGTTTATGCTTATCCAAATAGTTTTGATTATTATCAGGCAGTTTGGAATGCTACTCCAGCTGCTACTGATTTAACCTCGGATAAAATTGAAATCGGAGGAACGGAGGCTGCCGATGCCGTTATTACTCCCGCAGCAGTTAGAGATGGTTTATCTAATGTAGGAGCATACGTCGGTTTTGACTTGTCAAAATATGGACCAGAAGGAGGAGTCAATCCGCAAAATTCTGGATTTAGAGTTGGTTCTACTCCTATTACCTTAAGGATTTCTCAGAAAGGTGGGGC
>TARA_R110002073_G_scaffold36936_7_pt1 | contig 10765 bp, 11 predicted proteins | sample TARA_R110002073 | Tara Oceans TARA_R110002073 (sample SAMEA4397174) | marine metagenome | biome: Polar Biome; feature: [DCM] deep chlorophyll maximum layer (ENVO:01000326); material: water (ENVO:00002006), including particulate matter (ENVO:01000060) such as... | depth 40 m
GTACCGGTCGCACGCGGCTGAGCGCGAAAGCAGGCCACCTGAGACGGCTGCGACGACTTCTGCCTTGCGGCGCGTAACCCAGCGCGAAATGCCGGGCGATGGCAAGTCTGCCAGGGTGAGCATCTGCCCGTCAGGGCCTTTGACGCTCGTCAGTTTTGCGTTCTGCGTATCCATATCCACACACCATCTGCTTCGGTAATGCCACGACCCGACTTCTTCGGACCCTCTGGCAACAGGTGTACACGAGCGGATTTAAGCTCACGCATAAGCGGACGTGTGAGTTTCGCATCGCGCGTTAGGGGGATGTTCGCAAACCTGTCCCGCACCGGGACAAATCGACGATTCCGCCGGATTTGCTGCAGATCAGATTAAAAAAAGTTCAGGTCAGAAGGACCAGCGCGTCATTGTCGCGCGCCTGCGCGGCATGCCTGCGAAGCATGGTGAGGAACATCTCATCGCCGCGCTCGGTCTGCTTCACGAGCATGGCCGCGCCGAAGGCGACCGACATGCCATAGAAGGAATACCAGCGATAATGATCGTACAGGTCTTCGAAACTGTAGCTGGAGATGCCGGCCTCTGTGAGGCGTGCATGATAGTAACGCAGCAATGCCTGTTCATGCTTGGGGCGTTCCTCGCGCGTCAGCCCGGCCCCGATGAAATAGGCGACGTCATTGGCCGGGGCACCTTTGGCGGCTGTCTGCCAGTCCACCAGGGCAATCGGCTTCGGTGCGCCCGGCTTGCCGAACAGCATGTTGTCGAGCCGGAAATCATTGTGTGTCAGCGCGAACGGGCCAGGCTGCACTTCGCCCCAGCGCGGCAGTGCAGCCGAATAGGCATCGCCCACCTCTATCACGTCTGTCGTCAGCTGCGCCGCATAACGCGCCTTGAACCCGGTCCACAGCCCGGCAACCTGTTCTGACGTCAATACGGGTGGCGGTGAGGTTTCAGAGCCCTGAAGCCAGTCATACTGATCAAGGCTCTCGTCTCCCCAATATGCGGCGTGCAGGACCGCTGCAGAAGCCAGGGCCAACTCGGCCTCGGCGACCGAGCATCCCTTGAGCTGGTCTCCCTGTTCGGAGGGCGCCATGTCTTCCATGATCAGGGCGAACCGGTTCGTCGCCTCGTCATAGTCTGTGTAATAGGCCGCCGGGGTGATCTTGCCTGCCACTTTCGGAAAGGTGCGGTAGAACATGACTTCGCGCTTGTAATGGCCAAGCATTGCAGCCGTCGCGAGACTGGCCTCGCTCCCAGACGGGAACTTGCCGACCAGCGTGGCCGGCGCATCGCCGCCCTTGCGGGCATAGTCGAATACGAAGCGGACATTCTCGCCGATCTGGCCCGTGCCAATCGCCTTGGCCGTCAGGCCTTTGACGTCGGCATCGATACCGATGGTTTCAAACAGGTCGTTGAACCACGCTGGCGTCAGTTCCAGCGGGTTACCGTCGAGTCCCGGACGGGCCATATATACTACTCCCCTGTGGCACCGTTTTCCGGTGCACCGCTTTCTTGTTCTGGTTCTTGTTGTTTCGTGGCGGGCCGGCCCGTGAAGCGGGACACCCAGCCCATGCGTTCTTCGGCCGCGCGCAGCGATTTGTCGAGCGCGGCCATGGTGAGCGCGAAGTCGCCGCTGGTTTCCTTGCGCCAGGCGCGTTCGGTTCGGGCGATCACGAACGCGATGGCGAGCACTTTCAGGCTGAGCGGCGCGCCGCTGTCATCATCCAGACCAGCGGACGCGAGCGCCCAGCGGGCCGATGCCGCGCGAGCCGCAGGAAGGCGCACGAGGATCGACGGCTGAGTTTCACGATAGCGAAGGAGCGACTTCAGGCCGTCGCGATAATCTTCCATCGCCTCGAAGCGCAACATGATGACTTCAAACAGGCGTTCGCGTGGCAGGTCGTCGGTGGCGATGGCCTCGGCGGACATGGCGCGATCAAAATGCGCATCGACGGCATCCGCCAGCGACTCGCGCGTTGCGACGCCATGAAAATCATTGAGGGTGAGTCCGGCCTTTGCAGCAATCTCGCCAAGCGTGAGTTCGGACCAGGGCTTCGTGGCAGCGAGATCGAGCGCGGCGAGCAGTCCCTGCTCGATGATACTTGTCGTACGCGCCATGACCTCTCCTGCCTCAGTCCTTTTGCCGAGATAGGTCCCGTTCGCGGTTGGCAGCGGCGCGCAGGGCCTTTCTCATCAGGACGGGCATCCCACCCTCATCCATGAGGATGTCAAGGGCAGCCTGGGTGACTCCGTTGGGTGAAGTCACTGCTTTACGCAGGGCGTCCGGGGCTTCGTCGGTGGATGCCATAAGGGCAGCTGCGCCTTCGACAGTGCGCCGGGCCAGCCGAGCGGACAGGTCTGCCGGCAGGCCTTCGGCCTCGCCCGCCATCGCCATGACTTCGGCCAGCAGGAAGACATAGGCCGGGCCACAACCCGATACGCCCGCAGCCGCCGAGATGAGCTTCTCGTCTATCGGGCCTTCCACGACACCCAGTGGCAGGAGCAACTCGGTTGCCGAATCAATGTCGGCAGGATCAGCGCCCGGCGGCGCAGTAATCACGGTAACCCCTTGCCCGATGGCGCCCGGTGTATTGGGCATGGCCCGCACCACGCGATTGGAGTTGAACGACGCCGCCAATTGCTTGAGCAGGACTCCGGCCATGACGGATACAACGAGCGTATCGGGCCCGACAAAGGGCGAAGTATCCTCGATAGAGGCGGCAAAGACTTGCGGTTTCACCGACAGAACCACGATATCAGCGGGCGCAGGTTCCGGATTCAGCGTCACCCTGCCCTCATCCACCCAGGCACACACCTCGTCCGAAGGCCGCGGCGTGACGATGACAATCGGTGATTGGGTCCCGGCGGCCAGCCAGCCGCGCACAAGGGCTGCGCCCATACGTCCGGCGCCGATCAGGACAATGGTCGGTGCAGGCATTCTAAAATTCTCCGTGGAGGCAGTGTCAGGCTTCGCCGTGGGTTTCGAACATCACGGCTTCGATCGCTTCACGCGGTGACTTGCCAGCCCAGATCAGGAAATTGAAAGCAGGCACGAACCGGTCCGCCGCGCTGATTGATGCCGCAATCGCCGCGCGCGCTTCGCCCGGCGAGACTTCATCGCGGTCGAGCATCGAGAATGTGTAGCGGAAAATGATGACGCCTTCGTCGGCCCAGTAATCAAAATGGCCGAGCCAGAGACGTTCATTCGCCATCATGATGAGTTCGGCAATCGCCGCGCGGCGCGCAGGCACCGGTTTCACATCAAGCGTCATCGAATAATGGATAGCGGACGGATCAGGGCGATAGGCAAACAGCGCGCCCATGTCGCCCCATTTGGTTTCTGCCACGGCCTGGATCGTGCCGTCCTCGTCGCGGTCGTACTGCCATCCAGCCGTTTCGAGGGCTTCTTCGACCCGCTCAAGCGGATCAGGCAGATCGATCTCAGCGCGGGAGAGATCAAGGCTCATACGGTTCCCCTTTCGGTCGCTCGTGCACGGTGCAGGATTCGCACGAGGAGGCCAAGGGCCACTAAGCAAGCGAGCGGACGCGCGTCCACCCGGTTCTGCAGGCTTTGTTGCTTATTCCTCAGCTTTTGCCTTTTTCGGCTTCGCCGCTGCTTCCAGTTTTTCGATGCGCGCTTCGAGCGCTTCGACGCGCTCAAGCGCGGCTGTGGCGAGGGCTTTCAGGGCTTCGACTTCGTCGCGTCCGGCCAGGTCCATGTCGGCGATCAGGGCCCGGACACGCGACTGGGCAGCCGTCTTGGCCTCCTCGCCGGCGGCGCGGGCAGCGCCCATCGCGCCAGTCATCAGACCGGCAATGTCATCGAGCAGTGGATTTGTGTTCGCCATGAGGCTACTCCTTCGCGCGGGGGCGGCTGGGCCATGATTGGCAGCTGCCTAACAGATAGGACGCGTTCCAGACAGGGAAAAGACGCCGCATGACAGACCTCCTGACCCTGATCGCCCTGCCAATGGCAGCCGGCGGCCTGCCTTTTCCGGAATTCAGCCCGGCGCTGGTCTCGATCGACTTCGGTTTTGTCGGCCTCGGCACCTTTCACCTGCGCTGGTACGCCCTCGCCTATATCGCCGGCATCATGCTGGCCTGGCAGTATGCCACGGCGCTGATCAACCGCCCGGCCATGTTCGGCGGCAAGAGCCCCGCGACCAAGGATGATCTCGACGACATCATGTTCTGGATCATCCTCGGGATCATCCTGGGCGGGCGGTTCGGCTATGTCCTCTTCTACATGGTCCCCTACCAGCAGGACGTGATCGCGGCGAACCCGCTGAGCGTGCTGAAGATATGGGATGGCGGCATGTCGTTCCATGGCGGCCTGATCGGTGTGACGCTGGCCATCGTGATGATTGCGCGCCGGCGGAAGCTGAGTCTCCTGCCGCTGGGCGACATTGCCGGCGTCGTGGCGCCGATCGGGATCATGTTCGGCCGACTGGCCAATTTCATCAATGCCGAGCTCTATGGCCGCAAGACCGACAGCGCTTTCGGCGTGATCTTCCCGGAAGGCTATGTCCCCGGCTCGACTCCGTCGGCCTATGACTGGGTTGCGAAGCAATGGATCTATACGGGTCACGAATTCGCTCGCCATCCGAGCCAGCTCTATGAGGCCGTACTGGAAGGCCTGCTGCCGGTGGTCGTGGCATCGCTGCTGATCTGGAAATTCGGTGCATTGAAAAAGCCCGGCCTGATCGCGGGCCTCTTCCTGCTGATGTATGGCACGGGCCGCTCCGTGGTCGAGAATTTCCGCCTGCCGGACTCCTTTGCCAGCGACCTGCCCTTCGGCCTGACCATGGGCATGATCCTGTCGGCACCGATGTGGATCGGTGGCGCGTGGCTGGTCTGGAATGCCCTCAAATCAAAGCCCCTGCACTCACCCGACTAGACTGACATGACCCTTAAAGAACGCCTTGTCCGCCTGATCGAAACCGGCGGCCCAATTCCGGTTTCGACCTATATGCAGCTTGCCTTGCACGACCGGCAGGACGGCTATTATGCGACGCGTCCCGGCCTTGGACGCGACTTCATCACCGCGCCGGAAACAAGCCAGGTATTCGGCGAATTGCTGGGCCTCTGGGTCGTGCACGAATGGCAGGCGATGGGATCGCCAGACGCCTTCTGCCTGGTCGAGATCGGTCCCGGTCGCGGCGTGCTGATGCAGGACGCCCTGCGCATGGCCTTCGTCGCGGGCGGTAAGCCGTTTGCCGATGCGATGCAGCTGGTACTGGTCGAAGCGAGCCCGGCCCTGCGCGACGTGCAGGTGGAACGGCTCGCAATCTATGAGCCGCAATTTGCCGAGCAGGCGTCCGAAGTGCCGGACCTGCCGACGATTATCCTCGCCAACGAATATCTCGACTGCCTGCCCGCGCGCCAGTTCCGGCGCGACGGGGAGGAATGGCACGAATGTGTCGTGGGCCTTGATACAGACGGCGCGCTGGCCTTCGGCCTCGCAGCTGACGGTCGCGCCGCGCCGGAAGGCGCGGCAAAGTCTGCAGCCTGCGTGGAAGTTCAGACGGGTCTCGACATACTCATCGCCGAGCTCGCGACGCGGGCGGCGAATGGCGCGCCGGTGCACGCCCTGTTCATTGACTATGGCCCGACCGATGCGGCGCCCGGCGACTCGCTGCGCGCTTTCAAGGACGGCGCGCAGGTCTCGCCGCTTCACGCACCGGGCGAGACAGACCTCACCGTGGACGTGGATTTCGGGCGGCTGAAACGGCTGGCCGAGGCGGCCGGCCTCGATGTGACCGGGCCGGTGCCGCAGGGCATGTTCCTGCTCGGCCTCGGCGCGCAGGCGCGGCTCAACCAGCTCGTGAAAGCCAACGAGGAGGATGGCGACGTGATCTTCAACGCCGCCCAGCGCCTGATCGACCCGAAAGACATGGGCGAGCGCTTCAAGGCGATCTGTATTTCGAGCAAGGGCCTGCCGAAACCGGCGGGATTCTAGGCGGGCAGCTTGATCGCGTTGGCATCGTCCAGCAACACAACGGTCGGGGCGTGCTGGCGGGCCTTTTCGGCCTCAACGCTGGCAAAGGCCGCAATGATCACCTTGTCGCCCACGGCGAAGTGGCGCGCAGCCGCGCCGTTGACGCCGATCGTGCGCGAGCCGCGCGGGGCTTCCAGCGCATAGGTCTGGATGCGCGCGCCATTGGTGACGTTCCAGATATCCACACGCTCGTGCGGCAGGATGCCGGACGCGTCGAGCAGGTCCTGATCGATGGAAACGGAGCCTTCATAATGCAGGTCACACTGGGTGACGGTGGCAGAATGAAGTTTGGCTTTCAGCATGTTGAGCAACAAGGACGTGCCCTCCCGGCGATTAGACAGCGTGGCGAATATGCTCACAATGAGTATATGGGGTTCTGCTGCCCCGTCGGCAATGGGTTTATTGCATTGCAACATACGCGCGGTAAAGCGCAATCTGCAATGGGCCGAACACCTGCGCTCCAGTATTCAGTGCAATATTGAGGGCGAATACACGTGATGCACGAATATTCGGGAAATGGCTCGCCTTGACCGCGCAACCCTATTACCGTTCTGTTAACCACACGACGCACGCTCAGGGGACGACGGCAATGAAGTACAGTCAGATCAGCATACTCGCGCTCACACTTGTTTTGGCGGGCTGTGCCTCGCAACATGTCGAGCCGGGCGGCTCGACACCGCAATCTGAAGTTCCTCCACCACCTCCGCCTCCGCCACCCCCTCCTCCTTCACCCGTATATGAAGAGGAGGAAGCCGCAGGATTTCCACCGCCTCCCATGGTCGGTTCGGGTGGCCCCAGTCGCGGATTGCCAGGCGGCGACGACGATTTCGACATCAACGATCTGCCGCCGACTGCCGCTGGCGCACCATCCCCAACGCCGCGCCGATCCACCGGACGCGCCGTCAGCAACGCCAAGCCGGCCAAGGACTATCTGCCGTTCATTGATGTGGCGATAGACGAGAACGCCCTTTACTCAGAATACGGACTTATGTTGCAGGACCGCTATACGCGCATCCAGATCGTCACCCTCAAGCCAGACGCCTATGACATTGAGGGCGTCTCCTCCGGCACCCGCAAGGAGCCGGTCGACGCGCGCAACTATAACAAGGAAAGCCGCAACTGGCTGTCACGCATGATGGGCTCGCGCAATGTCACGCGCACGCTGATCGCCGAGTTCGATGTGACCAAGCCGGACATCAAGGCGACCAAGGCGCTGTTCTCGGCGACCTTCTCGTCCGATAGCAGGGAAGGCGAAGCATGGACAACCAATGAAAGCATCGCCCTCTATGCAACGCCCTATTTCAAGGTCGGTCCAAATACGACGATCGAAGGTCGGTTCCGATTGCAGCTCTCCGATGAGCGTCAGGGGAGCGCCGGGGCCAACGTGATGGGCGCGCTGACCACAGCGGCCAACCTGATCGCGCCGACCTCGACATTGGTGACCTATTTCAACCAGCCGCTCATGCTCGAAGCATCGAACTTCCTGAACACGTCCTCGACCACGCTGTTCGGCCAGTCGATTACCGAACAGTCGACCAGCGCCTTCTCGGTGAAGTCGTGGAGCGATACGCCGATCCTCGTCGTTTCGGCAGAGCTGCCGGAAGCGAGCAATATCAAGCAGACCAAGGGCAAGGGCGCTATCGGTCAGTGGGCGGTCTATCTCGACCAGCCGATTCCGTCGATCTTCACCGCAGCCACGTCGGACTATGACGGCCAGATGCCGGACTATACCGGCATACCGTCCGGTGACATCCTGGCCTTTGAGGTGGGTGAGGACCTGACCGTGTATGACTATATCTTCTCGCGCCTAGACTTGGCCGACCGGATCGCCAGCCTCAACGACACAGCCGACGCCGACACAGCCCGCCTGATCTGCAGCCGGATCGAACGCGGCATGTCGGAAATCGGGTTCACGAGTTTTGATGCCGCCGCCGCCGTATGGGCCGCGTCCGCCAGCGACCAGTTCAACTATGCCGCCCAGACCGCCCTGCAACAGGAAGGCATCTGCGAGGGCATGGACCGGTGGCACGCAATGGGCGGCTGAGGCCACCTGTTCGCGAGGGACTCGACGATCCACGCGTGATCGCCCCGGACGTGCACACGCGAATACTTCCCTTTTTATTTGTCGGAGACGCTGGACAGAAAGATTAACTAAAAGTAAACGTCTCCGATGGGACTGGGGACGAAACGTGCAAATACAGGATGTTCAGGACGCGCTTATTGCGCTGCGTACAGGGTGGACGGCACCGCGCCAAAGCGCGCGATGCGTCTATGGCGTGTATCTCGCGGCGGGTCATGACCTGCCTGGAATCGCGGTTTCAGGCAGCGGACTCCTCTTCATCGGCAAGACCGAAACCGGCACGTCACCACAGGATCATTTCGACCCCGCCGGCAGAGACAGCGGCACCAGCACCGAACGCCGGACCCTCGGCGCCCTGCTGCGGGAAGACCTCGACCTGACGGCGCAGCCCGGTTCGTTCGGCATCAAGGGCGGGAACGCGTCGAGCTTTTGTTTCTCCCGGTCAGGCGAGGCGCGCCTGTCCGACTGGATTCGGGCATCGCTGCTCGTGTCGCGCTTGCCGTTCTCCGGCGACGTGGCGTCGGCAGAATCCCTGCTAGTCCGCCATCTCGAGCCGCCGCTGAATATCACCAACTGGCATAATCCACAGCGCGACCACATCATGAACATGCGCCGAATCTGCGCCGAAGAGGCCCTTCTCTGCCTTGACTGACGCGGCGCTTGAGTCGCCGCGAGCGGGCCGATGCCGGCCCCATCCATATTGTCAAATCGGACACCGCGTGCCACGCAGGCATGCTCGGCAGCGACAAATTGGTGTCAGCCTGTTCCCGGACGACAGGGCCGCATCTGGCTCCCGGCAGGCACCAGGATATATGTGAGACGGAATAAAAATGGCCCTCGACATTGAGCCCGCAAGCGGGAATGCACCGGTCGTCCGCATCGGTTTGATCATCACGCTCGCCGTCGTCATACAGGGCGCCCTGCTCTGGCTTCTGGCCGATGGATTGGGACTGCGCGCCTCATACGCAACACTGATCGCATTCCTGGCTGCCATTGCAATCGGCTATCGCGCTTACGGCCACTTTGACGTCCATACCGAACGTTTTCGCAGGAAGGCACTCCCCGGCTTCGTCCTGACGGCCTGCTCCGGTGTCTGCATCAATGCTGTGGTCTTCACCATGATGACCGATGTGTTCGGTGCCAGTCACTGGCTCGCATTTGCTGTCGCCACATTGGCGCTGCCTCCGGCCCTATTCGTGTTGGCGAACAGCCTGACGCCGGATCGGGCGATGAATGATCGGACGCCTGTTGGCATTCGCCTGCTCGTCTGGCCCGCGATCTTTTTCGCAACGGCAGCGGCCTACACCCTCATCTTTCACTATCAGGCACCCTATTTCGATGATTGGGAACTCGTACCCGTCTGGAGTGCCGTACAGGCAGGTTCACTCGAACCCGCTCGCTTGTTTGTCCAACATGGCGGCCATTGGGTCGCAAGCGGCTATGTCGTGATGCTTGCGAATGCTGAGCTGACAGACATGGCCCATTGGCCTGTCGTCACCATCAGCCTGCTCATTTCCGGAATTGGCTTTATTGGCCTTTTCGACATCCTGCGCCGCACGCTCTCGGAGCTGGACGAGGTGCGATCCCTGCCCCTGGTCGCAGCGTTCGCGGCCTTCATCTATTTCTCGCTTGATCAAAGCGAAAACTGGCTCTGGACGTGGCAAGTCTCTCTCTTTGCCAGCATTGCGGGCGTTGTCTGGTGCATCGCGCTTCTGATGCGCCCGTCATTGAGTTGGGCACGCCTCGTACTCGCGTGCGCCTCTGCAGCAATTGCCGTATATGGTTTTGCAACCGCCTGGTGCCTGCTGCCCATCGGGTTCTTCCTGATTGCGATTGTGCCGGATACCAGCCGCCACCGCCGCGCCTTCGCCGCGCTGGCCTGGGCGCTATTGTTCGGTCTGCTCTTGTGGCATTTCACGTCCGTGCGCACCGACTATACGGCGGACATGCTGCCGGACAGGTCAGCTCTCGAAACCCTGTTCGGCATTAGCCAATATGTTGCCAACTATTTCACCAGCCCGGTCTTCAGGGGCTACAAGCCGGCAGCGGCTCTCGTTGCGCCGGCATCCATCGTCGCCGTCCTTGTCATACTCTGGCTCACCTGGCGTCATTTCGGGACGCGCCTGATTGCCTATCGCGGCATCGTGGCCCTGATTGCCTTTAGCATGGGCGCAGCTCTCCTGACCGGGCTTGGACGCTGGGGTACCTTTGGCGCAGAACAGGCCTTTTCAAATCGCTACATCACGATATCGAACTTTGCCTGGCTGGGCGGCATTGTCGCGGCACTGATCCTGTTGCCGAAACTCGGCCGGAACATGCGGACCGTTTTCCTTTTGGCGCTGATCGGTTTCACCATGGCCAAACTGGTCAACAATGTCTCCGCTTACAACAATGCGCGGCTCGCCATGCGCGTGAACGCCGCCGCCTGCGAGCTGGCGCTGCATACGTCTGATACACCGGAGGAGGCGATGCTCGCTCTTTCGGGGCCCCAACAGGCTATCGCGCCGAGACTGCGCATGCTGGAAGCGGGCGAAGTGAGCCTGTTCCGGCCCGCCGCCGTCAAGCGCTGCCAGGCGCGAGGTGACAGTCCACGAGACGCACCTGGCGTGAATCAGTAAGGGCGGCCCGCGGGCCGCCCTTTGAAACCATTATGTGTCCAGGAAGCTGCGCAGCTTGCGGCTGCGGCTCGGGTG
>TARA_R110002073_G_scaffold60883_2_pt1 | contig 10757 bp, 6 predicted proteins | sample TARA_R110002073 | Tara Oceans TARA_R110002073 (sample SAMEA4397174) | marine metagenome | biome: Polar Biome; feature: [DCM] deep chlorophyll maximum layer (ENVO:01000326); material: water (ENVO:00002006), including particulate matter (ENVO:01000060) such as... | depth 40 m
GTAGTAGTTACCCTCGTTGAACAGACGGGGGTAGTTATTACTTTTATTAATTATATTATATTATATTATGTCAAAAACAAAAGAAACACAAGCTCCCAAATGGGAAGTAAAGGATAGAACTTATTATTTAATAGGCGGTTCCAGTCCACTAACATATACACTAGCATCAAAAAATTCAAAAAGAACCTCGTTAATGTGGTTTGATGAAAAAGCTGGTTCACAAAGAGAATTAAGATATGCTACTAATCAAGCTTCACCATTTGTTGATGAACAAAAAGGAGAAGTTACATTAGGTCACATTATATTTGAAAATGGGGCATTGAGTGTATCAAAACAAAAACAAAATTTACAAAAATTACTTTCTTTATATCATCCTAAATTAAATAGTGTTTATGCAGAATATCAAGCTGAGGTTGAAGCTGAAGACGATATGGAAAGTATAAATTTAGAAATAGATGCTTTATTAGCAGCTAGAGAAATGGATGTTGATCACGCTGAAGCCGTGTTAAGAGTAGAAAAAGGATCTGTAGTAACTTCATTGAGTTCAAAAGAGCTTAAAAGAGATTTACTTATAATGGCTAAAAAAAATCCTGAAGCGTTCTTATCTATTGCTGCAGATGAAAATGTAGGTCTTAGAAATACAGGTATTGTATCGGTTGAAGAAGGTATTTTAAAAATATCTCAAGATCAAAGACATTTTCTTTGGGGATCTAATGATAGAAAATTAATGACTATACCATTTGATGAAAACCCGTACTCAGCATTAGCTGCTTGGTTTAAAACTGATGAAGGTGTAGAAATTTACAAAACAATTCAGAAAAAGTTACAATAATATGTGACTATAAATATAGTGGTGGGTCGCTTAAAAACGACCCTTCCATTATTAACTAAAATATTAAAATGGCAATAAACGTAAATACTGTATATCAAACCGTTTTATTAATACTTAATAAAGAACAGAGAGGTTATATGACTCCTCTAGAGTTTAATAAAACAGGTCAACAATCTCAATTAGAAATATTTGAAACGTATTTTGATACTTTAAACCAACAGTTACGTGTGCCACAAGCCGATGTTGATTTCTCTGATAGAGTTACAAACGTCGATGAAAAAATCTCTATATTCAAAGAGTTTGGAAATGCTACATCAATATCTTCAAGTAACGTTTTTAATTTACCACAACAGTTTTCTGGTATAAATTCAACTTCATCATCAACAACCCCAGCTAATACAGCTGCCGCTACAACTGCTTACACTATTCAAAACGCAACTGTTTCTTTGATAGCTACTAGCGTTGTACAAGTTTTTTTAGGGTCTTCATTGTTGTCAGAAACTGAATACACAATAAATGGATTAGTTATCAATTTAAATGTTCAACCAGCTGAAAACCTAGTTATAACAGTTAATTTTATACCTAAACAGTTTTATAGATTAGGAAAATTGTTTTATACAGCAGGTGCTTTACCTACACAAGAGCTAGAAAGAGTTGGATCAAGTGATTTATATCATTTGTTAAGTTCTAATCTTACAAAGCCAACAACAACATATCCTATATATACATATAAAAATAATCAAATAACTGTTTACCCTACAACTATCAATAGTGGTATAACATTAAGTTATGTAAGAAAACCTATTGAACCTGTTTGGGGATTTGACTCTAGCGCAGCAAACCCACAATATGCTTTTAATCCGCAAGGTTCTGTAAACTTTGAATTACATCCTGCGGACCAAACAGAGTTAATATTAAAAATATTATTATATGCTGGTGTTGTAATTAAAAGCCCTGAAATAGTTCAAGTAGCTGCACAACAAGTTGCTCAAGAAAACATTAATCAACAAAGATAATAAACTATGCCTATACCTAATGGTGGTTTAATAACCGAAACTAATAGACAATATTACGCTGGAGCTCAGCAGTTTACAGTACCGGCCACCGCTGTTAATCAAACATTTACAAGTACGTTTGACACTGATTTAGTTGTTGGTGATGGTAACTATGCTGATCCTGGTAGTTTAGGATATAATGTAAATAATTTTAAAGTATTTACAAGTTCAAATGCTCAAACTTGGATAGAACTTACACCAGTAAACACTGATTTTGATGCAACAGCTAATGTTACTAGTAATGCTGGTCAACCTATTGTAACTATTATAGCTAACGCTAACATAACAGTTGGACCTAATGCTACAGCTATATTTACTTTAGTAGATAAAGCTACTGGAGTTATTTATGGTAATATTATAGGTATAAATGCAGCTAATACAGAATTAACTCTAAATCAAAATGTTCCAGTTGGTGGTATACCTAATGGTACAGCTTTAAGTGTACGTAGAATTATTGTATGGCAGATGCTTACGCCAAATATAATTACAATACCTCAATCTCTTACGCTTAATACATATATAAAAATAGATTTAACCGAAACAACCAAAGAAGATAATTTTGGTAGCTATGAATATACTAGATTAACAGATGTAATAGATAATTTTTTAATTGCATTTGTTGGTCCTGGAAAAATAATACCTAGTGTAAAAAGAACAGATGTTATATTTCACGCTAGACGTGGATTACAAGAATTTAGTTATGATACTTTAAAAAGTATTAAATCTTCTGAATTAACAATCCCTCCATCATTAAGTCTAACTATACCACAGGACTATGTTAATTATGTTAAGTTAAGTTGGGTAGATAGTCTAGGTGTATTACACACAATATATCCAACAAATAACTTAAACCAAAGTCCTTACTATACATTTGGTCAAGATGATTTAGGTAATCCTATACAAGATAGTAGTGATAGCAATACTGAAACTACTTCGCAAATGAACCCTGTGTGGGCGGCTAATAATCCAAGAAGAATAAGTGGTGCTTTTATAAATGATTTAAATAATGCTAATGCTGTATTTGATCATAGTGTATACGATGGTGCTTTAGGTCAAAGATACGGTATGGATCCTGTTACAAGTCAAAAAAATGGATGGTTTAAAATAGACGAAAGAAAAGGTACATTTAATTTTACTAGCAACCTAGCTAATAGACTTATTTTACTTCAATATGTATCTGATGGCAATGCTTATGATTTAGACGCAAGAATACCTAAGTTAGCTGAAGATGCTTTATATGCTCATATGGCTTATTCTATATTGTCTACAAGTTCTAACGTTCAAGAATACATTGTAAGAAGATTTAAACAAGAAAGAAGTGCTAAACTAAGAAATGCTAAAATAAGATTATCAAATCTTAAGCTTGATCAAATAATTCAAGTTATGAGAGGAAAATCTAAGTGGCTAAAATTTTAATACATGGCAGAAATAAAGAATAGTTTTCTAAGGTCCAAGATGAATAAAGACTTGGATGATAGACTAATACCTAACGGTGAGTATAGAGATGCGCAGAATATATCTGTAGGTAAATCTGAAGCTGATGACATAGGTGCTTTAGAAACTGTTTTAGGTAATGAACTTGTTAATGGTGTTATAAATCCAGTAATAAATGCTGTAAATGCAACTGCGGTTGGAATACAAATTGGGCCAACAGGTGCTGGTAGTGGTATTTCACGAGGTATAGCTTTAAGTACTAATTACGTAAATAATACAACTGCTGGTTTTATTAACATGCAAGTTGGTATGGCTGTTTATCAAGAAAACCCGGATGGTGTATTTGAGTTTTACGGTACTATAACTCTTTTAACTTGGGACGGAACATTCACAACTGTAAGTATAAACTGGAATGGTGCAGGGTTTGGTAAGTCAACAGTAGATGGTAGAACATATAGATTTGGAGGTGGCGAAAGACCTACTCCTAACACTTGGATTGGTGTTGATTATTCAGGACCTGTTATATATTCTTCTGGAGATTTAACTAGTCAAGTTTATGTTGGTATGGTAAATAATAGTGGATATGCAGTTACCTCTGTTTCATATGCCGCTGCCCCTATAAATCAAACAACCATAACTTTAGCTAATGGGGCTTCTGTTTCAAGTCAATTTAACCCTACAGTTACTTATACTCTGCGATGGCCTGTTGAAATAATAGGTACATTTTCTAGCAAATCTTCAAATGCTATTTACATTTTTTCTACAGATCACACGGGTGTAAATCAAGCTCCCTTAGATCTTACTGTTTTAGGATCTCATCATTATATACAAAAATTTAGTTCTACAGGTTTTAAAACTGGAACATTCACAACTTTAGTTCAAGGTGGTTTTTTAAACTTTTCTATTGATAATCCATTAAGTGGTATATCTTTAGTAGAAGATTTATTGTTTTTTACTGACAACAGAAATCAACCAAGAAAAATAAATATTATAAATGGATTAGTAGCAAATTACTATACTGATGAGTCTCAGATATCAGTTGCTAAATATAGTCCATATAAACCTATAAGTTTATTAGATAAAGTTCCAACTTCTAAAGTAAGACAAGCTACTACTAATAACTCCTTAATATATTTATCAGATCAAAACCTCGGTGTTAAAAAAGGAATGAGTGTTGTAGGACCTAGCATACTAGCTAGTGATTTTGTATATGTTACAAACATTACCAACACAGACTACGGTGATATATTAGCTTTAAACAAAAACGTAACTACATCTCTAAATGATGAAATTAATTGTTTAGGAACTACAATGACTGGTGAAAGTATTTCACCTTATTTTAATGGTGTTGAAATGCCTGCTAACACAAATTGGCCTGGTGATCCTGATTTTTTAGAAAGTAGGTTTGTACGCTTTAGTTATAGATTTCAATTTGTAGATAACGAGTATTCTTTAATGGCACCATTTACTCAAATAGCTTTTATACCTAAGCAAAAAGGTTATTTTATTAATGGAGATGAAAAAAACGCATACCAAAGTACCGTTCTTGAATTCATGGAAAATGGTGTTCAAAACATTAAGTTAAACGTTCCCCTGCCAGACACTGGATTTAATTTAAACCAAAGTAATTCTACTTATAGAATAAACAATATAGATATTCTTTATAAAGAATCAGATGGGCTAGTAGTAAAAGTATTAGACTCTATATCAATTAGTGATTTATCTGCTTTGACAACAAGTACGTATGGTTACGAATATCAATCAAGAAAACCTTTTAGAACTTTACCTCAAGCTCAAACTACTAGAGTTTTTGATAAAGTACCTGTTAAAGCTCTAGCTCAAGAAATAGCTGGTAATAGAGTTATATATGGTAATTTTCAAAACCAGCACACGCCGCCTTCATCTATTGATTACTATGTAACAACAGGCGATAAGTTTACTACAAACTCAAGTATAACTAATTGGGCAGAATATCCTAATAGTACACTGAAACAAAATAGAAATTATCAAGTAGGTTTTATATTATCAGACAAATATGGTAGATCATCTTCTGTTATTCTTTCATCAGTAAAAGATTCAGGTGTATTTCTTAATGGTTTACAATACGGTGGGTCGACAGTTTTTGCTGGTTACAATTCTTTGCCTAGTAATATAAAAAATTGGTTTGGAGATTCTTTACAAGTTGTAATTAACCAACCAATAGAACAAACAACAAATGTTGCTAATGGTGCTCCAGGCTTGTATGCCGTACCTCTTTCTAATGCAAGTCCACCTTTCGTAGGTTTTGATACAACAGGCACAACTATAGTTATAAATAATAGCTTGACTAACCCTACAATGACATTTAATTTGGCTACTGGAGCGGTAAATGGAGGAGTTCCTGTTGCTGACTCTTATTTACGAGGAGAATACAAAGACTTTGTTAAAGTATTAAGTGTTGTTAATAATGATTCTACCACTGGTCAAACAACTAGTTCTGGAGGTGGTAATTCACTTTTTCTTACAACATTAAATACGGCTATAATTCCTGGAATGGTAGTGAGTGGTTTTGCTGGTGGTGGCACTGCAATCGTAAGCGTAATTTATCCACCACAAAATAATAAATCAGTAATTGGTTTAGCCTCAAGTGTAGCATTTAATAGTTCAGAGGTTTTAACATTTACATCTAGCGTTAGTCTTGTTACATGTGATGGCGCTATAAATTTAGATTTATATTCTACAAACCCAAGTGCTTCTGCTCAAGATCCAGATATAAAGTTTGCTTATAATTTACCTAATGCAACTGGTTGGTATTCTTATAAGATAGTTGTAAGACAACAAGAGCAAGATTATTATAATGTTTACTTACCAGGTTTACTTAGAGGTTATCCAACTCAAATAAGCCCTACCCCATCTGGTGCAATACCTTTCCCTTCAGGCGAAGAAAACAATACAGCTAATATTGTATTATTAAATGATAATATAAATAAAATACCGAGAGATTTAAATGAAACTTCTGATCAGCAAAGACAATTTAGAAGTTCTGTTCAATTATTTTCTAGAGTATTAAATGATTCAGCAACAACTAATATTCAAAGTTATCCTGGAATTTTAACCGATACAGCTATAAACATATCTACAGCTATTGATTCAAACATGATATATTCTCAGTTAAGTACAGCTGGAAAAGAAAATTTATATCAAATAGACACAAATCCTCTTGTTGCTAGAATAGATACATCAGCCACAAAAGGTGTTTTAAGCGCTACTATGGTTCCTTTTTTAGCTATTTATGAAACAGAACCTCAAGAATCTTTATTAGATATATATTGGGAAACTTCTCAAACTGGTTTACTTGCTGATATAAATGCTGATATAAGAACTGGATTTGAAGGAGCTGTAGGTTTTAGTTCAATGAGTATGGATTTTGATGAAAACAATATTCCTGGAGATGTAAATGGAGCTGGTGGAAACTATGGGTTTATAACTAGTTATTTTTATCCTATAAATGCTCAAGGTGCTGAAATACCTCAAACAGCAGCTAACAAAGCAACTATTGCTTGGACTGTTGGTGGCGGTGCTTCTGATGGAGAATTTGCTTTATATCAAGAAACCGCGGCGGGTACTAATTTTGGTAGATATAGAATACAACAATTAAAAGCTTTTACTTTTATACAAACCTCACCTACAACAAGTGAAATTGATTTTACTTTTGTAGTTAAAGATCAAAACGGATTAAATCCGGGAACTATATTACTTACAACAGAATTAAAAAATACCGCACCTTGTTTTACAGATGCTAACGGTGCTTGTGTTACATCATTTGATTCTATTACAAAAACTGTACAAGACCAAATTATTGAAACATATACAGCTGTTAATGGTACAGCAAGTGCAACTGCTTCTGATAAAACTTCTGGTTTAATATATAGTATTACTGATGCCAGTGGTTTGTTTGAAATAAATCAAAATGGTGTGCTACAAAAAATAAACCCTAGTAATGTACCTATAGGTAATTACGATGTAACTATAACTATTACAGACGCTTATATAGCGCCTAATTATGTTACTCCTATTAATGGTAGTGATTTTACATCTAAAAGTGTTTCTATAGTTCAAAATATAGTTATAGGTCCTGAGCCTGTTAATACTGGAGTTGAATCTACTTGGGCTTGTAAAAGTGTTTCCAGTTACACAGCTGGAATTCCTCAACCCGGTCAAATAAGAACAAACCCCGCGGGTGGCGCGGCTATTTATGGAGGATGGTATCTTGCCGCCTCTGCTATGTCAAGTACCGATAGTTCATTAGCATTTTTATCTAATGCAGGTAACGGATTAAACCCTATTAGCGCAGACCCTGCAAGTGGAGATTTTACAACTTGGCATAGAATAGGAACCGCGGCATTAACTAAAGGTACAATAAACTTTTCTTGTAATATGTCTCAAAAATGGACAACTGATCCCGGACAAGGATTTCCAGGTGTAGAAAGTAATACTATATGGAGAGTTTATTATAGATCTGCTACTAATGTAGCATGGGCGTTAGCAACGGATATAAATAATTTTATTCCGCAAGCACCAGGGACCACGACAAACACCTTTACTAGTAGCTGGGATGGTACAAATAATAATCCAAATACTCCATCAAATCCAGGTACAGGTGGTACGTACACAGCTTATGGACAAGTAAACTTTGCTTACGATACTCCTGGTGAATACTTGATATTAGCAGTAGCAACTACAGTTAGAGCTGCGGTCAATGCAGATCTTGCAGCAAGTTGGATAAATGCAAATGACTTAAACTATAGTGAGTGTGTTGTTTTTAACGGAGCCAAGCAAGAAACTGTTGGTGGTGATAAATATACTTATTCAAGATCAGGACCAGTTGCAGGATATGTAACTACAGGAGGATCAAGCGGTAATAGATTTGCACAAGTTCCTTACAGCGAATATGTTTCTGTATTTTACACATCTAATAGTTTAAATGTAGTTGAAACTGCCGCAACACCTTTTTATTATTACTATAGCCCAATAAATAGTATGGTATACAACACAGGGTTAAGTGTAGCTAAGTTTACAGCAACTGGAATTAAAACCAGCGGAGATCCAAATACTTGTAATGATTTATTAGCAAGAGGAACTGCTGGAGCTTGTGGAAAACCTGTTAGTCAAGGAAGTAATAATCTATATTAATAAGTGATAATAAACTATGTCGGCAACACTCGAAATCAAATATTATAATTCTTTTTGGTTAAAAAAGATTAAGACTATAACAAGCGTAGAGCCTGGGGCAACAGCTACGTTTGCTAGTCAAGGAGGTTATCCAACAAATACTGTTATTACTATTACTGCTAGTAAAACTATACAAGAATTAAATGTAGGTCAAGAAGTAAGTTGGCTTGACAGTGGAGTTAAAAAAATAGCATATGTTATTGCTATAGCATCAGCAGTTGGACCTAATACTGTTTTTACTATTAACTCTGGTCAAGTAATACCCGCCGGAGCTACATTAACATTTGGTCCTATATCAAGTTTTAATAACGTACCTGAGGCTTATGCTAGTAACACTACTGATGATTGGTATATTGAAGAAGCTAGAATAAGAGGAGGTTACAATAATACAACAACTGATCTTGGTGTTAAGGCTTATTTAGTCGAGGATAATATTAACAGTCAAATTAGATTTAATTCTTTAATATACTCTGGGGTATATAACTCAAGAACTGGAGTAAACAATACAAATCAGTTTTCTGTAGCTGATGACATAACTAAATCAGCTGATCCAGCGAATGCTTCTATACAAAAGCTTTACGCTGAAGATACTAATTTAATTATATTTCAAGAAGACAAGGTTAGTAGAGCTTTAATAGACAAAGATGCTATATATTCAGCAGAAGGTAACGCAAGTATTACATCAACACCTTTAGTTGTAGGTCAAATTATAGCTTATGCTGGTGAATATGGAATATCACAAGATCCTTTTAGTTTTGCTGTATATGGTTATAGAAAATATTTTACCGATAGAAAACGTAATGCAGTTCTTAGATTATCTAGAGATGGTATGACAGAAATATCTAGTTACGGTATGCATGATTTTTTTAGAGATGAACTTTCTAGCGATCAAGTTACTAAGGTAAGAGGTGGATGGGATATACATACTAAAAATTATATATTATCTATACAACAAAATAGTACATATAAAACAGCATCGTTTGATGAAGCAGTTTTAGGATGGACATCTTTTGTTTCCTATAAACCGTTGTTTATGGAAAGTCTAGGCAGTGATTATTTTACTTTTTTTGGTATAGATGTTTATCAACATTATGGAACGAGTAGTTTTGGAAAGTTTTATGGATCTAATTACACTTCAGATGTAACTGTTGTTTTTAACGGTGAACCATCTTTGGTTAAAAATTTTAAGACTATAAACTATGAAGGTACAACAGGTTGGGCTGCTAGTGAAATTGTAGCTAGTTCTGGTGACACCGCAAATAACATAGGAGCTTATACAGTTCCATTGTCTTTAGCTGCCTTAGAAAGCTCTTTATTTAGTCATACATTTAAAAGAAAAGAAAACAAATACTTTGCAAATCTAGCAAATATATCCACCGCAACAGCTGGTGAAGTTTTATGGGGTCCTCAAGTATCAGGGCTTAAAGGATTTTTCTGTACAGTTAAACTAAGTGTGTCAGATGCTAGTAATAAAAAAGAATTATTTGCAGTATCATCACAAACTGTAGAGTCATCATATTAAATTAAATTAAATGGAATTAAAAGTAAGATCACTTACTGAACAAGATTTTATAGTTTTGTCAGATTGGTGGAAAGACTGGGGTTGGCCTGTAATGCCAAAAGACATGCTACCTGATAATGGTACTGGTGGTATTATGGTAGAGCATGAAGGTAAAAACATTGTAGCTGGATTTTTATATTGGAGTAATTCTAAACTAGTATGGCTAGACTGGATAATTTCAGATAAAAATGCTAAAAACAAAATTAGAAAAAAAGCTATTGAAAAACTAATAGAAACAGCTGAGTTTATGGTAGAAGAGGCAGGGTGTAAATATATGATGTCTATAAGTAGAAGCAATAGTTTGTTAAAAATACACGAACAAATGGGTTGGAATGTTGATAAAACTCCTTCTCATGAAATGATAAAAGTAATAATTTAAAATAAAGTATATGGCAGTAATATCAGCAGGTACAGCACTAGCGATAGGAGCAGGGACAGCAGCAGTAGGAACAGCTGTTGGGGTAGCTGGTGCAAATAAGCAACGTCGAGCAGCTCAAAGAAATAAAAGCAAAGCTGAAAGAGAAATAGCTTCTATTAAAGCTTCTCGTCAAACAGTTATAAATCCTTATGAAAATGTAAAAGACTTAAGTGGTTTAGCTTCAGACACAAGTGCTAGTCTAAGTAATCCATTTGCTAGTTTAGGAGTTGCTACAAGTGCTGCTGA
>TARA_R110002073_G_scaffold336552_1_pt1 | contig 10756 bp, 8 predicted proteins | sample TARA_R110002073 | Tara Oceans TARA_R110002073 (sample SAMEA4397174) | marine metagenome | biome: Polar Biome; feature: [DCM] deep chlorophyll maximum layer (ENVO:01000326); material: water (ENVO:00002006), including particulate matter (ENVO:01000060) such as... | depth 40 m
ATGAGATGGCCCTGACCCACTCAAATCTTCATAGACCCGAAATTTCTAATGCTTTTAAAATGGTGCCTAAAATTTATCTTTATGCTAAATTGATATAATATTGGATATATTATAAGGAGATAATTTGTGCCAGAATTCAAGTTACAGGCTATTAGAGATATAGTTATATTCGGAGATAGCTTATCTGGTAGAGGCCGTATGGCGAATAGAAAACTTTTTGGTTTTTTAGACATGAATAACATTAGTGGTTTAGAAGGTAAGTCTTATTATGGTAGATTTGCTAATTCTTATGTATGGTCTGATCAAATAAGTAAGATTTTTGCAGCTGAAAGTAATTTTCCAAATCCTGATCTTGATGATCCATACAGAGTAAGAACCGCATCTGGAGAGACTTTAGTTAGAACCTTATGCGAAGGAGGGTGTACTTCAGCTGATTATTCTATGAAATTTAATACTTTAGATATAAGTTATTTGGCATCAAGAGAAATTTTGACTAATTTAGATGAGCTACGTGCAGAGCTCATTGCAAATGACAAAATTATTGAAACAAGTGAAAAAGATAAAGCTGAGACATTAGTTTTAGAATGGACAGGAGTCAATGATTTAATTACAGTGCATTCAACTCCAACAAAAAAGAGTTCTGAAATAGCTGTCCAAGAAAGATTAGAGCATGTTAAAAAAATGATTGCTCTTGGCTATAAAAACTTTGTTTTATTAAACTTACCTGATATTAGTATAACACCAAGATACAAAAGGCTATCTTCTGAAGAAAGACATGAAGCACATGAAGTAATCAAATATTTTAATGATATTTTAAAACAAGGTATTGAGCAAATAAATCAAGTAAGTGCTGATTGCAATGTTACTTTGTATGACATTTGCAGTGAATATCAAGATATTATGAATAATCCTAAAAGTTATGGATTTGATTTAGAAAAATTAGATGCAACTTTTGTTGATTCAACAGATTTTAAAGAAGGTGAGACAAACTTAGTCTCTGAAGGTTATTTATTTTGGAATGATGTGCACCCGACATCAGAGTTACATGAGATTTTTGCAAATAAGTTATTTACTGCCCTTAAAAACAAGTTTAAATTTTTTGCTCCTCGTGAGCCATTAATGAAAATTTTTAGAGAAACTTATGGCAATAAAGTTTCTAAGTTAAATGAAGCTGTTTCTTGTGATTGCTCTTGTTTGCCAATGTTTAGCTCTTATAAAGAAATTGAAAAAAAAGATGTTTCTTCTTTAGATGAAATTTTTTCTTTAGCATTTAAAGGTCATGATAAAATTATCAAAGAGGTTTTAATTGATTTACAATGGATAAACGCCGTGAATCAGGTTGTTTCTAAAAATCCTGATATTTGTAAAGCAGCGCAATCATATATTGCAGAAAAGCTAAAAGAAGATGTCAAACCAGCTAAAGTAGCTTTGAGTTAATAATCTATACAAAGTTATAGCTCTTTTTGGTATAATTTGGTTTTCATATAGATTTTTAATAATTTTAGCTATGTTAGACCGAATTAAAATAGTATTAGTAGAAACATCGCATCAAGGTAATATTGGCTCAACTGCAAGGGCTATGAAAACTATGGGGCTTAGCAGATTATGCTTAGTTAATCCTAAAGATGATTATTTGGGCGGAGAATCTGTTGCTTTATCAGCAGGAGCAAGTGATGTTTTGCAAAATGCAGAAGTTGTAAGTAGTTTAAAAGAAGCTTTAACAGGTTGTAATTTAGTTTTTGCAACAAGTATTAGACAACGAACAGTGTCTATCCCCTTGATTGATGTTAAGAAAACTGTAGATGTTATTTTTGATGATTTTCTCAAAAAAGAATCTTCTGATATAGCTATAATTTTTGGACGTGAAAATAGTGGTCTTAAAAATGATGAGCTAGGGGCTTGTAATTACCATATAAAAATTGCAACTAATCCATTATATGGCTCTTTAAATTTATCTCAAGCAGTACAAATAATATGTTATGAAATTTATCAAAAAAGCTTAATACAGCAAGATAATTTAAATACTAATGTGATTATTAACCCTGATGAGTTGAAGCCAAGTTTTAATGAAATGGAAATGTTCTATGAGCATTTAGAAGAAGTATTACGAACTATTGATTTTATTGATAATAGAAGCTCAAAAAAATTAATTTTACGACTAAAAAAATTATATAATAAAGCTGATTTGAATAAAGATGAATTAAGCATATTAAGAGGAATTTTATCAAAGACTGTAAAATATGTTGAGAGAATGAAAGATAACAGTTAAATTAGATTTAATATAAAAAAATTCTTTTTTGTAAAGAAAAGGTGAGTAAATCAAACGAGAAGGATTTCTCATTACTTTAACGTTTAAAAGACTAGTGATATTGACTGGTTTTAGGGAATGATAAATGAAATTACCTATTTATTTAGATTACGCTGCAACAACTCCAGCTCATAAAGAAGTTGTTGAAAAAATGCAAAAATATTTAACTTATGAAACTGATTTTGGTAATCCATCTTCTAATAATCATATTTATGGCATGAATTCCAAAGATGCAGTAGAAGAAGCAAGAAGGCAAGTTGCTAAATTAATTAATGCGAAAACACAAGAAATAGTTTTTACATCAGGCGCAACTGAAGCAAATAATCTTGCAATAAAAGGAGTAATGAATTTTTATAAATTGCGAGGCAATCATATTATTACTGCTCAAACAGAGCATAAAGCTGTTTTAGATACTTGTAAATATTTAGAAACACAAGGATGCGTTGTTACTTACTTAACTCCAGGCAAGAATGGTCTTGTTAATTTAGAAAATATTAAAGCGGCTATAACAGATAAGACTATATTGATATCTATTATGCATGTTAATAATGAAATAGGAGTGATCCAAGATATAGAATCTATAGGAAAGTTAGCAAGAGAAAATAATATTTTATTTCATACTGATGCTGTACAGAGTGCAGGAAAGCTAGAGTTAGATGTAGATAAATATAATATAGATTTATTATCTTTATCGGGGCATAAAATGTATGGCCCTAAAGGTATAGGAGCTTTGTATATTAGATCTAAGCCTAAAAAAATAAGGTTAACTCCTCAAATGCATGGTGGCTCACAAGAAAAAGGTATTAGATCTGGAACATTGGCAACACACCAAATAGCAGGCTTAGGCGAGGCTTGTAAATTAGCTAGAAAAAATCTAAATATTAACTTTCAAAAAATAAAAAAATTTAAAGACAAGATCTGGAGTGAATTATCTAAACTTGATGGCGTATATTTAAATGGAGATATAGAGAACAGGATATATAATAATTTAAACATTAGTTTTGATTTTGTTGAAGGAGAGGCTTTAATTGCATCACTGTATGATTTAGCCTTATCTTCAGGATCTGCTTGTAATAGCAGCACACAAGAGGCGTCATATGTACTCAAAGCTATAGGAGTTAATTCTAATTTAGCTCAAGCATCAATTAGAATTTCGTTGGGGTTATATATTACTGAAGCTGAAGTAGATTATGCTATTAAATTTATCAAAACCCAAGTAGAAAAATTAAGAGAGATATCGCCGTTAACATCTTCTTTAGCAATAAGCTAAAAGATATCCATGAAATAATCAATAGCTACAAAAACAAAGATTTCTATGAAAAATAAGTCATAATCTATATTATATTTAATTATTATTTTTGACACATTCTTTATTTAATCTATTATTTGACCATATACTGTTAAAAGTATTGTGTTTATTTAAGTGTAGTGAAGATAAAAGGAATTTAATATGCCAGAAACTTGTCATGTATCAGCCAATCACATACGTTCTTTGGAAAGGACTAGAAGATTAACTGATTTTATAGAGAAAAATAGAGATAAAGTTGCTGGGGCAATAATTTCACTGGATGCAACACAAATTGGTCCAGATGGCGTTACTTTTAGTAACAGAAAAGTAGAAATGTTTAAGTCAGCTCAAATATTATTGCATTGCTGTTTATTATGCTATGACATTAAAGATCTTTATTCTGGAGACTCTGAGTATAGTAGAACAAAAAAAATGATTCATATTTTCTTTCATGTTTTATTAATGGGGCTTTCTTGTTATCAGTTATATTTGCATGCTAAATTGCATTACGAAGGCTTTACTTGTAATTCAGAGGTTAATCATTTTATTATAAATTCAAACGGAACTGTTACCTATAGTATTATTCCAACAGATAATGAATTATGTCTGCCAGTTGAGGTGTTGTTTTGGATTCGTACTGGTGTTGTGTTTGTTGTTGCATCAATGAAAGTAATTTCTATTAAGCAATCATACCCTAATAATGTCATAGGATTTAATACCAATAATCTATACAATCAACCATCAATTGATTCATCTGATATGAAACGAGTAGGCGAGCATAGAATTAACATACCAAGCTCACCTGCTAATAGTGAACAAAAAAATTCAGAAAATAATGATGATAAGGCAAGTGTTCACTCGTTACCTAGTTTAAGAGAGGTATCACATGCAGTACATGAATCACATGAGCAAGAAATGTCAACTAGAGTTTGGGATAGATATAGGCAATCTCCTGTGGTATCAGATTCTCGAGAGCCTTATGTAGAATCAAATAAGGGATCGCCAAAATCTCAACTTAGTTAGTTTGTAAATAATATTGATTTTTTGCTATATTTTGTAATAAAATAAACTTATTTTTTTAATTAAATTTTAAGATAAATATTATATTATAATGTTATGTTATTGATTTTAAGTATTATTATAGTTTTTTCATCTTCTGCTTATTTATATAAGAATGTGAAAAAACAGCATTCAGTTGATTGGGGTTGTAAGTTTTTAAATAGAGCTTACCAGTTTAATCAATTAATATGTCGTAAATATCATCGATTAGGTGATAACTTTTGGCTGAATTTGCCTGAAAAAGGGGGAGCTTTGATTGTTGCAAATCATCAAAGTGGTTTGGATATTTTGTTACTGGTCGCTGCTAGTAAAAGAAAAATAAGATTTATTGCAGCTAAAGAATATTGTGATATGCGTTTTCTAGGTAAAGTGTTTCGTAATGCAGGTTGTATACCTGTTGATCGTAAGAAAAAATCAACATTTACATTGCAAGAAGCATTAAAAGTTGTTGAACAAGGAGAAATTGTTGCATTATTTCCATTTGGAGGATTTCATCTTCCAAAAGATGATGAACCAAAAATTAAAAGTGGTGCTGCTATAATTGCTAAAAATACTAAAGCACCAATTTATTCGGTATATATTAGTGGTCTTCGTAGCTTAGGATCAGTATTTTTTAGCTTAGTATTGCCAAGAAGTAAGGCTTGTTTAGAGTTAAAATCAATAAAAACATGCAATGATGATAATATGGATACGGTCTTACAAGAATTATCAAATGAACTAAGTAATAAAATGAATTATCCTGGAATTAAGAAAACTATTCCATTAGATAAAATAGAAAAAGAAGCAAAATAAAAAAGTATTAAATTATTAAAATTATTTAAAAGCTTGCAAATATAAAAATTAGCCTTAAATTTAATATAGTATGTATTTATTATTTTAAATTTAAGGTTTTTTTATGATTGATAAGTTTACAAATAAGTTTCAACAAGCTTTTGCTGATGCACAAACATTAGCTATAGAGCGCGATCACACTGTAATAGAAGATATTCATTTATTAAAATCTTTATTAGATCAACAAGGAAGTAGCATTAGGTCTATACTGGCGCAATCTAATGTGTCTTTAGTAAAATTACGAACTTTATTCGATGAGTCTTTAGATAATTTGGCTAAGCTTTCTCAATCAACAGGAGAAATTAGTATTTCTCCTGAATTATCAAAGCTAATTAATTTAACTATTAAATTATCTAAAGAAAAAAAAGACGCTTATGTATCAAGTGAAGTGTTTTTATTAGCTTTAGTTAAAGATGGAAAATCAAAAGCAAGTAAAATTTTATCTGAGTCAGGATTAGATAAGAATAAATTATATAAGGCTATAGATAATCTTAGAGGCAGTGATACCGTAGATGATCCCAATGCTGAAGAAAATAGAAAAGCGTTGGAAAAATATACTCAAGATATGACTGCCAGAGCAGAATCAGGAAAATTAGATCCAGTTATAGGTAGAGATGATGAAATACGTAGAACGATTCAAGTTCTGCAAAGAAGAACTAAAAATAATCCGGTATTAATAGGAGAGCCAGGAGTTGGTAAAACAGCTATTGTTGAAGGGCTTGCTCAAAGAATAGTAAACGGTGAAGTACCAGAAGGACTTAAAGGTAAAAGATTATTGTCTTTAGATTTAGCAGCTCTAATAGCTGGAGCTAAATTTAGAGGAGAATTTGAAGAAAGATTAAAATCGGTATTAAATGATCTTTCAAAGCAAGAAGGTCAAATAATTTTATTTATAGATGAGCTGCACACTATGGTTAGTGCCGGTAAAGCTGAAGGAGCAATGGACGCTGGTAATATGTTAAAACCTGCATTAGCAAGAGGGGAATTGCATTGCATTGGAGCAACGACTTTAGATGAATATAGAAAATATATTGAAAAAGATGCTGCTTTAGAGAGGCGTTTTCAAAAAGTATTAGTTCAAGAGCCTAGCGTGGAAAGTACTATTGCGATGTTAAGAGGTATTTATGAACGCTATGAATTGCATCATGCAGTTGAAATTACTGATCCTGCATTAGTTGCTGCAGCTACTTTATCTCATAGATATATTACAGATAGACAGCTTCCTGATAAGGCGATTGATTTAATTGATGAAGCAGCAAGTCTTATTAGAATGGAGATAGATTCTAAACCTGAAGTTATGGATAAATTAGATAGAAGATTAATTCAGCTTAAGATCGAAAGAGAAGCTTTAAAAAGAGAAAAAGACGATGCCTCAAAAGAAAGATTAAATAATTTAGATAATGAAGTCACTAAATTAGAAAAAGAATATGCTGATTTTGACGAAATTTGGAAATCTGAAAAATCATTAATGCAGGGAACTCAAAGTATTAAAGAAGAGTTAGATAGAGTAAGGATTGAATTAGATAATGCGAAAAGAGCTGGTGATTTAACAAGAATGTCAGAATTGCAATATGGCAAAATTCCAGAACTTGAAAAGCAGTTACAAGCAGCAAATAATGCTGAGAATGAGATAGAGCAATCTCATTCTCAGCCTCAGTTAGTAAGAAATAAAGTAACAGCTGATGAAATAGCAACTATTGTATCTAAGTGGACAGGTATTCCTGTTAATAAAATGCTAGAAGGTGAGAGAGAGAAATTATTAAAAATGGAGCAAGAACTCCATAAAAAAGTTATTGGTCAAAGTGAAGCTGTAACTGTTGTTGCAAATGCAATAAGAAGATCAAGGGCAGGGCTTTCTGATCCTTCAAAACCAACAGGTTCTTTTTTATTTTTAGGACCAACAGGTGTTGGTAAGACAGAATTATGCAAAACTTTGGCAACGTTTTTATTTGATACTGAAGATGCTATGGTTCGGGTAGATATGTCTGAATATATGGAAAAGCATTCTGTGGCAAGGTTAATTGGAGCACCTCCAGGATATGTTGGTTATGAAGAAGGAGGTTATTTAACCGAGGTTGTAAGGCGTAGACCATATGCGGTAATTTTATTAGATGAAATAGAAAAAGCCCATCCAGATGTATTTAATGTTTTATTACAAGTATTAGATGATGGTAGATTAACTGATGGGCAAGGTCGAGTCGTTGATTTTAAGAATACGATTATAGTTATGACATCTAATATAGGCTCTGATATTATCCAAGAAATGTATTCTAAAGGTGATGTTGAATATAAAGAAATTAAAACTAAAGTTTTAGATTTGCTTAAAAATTATTTAAGACCTGAGTTTGTTAATAGAATAGATGAAACTGTAGTTTTTCATCCATTAAATAAAGAAAATATAATAAAAATTGCTAAAATCCAAGTCGATTTATTAGCAAAACGTCTTGCTAGCCAGGATATGACTTTAGAATGCACCGAAGAGGCATTGGCTAAGATAGCTGATTATGGTTATGATCCAGTATATGGAGCAAGGCCTTTAAAAAGAGCCATTCAGGTATATATTGAGAATCCTTTATCTCAGGATATATTGTCTGGAAATCTTTTACCTAAAGATACAATAAAAATATCTGTTAATAAAAAAGAAGAAATTTGTTTTGATAAGACTGATTAAATATTTGTATAATATAGATTAATTATTATAATAAAATATATTATATAAGTTTACTTAATTGACAATTAATAATTTATAATAAATGGAGCAATATTAAATGAAGGGACTCTCTAAAAAAATATTATATCTATCTGCAGCAGGGATTATTCCAGCGGTATTTAATTATTCTTTTGCCGCAGGATTTGGTTTATATGAGCAAAGTGCAGACAGATTAGGTACATCATATGCCGGTGTAACAGCTGCAGCAGAAACAGTTAGTACTACTTTTACTAATTCTGCAGGATTAACTAGATTTAGTAATCATCAGCTTTCTATATTTGGAGCTGGGATTTTTCCTGAAATGAAATTAAAAACCGATACGGCCCTTACATCATTAGGTACTCCAGTTGCAGGTAAAAATAATGAGCAGGCAGCTCAAGATGCAGTTGTACCTGCTTTATATGTAGGTGGTCCTATAACAAACAGATTATTTTATGGCATGGCTGTTACTGTACCTTTTGGGTTGCAAACTGAATATGGTAAAGACATGAAAGCAAGATATGCAGCAACTAAATCTTCGGTTGAGACTATAGATATTAATCCTAATTTAGCTTATAAAATGACAGATAAAGTTTCTGCATCTGTAGGTATTAGCGCTCAATATATTGAAGCAAAATTAGATAGAGCAATAGATGGTTCTGCTCTTTGTTTTTCTGGCGTATTTTCTGGAGCAGTTGCACAGGGAGCTTCTGCATCTAATGCAACTGCTGCAGCAACAGCCGCTTGTAGTGCTGTAGGCTTAGGAACACCTGGTGTTGCTGCAACTGATGGCCTTGCAAAAAATAAAGCTGATAATTGGGGTTATGGTGCAAATCTTGGCTTCTTATATGAAGCAGATGAGAATACAAGGTTTGGTCTATCTTACCGATCAGCGATTAAACATACTGCAAAAGGTAAAATAAAAATATCTTTACCAGGTGTTTATGATACTAATGCAAATTTAGGACAGATTGTAAATACATTATCTTTAAAGAATCAAAAAGTGAAAGCAACGGTAACGGTGCCTGAAAATATAAATATAGGAAGCTTTAAAAAAATTAATGATAAATGGGATGTTATGGCTGATGCTACTTTTGTTAGATGGAGTAGATTTTCAAAACTGTCGTTAAAATATAGCGATGGATTAGCAACTAATGTAACAGAAGAAAAATTTAAAAATACATTTAAGTTATCTTTTGGTGCTAATTATCATTTAGCTAATTGGATGCTAAGATTTGGTGTTGCAGCTGATAAATCTCCTGTATCAACTAAACATAGAACAGCAAGACTTCCAGATGATAATAGATTATGGGGTTCAGCAGGCTTTAGAAAAGAGTTCACTCCAAATTCTAGTATAGATGTTGGTTATGCTCACTTATGGGTTAAATCACCTAAAATCAATGAATCTGCTATAGCTACACCTAAATTATTATTAAAAGGTAGTTATGATAATCAAGTGGATATTTTAGGAGCTCAATTTAATTTTAGTTATGCTTAATTAAAATAAATATATTTATTTTAGAAAATGTAATGAAATTAATTAGAACCCTGTATGAATATATTTATGCAGGGTTTTTTTGTAATGCAAATATATAGATGATTGAACTTGAACAAGAAAGACTAAAAAAGTTTCTATTTAACATAGATAACAATAACTATTAAAAATAGTATAAACGCTATTAAAGCAAAAATTCCGAATATAATGAAATGATATGGCTTGAAAGTATTGGCATCTTGCTGCATTTTAGTTGAGTGTTGCACTCCTATTAATGCAGCAAGAATAGTCTGAATGATTTTCAATAGTCTAAATCTAGAATTATTATTATCGTAAGATAGTAAAATAATAAATTTTCCTATTTATAATCAATACTAACCGTAGTAATCACGGTTGTTATCTCTGTAACCGCCGCCACTTCTAGAGCCGCCTTTGCCTTTATTTTCTCTAGCCATGCTAACTTTTAAGCTACGACCAGCTAATTCTTGGCCATTACCTTCTAAAGAATCTTGAGCTGCAGATTGAGTTTCGAATTCAATAAAAGCAAAACCTTTTGAACGACCAGTTTCAAAATCAGTAATTAACTTAGCTTCTGTAACAGCGCCAAATTTGTTAAAAAAATCTTCAAGATCAGCTTGGGTAACAGAGTAAGCTAAATTGCCAACATATATTTTATTTTGACTCATAATAAACCTTTTAAAAAAACGATAAAAAAACAGTAACTTAAACAGATATAATATTAGAAATAGCCGAATGAGAAGATATTAAAGATTAAATATTTCGCGATCAATTACATATTTCAAAAATACAAGTGCTTTCGATAGTCACTAACTAACGTGAAAATACATTCACTAGGTAATTCTATACAGATAATAGTATTAGATCAAGTTAAATTATTAATTTATTTTATATTTTTAGCATAATCAAGTTATATGCTTAAAAAATGATTAAAAATAAAGAAAGAAAATATAAAAAGCTATACTGATTTAGTTGAGATTTTGTTTTTAGATGAGGCTTTTTAGATGTTACAAATAGTTACTTGAGCCTGTAAATAATTCTGTGTAAACTACTTATTTACTACACGGG
>TARA_R110002073_G_scaffold29177_15_pt1 | contig 10746 bp, 7 predicted proteins | sample TARA_R110002073 | Tara Oceans TARA_R110002073 (sample SAMEA4397174) | marine metagenome | biome: Polar Biome; feature: [DCM] deep chlorophyll maximum layer (ENVO:01000326); material: water (ENVO:00002006), including particulate matter (ENVO:01000060) such as... | depth 40 m
GGGGACAGCCCAGTTTAGTCCGCTGGGTGGCTAGGCGACACTGCCCCCTGAACGCGTGGTTCCAGTGTGGTCTGGCAGCGTTTGCGACGCGGAGGTTCGGACGCGTCTGCGTCCGCCACCGATCGCGGCGCTCTGGCAACCTTAGCAGTATCACGGATGTGATTAAAGAACAGTTACCCAGAGCGAGGTTGCCCAGAAGAAGGGATTGGGCCCAGTGTTGCAGAGGACAGGACCTACCGAGAGAGGGGGTGCGGCTGTCTTTCCGATGGAAAGTCGCAGGCTGGCGCGGCATTCAGGTTAATGCAACGACCACCACCTGCTTTAACTCTCTCTCTCTCGACGATGACGGCTGGTTGATTTAGCCGTTTTGGCCAACGCTGTGAAGCATTTTCTTATAGGGTTTTGCTAATTGAGCGTAGCGAAAGTCGTCAAGACTTTCGTCCGTTTGACGTAAACCTTGAAGGGCCTACAGGACAGACGCAACCGCTTGGCACAGCGAATCCATCTTGTCTTCACTCATGCCGGCGACGTTGATGCGGCCGCTGCCGACAATGTAGATGCCGTGCTTGCTTTTGAGTTCGTCGACTTGCATCGGGGTCAAGCCACTAAAGGAAAACATCCCTTTTTGCTTGAGTAAAAACGAGAAATCGTGGCCTGAGCCGGTGTTTTTCATCGTTTCGACGAATTGTTGACGCAGGGCATCGATCCGCTCGCGCATCTCGTCGACCTCTTGCTGCCAAAGCTTCGTCAATTCTGAGTCTTGCAAAACGGTTGCCACGATCGCACCACCGTGACGTGGTGGGTTGCTGTAATTGGTGCGGACGATTGTTTTCAGCTGACTGTGGGCAGCTTTGGTAGTTTCCGCATCCGCAGCGATCAGGCAAACCGATCCAACACGCTCGCTGTACAAGCCGAAATTCTTGCTGAACGAATTGCAGACGATCGCTTCGTCGACCGCTTCCAAGATCGTGTTCAGTCCCGTCTTGTCTTGCTCGATGCCGTCGCCAAAGCCTTGATAGGCAAAGTCGATTAGGGGAATCAGTTGACGCTCGGCCACCGTTTTGGCAATCGCCTTCCAGTCCTCGGGGGTGGGGTCGACGCCGGTAGGGTTGTGACAGCATGCATGCAGCAGCACTGCGTCGCCCGGTTTGGTCTTTTCGCTCAAATCTTCGAGCATTCCGGCCAAATCGAACGAGGTGCGATCGCTGCCGAGATAGCGGTAGGTTTCGCTCGCCAATCCCGCTGCGGCAAAAATAGCCGGATGGTTCGCCCAGGTTGGCGAGGGCATCCAAATTCGTGTTGGCGAAAGTTGGGCGACGATGAAATCGGCCGCGACTCGAAGTGCTCCCGTGCCGCCGGGAGTCTGCAAAATGGCGACGCGGCCCGTGTCGAGTGAGTCACCAAAGACCAGCGAGCAGACTTGTTCGCGATAATCCGGCAATCCATCGATCGACAGGTAGCCTTTGGTCGCCTCGTTTTCGATCAACCGTCGCTCGGCTTCCTTGACGCACTTCAAAATCGGGGTTTGCCCCGACGCGTCCTTGTAAACTCCGACGCTGAGGTTCATCTTGCTAGGATTCTTGTCCGCCAAAAACGCTTCGGTCAGCCCCAAAATGGAGTCGGGTGGAGCGGTCGGAATTCCAACGAAGCGGTGCACGGCATTCGATTTTGCGGACGCATTCATAGCAGAATTGAGAATTGGATAGGGACGGAATGGAATTGTTCCCGGAAATCCTAATCAACAAACGACTTATCGCCTATTGCCAACTGCCCCAAATTTGGACACTGCTGCTGCTATGCCTTCTCCTGACATCCTGATTGTCGGTGCCGGATCAGCGGGATGTACTCTCGCCCACCTGTTGCATCATCAACACGGCTATTCGGTCACATTGATCGAGCCGGGAGCGGCGGAAAACCCAGAAATCGTTGCCGCGACCGAAATCGATCACACTCGGCCCGTTCGCTGGTTGAAATTGCTGGGCAGTTCGAGTGATTGGAACTACGCCACCGAAGCGTCGAAGTCGCTCGCCGGCCGCTCGCTGAATTGTCCCCGAGGCCGAGGGGTCGGCGGCAGCAGCCGGATCAATGCGATGATCTGGTTTTCGCCAACGGACGATGATTTCAACATGTTTTCCACCGCCGCAGCCGATGCTCGCTGGTCAAGCGAATCGCTGCGGTCCGCCTATCAAGCCGCCGAGCGATTGGTACAGCCCGAATCGGCCCGCTGGATCAGCGACCCGGCCGAGCGGTTTTTGCAGGCGGCGACTCCGTTCGGCACTCCGCAGGCATATCGCAGGATGAATCGCAACGGACGCCGTTGGTCCCCCGCCGCTCTGGTTGCAGATTCGCCCGGCGTGCAAACGGTTCGAGGTACCGTCGATCGCGTCCTGTTTCATGATGACCAAGCGATTGGAGTCCAGTTGGCCGACGGGTCGAAAATTCGTGCCAGCAAACGAGTTATCTTGTCGGCCGGCAGTATCGCTAGTCCCGCGATCTTGATGCGAAGCGGCATTGGGCCTCGCGATTCGTTGGTAGCCGCCGGTGGTCAAGCGTGGCTGGACGCGGCGGAGGTCGGCCAGCGTCTGCAAGATCATCTGGTGATGCCCGTCGTCTTTCCGACCCACGATGCGGCTCGCTTTGATCTAAACGTCTCACCGCGAGATCTGGTGCGATTCGACACGCTCGGTCGAGGACCGCTTGCGTCGAATATTGCCGAAGCCGGTGGCTTGTTTGCCAACGACACGATTCAGATTCATGTGACGCCGACGCATTACCTCCGTTTTCCGCAACCTGGTGCGCCGGCGGCAATGACGATTGCCGTCAATCCGGCCAGACCGAAATCACGTGGGCAGCTTGCGATTCGGTCACTTGATGCAAGCGAACCGCCCCGGATCGATCTCGGTTACTTGGCGGATCCCGCCGACGTCGAAACGACCGTCGCCGGAGTGAAATTGGCGCGCTCGATCGCGATGCAGCCGCCGCTGCGAGATTGGATTGGACCCGAATTGGTGCCGGGGGCGAAACGTGACAGCGACCAGACGATTGCCAAATCGATCTCGCGTTACGCTCAAACGCTGTACCATCCCGTCGGGACCTGCGGACTTGGACGTGTCGTCGACGCGGACTTATCGGTGATCGGCACGCGTCGGTTGTCGATTGTCGATGCTTCGGTGTTTCCCGAGCTAACGGTGGGCAATCCGAACGCGATGGTAATCACGCTTGCAATGTGGTTCGCAGATCAATTGGCAGAGACGTGCTAGGCTCTGTCTGAAAACCGTAGCGGAAGTCGTCAAGACTTTCGACAGCACTCCATTCCAAACAAAACTCTTGACGAGTTCCGCTACCCTAAAAACAAATCTCGACAAGCCACTAGGTCTTGCTGAGCCTAGATTTTTCCGCCTTTGCAGTGCGGGCATATCCTGCCCCCTTTTCCGTTGCAGGTCGAGCAGCGTTCTTGAGTGACCTGTTGGGCGCGAATCGGGCGTCCAGTCAATGGGTTCACGCCTTTGACGACCGTTTCTCGTCCGGCAACTACGCCTTTGTTGCAGGTTCGCACGGGGCAATCCAGGAATCCGCGACCATCACAGGCAACACACCAATTGTCTCGCAAGTACAACCCGCCAGAGTCGCGGCTGCTGTCAGCGACCTCGCTAAACAACTGAGACGTCGATTTTTGTCTCAGCCCCCAGCAATAAACGGCAACGGAGCTTTTCTCGACCGTGTTCAGCCGCTGTGTCGCCGTGTGGCTTGACTGCACGTCGGTAAGTGAAGCGGTTTGCACATTCTCGTAGAACCAACGACGAAATTCGCCTGAGCCAAAGAAGAACCCTTTCGCGTCGCTTCCCGAAACGGGAGTGTCGTAGGCGATCCCAACGACACGGTTTTCAGCATCCAATACCGGGCCGCCACGGTTTCCGCCCATGACGCGGGCAGACGTTTGCAGCGTCACTCCGCTGCCCGAGGCACCAAGTGCCGAGACGCTGCCGCGAATCGCTTGTGACTGCAGTACCTCGCCCGCTTGCGTTTGCAGCCCTCGCTGCAATGCCGCTTGGCCACGCGAAAATCCAAGAATGCGAATCGCGGTTCGTTTGGTGGGATCATCCAACGCGACTTCCACCGGGGCAAGCTTTAGGTTGGGTACCCGCAGCGCCGCGATCTCGGCTCCCATTTGACCGTTCTGGGGACGCACGTAGGAATAGTGAGTCCACACCACGTTGCCGCTTCCAAATCCCGAGCCCACCGATGACGAAACCGCCACCGATCGTGTCGATGATATCAGCAGGTCTCGAACAAGCTCGCTGCGGCGTGACGACGACGCAGGGTCGACAATCACCGTGATCAGTTTGGGACCGTGGTAGTTCGTCGTTTCTACAACGGGGCGTGCGGTCAATACAATTCCCGGAGACACCACAAAGCCGGTCCCGGTTGCAAGCAGTTGTAGATCGGGTCGCGGTGCATCGATGCCGTCGATTTTGATGTTGGCATCCGATTCCGACGGAACGTCAAAATCAAGCGTGTAGTGCCACCCCGCTTCCAATTTCGTGCCGCTACCGGCGTTGTTCGATAACGCCACCGTTCTCATCAGCCGTTGCCGTGTGCTCGGTGAAAACGTAATGAAGCTGTCGGTGTTGGTCGTCAGCTCATGTAACAATTCGGCGTTGGATTGAACGATCGGTGGCATTCGTTCGACCGACTCGATCGCTCGTACCATGCGTGTCGCCGCTGAATCCCCCTTGCGTCCTTTGATCAAGCAGATGGCGAGGTTGTTATTTGCCGAACAAAAGGTCATGCGATGCCGCGACGGATCTGCGTCCTGCTGCTTTTCGATGCGGCGGAGCGTGTCCTCTAGCAGCACGGCGGCTCGTGAATGTTCGTTGCTGCCGCAACTGAGCGTGACGGCGGCCCACAGTCCAGCGTAGGGGCTCTCTTTGATTTCATTGTGGATTTCGATCAGCAACCGGCTGACCGTTTGAGGACGCTCGGCCACCGTTCGCAGGTGGTCTTTGACCAACTCGAATTGTCGTTGGTCTTGGAGGTTAAACCAGCGAATCGCGAGATACTTCTGGTCCGCTTCGCTCAATTGGGCAATTGGGATTTTCCGAGCAGCCGGCTGGCCCTTGATCAATAGCTCCACCATCTCGTCGGTTTGGCCCACCAGTTCCGCATCCACCACGGTCCCGGCAGCCGATTTCCATTGGCGACTGATTCTCGCGTTTTCGGATTGCTGAGCGTACCCGGTCGCCGGCAATCCGAAGCCCAAGCTAAGCAGTAGTAGGGTGGTCATTATGGTAAGCGAGCGCAGCGAAGGAGACGGGTGAAGATACATCTGAAGGCTCGTTTGTGTATGGTTCTGCAGAGGGGTTTCTTTGGTTTTAGTTTACTGATCCCGCAGCGGGTGGCAAGTAAGAAGTCGTGAAACCGAACTCGGTGTCGAGCCAGCAGGCATTGGCGGGGTGATCGCAGTCACTGCGGAGAGGTTTGCGAGGATCCTTGGGGGGCCTATTTGTCAGGCCCTACACCAAATCCGCTTGGTGCGGCATAATCAGGGGTTTTCCCCAACAGGTCGCATGCCCTGCCTGAACGCTCTAGGTAATCGGTAATAAAGATGACGGAAGACAAAATTGGCAAACTCGGCGTTACCTTCGATGACGTCCTCTTGCTGCCACGCTACAGCGAGGTTGTGCCCAGCGAAGTGGATGTGACAAGCCGGCTAACCAACCGGATCTCGCTACAGATCCCGCTCATTTCCTCGCCCATGGATACGGTCACCGAAGCGGAAATGGCGATCGCGCTAGCAAAAGAAGGCGGGATGGGGATCATTCACAAGAACCTGTCGCCCCGCAGCCAGACCCAGCAAGTGCTGAAGGTGAAACGCTCGGCCAATGGCATCATTGTCGATCCCGTGACCTTACCCCCCGAGGAAAAGGTCAGCCGGGCGGCGGAATTGATGGACCAGGCCAACGTCTCGGGAATCCCGATCGTTTACGCCGATCGCAAGCTTGCTGGCATTCTGACGCGACGTGATCTGCGTTTCCTAGAGGACCCAAACCTCCCTGTTTCGGAAGTTATGACGCATGAGAACTTAGTGACGGCTGTAGGGAATGTAACGCTTGAGGAAGCTGAGCGAATTTTAACGGCAAAAAGAGTCGAGAAACTTCTCCTGGTTGACGAAGATAGAAGACTGACGGGGTTAATAACGATTCGTGACATCGACATGATGAAGCGATACCCGCGTGCTTGCAAAGATCCGCTCGGCAGATTGCGGGTCGGAGCGGCGATCGGAGTCGGTGATTTTGATCGAGCCGAGAGTTTGATTCGACAAGGCGTTGATTTGCTAGTAGTCGATTCGGCTCACGGGCACAGTCAGAACGTGATTGAAACCGTCCGAGAAATTAAGAGTCAACGTGATTGGGACATCGATATTGTGGCCGGGAATGTGGCCACCCCTGAAGCGACTCGTGATTTGATCGAAGCGGGTGCGGATGCGGTGAAAGTCGGCATCGGCCCAGGTTCGATCTGTACCACGCGAGTCATCAGCGGTGTCGGAGTCCCTCAGATCACAGCGATTTTGGACGCAGTCAAAATCGCCGAAGAGAGAAACATACCTATCATCGCCGACGGCGGCATTCGCTTCAGCGGTGATATTACGAAGGCAATCGCGGCCGGCGCGAGCACCGTGATGATCGGAAGTCTGTTCGCAGGCCTGACCGAGAGTCCGGGCAAGATGATCCTGTACCAAGGTCGTACGTTCAAGTCGTACCGGGGGATGGGATCGATGGGCGCGATGGTCAAAGGAAGCAGTGATCGGTATCGGCAAAAAGGTGCTGAGGCGGGCAAACTTGTCCCCGAAGGCGTCGAAGGCCGCGTGCCGTTCAAGGGTCCTCTTAGCGATTACGTCTACCAATTGGTCGGCGGATTGCGAGCGGGGATGGGATACGTCGGAACACGGACGATTGATGAGTTGCGGCACGATGCGAGATTCATTCGCGTCTCCGCAGCAACGGTTAGGGAGAACCACCCGCATGACATTGCGATCACCCAGGAAGCGCCAAATTACAGCCCTGATGTTTCATCAGGCGAAACGAACTAGCCTGGCAATCTTAATTGCCAGTGCCGGGACGCTCGCCGCTTGGAATACTCCAGCGGCACTCGGCCAGTCGCCCACGGGCTACGGCAATCTTCGTCCGGTTCCCAAAATGGGAACCGTCCCGCCGGCCGCTCCGGCACCCGTTCACAATCCAACCCACGACGGTTGGAATCTGAAATGGGGACGCAATCCCAAGTCGGCTCCGCAGCCCAGTAGCACCGCGGCCCGCGACGCAGTGGATCGCCATTTCGCGGGCCAAGATCCGTTTGCCGACGACCTGCCTACGGCAACCGTTGTCGCCAGCGGTGGTGCGTCAAACCAGCAAGTTGCCAGCCAGCAAGCTGTCAACCAACAAGCCGTCAGCCAACAAGCTGTCAGCGCGGTGGCCCAGCAAGACAGCTCAGGCCGCAGCACGATGGCCCCTTCTGCGGCGGCCCCGAACATGATGGCCCCGAGCATGATGGCCCCGAGCATGATGGCCCCGAGCATGATGGTGCGTCCGGTGTCGGCGGTCCAGAGCCAACCGGCAACCCCGTTGCAGCAAGCTCAATCGGCTCCGGACCTGCGTTCGGTCAACGCCGATCCGGCATCGGCACCGGCACCGGTTGAGCGGACCACATGGTTGGTTGCGCCCCAGCAAGGCGGCGGCTTTGCGTTGCCACCCGAATCGTCGGGGCAACCGCGTGAAGCGGCTCCACCGAAAACGGACTTCTTCGAAAACCCGTTTGGCGAGGGCTCGACCAAGGGACGTCAAGCGGCGCCACGGAACCCAGGTTTCGCACCACCGGCACAAGCGGATCCGGCTCGCCCGGTTGACCCTCGCTCGATGAACCAATTGCGAGGCGAAGCGGGAGCCATGCCGCCGTCGCGATCGTTGCCTGCTCCGGGATCGAAAGTCGACTCACAATCGAAGCTCGAATTGCTGCCTAGTCCTCAAGGCCAACCGACCAGCCCACGTCAATCCAAGCCGGCCCAGGATGGTCGTTCGCTCGGCGATTTCCTGAAGGAAGAAGGCAGTGTTCAGCCGCTGCCAAATCCACGAAGCGACAGCGAAGAGAGTCCCGAATCGCCCTCGGATCAACGTGGTCGGTTCGAAAACCCCTTTGGCAAACCGGATGGCGGACGCAGCGCTCTTGACGAACGTGATCGCGATCGCTTGGATCAACGCTCGGGCCGCGAAGAGGATGGCGTTGGCAAGTTTGATGGTGTCGATGATCTAAAGCAAACCGCAGGGATCTCGTGCGAAGATTTCCGTCAACGAATTGCATCGCAAACGATCGACAAGTTGTCGTTGGACATCAGCCCGCCGTTTCGACCGGACGTGATCAGCGAAGCGGAATACCAAAAGCTGAAGACCAAGTTCGACGAGAACCAGAGCGAACGACAATGGCGTACGATCGACGGACGTCCGCTTGCATCGGGACGTTTGGTTGATTTGGCTTACGAAAAGGCTGTGATTCAGACCGGACACGGCACGACCGAAGAACTCTCGATCAATCGGCTTAGCGAAGCCGACTTGGCCTACATCTCCGATAACTGGGGTCTGCCCAAGGAATGTCTGATCGAGCAAGTCGCCTACACCGAACGTTCATGGCAGAGCACCACGATGACGTGGAAAGCATCCAACTTGTGTCACAAGCCGTTGTACTTCGAAGATGTCAATCTCGAGCGTTACGGGCACACCCGTGGACCGCTGTGGCAACCGGTTGTTTCATCTGCTCACTTCTTTGTCAACATCGCGGTGTTGCCTTACAAGATGGGCGTGCATGCTCCGAACGAATGCCAATACGCCCTGGGGTACTATCGCCCCGGCAACTGCGCTCCGTGGATCAAGCCTCCGGTACCGATCAGTTTGCGAGGCGGTTTGACGCAAGCCGCGGCGATGACCGGAGCGTTCTGGTTGATCCCGTAAGGGAATCCATCGCCGCAGAAGAATTTCCGATCCTTTGTCCTGGCTGGTCAAGGATCGTTCAGGACGGCTAACTCAATCAGCAACTCCCTCGATTCACGAAGTCAGCACCGCTTGTCGTTCGTGAATCAGGAAGGAGCAGAGCCTGAGCGAAGAATTTCGAGCCCAGGTGCAGCGATGGCGGGATCACAAAATCCGCGACGCCACAGGAGATCCGAGCGGTGATGAATTGCTAGACGTATTTCTCGAGCAGTTTGGCGAGTTGCTCGGGGTTGTCGTCTTCCTGCAATTTGGCGATCTGGTCCTCTTTCAGACCAATTTTGGCTAGGTGACTGGTCAGCCGCTTCCAGACTTGAGCTCGCTTTTTACCTTCGCTGAGGTACAGTTCGGTGACCGCCTCTTGGGCCTTCTGCAGCCCGATAGAATCACGATTTTCGTAGTAATTCTTGATAATCTTTTCTTGATGCCGAGTGCGTTCGGTCATTGTCACTCCGAAGTGGATGGTGGCTAAAAAATTTTGAGTCGAGGAAACTTCCGTTTTCCGTCCCGTTTTGAATGCAGGCCGTGCGGATTTGCCGCAGACGGGCGATTCCCGAATGGGAGCATCACCGAAGGGGCAAATCTCGATTCTGGACTGTACCCAGTTATCGGTCATGGGTCAGTTATTCTATAGTAGCGATGATCCGAGGCCGGGCTAGCGTCATGATTGGCCGATGATTCTCAACGGCTTCCGCACGCGGTGGGACGTTGGGGGTGCGATTGCCCGTCTAATTTTGCTTTTTATTAAAGAGACCTTCTAGCGATGACAGTTTGCCGTGGTGTGCGAGGCGCGACCAGCGTTGAGAAAGATGATCGTGATCAAATTCTCACCGCGACTCGTCAATTACTAGCCTTGATGATCCGCCAAAACGAGATCGAATCGGCGGACGTTGCGAGCGCCTTCTTTACGGTCACTTCCGACTTGACGGCCGAGTTTCCCGCCTTGGCAGCCCGCCAACTCGGGTGGCTCGAAGTACCGCTGTTGTGCGGCTACGAAGTGTCGGTCGAAGGCTCGTTGCCGCGTTGTATCCGGGTCATGTTGCACTGGAATACCGACAAGCCTCAATCCGAAATCCATCACGTTTATCTGCACGAAGCCAAACGATTGCGTCCTGATCTTTCTAAATACCCGCCGGTGGATTTTGAAGAACTAGAGTGTTGGATTCAGGATCATTTGAGCGCCGAAGGCTAGGAGGCAACCTTGGCTTCATCACCACGGATTCGTTGGAAACCGGATACCGCTCTTTCGACGATTCACGCTGCCTATTCGGTTGCGGTGGGGGCCGCCTGTACCGACGAAAAACTCGAGCAAGCGCTTGTGCCCTGCGTCACGCAGATCAACGAGCGGTTGCTTTCTTCGTCAATTGATATGCGAGGGTTTTGGAGTCGTTTGGTTCGCGAATCGATTGGTTGCGACGAAACTCGGGCGGCTTGCGAAACCGCACTCGTCGCGTCAGGGTGTAGCGCACTGCAAGTCGACCAAACCAGTCGTGGGATCGTTCGCCAATTGGATGAATGCCGCATCGTCGTCCACGATCGTTTCCCCCGCTTGCTCGATCAACTTGAATTGCGATCGCGACCACTCCGCGAACGCTGGGATACCGTCGGCCGCGGTGTGTTGAACCAAGTCGCCAAGCAGATTTGGGGGCAAAGTCCACCGAAAAATTGGTGGCCAGCGAGTGTGGATGGCTTGTTCGTCCAGCCGCTACGA
>TARA_R110002073_G_scaffold113939_3_pt1 | contig 10738 bp, 7 predicted proteins | sample TARA_R110002073 | Tara Oceans TARA_R110002073 (sample SAMEA4397174) | marine metagenome | biome: Polar Biome; feature: [DCM] deep chlorophyll maximum layer (ENVO:01000326); material: water (ENVO:00002006), including particulate matter (ENVO:01000060) such as... | depth 40 m
AGAAGTAATAGTTCAGATTTGCTGATGGGAGAACTAGGGAATATTGAATATCGAATAACGAAGTGTGCTCACCGATTTTTGCTGTCGTTGTTTTTTTACCATATTTTTGATCTGTTTTTTAAAACCTACTATTCGGAGTAGGGTCAGGTGTTTAAGTTTGCAACATGAAATCTGATCAATAATTTCAACTAATACTCTCAAATCTTAATTGAATTAAAGCTCCAATCTTGACTATATTAAACTCTTGTGAAAATTTTCAGAACACATATCACGAAAACATACAGCCTGGCGGTAATTCTGCTTGGTTTTGTATTACATTTTGCGGAGCCAATTCAAGAAAGCAAAACGCATTCTGAGTTTACTTCATGGTTAGACGCTAAAGTAAAGACCGAAGACAATTCGGAGATTCGGAAGTTGATCTCTGAACTAGCCGATGATGCGGAAGAACTGGAATCAGTTATCCGAAAAGCATCCGAGATTGTTTCTCAAAACAGTGAGGATTTCGAACTCCCTTTTGGTGAAGAAGAAAACCCAGATGTACTCGATGTAATTATTGATGAGTGGAATGCGTATCAGAATTCATCAGCCGGAATGGGTAAAGCTGTTGTGGTAGAAAACATCAAATCAAATGCGTTCTCTCAAAAAGAAGCGGCTTCTCTGAAAAAAGCATCTAAATCGGTTTCAGAATCTTGTATGAACAATCTGGTTACAGTTGAAGCCGGGTGGAATACATTCTCAGCACAGAGTTTTTCAAAGCCTTTCATTTCAGGAGTAGCAATAAACGCTCCTTAGCACCCAGTGGGTGCAAAACCCAATTCTCAAATTTCAAATAACAAATTAAAGAGTTCAATTTTGAATTCTACGTAGACTAAGATTAAGTGATTTATCTTAAATCTTAAGTCTCAAATCTTATACCTAATCAATACTAAAAATCTAAATACTAAAATCTAATCTTATGCAAGGAAACGGATTTAAAATAGGACTAATAGTTGCCTTTTTGGGGCTAACGCTATTTTACCTATATCCAACTGTTATATACAATCTGGAACAGAAACAAATAAGTGAGCTTTCTCCATCTGACAGCGCTCAATACGTTGATGAAAACCGAGAGAAGCTAGCAAGTATCAAAGAACGTAGACTTAACCTAGGTCTTGATTTGCAAGGCGGAATGTATGTGATGCTTGAAGTTGGAACGCCACAATTAATTCTGGAATTGGCAGGCGAAAACAGAGACGAAGCTCTTGAACAGATCGTTACTAGTGCTAGAACAACAGCGTTGGCTAACGACACAGATTTCATCGATGACCTGGCGACAGCTTTTTCCGCACAGAATGAAGGCGCTCGATTGAGCCGTTACTTCAGAAGCGATGCAGCTGAAATTACACGCCGTTCTACCAACGAAGAGATTGTAACTTTCCTGAAAGCGCAAAGAACGGAAGCGTTAGACAGGGCTATCGAAATTATCCGTACTCGTGTGGATAGATTTGGTGTAACTGAACCGTCTATTGTTAAGCAGGGGACAGACAGAATTGTTGTTGAGCTTCCGGGTGTGGACGATAAAGAACGTGTTCGCAACCTTCTTAGAGGAACGGCTCGTTTAGAATTCAGGCTTGCAGCAAACGCAAATGATTTCACTTCATTCATCACTCAAGTGTATGACTATTTCGACCAAAAAGCTGCCGGTGATGAAAGCGACAGTCTGGATGTAATTCAGCCAAATGCTTTGTTGGAAGTATTGACTCCGGGGCAAAGTCCTTACGTGCTTGGTTACGCAGAACAACAAGATACTGCGGAAGTGAATGCACTATTGAATGATCCTGAAGTAACTCGTCTTCTTCCGAGAAATACAACCACTATGTGGAGTGCAAATACACAGCCATATACCCAAGGTGGCCGAGAAGTGTTTACTCTTTACGGCGTTAAAACGGACATTGAAATGACCGGTGAAGTTATCGAAGAGGCAAGTGTTCAGTTCGATCCCACAACAAACGTTCCTGAAGTTTCCATGACAATGAATGCTGAAGGAACCAGAGATTGGGCCAGAATTACCGGTGCAAATATTGGGAAACCGGTAGCAATTGTGCTGGATGGATTCATTTATACGTATCCAAATGTGATTACGAAGATCAGTAATGGGCGTTCTTCAATTACAGGTGTTGAAAACGTTGGTGAAGCGGATGATTTGGTAAATATTCTGTTATCAGGTGCACTTCCTGCTCCATTAGATATTGTAGAAGAACGTACAGTTGGAGCTTCTTTAGGACAAGCCTCGATTGATGCAAGTTTGAATTCCGTGTTAATTGGTCTTTCCATTGTAGCTATTTTCATGATTGTGTATTACCGAACAGGTGGAGCCGTTGCTGATTTGGCATTACTACTGAATATCGTATTCATATTAGGAATTTTAGCAGGCTTTAAAGCTACGCTAACACTTCCGGGCATGGCTGGTATCGTATTAACGATAGGTATGGCGGTAGATGCCAACGTACTGATTTTTGATCGTATTCGTGAAGAACAGCGAACAGGAAAAACCATCAAAGCAGCTATTTCTGCAGGTTATTCCAACGCAATGAGTGCAATTTTTGATGCAAACATAACTACAGGGTTTGTAGCTCTGGTTCTTTTGAGTTTCGGTGTTGGTCCGATCAAAGGATTTGCGGTAACACTGTTAGCCGGTATTTTCTCTTCATTATTTAGTGCAATTATCATCACTCGTGTAGTGATTGATTATTTGACTCGCACTAAACCTGACGCAGTAAACTTCGGTTAATCAACAAAGAAATTTAAAAGAGTAAAAAGGATATAATTATGAGATGGTTTGAAACACCAAATTTTGATTTCGTTTCAAAACGAAAAATAGCTTACATCTTTTCGGGGATATTGCTTGCAATATCAATCGGAGCAATTGTTAGCAAGGGTTTACAGTACGGTATCGACTTTAAAGGCGGTAAGGAAATAGTCTTAAAGTTCGAAAACTCAGTGGATGTAACTGAGATTAGATCGAGTTTAACCGAGCCACTTGGTTCTACTCCGGAAGTAAAGTTATTCGGGTCTGCATCAGAAGTGTTGATCCGAACAGATAACATAGGCACTATTGAAGAAATCGAAACGATTGTTCGTTCTACAGTATCAAAACTTTACCCGGATAATCAGGCAATTACTGAGAAAACGGATAGTGTTGGCCCACGAATTGCAGAAGATCTTAAATCAGGTGGATTACAAGCAGTGATCTATTCTATGATTATTATCTTCGTGTATATTTTGATTCGGTTTCGAAAATGGACATTCTCGGCCGGTGCCGTTGTAGCATTGATTCATGATGTGACTATTACACTTGGAATTTTCACCTTATTAAGTGATGTGGTTAATTTCAGCTTGCTGATCGATCAAAATATTATCGCAGCATTCCTGACCATTGTAGGGTACTCTCTGAACGATACCGTAGTAGTTTTTGACCGTATTCGTGAGAACAGTGTCGTGCATAAAGGCATGGAATTTATCCCAATGGTAAATAAAAGCTTGAATGATACGCTAAGTAGAACTGTTATCACTTCGGTTACCACCTTGTTTGTTGTTGCTGTGCTGTTTATTTTTGGCGGCGAGGTGTTGAAAGGTTTTTCCTTTGCACTGTTAATAGGTATTGTACTTGGTACATATAGTTCTTTATTTGTTGCTAGCTCTTTAGTAGTAGAATTAGATGCCAAAACCAGTAAATAATAAGTTTTAAATAATAGGATTATGAGCTTTAATACATCAGAACGCTATAGCAGCGTAGTTATTGAATTTAAAGGTAACGTAATGGGTGGACCTGACGCGGTTAGCCTGAACGAAAAGCTTCATGAGCTAATTGATGCTGAGAAAACTAATGTTGTAGTTAATCTCGGAAAGGTAAAGTTCATGAATTCATCCGGACTTGGAATGTTAATCGGTGCGCTCACAACCATGCGCAAGGCAGGTGGCGATCTTAGAATCGCTAACGCTACCGATAAAATTGAAAGTTTGTTGATCGTGACAAAGTTGATCACAGTTTTCAAACATTTCAAATCGGTGGAAGAAGCAGCCGAATCATTCAACGAAGGTTGATACACTTTTTTTAAATAGAATCTGAAAGGGGTGTAGATATCTACACCCCTTTTTTATTGTTAATAGTTTTCAAAAGTAATTATGTCTGTTAGAGTAGTAATCGGTGCCCAATGGGGAGATGAAGGAAAAGGAAAAATCGTAGATTTGCTAAGCGATAAAGCAGATTTTGTAGTTCGCTATCAAGGCGGAGCTAATGCAGGCCATACCTTGAAGTTTGATGATAAAACTTTTGTCTTACACCTGATTCCTTCCGGAATTTTTAATGGAACGGCTGATTGTGTAATTGGCAATGGCGTTGTGATCGATCCTATCGCATTAGTGAAAGAGATCAAAGATGTGCAGGAATTGGGCTTTAGTTTAGAAGGGCGTTTCTTCATCAGCCAGACAGCACACGTTATCTTAACATATCACAAATTGCTGGATCAGCTTAAAGAAAAACGTCGTGGCGGCGATGCTATCGGAACTACCGGTCGTGGAATTGGTCCTGCGTACGTAAGTAAAGTTTCCAGAGTTGGGATCAGAATGGTAGATCTTCTTGATAAGAAAATCCTTAGAAATAAGATCAATCAGAATCTGAAAGACATAAATTTTGCGCTGGAAAATCTCTACAAAGAACCCACACTTTTTGTAGATGATTTGATGGAAGAGCTGGAAGATGCGATTAAACTTTTATCTCCGTACATCTGCAATACTACCAATTTACTGCACGAAGGATTAGAGGCTGATAAATCAATTTTGCTCGAAGGAGCGCAAGGTTGTTTACTGGATGTGGATCACGGAACCTATCCGTATGTGACTTCTTCCTCCCCAACTTCAGGTGGAGCTTGCACAGGATCAGGTGTTCCTCCAACGGCGCTTACTCATGTGATGGGAATTACCAAAGCATATTGTACCAGAGTTGGAAATGGTCCTTTTCCTACGGAGTTATTAGATGAAACCGGAGAAGAACTTCGCAAAAAAGGACATGAATTTGGCGCTACAACTGGGCGTCCCAGACGTTGTGGATGGTTAGATCTTGTTGCATTGAAATATGCATGCAGAATTAACGGAATTAACGAACTCACTCTCACTAAGATGGATGTAATGGACGGCTTTGATGAAATTAAAGTGTGTACCGGATACAAAATCAATGGCGGGGAAGAAACAAAGGTTTTCCCACTTTGTTTAGATGAAATCGAAAATGTAGAACCGATTTATACCTCTATGCTAGGGTGGGATAAAGACATTTCCGGAATGACAAAGTGGGATGAACTTCCGGAAGCAGCAAAATCTTATATTGCCTTTGTGGAGAAATACATTGGAGTAAAATTCACGATCATTTCTACCGGGCCGAAGAGAACGGAGACGATTGTTAGGTAAGATTTTAGATGTAAGATTTCGGGGCTAAAAAAGCCTCTTTTTATCTGCGAGCCATGCGAAGCAATCTCCATTTTGTGCTCTGGATCTAGGAGATCACTTCGCTGTCGCTCGTGAATGACACCATCTGCGAGAGATTGCGAAGTAGTCTCCGTGAAAATGACTTTGGCTGGGAGATCACTTCACTCCGCTTATGAATGAGCTCGCACAACATCCCTCTGATCAAAGGGGGGACTTCAATATTCGATATTCCCCTCTACCCATCCAACTCTCGGAGCTTCATTTCTGAAAGCTCAAGATTTACTTTTGAAGAAATATTGGCTGCAATCTCTCGGTTCTTTTTCTTCACTTTCAATGCTCGAACCGTTAAGTCATCACCGGGTAATTCAGTTAATGCTCTGGCATTTTTACCATGAATGATCAATTTCGAAGAGAAAAACCCTTTTTTGTATTCCATCATATCAATATCCGAAAAAGGAATTTCGATAGTAGATAAATCAGATTTATATGCTCCCACTACAGCGTCTTTTTTCTGAAACTCAATGAATAGTTTATGGTCTTTCACGCTCAAAATTCCTTCCACTAACATAAATCCGCCGTTTAATTGATCAATCACAAATGGTAGACTACGCATATTTTTTATTGTTTTTTATTGACTTATTGGCTTTAAACTTGCTTTTAAAAAAGGTACAAAATTTCTGTAAGGAGTTCCTCATGAAACTGTCTAACTATACAGTTGAGGAGAACATGCTAATCATACAGTTGAGGAGAACATACTAATCTTACATTTGGGGGCTCATACCTCCAATGTCCTTCAAGGGGTGAAAGATGGAAATTCTTTCACCCCTATTTTTTTGTGTAAAATTTACGTTAAGTTTTTTTGTAGAGTTGATTAAGTGCTTTCACTCAAGTATTCTATCACCATGAAATATCTTTTGTTACTTCTTGGCCTCTTAACTCCCTTCTTTGTTGTTGCGCAAACTGCGAACTTTCAGGATGATTTTACTGATCAGGATATTTCTGACTGGTCAGGAAATAATTCAGATTTTGTTTTTGTCACGGAATCCGGGAATGTTTTACTTCAGCAAGATGCCCCGGCAGCCGGTTCTTCTCAACTCAGTATTCCATCTGCAAATGCAGTCGGTTTTTGGGAATTCTTTGTTCGATTTGATGGGTTCAATCCTTCTAACGGAAATAAATCCGAGTTTTATTTAATGAGCAATAATTCAGATCTGGATCAGGCTCTTAATGGATATATGCTTCAAGCGGGTGAGGATGGTTCAGCAGATGTATTTAGATTATTCAGAATCACCGCAGGTGCCAAAGATGGTGAAGTACTTACAGGAACTACAAGCATTGCTTCAGGAGGAAATTTCAGAGTTAAGGTATTGCGAGACGCATCCGGAAATTGGGAACTAGAGGTCGCTAATTCTTATTCTGCACCAACTGTGCAAGAAGCTACCGGAACGGATAACACCTACACGTCCACTTCTTTCTTTGGATTTAAAACCACTTATACATCTACTAGAACAGATAAGTTTTTCTTCGACTTTAAAATTGAAGTCCCGCCTATTGAGGTTACAAATGCTTCCATCCAAAATGCCACTACTATAAATGTTGATTTTAGCAAAAACTACGATCCTGCTACTCTGCAAAATGCTGATTTTACTATCAATCCCGGAAGTATTAATCCGTCAGGAATAAATCAGCCTTCCAGTTCTTCTGTGGAATTGATATTCGCAAACAATTTGCCCAGTGGTTCTTTAGAATTGAACGTTACTTCCATCGAAGATGCCGACAATGAAACTACACTGGCTGACACCACTATTAGTTTATTTAGATTTGATGCATATCAAACCGGAGATGTTGTGATTAATGAATTTTTGAAAGATCCCCCGGGGAGCTTGGAAGAATACATTGAACTGAAAAATACTTCGTCAAGATTACTTAACCTTAAAGATTGGAAACTTGGCGATAATGGTTCTTTAAGCACAATTTCCACTAAGGATTTTGCCCTTTTACCTGATAGTTTTGTCGTTATAACTTCTGACACAGCAGCGCTTAAGAATGTTTTTGGGGAAGTACATGCTATCGAAGTTTCCTTACCGGCTTTCAATAATACAACCGATCAAATTCGTCTTTATGGCGAAAATGGCTTTACAATAGATTCTTTACAATATACGCCTGAATGGGGCGGTGTTGATATCGCAGTTGAACGCCGCAGTGAAACTGCACCATCTATCTTTATTGAAAACTGGGGAGATTCTCCAAATCCATTAGCCGGAACTGCCGGATCTGAAAATGAAGTTTCTCAGGATAATACTCCTCCTGATCTGGAAACGCTAAGCATCATTAATGACTCTACTTTTATCCTCACTTTCACTGAACGAATCAATCCCGATTCTGCAGAGAACCCTGAAAATTATGGCATTACCGTTCCTACAAAAGTCGTTGCCGGAGAAAATCAATTCTTCAAAGCTAGTTTTACTGAACCTAATTCTGTGGAGCTCATTGTAAAGTTTAATATTCCTGAAAATGGTACTCTTGAAATTTTTAATCAAGCTGATATTTTTGGAAATGTAAATCCGAATATCATAAGAGAATTTGAATACATTGATACTGATACCGCTCAAGTTGGCGATGTATTCATAAATGAGTTTGTATACGATCCGCCTTCTGGTCTGACCGAGTTTGTTGAGATATATAATCCTTCCGATAAAATTTTCAATTTGAAAGGATGGACATTAAGCGATAATTCGGGGAATGAAATGATCATCATCAATAGTGATTTCTTTTTTCGAAAAAATGTTCCTTCATCCAGCCTTCCTGATAATCCTTATGTTATTTTAACACCTGACAGTTCCATTCAGGTTGGTCAGACGAATCGCTTAGCGGTTATGGGAAGCCGGTTCCCTGCCTTGAATAACACCACCGATGCCATTGTATTGAAAAATGCTCAGGGAGTTACGATCGACTCACTTACTTATACACAAGATTGGGGCGGTGATGAAGTTTCTTTGGAACGGAGAACTATTGATGTAACCGGAGAATTCCGGGAGAACTGGGGCGATAGTCCGGCTCCAGAACTTGCTACACCGGCTGAACCAAATCAGGTAGAACAAGATAACACGGCTCCGATGTTGCAGAACACTTTTGCTATCAATAACACTTCGATTGCACTTATTTATAATGAACGTGTGGATTTAAGTAACGCTGAAAACTTTTCGAATTACTCCTTCTCTCCTTCTTTGTCTGTTGCATCAATATCCGTAAATAGAAACCAGGTAACTCTGATTTTCAACGAAAACCTTCAAAATGAAACTACTTATGCCATCACCGTAAATAATCAGCAGGATATATTTGGGAATGTATTGAGCGAAACCTCGGTCGATGTTCGATATTTGGAATTCTCTCCTTCACAACCTTCAGATATAGTTATAAATGAAATTCTTTATCAGAAAACGGACGAAAACAGTCCTGAGTTTGTGGAGCTATACAATCGATCTTCCAACAACTTTGATCTTAGCAATTGGGTGATTTCTGATGCAGCTAATAATTCTGCTACACTTCCTGAAGGCACGTTTCTTGAATCGAATAGCTATTTAGTACTGACCGATAAGCAAGACTTCGCAAATTCAACAACCAACGGCTTATTTCTATCAGGATTTCCTTCTCTCAATGATAGCGGAGACGGAATCATTTTGAAAACTGATGCCGGTATAACTATCGACAGCCTTTTTTATACCGAACGCTTTGGTGGAGATGAAAACGGTATTTCTGCGGAACGAAAAGATCCCAATGCAGCCTCTAATGATGTAAATAACTGGAACAGCAATACTTCTGGGACAGGAAATAGTGCCGGAGTAGAAAACTCTGTATTTCAACTTGATGTGGTCGCTCCTAATCTGATATTTGCTAGTCTTCTTAGTAATGGTGATGTATTCGTTGCCTTTTCAGAATTTGTTGATCCAACGGGGGCAACCATAACCATCGCCGGGCAAAACAGGAACATCCAATCTTTCAATCAAAATGTTGCTAATGAGCTTACTGTTGATGGCACTGGATTAGAATCTTTTTCTTCCTTAGAACTGACAGTCACAAATCTTAATGATGTAGTTGGAAACACATTGAATTCGGGTTCTATTTCTGTCGCACAGCCAATAACTAAAGGAGCAGTTGTCATCAATGAGATCTTATACGATCCGCTTTCGGACGATGAAGACAATCTTCCCGATCAAACCGAATATATAGAACTTTACAATACTCAGGATTACGCCATTTCTTTGGAAGAGATATTTCTGAATGACGCTCCAAATGAAGACAACGAAGTAAACCGATTAGATCCGGTTTCTTCAACTTTTAAATGGATTCAGCCTAACGGATATTTTTTGGTTTATGCTGAAGATCAGACTTCTTTGTTTGCTGAAAGCAGATTGGCAGAATACTTTGCTCTGGAAAACGAACCTGATCAGTTTACCATGCAAATCGATCGTTCCAGTTTAAGCTTATCCGCCTCCGGCGATGCGATATTTATTTCTGACAGTTCCGGCACTACTATTGATTCCGTTTTTTATGACGAAAGCTGGCAAAACCCGAATCGTGTAAGTACTGATGGCGTCGCTCTCGAAAAAATCACGCCAACCGGACCTTCAAATGACGAATCAAATTGGAGTTCAAGCACCGAAGTAACAGGTGGAACACCTAATCAGGAGAACTCTATTTTTCAAGCTCAAAGTATTCTTCCTGATAATGTGGGAATTTCATTTACTCCAAATCCATTTTCCCCTGATGATGATGGATTTGAAGATTTCTTATCTATCAATTACACCTTAGATGAAGCGGATTATTTACTCAGGGTTAGGATTTATGATCGTTACGGAAGAGAAGTTCGGGAACTTGTTGACGGCAAACCTGCCGGATTTTCCGGAAGTCTTATTTGGGATGGATTAACGAATGATGGAAACAAAAACAGAGTGGGAATTTACATCGTCCTCTTTGAAGCGTACAACAGCACCGCAGGAAGAGATCAAAATTTTAAGGAAACGGTCGTTATTGCAAGGAAGTTTTGATCGTTTTTTCTATAAGCTACCAAAAAAACGACAGGTCATCCCTGTAGAAGTTAGATAATTCGATGACAGTTTTACTTCAAGTTAAAGGCAAAGGGTCATCCCGAGCCGCCAGCTGGCGGATCGGGATGACCCTATTTAGGTTTTTGAGATAGTTTTAAGAATTTTGTCAACTAATTATCTCTAATTTCTCCCCTCTTTCAGAGGCTTCGAAATGACAACACTCCGAGAAT
>TARA_R110002073_G_scaffold48141_3_pt1 | contig 10738 bp, 5 predicted proteins | sample TARA_R110002073 | Tara Oceans TARA_R110002073 (sample SAMEA4397174) | marine metagenome | biome: Polar Biome; feature: [DCM] deep chlorophyll maximum layer (ENVO:01000326); material: water (ENVO:00002006), including particulate matter (ENVO:01000060) such as... | depth 40 m
CCGTGCGATCGCTCCGGAAACTTCATCGGTAGAATCCGCAGCCTGTGACGCTCGTGATTGAACGAGCGACGTGCTTTCACGAACTTGCTCGATCGCAGCTTCCACCTCTCGCGTTTCAATTGCGATATCCAACTGCGATTGTTCCGTTTCCGCAAGCTCTTGCTCTGTATCTCGATCGTAAGCGCCGTCGGCCGATGGCATCGCATTGCCGCGGGTTCCGGCGTTTGCACCGTTCACTGCGGGCAAATTTGTCGCTGACGCGATTCCAATCAACGACTGTGCCACCAATTGTTGCTGACTCGCCAATCGTCGGATTCGAGCGACAAGTTGCTCCGGAGTATCCTCATTGGCTTGACTTCGCTTCGTCCGCCGCAATTTCTGAGTCTGCATGCGATCGAAGTTCCCCAAAGCTTGTCGCTGCGAATTCGGCAAGCCTTTTCGCAACAATGTTTCGAGCGTGTTGCGTCCTTCGATCAGCAGACGCAACGCATCCTTTTGTTGGCGAGCGCTAAGATCGAACTTGCCAACGTTCAATGAATCGACAGCGGTCAGCATCACCATCTCTGCTTGAAACAACAGATCACTACCGTCAAATTCTCTTTCGTCGAGGAACACTGCCAACTCGAAGCACGACTTTGAGAGATCGTCTTCGAATTCAGCGATCCGGTCGACTTCACCGAGCGTCGGTTCTTCGCCTGATTGTGACTTCCGATCCATGCGAATCGTGCGATTCAAATTGAACCGTTGGCGTGAGATAAGCTCACTTAAAAATCGGATCTGAGGTCCGTTGGCGTTGCCGCCACCCTCGCCCGGCAACCGATACACCCGCCGGAATGGACGAATGTCAATGAATCGCAAATCGGTCTCCGTCCGCTGCACGCCGGTTGGCAGATTGTCTTCCGCGAAAGCGTAGTAAGTCACACTGTCCTTTTCCTCCAGATTAAACAGTTCCAGCGGAAGCAAGCGTTCCATTGCATCGCGAGTCCAGCGGTGCGAGCCATCGCCGGCCGCTGGATTGCTGGCCGCTTGGCCATTCGTCTCCGTCGCCGTGGATTCCGATTCGGCCAGTGCGGTGGACATGGCAAGATAGTCGCGAGCTGCGAGCGTGTATTCTTCTTCGTTGTTGACTTCAAAAACGATACCGGCGCGTGTCAGCCCAAAGTCATCTCGCACACGGGCTCGCAGCAAGACTTCGGCCACACTGGTGACCTCCAATGCCTCGGCCGGTGTTTCGAACCAAACCTCGGGCGGCTGGTCATAGCGAACGCGAATTCGATATTTGTTTTCACGCAACTCCATGCCGTCCGCCGCCTTCGCAACGATTGTGTAGGTTTGATCCGAATCGATGTTTAACAACGTCGTCGCGACACAGTCGTTGATCTCAAGCGGAATTGTTTCGACTGTGGGGCTTTCACCAGGTCCCAAGCGTCGCCGCTCGGTCATCACGACCGTTGCCGATTCCGGTTGCCGATCCAGTGTGACATTCAAACGAACGGTTGATCCATGAATCACACTTAGATTGCCTTCGTCAATCGTGTTGGCGGCCAACCCCGTGTATTGGGGTGGCGTTACCTCGGCGCTAATGTTTTCAATCCGCAGGGGATGGCGGACGGCGATCCGGTACAGCGGACTTTGTACAGGCCCGGCCTTCACCCGATATTCAATGGGCGCGACGATTCCTTTGAATTGCGAATGATATTTCACCAATCGTGTTTGCGATGCCGCCACATCCTCGTCGGTTAATTCCCGTTCGTTCCATCCATCATCGGATCCCACGATCCGTGACGCGATAATCACATTGCGGTTGGTTCGTCCGGCCACGTCGATGGCCACGTTAATCGATTCGCCCTCGGTGACGGTTTGGTCCCCGGGCGCTATCGATAGTTCCGTGTAGGGTTGATCGCTTAGCAGCGCACGTAACGTGGCGACTCGCCATTCCCAGCTAAACAGGGTGGCGACGACGATCACGATGGCAAGCGTACTCGTGATTGCCACAGCCATCCACACGCGGTTCGAAGGTGCCCCGGATGCCAAATCAAGCGATTCGGCCTTGCGGTCCGTTTCCTCTGCTAGCGCTTGCACGAGTGACGGTTGGATTCCTGCGGCGGCAAGCGATTCGGCGGATTGGCGGCCAAATTCGAGTGACGTTCGCACGGCTTGGCCCAATTCCGGGTAGCGAGTTTCAATTTCCTTGGCCGCTCGCAATTTGCTCCACCGATTTACCACGATCACCATCCAGGTGACCGCGAGTGTCAGTGAAGCGATCGAAATCAAACCCAGCCAGAACGCGCGGTCGCCCCACGAGACTTCGAATAGATAATCGGTCGTCGTGAGGACAATCAATCCGAAAAACGCAAGCACCAGTCCCCAGGTGATGGTTGCGGCAACCTGCGTTCGTCGTGTGTGCTGCCAAGCGGCTTCGAATCGCTCAACAAACAGAGGTTTTGATTTGACGGTGCTCATTGCCATAGTTCCCGAAAAGTCGTGGCGGTGCCAACGTTCAACAAACGCGATACTTAAGCCGTAGTTCGATTGCTCAAAAAGCACTCGACACATAAAAATCCAATGAGCGCTAGGGCAATCCAGTGCCAAAACTCATTGTCACGCAACTGGATGGTCGACGGAGCAAGCGAGGCGACTTGCGCGTCGTCACCGTCGTCTGCCTCGCTGTCATTCCCGTCGCTGACGTTCAGCGCGAACTGCTCCGAGAACTCCGCTAGACTGCAGCGATCCATCTCCGATTCTCGAGCACTTGGATTGATCACATCCCAATGGTGACCGCGGTCATAAACGCCCGGCTTGGTTTCCGACGCTACCGCGTTTGTCGCATCCATTGTCACGCTTCGCACGGGCCCGCCTTCATTGAGTCCCGTCAAATGACCGAGCATCTGATGCACCATCGGCAGGTACAGTCGTCCGCGAGGCCAATCGCTCCATGAACGATCACACGACGAGGTCAGCCATAACGTGCGGCCGTCTCCTTTAGCAACTTCCAGTAACAATGGATCACCTCGGCGAAACGAGGCGAGCACTTTCGCATCCTCTGAAGGCACGACGCGTGTATAGGCATGAAAAGCAATGCGATGCAAATCACCGTATTGAGGATCGTTGAACGGCTCAAAAATCGAGCTTTTGCTGTCCCATTCTTGCACACGCCATGGCAAATCATGTGTTTCTTGAATTGCGTCAAACTGCCCCGGCGATAACCCGACCGCATCCAGTGCGTGATAGCTCTGCGGTGTCACTTGATCTCCACTGAAAACGATCAAACCGCCTCCGGATTCGACGAACGTTTCAAGCCGTTTTGCTGCAGCGTCCGAGACATCGGGGACGTTTGCCAAGACAACCGCTTTGTATTCGTTGAAATCGGCTTGTTCTAATCCTTCGGCCGTGACGACGTCGGGCGAATAGGGCGATCCAGCGTAGGTTTCCCCCGGAGGTGCCAACCGCAGCGCGGACTCGAGGAAAAACGTCTCGGAAAGCATTGCCGATGCGTAGGGTTGACCATTCACGACCAGCACACGCCATGCGGGCGCCGACATCAGTGCGACAAATTTGCGGTTATCGAAACGCAATTCGTCCTCCACCTCGACTTCGACTTGTCCCTGCCAAAGCCCCGGTTGCAATCCGTCGATTTCGAAATCGAATTCTTCCAGCGCGCCCACGGCGACACTGATTTTGCGTTCTTTCTCGAACGTGGTTCGATCACTTCGCAAAAACAGCCGCAGTGATACCTCGTTCAGCGGAAAGGGGCTTTCGTTCGAGACCGTGGCGGTAATCACGGTGGCGTCCCCAGGGCGAATCATCGTGCGAGTGGCGAATGCTGTCGTGACCGCAACGTTGTTCACAGCATCGCGGCCAAGGTCGTGCAGCTGGACTTGGACGTCGCTGGGCATCACATCCATGTCGCTCCAATCGAGACCTGATCGCTGAAAATCGGTGAACACATGCAACTGTTTCTCACCGCCGGCGGCTTTAATGCAAATGTCACGTGCCCAGCGGAGTGCGACGCCAAAATCGGTGCCACCGAATGAGATTTCAGGAGCACGAATCGCCGCGATGCCGTCGCGTGAAAGATCATCCGCCGTGGAGTCACTCAGCGGATAGATCTCGTGATCAAAAAAGGCCCATTCGATCCGTGCCTGTTCGCCCTGTTTCGCGACGATTTGTTTTGCCTGCTGAACCGCTTGATCGATCAGCCGTTCGCCTTCACTGCGAAGTTCCATGCTGGCAGAACGGTCAATCAACACCACCAAAGTACGATCGGCACTACCACGCTGCTGCTCAACAAAATACGGCCGGGCAAACAACGCGGCCAACAGGGTGATACACGTGATTCGCAAGCTGAGTAGAAGGAAACGTTTTACCTTTTTTCGAGCCGCGTTTTTCTTCAGCACTTCACGCAGAAAACGCACGGTGCCTAAGTCGACTCGTCGCGTGCGCATGCGGAACATCAAGTGAACGATCACGGGGATCGCCACGGCCGCAAGTGCTCCGATAAATGCCGTTTGAACAAATCCCATTTCAGCTATTGCGCCTTCGCACGCTTCACAAAGTAATCCAACAATGCCTTATCCAGTGGCTCGTCAGTCGTTAACTCAACCCGCTGGACACCTCGATTCAAACAGCCTTGCGCGAGTTCACTCAACCAATCATTGACGTGTTGCAAATACTGTTCGCGGATCCCGTCCGCTTGCGCCGTAATCTCTTCGCCCGTTTCCATGTCCGTAAACCGTACATTGCCATCCAACGGCAAGTCACGTTCCCAACGGTCGAGCACATGGAACAGCACCACCTCGTGGTTTTTGAATTGCAGATGCTCGATGCCTTCCATAATCGTCGAAACATCGTCAAACAGGTCGCTGATCAAGACAATCATGCCGCGATGGGGTGCCAGTTCAGCGGCTTGATGAAACGCTCGCCCCACATCCGATTGACTTCGCTCGGGTGTCGACGTGATCACATGCAGGATTTCTTGCAGTTGATGAGGCTTCGCACTTGGCCGCAGATGCGAAACGACGCGATCCGAGAACAACGTGATACCGACGGCGTCGTGTTGCTTTAGTGCTAAATGGGCAATCGCGGCAGCCAGCGCAGCACCGTACTGGAATTTACTTTGACCGGTGTTCGCACATTCCATCGATTGGCTGATGTCGAGCATGATATAGACATTCATGTTCGTTTCAGCATCATACTCCTTCACATACAAACGTTGCTGGCGAGCGTAGAGTTTCCAATTCACATGCCGCAGGTCGTCTCCGGGGACATACTCGCGGTGCGAATTAAACTCGACACTAAAGCCAACAAACGGGCTGCGATGCAATCCGTGCAGAAAGCCTTCGACCACCGCTTGGGCGCGAAGTTCAATATCGTCCAGCCGCGAAAAGAACGCAGGGTCGACAAGATCGTTGGAATGAAGAGTTCCGGCCACGTCGATTAACCTTCTTGGGGAACCACTTTCAGGATGCGATCGATCAACATGTCGGAATCGACTTTGTCGGCACGTGCATGGAAATTCAAAACCAATCGATGCCGTAATACGGGATGAGCAATCGCTTGAATATCCGCAAAATCGACATGGTATTTGCCTGATAAAATCGCCCGCGCCTTAGCACCGAGCACCAAATACTGGGACGCCCGCGGACTCGCTCCGTAGGAGATGTATTTGTGGATCGAATCGTCATGGGGCACTTGGCCTGGCCGCGTCTGGGCCACCAACCGGGCGACGTAGTGAATGACCGAGTCGGCGACGGGAACACCCCGCACGAGTTGTTGCAGCCGCACCACTTCGTCCGCGGCCATCACCTCACTTGCTTCGGCGGTCAACGTGCTGGTGGTGCCCTTGATTATCTGCACCTCCTCTTGAACCGTCGGGTATTTCACTCGCAGGTTGAACATGAAACGGTCCACCTGAGCTTCGGGCAGCGGATAGGTTCCCTCCATTTCGATTGGGTTCTGAGTCGCGACCACAAAAAACGGCGGCGACAATTTGAATGTTTGTGTGCCCACCGAAACCTCTCGCTCTTGCATCGCCTGCAACAACGAAGCTTGAGTCTTCGGCGGCGTTCGATTGATTTCATCCGCCAACAGGAAATTGGTGAACACCGGACCGCGGAGAAACTGCAACGTATGTTTTCCTGTCGTATGATCCTCTTCCATCACATCGGTACCGGTGATATCCGATGGCATCAGATCGGGCGTGAACTGAATTCGCTTAAAATCCATGTCCAACGTTTTGGCTAACGTCCGTCCCATCAATGTCTTGCCGAGTCCCGGAACGCCATGTAACAAGACGTGTCCCTGACACAGCAATCCAATCAGCAGATGGTCGACAATTTCGTCTTGTCCCACGACCACTTTGGCCATTTCGTCCTTGACCCGCTGGCGTGCTTCACGCAGTCGCTGGACGATGGTCGCATCATCCGCAGAGAGAGTCGCCGATGTGCCGGCGGCGGCGGTCGCAGTTGCGGAGGGCGAATTCGATTCCATATTCATTTTTTTCATTACGGTCCACTCGTTTCGTTATTCTGGCTATTTTCTGCTGCGGTCGCTTCCACCGGATCGATCAAACCATCGTGGTCGGCATCCAATTGATGAAAGACATCGCGAGGTCCAAGGAATTCACCCCACACCAAGTCTCCGTCTCCGTTGCGGTCCATGCGGCGAAACCATGTCGGGCCTGATTCACTTCGTTGTTGAAAGGCGGGGGTTTCGTCAGCGGATTCGTCATTGGCTCCAAACAATCGGTAAGCACCGCGGACAAATTCAACATGGAAATGTCGCACCGGTTCTTCCATCGACACCCCGGATTGGCCGTCGCGATCGAGCATCGCAAGCGTCTTTGCAGAATCGCGTCGCTCACGGAAACCGATCCGCCCATCGCCGCTTGAGTCTAACGCCATAAAGAACCCGTGTCCGGTGTCAAAAATATTGACGCGGCAACTCGTAGCGAGCGGTTCGCTTCGTACTCGAACGTACTCTTCCATCTCTTCACCCGAGATTCGGCCGTCCCCATCAAAATCGATGGTTTGAAACAACCCGCGAGCAAACCGAACTCGCTGCTCGGTTTCTTCCTTTTCGAGATATCCATTGACATCGATATCCATGTTGTTGAACTCGATCATTGCGTTATCGACCGCCGTCGCGATCGGATCAATTTTTCGGCGTGTGAAGCTGACAATCGCCCCTTCGAACTGAATCTTGGCAAAATCAGGCCGCATGGTCCTTTCGATTCGCTTTCCATTGGCGTGGATCACTTGCACCGCGGGAATTGTGTCGTCGACAGGTTCCAAATCGATCGCCAACTCTAAGTCCACAGGCGATTGATGGATGAAGCCGAGCTCGACCTCATCAAGCAATCCATCGCCGCTGGTGTCCATAAAACGAAACGATGCATCGTCCCATGCCAATTCGGATTGGGAAAGTTTGCGGTCACGATTCGCGTCGTATTGTCGGAGCAGCCGTAGTGACAATCGTGTCTCACGCGTGTCTCGTATCATCGTCGAAATGCCGGCCGAGGGACGTCGTGGCGTTACCACCCCCAACCCAGCAATCGGATCGCTGGGGTCGACCACGGGTTCGGGAAGCAGTTCTTCGAAGCTGACCACTTCGTCTCGATCCAAATCCTTTTCCAGAACGCGACGCGCCGCTGCAACCAATTCCATTCGGTCCAGCTGTCCCGAGGAATCTTGGTCGAGGAAATTGAAGAGTTCTTGATCATTGTTCACCGACGTCGTGTCCTCGCGATACGCAATCGTTTCGCCGCCGACTCGCTCGACCGTTCGCATAATGTCACTGCGTGTGAACGTTTGGGCGGTGCCCAATGATTTTAGAAAACTGGCAGCGAGGGGACGCTGCGGCGTTCGCAACAGCGGTGAACGCGTCATTTCCTCTTGCGATAACTTGCCGTCTTCGTCTTGGTCGAGCGTTTGCATCAAGCGATCAACATACGCTTCGCGAATCGCGGGTAGCGACTGGCCGCCCAAAGCGATGTGCAAACGCAGATGCAGCGGCCCCGGTTCAAGCATCAGAATGACATCACGCACTTCGCCCTTCGTCTGAATCGGGGCGTGATCGGCGCAGTCGGCCAGCGGAACCCGCAGCAAGCTGCACGTCATGGCGATGATCAAAAAAAGACGCTTGCCGCCCATAGTTAACGATATTTTCTCATGTTGTTGATTCGGATTGCTCTCACGGTCGCTCAGGCGGAATTCGATCACGACATCACGACAAATTGTTATTGATTCGACATTCAAACGCCGTTCACCCTACCAATTCTTCGATCGCCTCGCCCCCCTCGTCGATCATTCGAATCGGCCGTCCTTCGCGAGAGTAATTTTCGCTCTCGGGATCGATATCCAGTGCGGTGCAAACAGTCGCAAATAAGTCTTTGGTGGTTACGGGGCGATCAACAATCTCCATTCCGTCTTCACTTGTGGCGCCAATGACTTGCCCGCCCTTGATTGGACCGCCAGCCAAAACCGTCGACCAACCGCCGGGAAAGTGATCACGTCCACCGTTCGAATTAATAATCGGGGTACGTCCGAACTCTCCCATCCAAACGATCAGCGTCGAATCGAGTAGACCACGTTCGCGTAGATCGTCCATCAACGTCGACCAGGCCGGGTCGAGCACTTCGGACAACTCGCGGACACGCGTAAAGTTGTCGCCGTGCGTATCCCAAGCGACGGGATTGTTGTTGACCTGTGACAACGCTACCTCGACAAACGCAACGCCACGCTCCACTAAACGACGTGCCAGCAAACAACCTTGCCCAAACCGGTTGCGGCCATATCGATCACGTAACTCCGCCGGTTCTTGCTCTAACTTGAAAGCATGTTTCGCTTGCGACTGGACCATCTTGATTGCACGATCATAGTTTGCCGAGTGCGATTGCGCCGACTCGCTTGTCGTTTGAGCCGCGAATCCGCTCTGCAAATACTTGAGCACTTCGATCCGCTTGTTCATCGACTCGGGATCCACCCCGTTTGCAGGCCGCAAATTGTCGATCGACAAGTTCGCGCGGGCTTGCGGATCATTACTGTCACCCGAGACGACAAGCGGTGCATAACGAGGCCCCAAGAACCCAGCCCCGTTCACGTTGGGGGCAAATTGGAACGTCGACAGACTGACGTAATTGGGCAATTCGTTGTCGGATTGACCAATCTCCTTCGAAACCAACGAACCAAGCGACGGGTATTGAATCGCTGCGTTGCCTGGGCGATAGCCAGTCAACATTAATTCCGTGCCACGGCCATGGTCCCCTTCGGTCGTGTTCATGCTGCGGATGATCGCCATGTCGTTCATCTGTTTCGCGAGTTTGGGAAGATGCTCGCTAATTTTGATTCCGGGCACCGAGGTCGAAATCTCTTTGAAGGGGCCGCCGTTTTGGTGATTCGGTTTCAGGTCAAACGTGTCCGTTTGCGCGGGACCACCGGTCATCCACAGCACGATGCACGCGCGAGGCTTGCCTTGCTGTTTCGCGGCATGCGCCAACGTCGGCAGCCAACCGGAAAAGGAGACGCCAAGAGCGCTCGACGCGCTGATCCTCGCAAAGTCGCGACGCGAGTAATCGCGGTTGAAAAATGAATTCATTAGATGACTTTCGTGCAAGAATGACGTGCAACCAATTGCCTAGTACTCTGTCAAACGTAAATTTCAAGGTAGCGAAACTCGCCAAGAGTTTCGGATCGTGCGTCGAATACAACGAAAGTCTTGACGACTTTCGCTACGACCCACTTTAGCTTTCAGCCCAAACGGAGCATTAACGACTCAAAACAAATTCGGGACTGTTTAACATTCCCCAAAAAACTTCCTCATACGCTTGATTGCGATGTTCTGCTGGTTGCGAATGGATGTGCCCGACCAAAAAATCGAGTTCGTCCTGACGAGGCAATCGTGTGAACGCCGCCAAGAACAAGGTTTCGATCTTTTCGGCGGTGCTCATAAAGGGAGCCTCCACGGTCGCCCTCAACGTTCGACTTTTCTCTAAACTGGCGGCGTCCGCCGTCAACTTTCCGTTCATCACAATCAAGGCCTGCGGAACGCCGGCCCGATAATCCTCGGGTGATTCCCCTGCTGCCTCGTCCATCCGACTGACAAACGCGTCTCGCATTCCGTTATAGCGGGGCGGATTGTCGATGCGACCGACCGGCAACGCGAGTGCCTGCTCGAGTGAGTCAAAAACTTGCTCGGGTGTCAACGTCTTCAGCGGACGCAGCGTCACCGTGTCGCTGTGAACGAGCTCCTTGGAAAGACTAACGCGTTGATAAAATTTGCTGTTGCAGATACCTTCGATCAACCATCGGATGTCGAAACCCGACTGGGCAAACATGCCGCCGAGCTCATCAAGCACCTGCCGCTCTTCGTCGCTGACTTGGTCCAAATCGTCGACCGCATCGACGATCCCGCGGCCGCACAAATATTGCCAGATACGATTGACGGCGGTCGATGCGAAATTGGGATTGCTGGGCGACACCATCCAATCCGCAAGCGCATCACGCGCCGATTGATCGCGATCCAGATACACCTCTCCCCACAACACCTTGGCTTGATGCGACACGCCCCCTTCGTCGCGGATACTTGGCAATTCACCGGCCCGGCTGGAATTTTCAAAAAAGGCCGCCATGCCCCAAAAGTCCGACTCTTTCCATGAACTAAACGGATGATCATGGCACTGGGCACAACCGATGCGAACGCCCAAGAAATAGCGAGTCACCGCCGTCGCGGAACTAACCGA
>TARA_R110002073_G_scaffold77799_2_pt1 | contig 10738 bp, 22 predicted proteins | sample TARA_R110002073 | Tara Oceans TARA_R110002073 (sample SAMEA4397174) | marine metagenome | biome: Polar Biome; feature: [DCM] deep chlorophyll maximum layer (ENVO:01000326); material: water (ENVO:00002006), including particulate matter (ENVO:01000060) such as... | depth 40 m
ACATATAATGATCACAAGCCAAAATAGGCTGGCGCATAAAAAAACGTTAAGACATTTAAACCACGTTCACCAAAAAACAAAAAATTTTATTCATTCAATTGTATTTATTGCTAGAGAGTCAATGAAAAATACCGGCGAAAAATACCACTACTTAGCAGACATAGATACTATTAAAACTAATAATCTAAACAATAATTAAAATGATTACAAACGACAAATTACAGGGCAGAAATGACGAATTAGCTAAAATAGTTAACGCAATAAACGAAAATAAAAATCAAAGTTCAACCAGCTGGTCCATAAGAACAAAAACCAGCACATTCAAAATGATCGGAGAAGCCGCAGAAAAAGCCGGTGTATCCCGAAATAAATTAGCAGAATATATTTTAATCAATTTTTTTAACAAACAATAAAATTTTAAAGATGGAACAAAGAACACTAAAAACAACAGGCGACGGCGCAAAATATGGTACGGTTTACTTTTTTGAAGCGCCAAAAATGACGCCGGAAGGCAAGATGTACGATTTTATAACCGGAGTATTTTTAGGAGAGGGTAGATCAATCGGCGAGGGTCAAAATGAAAGTAAAAGTTTTACGATCGTAGACACATCAAAAGATATGGTATATATCATACCTCAACATAAAGTTTTGCAAACAGAAATAGCAAAAATACAAAAGGCTGCAAAGGCTCAAAGTATTCAAAATATATTTTTGTCGATAAAATACGAGGGTAAAAAGGTTACCAGTACGGACACCTCGTATCATTCATATACCGTAAAATGGGATGAAGCAAGCGCCGAAGAAATGAGCGACGCAACAAACGTTCTAAAAGAGTCAAAAGGCGAATAGCAGTAATTACATTAATTTATTTAAAGGGGCGCGTAAAAGCGCCCTTTTAATTTAAAAACGCTAAAACGGTAAAAATGAAATTGAAAAAAGGAAATAGCCTACTAATTTATAAAACGCCGAAAGGTTATGTATTTAATAGGGAAACAGGCAAAAGAACAAGTGAAGCCGCGTATAATTTACAATTTTTTGAAGGAAGAAGAACACGCCGGGAGGCGGTAGATAAAGGATTAAGATTGATGCAAACAAAAACAAACTTAAAACAACCACAAATTCAAAGAATGACTGAATTGTTTAGCGAAACGATCAGAGAAAAACAGCAAGAAATAAAAGAAGATATCGAAAGGGGTAAAATGTATCTTCCATACTATCAAATCGATAAAGGAAACAGCAAGTTTAAAAACGAAAATATTAAGATAATCACACCAGCTGGAGGCGTTATTTATTCAAAGTTTGACAACAACAACGCATTTAGCGCGTTTGAAGATTTAAAATCTATAATGGCTAATGTTGTTGAAAGTAATAAAAAAAAGGGGGGTGCTTATGCTTTGTCTGTAGCTAAATTGGTGGACCTATCAACCGGTCAAATTACTTACGACTTTAGCGACATTCGAGAATTTACCGACGGTAAAGAACTACAGGAGTCGGGAACAAATGCAGAAAGTGAAACTATAAGCGATGATACAGCCAGCGCGATACTTGAACAGTGGTATAGCAGATAGATTATGCACAATTTAGCACCTCAATATTTTGAGAGGAGAAAACAGCTAATAAAATATAAATATGATTTTGATCTTATTAAAACAACAAACACAACAGTAATAAAATATTTAGATCAAAAAGAGATGTATAGTTTGGGATTTATACAACAAAAATATTTATATCTATTTCAAGAAATCAAAAAAGAAACCCATAAAAATTTGATTTCTAACAACATTACAGATATGGAGGATCATTCAAAAGACGCAAATTATTTCAGATTCAATGGAATACCAATAAGTAAAAAAATAGGAGAAACGCACACTTTTAATAATTGCCTAGAATTTGACATTAACAAAGCATATTACAAAGCGGCGTTAAATTTGGGATTTATCAGCGAAGAATATTATTTTAAATATATAACGCTTCCAAAAGAAATACGTTTAAAATTAATTGGCGCTCTTGGAACTAATAAAGCACATTTTACATATGAAAAGGGAAAACTAAAAAATATACAGCATTTAAACGATCAACTTTTACGCAAATGCTGGTTTTCAATAGTTAACGAGATTGACAACGTTTTAAGATTTTTTGCCAGCAGATTAGGTGAAGATTTTATTTTTTATTGGGTAGACGGAATTTATTGTAAATATTCAGACGCCAGCGAAGAAATATTAAAAGAAGTATCTGAGTATTTCGGGTATGATTTTAGCGCTGATTTTATTGATAAAATTGAAGTTAAAAGAACCGATAAAAACGTATGTAATGTATCTGTAAAAATGAGCGGAGGCAGAAATAAAACATTTTTTACTAAAAATATATTTTTATAATTAACACTTAACAAAAATGAAAATAGATAAAACAAATTATTTCTTTGCGTTCTATCAAATTAAAATAAATGATTTTGGCGTTATTGAATCGGAAATTTTGGAAGTTGTAAGTTTTGCAGAACAACAAATTTATTTAGTACAAAAAACACCTTGTTTTTTTTCGATAATATATTTAAAACAGGACAGCGAAATAAAAGAAACAAAACAAAAATTAGAAGCAAACACAATAAAAGAAATACAAAAATTTTACCCGGATTTTGTAGAGTATGAAAAAAATGAAAGGTTTACACATACTCAAAATTACTATATAGATGATCGTAAAACGGTAGAACGTATTTACAAAGAAATGAATAACAATACAAAATTTAATTTTTTACATTTACCAAATATTAAAACTAAATAAAAAAAATATGAGTTTACAACTAGACGTATTAAAAATAGCCACAAGAAAGATTGCAAAAGCTATGTTCGATAAAGGAGCAAAAAAATTAATAATAGTGGTTACGCCAACTATTGACGGATTCAAAGACTTTGAAAGTACAATCCAAGTTGAAAAGGACGGAGAATTAATTTATCAAAATATTACAAACGATTTAACAAATAAAAAATAAGATGGAAATAGATTTCAACGAAGTATTAAGAGCGTCAGAAGCGCGCGGAAGAATGAACGAGCAAAGCGAAAGCGAAAATATAGAAGAACAACCGGAAGAAGAAAAAAATGATGTTAACGAGTCGGAGTTTTACGAAGATGAAACCAACCCACATATTGAAACTCTAGAATCGCTGGAGAACGAGAAAATAGTTTTATCGGATATAATAGACCCGTCAACGTTAATTGACTTTCAAGATATATTTTTATCGAGAGTTTTAGGCGCTGGAGCAAGAATGTTTTATAACTCGGAAATTTTAACCGAAGATATGAAGCTGGATGCTTCAGAGAAAAGAACCTTGTCAAAAGTAGGCTCTAAATTTTTTAGCAAAGTAGAAGTAACTTTATCTCCAACTTGGATTTATTTAATTGCGATGCTTATTTTATACGCGACAAAATTAAGCGCCCACAAGTATACTGCTGGAACTATTAAAAAAAATAAAAGTAGATCAGCGCCGGAAATAATCGAAACGTTTAAAAAAGCAGAAAAAAAACAGGACCAAAACGATAATATAATTCCGGAACTGAATGCAGACTTAACAGCTGAAAAAATGAGCAAAGCGCAAAAAGGAGGCATTTTGAGGAAAATACGTTTAACCGGATCAAAAGCAGATACAAGAAAAAGAACAATAAAAACAGAAGCCGGAAGCATTACGGCAGATACAAAACATTTGTTTGAAAAGGCGTTAAGCTGGGGATATAAAATTTCATAAATGGTTATTTTAATCGTAGGAAGTAGAGGCAGCGGAAAAACAACGGCAGCCTTAAAAATAGCTGATAAATTTCCAAATCAATTAATATTAGATTTATATAACGAACATACCGGCGATTTAGTAGTAAATGGACAAATACCAAAAAAGGGTATTAAAAGAATAAGCCAAGAGGCGGCAGATCCAAAAATATTATTTGAAATTTTGGCTAGGCTAAGAAATCATTTTATTTTATTGGAAGATTCTACAATAATATTTTCGGGTAATGTATCAGACGCAAATATTAAAAGGGTAGTTATTGGAAGTAGACACCACCACAACACTATTATTTTTATATTTCATAGTTTGCAAAGAATACCTTTATTTTTATTTGAACAAGCAAATTATCTAACCCTGTTTAAAACAACAGAAACAAAACAAACATTTTACAGGATAGGAAGCCCGGAAATTGAAAGAATTTATAACGAACTATCAAAGTCAAATGATCCGCATATTAATAAAACTATAAAACTTTAAATTTTTTTGCTTTACTTTGCATTTAATCTTTTAAAATTAAAAAAATGAATTATAAGTCATTACTAATTACTTTATTAGTTACAATAGTAGCTATTCAACTTAATGAAAGAGTTGTAGAACCGATGTTATTAAACAAAACCGTTTAATTATGGATTTTGATTCAATGATGAATTTCGGAGGCGGAGCGTCTAAGAATTTCGACCCAACGCAACCACTACCTTTCGACCCGTCGAAAAGTGGAGGAGGAGCAGCGTTTTTCAAAGCGAATAGCCGCGCACAAATGGCTAAACTTGATTTTGTTTTAGATCATGATTCAGTAGGCACGGCAACACTTGGAGCAGTAATAGGCAACAAGCACGCTGATCCTTTAAGAGTTTTGGACTCAAATTTAACGGCACAGTCAGCTATTGCAGCTTGTACAACAGCTGGAGCGTTTGAATTTACAGATGGAACATCAAAAGTTACTTTAACTTGTAATCAATTGCCTTACAACACTTTTTTTAACGCATTAGGAAATGCAGTTTTTCACATTTCGATGTTGAGAATAAAAGTTAGTGATGTTGCACAATTGGATAAGCAATTTACGGTTAGACGACAAACAATGTTTGGTTATTCAGCAGAGCAAACGATAGTGATCAGTAACTTTATTGATCCGGATCAAAACCAATCTAACGTTGTTGATATTCCAACATCTTTAGTTATGGATGCAGAAACAGGAGTTTATATCGATATTATTGACGATGCTACTTTAACGGTATCAATGTTTATTGATGAATTTTTGAAGCCAGCAAGTAAAGAAGCTTTAGCAGCATATTAATTTTTTGTTTAGTGTTTGTATAAAAAGAAGCCCGGTGTTAATGCTGGGCTTTTTTTTTTAATTTAAAAATGTAAAAGTTGAAGTATTTAAAAATTAATTTAGAGGGCAAAAAAAATCATCGTTTTAGTTCGATTGAAAAAATTTATAGTGTAAATGTAAAAGATGCAAATTTCACTACAATTTACCACAGAGATTTCTCAAAATCAAAGCATAAAATTAATTTCAATTTACCAAAAACAGGAGAATACTATATTTTGCCAACACATTTAAAATTTGAAGGAAGCGGACCAATAACCGGAATTAAAAACCAAAATAAATTAAGATCAATAAAACCGGTTGATGTAATTTATAATCCAGCTTTACAATCTACACCGGCGCGTATGTTTAGGAAAGATCGCGTAATTGAATTAAGCAGAACTTTTCAAAACTTAAAACCTCACCAAAAAGTATTTATATTAATGCACGAATTGGCGCACTTTCATAAAACCGATGAAGCAGAAACCGACGCGCTGGCGATGTGCTGGTATATTGCAGCTGGTTACAACTATTCACAAGCAATCGACACATTACAAAATATATTAAAATTAAGCCCACAAAAAGCGCAAAGGATAGCTAATTTGTACAGAAAAAGCGATAAAATATGAACTATAAAATAGCGACAATTCCACATTTAGTAGGCTCTACAATAACGATATTAATTGCGCTGGTAGGTTTTGCCCTTACAGCTTCCAACAAAGCCGGAATTTTAGAAAGCCAAATAATAATAAACAAAAAATTAAGCGAAAAAAACCAAAACACTTTAGACGAAAGCAAACAAATACTTTTTTTAGTTAAACAGATTGCAAATGATGTAAATGATCTAAAAATAATAGAGAAACAGCAAAAAGAAAATATAGCAGACTTTTTTTATTTAAACCCACATTTAAAGAAGCCGTAAAAAAAACTAACTTTGAATATATGAAAAAAAATTTTGTACCTCACTATATGTATAATATTAAAACAGGGGTGAAAAAAATAGCAAATACATTTACTAAGCACTCATACCTAAAAAAAAGAGGGTATAAACATATAAACTAAAAATATGGAAAAAAGTAGATTCAAAGATTTAAAAAAAGGTTCTATTGTAGAGATAGAGTATAAATCTGCAATGAGTTCTGGTAACAAAAAAAGATATATAGTATCTTCCAGAAATTTAGTAAGGAAAAGTACAATAGATAAAATAACCTTAAAAAATATAAAAAACCCAAAAGGTGTAAAATCGTTTATATATATTAGAAAAGGAGATTCAAAAGGATATATGGGGGTCGGAGATATGGGAGTTTGGATGACTAATGTTAAAGTAATACAGAAATAAAAATGAAAGAACTTGCAATTTTAAGATTTGTAAAAGGGTTAGCCGGATCGCTTCCTTTAGTTGGTGATTTTATTACTAACGTTAGAAGCAAACACCCAGCAACCGGAGATATAGATTATATTAGGTTAACCGGTACAATTTTGAGTTATGCCGGGCAATTTTACGCGCTGTATTTGGTAGCAAAAGGAATTATTGAAGTAGACGATTTAAAACAAATAGGTAAAGCGTTAAAATGAAGTATTTTTATATTATTTTAATAGTTGTTATATTTGCGGCGATGGGTATAAGTAAAAAAATAAATTCTACATTTTCGGGTTTGTCTTTAGTTGGCGAAAATTTGATAAAATTTTATGAAGATTTCAGAGCGAAAGCCTATAAAGACGCCGCCGGTTTTTGGACCATTGGTTATGGAACATTACTTGAAAATAAACAAGATTTACTTAACAAATACGTTTACAAAGGCGAAACAATGACCAAATCAACAGCCAGTAATTTTTTAAGAAAACATACCGAAATAATAGAACAAGATATTAAAAGGCTAGTAAGCGTACCACTTACACAAGGACAAGGCGACGCGCTAGTTTCGTTTATATATAATGTAGGTATTGGTAATTTTAACTCCAGCACTTTATTAAAAAAATTAAATGCACAAGATTACGACGGAGCAGCTTCGGAATTTTCAAAATGGAAATATGCCGGAGGCAAAGTTTTAAACGGTTTAGTAATACGAAGAAAAAGAGAACAACAACTATTTTTATCCTAATTAAAAAAAAATGAGAAATAAGACAACAGCGCCAGCGCACGAAACAGCCCTAAATTATGACGGCGATTATTTAAACGCGGTAGGCGATGACGGTGTAACAACCGCAGAAGCCGACGCGGTAGTATCAAAAGATATCTTAAAAGAACCAACCAACACAAAAACGCCGGTAATAACCGAAGCACAAAAAAAAGATATTACGGTAAGGCTTGGCGAATGGGTGATAGGTAAATTTGAGGAAGGATTCAATAAAAAACCAAGCAATTCAATGATCAACGGAATGAGTATTTCACTAAATTCCGGTAATTGGCTCATTAGATTCATGGATAGTATTTCAAGAGCGCCGGCGGAAAATGCTAGTAACTTTTTCAAAAATTTTAATACAGCTATGCAGTCTTTGCCATCTCCAGACGCTAAGCAAGACGAATCTAAAAATGACTTAGTTAGAAATTACCTTTTTTTACTTGTTTTATTTGTAGTTAAAAGAAATGGCGAGCCGGAAGCGTTTTGGATGCCTATCGCTGTAAAATATTTAAAAACAAATATGCCGGGTTCATACGATCAGTTACTTACGGAGATAGTAAAACCTATTTTAGATGACAACAAAGGCGGCGGAACAGGCGGCGGAACAGGCGGCGGAACAGGCGGCGGAAATGTTAGCGCTCCAATTATTTTAACAACAAAAGTAGAGGGCGGAAGCGGTAAAGTTGTTGTTACTCCAGCAAAAAGTAGCTATAAAGCGAATGATTATATTACTATAAAAACAACGCCATCAACCGGGCAAATTTTGGCTAGCGTTCAAACGACAGGATCAAAATTCAGAACAGGAATAAATAAATTTAGGATTCAATTAAAAGGCGGCGGAGCGCAAGAAATAAAAGTTTATTTTAGACAAATTATAGGCGGCGGAGGCGATACAGGCGGCGGCGATACAGGCGGCGGATCAAGCGACGATATACAAGACGATGATAATTATGGGGCTGGTGGGTTATCAACCGCAAGTGTAGGAATATACGCCGCAATTATTGTTGGTTTAGTATTCTTTGGCGGAGTAAAAGGCGGAACAACAAAAGGTAGATTATAATGATTGGCGATAAAGAAATATTAAAACTAGCATTTGAAGTACATACTGCCGGTATGCTAGAAGTAATAGAAACCGGCAAAATGCCCAACGTAATAAAATACATTAGGCAAATTAGATCGGGAGGCGTTGAGTATTCATTAGATAAATATAAGTCAGCACAAAAACAAATTCGTCTAATGAATTTGTCGGGTTCTGAATTTAAAAAACAACCGATGGTAAGCCATTTTTATGACTTTTTGATTTCTATAAATAATTCTAGAATAAATGGAGAGGAAGCAACTAGAGAAATTAATGAAAGATTAAGTTTTTACCAAAGAGTAACCGACAGCAAACTAGAACTTTCTGCGTGTTATTCAATGGCTGGAGTTTATTTTAGTAGCAAAGCAATTGCGCAAGTAGCTAAAGAAACTATTAAGGTTGAGATAGATAAAAATATTTCAAAGGGCAAAATTATAAAAGCAGATTTAGGCGGAGCAGTTAGCGGAGCGATAGGCGGGATTCCTGGAGGCGCTGCTGGTATGATCGGGGGTTCTATAATAGGAGCATTGGGCGCGTCAGCAGCCGCAGCAATTGCATCACTAAAAGAAACAGACAACACAGAAGTAAAATAAAAAAAAATGAGCAACAGAACTAGAGGCAAGGAGCGTACATTTAACGGTAAACTATTAATAAATGGTTTAGCCGGTAAAGAATTAAAAACGCCAAATAACCCACACTTAAATTTAACGACTACGACAATTGATCGTTTAACCGATAAAATGAAAAAATATGGAAAATATTAATAAGCCAATAGTAATTTATTCAATAATAGGTATAGCGGCGGCGTATGTTATATATAAATTTTCTTCCGGTATTACGGATGTTTTTTCAGATTCAGCGGCGGATATTGAAGAAGAAAAAAAAGCTGAAAAAGGACGCGTTTATTTACGTTCTGTTTTGTCAGTAAATTTTATTCCGGATGTTGTTTGGAAATTTTTAAAAAACACTAACGATACTTCACGAGTTGACAGAGTAGCCGACGATGGCAGAGAATATGTAAAAAGCGCTAAATTGGCTGATTTAATAGATGATTTACAAGATGCATTTGGAATAAACGCAGACGAAACAAAAATAACCTCACTATTAAAAGGGGTATCAAATCAAATGCGAATATCTATTCTAGCTGATCAATACGGAAAAATCGTAAAACAGGACCTATATAGTCAAATTAACAATTCATTTTCTGATCAAGAAATAATTACTTTGTCAGAAGATTTAAACAAAAAACCCATAGCAGTATGATATTAGGAGATTCAGCAAAAGCATTTAACGCACGTTCAGTTTTTATATGCGATTCAACAAATGCGTGGAACGCAGCAAACGCAAGCGCAACAGGTGATGTTTTAAGCGTTTATTTAATGGTTTGTCTAGAAGAAACCGTATTTAACAACATAACAGCTAAAAACGAAGATTTAACACCTAATTCAACAGATACAACAAGCGCGCTAGATTCCGGAACGTATCCAGCCGGATTTCCTATTTATGCAGATATTAGAGCAATAGCAATAACTAGTGGTAAAGTGTTATGCTATGCGATACAACTAAAATCTTAAAAAATGGAAGGCATTATCTTTTATGAACTAGAAAAGGCGGAGGCGCTGCAAGATGTTTTTTTTAAGTTGATAGCTAAAATTGATCAAACAGCCCTTGCCTATTCAAAAGCAGAAAAAAAATATAATGAAAATATTTGGATTTTACCAATTATTAGAAATGGCATAGGCTGGGCATTAATAGCTGAACATTTAGAATCAGAAAATATACAGATTTCTACAATAAATAAAATAGACTGGGTAAATTCTAAAAATATATGATAACAGGCGGTAAAGGTTTAGGGCTAAGTATTGGAAAAATAACGGAAGAAGCTGCCCAAGTTATAACACCAAACGCCGGCGGCGGCGGCGGTGCTTTGCCTGTTACATTAGGAGTTAAGCAATGGAATCAACTAGGCACAGGAATTACATTAGTTGGAAGTAATGTTTCTGAGTGGAGCGACCAAAGCGGAAACGGAAGATCGTTTATTCAACCGGTAATAGCAAATAGACCCTTTGGCTCGGGAGTTACGATAAACTCGCTCCAAGCGGTACAAATGACAACAGGAGGAGTAGCAAATGGATTATATACAGCAGCATACACAGGTATAACAGAATTTACATTTGTTCTTTTGTTTAGTACAGCAGCTGGCGCACAATTATATTTTGGATCGCCTTTAAATGGCGCGACCGACGGACAAAACAAAAGAATTTTTCCATCGACTCCGGGAACGCAGCTGAAATTTAGAGGAAACGGAACAGGAACGAGTTTAGTTTTAATACCAAGTCCTTACCCTACTTCTGTAATTACTTTAGTTATAAAGCAGAGCGGCACTACTTTAAAATATAAAGTTAATAATGACAGCTGGCAAGTTAGAACGGGTGATGTTTTAAACTCAACTACG
>TARA_R110002073_G_scaffold7334_2_pt1 | contig 10735 bp, 12 predicted proteins | sample TARA_R110002073 | Tara Oceans TARA_R110002073 (sample SAMEA4397174) | marine metagenome | biome: Polar Biome; feature: [DCM] deep chlorophyll maximum layer (ENVO:01000326); material: water (ENVO:00002006), including particulate matter (ENVO:01000060) such as... | depth 40 m
GAAACAGGCGAAATAGAAAAAGATTATCATATAAGGATGAAAGGTTGTCCTAATAAATCATTACTTCATACAGCAGATAAAATTTTTAATGGTAGTTTAATAGAAATGTATGAATATTTGCACGATGACAATTCAATAATTAATGAAAAAGGGGAAATAATACATGGTTTAGATTTTAATTTATTATGTCCTGACAATAATAAAAAATCAATGAGAGCTCAATTTAAATTTAATAATGATTATACAATAGAAACAGAAACAGAATTTATAAGACATTTAAGATTTAAAACACCATAGGATAATTAATAATTATTTATATAATAAAAATATCTTTATTATATATATATATATAAATGAGATTGATTCGTTTAACAACAAATGAACTAACGGGATTTTTTGATAATTCTTTTAATGAGGATATTATTATAGAACCGAATAGCCAAATATGTTTATCTAATTTAACGGCACAAATTCCGACTAATACGTTAATTATTGATGAAAGTAATAACACTTTAACATATCAATTACAAAATTATAACGCAGGAAATAATTCAGGAGGTGTTTTCAATATTGAATTAGAAAACGGGACATATGGAGGCGGCGGAATTTCAACAGATTCATTAATAAGTCAAATACAAGAAAAATTAAATGAATCATTAACGGTTATGAATTCATACGATATTAGTGAAATTACTGGAGCAGGAACAAAAGAAATCGGAGGACAATGGAAAGCCGAACAAAAGTCAGTAAAAGTAGGTGATAAAACTACAACGTCATTAAATGTTGAATATAAAATGACTTTAAATAAAAAAATACAGAATGATAATTACGAGGAATTAGGATGGACTTTTGAAAATGTGGTTTCAACAAATACGGGAATTATAGGAAGGGACGGAGGTGTACTAAACACCTTTGATAGTTATATGTATAACTCAAATTATTTAGCATCAGGGGGAGGTGTATTCAGGAGCAGAATTCACAATTTAATTGATTCTACAGATGCTACTATATCAGATGATCAATTAGGAATAGCGATCCTTTTTAGTGATAAAGATCCTGCTACATGGATAGCCGATATAGATCCTGATGCTTATGGTTATGAAAATATCGTATGCGGCGTACAGGTGTCAAAATCTACTAGTGATTACGCCGTGATTAATAATGAAGGATGGAATGACGATACGACAGGATTATCACCTAAAGTTTATGTCGGGGGTACAACATTCAGCGGAAATGATATATTACAAGTTGGAATGAATTATGGGGATCTAGGGGTTCAAATAATTCAAGATATAGGAACGGCTCCCGCTGTAGAACAATATAATTCAGAGATATTTGTACCGCTAAACGCACCTGATACATTAAAATTATATCCCATAATTTTCTTTTTAGGAGGAGGTTCAGTCGGAGCTACTGCGGCTAGCGGAGCTTGTAGATTAGGATTATGTTCGTATTTTGATGATCCTTATAAATTCCCAAAAACACATTCAAAAGATAATGAAGAACTAGGAGCTATAAATTATACGGGACAAAGTGTCGCTTTTTCAAACGCCTTTTTTAATTGGGCCAGTGTATCTTTATCAAATCATTTAGGATATAATGAAGTATATTATCCTGTAGGGGCGACATATTTTAATTTCGGCACAATATTAAATATACTCGGTGATAGAGATATAATAACAGATCAATCAAGAAATGATAATTATATTATTGAATTAATGAATTTAAAAATACAATCGTATGATGGATATTCCGATAATACTAATAATATAAGAGCGGGTAGGAAGTCTATTTTAGCAACAATTCCCGTAGATCAAGACACTAATGATATTTTAAGATTTAACGCATCAACACCTTATTTTTTAAATCTTGACAATAAAGACAAGGTATTAATAAGAAATTTAAAAGTACGGATACTAAATTATGATTATTCAGAAGTTAATTTAAATGGATTAGCAGTAATGACATTATTAATAAAAGATGGGCGTGATTAGAAAATATTTTGGTAAGTATTTTTATAAAATACTATTATATAAAAATGGTATTAAAGAATTTAAGAAAATCTACGAGAAAAAATAAAAAATATATGATTGATTTAATAGATCATAAAACCGGTAAGAAAAAAAAAACAATTCATTTTGGAGCTATTAAAAAAGACGGAACGCCTTACTCGCAATTTAAAGATACAACACCTTTAAAATTATATTCAAAATACGATACGAATGATAAAGAAAGGCGAAAATTATATTATAAACGACATAATAAAAATTACGGAAAATATTCAGCCGATGCTTTATCAAAAAAATATTTATGGTAATTTATATATTATTATATTATAATGTATAAATTAAATATTAGTGATCTAATCAGGAAACCTAAAAAACGAAAATTAAAATTATCTGAAATATTTTATATAAAAAAGAAAAAAATAAAAAAGAAAAAAATAAAAAAATAAAAAAATTAATTTAATTAATAAAATATTATTTAAAATAATTATGTTAAGTATATATATAAAATAATGAGCTTAATCTATCATAAATTACAACCAGAAAACGTTTTAACATCGTATAATGAGTTTCAAAATGTGGATTTTTTATTGACCTTTGAAGGTAGGGCTATAGAATTAAACACAATTAGAATGACTGCTGATTGTATAATAAGTTCAACCGAAGACATGGGTGATAAAACTAAAAGCACAAAAATTTTTTATAATCCGTCAGTCGGGGGAAATGGTGTAATAGAAAATATAACAACCTCAATAAATGGACGAGTTGTAGAATCATTAAATGAGGTAGGCCGATATTGTTCTATGCGAAATCAAGCGTCAGTCGGTTCTAATGAACGTTGTTCTGGTATGTTGAACGCTCAGGGAATTACATCTAATGCTAGATTTACAAATAGTTTGATTCGGGGCTCTCCTTCTACAATATTTGCGGGTGATTCGGCTCAAGATGAAACATATACAGAACCTTTTAATTTTACAATAGCACCTGAATGCTGCTTAAATAATGCTTATACTACGGACGGAACAGCACCTTTATTGAGTTTTACTAAATCAGGAGCTATTAGGCTTTCAATTCGTTTAGCCCGAAATTCTGCTTTTTTATATGGTTCGGATCAGGATTCTAATACAGGAAAATATGAATTACAAAATATTTCATGCTCTTTTACATCCCGACCTGATGTAAAAGATAAACAAGTTTTAATGAGAACTAAAATAAGTCTAAAACAATCGGTAGAATCAGATTACGCAAACATTGGAGCGGTCGTACCTGCGACCTGTAATGCTATGAGCATGAGTTTTCAGCCTCAACCGAATGAATTTAACAATTTTTACGATAATTATGCTTTATATCGTGTACCTGATTATCAACAACTACAATATTTATTTAATGATTCTACTAATCAATATCTCACATTTATTTTAAAGAATCAGATAGAAGCTTATGAGCGGGGAATTGAATCACTACGGGATACGGGGAGTAATCAAGCACAATTAACAAAATTAAATTCTAACGACGGAGCAATCTATGGTTTATCATTCGGTTCTTATATTCCGCTGAATAATCAAAAATTTAATATACAGTTAAATTCAGGTATAGGAAGCCGTTCAACTACATTTATAGCTTATTTATATTTTCACTCATTATTGAGTATGTGAAATTTTTAAAAAAAAATATTATATTATTAAAAAAATTTTTTAATATAATTTTTATCTTTGTTATATATATAAAATAATGAGTGTATATAATCAAGGCAGTAGAACCCAAATTTTAGATCCAATCATTGACTTAGAAAATAACCGAGTTGAATGGCGATTAAATTCTAATTCGTGTTATAGTTCAAATATTAGAATTTTAAACTTAGGTCTAACAACAACAGGAACAAAAACTAAATATAACCGTTTAGCGGGGGCTTTAGGTACAGTTAAGAATATTTTTTTAATGGACGGACAGGGACAGACCTTAGATCAATTATTAGATGCGAATAAATTCCTCGGTTTCAAAATGTTTAATAAAGGACACAACGAAAGCAGATCATTATCTCGTAATTTAGTGGGAAATAGTTTAGGGAATGTTATGGATTCTGATTCAAGATTAGGCAGAGTAATAGCCGATAAACCTATAGGCATAACACAAGCTTTAAGCGGTAAATCTATGCTAGTTTTATCAGATGCTTTAGCTATGCTACGTAATACGAAAATACTTCCGACAACTATTTTTAAAGAATTACGGGTAGTTATAGAATTTGAAACAAGACCCGATAAATTAGCTCAGGTAGATAATCAAATATTACGTACTCTTCCTAATCCTTTATTAGTTGTAGAGGAGATTTTAGACCCTAGTACAGTTTCAACATTAACAAAGGGTTTTAATGGTGTCGGTTGGCTCAGTATTGAAAGAGATCAAAATCACTTTTCTACAAATTTAGCTGATGACGGGGTCGCAGCGGGGGCAGCGGGAAAACAAGTCGTTAATAATAAAAATCTATTATTTAAGGGTTTTGACAATAAATATTTACACCGAATCCTAGTCTTAACTCAACCTACAAAAGCTACAGCGAATGCGTTGGCGGATCATGCTGTAATAGGAGGCGGGGGTTTAGATTCTATTCCTTTAGTTAATCCAGCTTTTCAATTTGTTATAAACGGCAGAAATAAGATCACTTCTACGGGTTTAACCCGTTCTAGTGAAATCATGGATAAATTAACGCAAACTTGGGGCGAAAATTCATGTATGACCGGTGGTAATACGACAACTCTTTTTGAAAATCAAACCGTAATTAATACATCTAAAGATTTTATGGCTAGACAATCATATGTAGGTATATCTATAGAAGAAATGATTCAGGATTTTTCATTAAATTTAACATTTACGGCACAATTTAATAATAGAGCGGCAACCGCTTCCGATATTTGGCTAGATCAATATAACTCGCCTTTAGATATTGTTATTTTTGGTGAGTGTAGAAAATCAATTATTATAGGTAAAGATGGAGGTTATATAATTTCATATAATTAATTCTAATAAGGATAAGTTTCTAATCAGGAGTTTATGATAAATAATATTATAATAAAAATATATTATAATATTATATATAATGAGTAGGGAAGATAGTCAAAGATATTATCAATCATTCAGTACACCGATTCCGCCTAGTGTGAGAATAGATCCTTTAGATAAAATAAAGAAAGATGCTAAATTTCAACGAGATTTGGCCCAAAAAAGTTTAATTGACAGCATTGTTAATCCGATAGCTCAAGCAGGAATTTTAAAGGGTCTTTACGGGTCAAAAAAAGGTTTGAAAGGTTTAAGAAGTAAATTAAATTCTAAAATATCAAAACCGATTGTAAATGCTTTTAAAAAAGTAGGTAATCGTATTATTGGTAAAAATAAAACTAAAGAATTATCTGATATTTTAGAAAAACATGGTTCTAAATTCGCCGATGATATAGCAAACGGTAAAGACCCGACACAGGCCTTAACCGATACGACAAGTGATCTAACTAATGAATTAACGGGTAAATTAGGTGATGAAGCTTCTACTTTAGTTAAAAATAGTTTAGATGATGTAAGACAAAGAGGAGATCAAGAAGTAAATAAGGTATTAGATGCTGTTAATTCAAAGATAAATCAAGGTGTTAAGACCGTAAATCAAGGTATTGATGATGCTACTTCACAGGTAAATCAAGGTATTGATGCTGCTACTTCACAGGTAAATGAAGGAGTTGAGGCGGCTACATCACAGGTAAATGAAGGTGTTGAGGCGGCTACATCACAGGTAAATGAAGGTGTTGATTTATCAAGATCAACTATAGAAAGTTTTAATCAAGACGGAGCCGAACAGGCAGGAGGAATACAGAATTATATGAAAAATTTCATGAGTGATCTTTTTAAAGGTTCAAAACAAGGTGGAACAATTACAGAAAATTTATTAGATGATACAGCAAATCACGTATTAACATCGGGTGATTCCTTATTATCTGGTGGAAGTCAAATGTCTTTAAATAGTGTATCAAGTAATATAGAAACTTTAGGTTCATCTTTTGTAGAAAGAATGCCTACAACCTCAACAAAAGTTCCTGATTTAACAAAAAATATAACAGATACTGATTTTTTTGAGAAAAATCCTTTGGGTGAAGACACTTTATTAAAAGGCGGTTTTTATAAGGGTGATACACCTACTGAAGTCTATCCTAAAACTCTGTACCGAAATTTTTTTGAAAAAGAGGGAAGAGGAACAGCACAGGCTGACACCGCTTGGGAATCACACGATAAAATTAATATACCCCCCGCTCGTGATCCTGCATCTGAAACACCTATTGATCCTGTCCCTGATACAGAATCAACAGTAGATACAATTGAGGACGATGTTAAAAATGTAGGAAAAGATGTATTAGATACAACTGAAGACGATCTGAAGGGACTGGATGATATTAATATAGAAGATATTCCAGAAATTGTAGCTTCGGGAATAGGTGAAACTGCGTTAGAGGGAGCTGGTGAAGGCGTTGTCGCATTGGGTGAAGCCGTTGATGCGGTAGCTCCTGAAATTACACCGATTTCAATAGCCGTTGATTTAGCAACCGTAGGACTAGGTGTCGGATTAACTTTATGGCGGTCTAAATTCGCAAAACAACCGACAGAAGAAGCCCCGAAAACAACAACCTCGTACACCTCAATAGCTTCATCATTTGGTATTGACGATTAATTTTTATCTGTGTTATATATATAAATGAACTCTAAACATATTAAGGATATTATAGATAATGATATTTTATATATAAAATATATGAATGATTTTTATGAAGATTTATTAGAAGAATTTATTTCTTTTTTATCAAAATTAGGTAATAATAAAAAAAAAATGAAAATGATTTTTAGTAATGAAAAATTATTTGATGAATTTTACACTGCTTTTTTAGAAAGTCAAGATTAATATATTAGCATATAGTATATAATGAATAAAATAGGCAATGGGATTAAGTTAAGACAAAAACCTAATGATGTTATTTTTACACCTAAACCCGTAGCAGAATTAATGATAAAAATATGTAATATACAACCTAATGATAAAGTATTAGATCCAAGCCGAGGCGGTTCTGTATTTTATAATAATTTTCCAGATTGTATTAAAGATTATTGTGAAATTACAGAAGATAAAGATTTTTTTAAATATGATAAACCAGTAGATATTATAATAGGTAATCCGCCGTATAGCCTTTGGAATAAATGGCTAGAACATACTATAAAATTAAATCCTAAAAAGTTTTGTTATATATTCGGTCAAATGAACTTAACAACACCCAGATTAAAAAAAATATATGATGCTGGTTATATTGTGTCAAAGTTTCATATAACTTATATTTCTTGGTGGTTTGGTAGGTCATTTATTGTTATATTTGAGAAAGGAGAAAAAGAAGATAGTATTATATCATTTTCAGAAAACGCTATATTATGCGATATATGTGGTGGGAATTGTATGCGTGGTAGAACACAAACTATTAAAGGTGTAAAAAAAAAATGGGGTATGAATGAATGTTCTGATATTAAAATAGATGTATTATATAATGAAAACTAAAATAACAATAGAAACCGAAGCAAAATATATAGATTCTAATTATATGTTAGTAGAATGCCCCTTATGTTTAAAAACTACGCACTCTAAATTTCATAAATTACATCAACACGGATCTAATAATAATACAGATAATAGAATAGAACACCGGACGGGACATTGTATGACTCATAACACGCATTTTATTATTCATATTACAGATAATACAAAACGAAATTAATATATTTATATATAGTAAAATTCTATATTAAATGGTTCAAATGTTTTTTAGAGCTAAACGAAGATTAAAATCAGAATGGAGAGGCTTAAAAAGTTTATTAAGAAAAAAATCAACAAAGAGATTATTAAAAGTCAGTTATGTATTATATGAAGTTAGCCGAGTTATTTATAATCCGTTTAGAATATTAGATTTAATTTTTATTAATCAAAATAAACTGTTAAAGAATCTCTAAATTTAGAGTCTTGATGAATACAAACAATTGAAATTTTATTTTTTATTTTTATAAATTCATATATATTAATAATTTTCATAGGTACACGGGTATTTGATATTTTATAAAAAATAAATCCTTTAATAGATAGTTCCTTATATACTTCTGGATTATCTTTTTTATAAGTATCTCTTATTATAATAATATGTGATAATTTTTGAGAATTAATTAAGCGTTTAGTTAATAATATTTCATCTGAATTATTTACAATTTTTATTAATACATATCTTTTTTTATTATTACTAAATATCGTATTTATTTCACGATATTTATTTAATATAAGTAAATTTTGATTAACATTATTATTTTTATAATTATTTACACATCTACACATATCAACATATTGATTATAATTTTTATTTTTATTTACATAAATACATTTATAATTTTGAATAGAACACAATAATGAAAAATAACAATTATCTATAGTATTATCTATAATAAATAAATTTTGATTAGGAACATATAGATTTAGAATTTTATCAATAAATTTTGTTATTCCTTTTTTATAAATTCTATTATGTCTTATATTATCATATTTTTTTTTATTGTCTAAAACTATCTGAAAATCTTTAGAAACAAATTTTTGAATGTGAATTAAATCATATTGACCTTTCATATATACAATATACTTAGATAAATTAATTATTAATTTATTTTATTAATAATTAAAATATATATAATATATATAAAATGAATCGTATAGTTAGATTACAATCAAATCAAACAGGAAATTTTACAGAATCAAATAATATTATTTCATTTAAACTTCCTCCCGCAGTTTATGATATGAGCTCATCATATTTACAACTAAATGCTTCAGTTGTTAAGGCGATCGGTACTGTTGGAAAAGATGATCTTAATGGTTTATTTGATTTCAATGTTGAATATGATGAAACTAGCATATGCGTGAATAATGTGGTAATGGTTAGAAGGTCATCTATGAGAACTGGTTTATTAGGAACAATTGAAGACCGATTGAGAAATGATGTATTAGAACAGAACCTTTTACAATATACACACGCATTAGAGGAACATGACGGAGAATTTTATAAGCAGTTAGTTCAACCTTTTAACTTTCAAGGTACAAAAAAAAATATGTTTATTGAATACGAACAAGAAGGAGCAAGACCCTCAACTTTATTACGAAATGTTCCTATTAATATTCCTTTATCTCAATTAACCTCATTAGGTTCTATGTCTATGTGTCCTATTGATGCGATGGGCGGTGCTACATTAGAATTAGAAATACAACCCCAACTTTTTAAATTAATAAAAAATACAAATATGCCGCCTGTTCCCGCTGTGTTAGGTGCTACTGCGAATAACTTGATTGAAGATATGACCCAAGCTAGCGGAGCTGATGAAACAATAGGAATACAAGTCCCTTTTGTTTTAAGTCGTGATTTTAGTTTAGCTGGTTCATTAAGTGATAGTCCGCTTTATGTAGGTGCTTGTATTACGATTACAGGAACACCCTCGGGCGGCGGAACTCCTGCTTTCGTATTTGACGGAGCTAAAAGGGTAGTAGCATCAATTAATATAGATAGAGATACGGGGGTTCTGTCTTTTACTACAACGGGTTCATGTGGTGATATGCCTACTGGAACATCTTTAGGTACTGTATCATGGGCGTTTAGTGATTTCATAACAGGTCCTAAATTACAAATTACAAGTGCTGAAATTGTTCTTAAACAAATTACGAATCCCCCTGCTTCTCAAAAAGCATTGACGTACACATGTTTTGAAACGGAGCAATTAGGAGTAGCCGGAACAAGTTTATTAAATCACACCTTCCGCCTTCCCCCTAATTGTTTTAATTCTATTATTATGCTTCCTACTCAAACCGCTGCTAATAATGTCGTATCCTCGTTAGTAGAATTAGAGTCATATCGTTTAAGTATTGATAATATTCCCGTTGTTAATCGTCGTGTTGTTGTCAAAGATGCTCGTGATAATTTACATTATGATTTAATTCAACGCTCATTGAGTTTAGGAGGTTATAGAGTAGGTAATATGACTGAAATTATAAGGGATGCACAAGCAGTGCCTCTAACATCTCAATATAGAGGCCAAAATTCAGATGGTAGAGAAGAAGATATGATTATTATCGGATGTCCTACAATCCCTACGAACGAATCAAAACTTTTACAATTAGAATTATCAGCGGCGGGTGATGATATTGTTTCAGTGATTGTATTTAAACAATTAATTAAAACGGTAAATTTATAATTTAATAATATTATAATAAATTTTTATATTATAATATTATTTTTATACAAAAAATATATTTGTATATTATATAATGAGTGAAGAAATATTTGAAAAAGATGAAACAGATTCTATTATTGAACCTGAAAAAGAAAATATAACGACTACTATTAAAAAGGAAAAGAAAAAAAGAAAACCTTTATCTGATGAGCGTAAAGCTCAATTACGGGAAAATCTACGTAAAGGCAGAGAAACATCTTTAAAAAATCGTAAAGCCAAAGCAACTAATAAAAAAGTTAAAAAACAGAAATTAGATAATACGGCTAAAGATATTGTTGAAGGTAAATATGATAATCAATTAATGAACCAAAAATTAATGGATAAAATAACTAAATTAGAAAATATGATGACTAATTTTAATACTCCTAAACCTATTCCTAAACCTATTCCTAAAC
>TARA_R110002073_G_scaffold101583_5_pt1 | contig 10733 bp, 22 predicted proteins | sample TARA_R110002073 | Tara Oceans TARA_R110002073 (sample SAMEA4397174) | marine metagenome | biome: Polar Biome; feature: [DCM] deep chlorophyll maximum layer (ENVO:01000326); material: water (ENVO:00002006), including particulate matter (ENVO:01000060) such as... | depth 40 m
TAATACTAAAAAAGTAGTATATTTGTATATATATAATACTAAAGTAGTACAATTAATATAAAAAAAATAGTAACTAATAATTGATACAATATTAATAATAAAAGTAGTAAAAAATGACAAAAGAACAACATCTAGAAGCACTTAATTGTTTAAAAGAAGTAAACAATTTAAAGATTGAATCTACTATAGTAAGTAGAGAAGAAAACCTAGTTAGAATTAACTATAAGCATCAAGTAGTAGACTTAGGTAAATACTACCTAATACTTAGCGGTACACTTGAACAGTTTCGAACAACGGGTTATTCAAGGGATAGAATATTTTTAGTCATTTCATTACTAGACTTAAACAACGAAGATTTAAAGTTTAAGCCGAAACAAATGCAAGAATTTAAAAACGTATTAAAAGATAAAATATTCGCATAATGAAAAATGAACTAATTAAAATAGAAAACACAGTAAAAGCTTTTGATATAAGGTTAAGCAAAATGGATCAACACCTTCAAATTGCAATAGATACAATGCAAGCTGCTAGTAGAAACATTGCTGATAATGATGATAGCCTTTATACTGTAGCACAGACATCAAAAATTTTAAGATTATCACCACACATTGTAAGAGGGGAGATAAAAGAAAATAAACTTCAGGCAATTCAAAGAGGTAGTAGAAACTACATAAGAAAAGAAGACTTAAACGAATACATAAAAACGTACTAATGGAAACAAACAGACTAAAAGAATTAAGCAGAATATACGAATTAAGAGGTAGCGATTTTCAAACCCAAAATTACGGAAATAATCCTATTGTCTTTATGAAAAAAAGCGGTATTGATAAAATACAAGCTATTGAAAATATTGAAATTGACTTTGAACCTATAGAATCTCTTTGCATACCAAATGAAAATGTAGCTTTTAAAGTTACAGCTAAATGGAAAGACAAAATTTTTCACACTATAGGAGAAGCAAATACCAAAAATAGCAAAGTATCATACTTAGGATGTATGGCAGAAAATAGAGGGCGAGGCAGAGCAATCTTAACCTTATGTGGTTTTGCTACAGAAGGTGTTTTTTCTGCCGATACCAAATGGGAAGCAGACGAATTAAATAATAGCAAATAATTATGGGACAAGTAAAAAACTTACTTGGAGATAATATAATCCAAGCGACAACCGAAGCAATTAAGAACATTGAAATGGATTCACTAGAAAAAGAACGTGAAGAAAAAAACTTTGAACTTGAAAAAAGAGTTCGCCAAATGTTAGTTTTTAAAGATAAAATACTAGAAGACGTAGCAGAAGGCTGGATAAATCCACTAGATGTTTTTGTAGCTGTAAATAAAATAAAAAAACAATTAGACAGCCTTACAAGCTCAATAACAGATGGGGCATTTGAAGAAGCGCAAAAGTTTGGAACATCATTCGATTACAAAGGATTTAAGATAAGCAGCTCACAGGGTAGAAGGTCATTTGATTATAGCGGATGTGAAGGGATTGTAGACCTAGAGAACCAAGTTAAAGGAGGTAAAGAGTTCTTAAAAAAATGTAAGATAGCAGCAGATGCAGGAGGTTATTCAGAAGTTCAAGTGTTAAAAGATGGAACTACTAGAGAAGTTTTTCCAGATGAAAATGGTGAGCTCATAGCACTACCGACCATTAAATACGGCAAATCATTTTTAACAATAAAATGATGATTAACTGGGGTCGTAGATCAAGTGGTATTGTAAAGCCGACCCCTTAATTAATAAAATAATGAGTAAAGATCCAGCATTTCTTTTTTATAGTTCAGACTTTTTAACTGGTACAATGTTTTTAAGTAACGAACAAGTAGGCAAGTTTATTCGGCTCTTATGCGTTCAGCATCAAAAGGGTAGACTATCTGAAAAGCATATGCTAGGCATATGTAAAACATATGATTCAGAAATATTTGAAATGTTTTTAAAAGATCAAGAAGGTTTGTTTTATAACGAACGCTTAGAAATTGAAAAAAACAAAAGAAAATTACATTCAGAAAAACAAAGAGCAAACGTTATGAAGCGTTGGAATAAAGATACCAATGTAATACCAAATAAACAAAATGGTAATACGGTGGTAATACCTTTAGAAGATGAAAATGAAAATGAAGATGAAGATGTAAATACAATTAAAAATAAAGTTGAAATATATCCAACCTTCCAAGATTTTTGGGAATTGTACGATAAGAAAACTGGTAACAAGTCATTAATAAAGCTAAAGTTTGATAAGCTACCCCAGAAGATAAAAGAAAAGATAATAGACTATTTACCCGAGTACATAAAATCAACACCAGATAAAGCATACAGGAAAAACCCACAGACATTTTTAAATAATAAGTCTTGGGAAGATGAAATAATAAGAAAGAATAATGAAAACAGAAACAACGGTTCAGACTACACAAAGCTTAAAGAGCTCGTACAGTCTGCAAATTTCTAACCCTAAGGAAACTATTTTAAACTCAGGGCTAAGAAGTATAGAAGATGTTTTAAAGCTTAAAAATCAACCCTCAATAGGTAAAATGGCTTTATCTAATAACAACATGAAGATTGTAATTGTTAACTGGCTAATTGAAGCTAACGAGTTTATGAATTTAAAGAAGCCAATGACTCAAGAGCAAATAGTATTAGCAGCCACAACAATACTAGAAGATTATGATTTTTTAAATACAGCAGATCTAGCCTTATTCTTTAAGAACTTAATTAACGGTAAGTACGGAAATATGTACGAATCATTTAACAATCAAAAGCTATGCGATTCACTAGACCAGTACAAAGAAAGCAGGTTTGAATGCGCTGGTAATATTTCACAAGCTAAACACAATAGGTTTACAAGTACAGACGTACAGGGAACATTTTTAGAAGATAAGAAACGAGAAAAAAAACGTAGCAACTAATGGAAACAATGACAAGACAAAATAGCAGAATAGCTTATTCAGATATTAAGCCAAAATTATCTGAAAAAAGAAGGCAAATATTCGAAATAATAGTAGCACTAGGAGAAGCAACACCACAGCAGTTAGTAGAGATGTTTAATGAATCAGATATAAACTACAATGTAAATGTAGCTTCTAGGTTTACAGAATTAAGAGAAGCAGGATATATTAAAATACTGGGTAATAAATTAAACGAAAAATCAAATAAGTTAAATGCTGTTTATGCCCCGACTACAAAAGATGAAAGGATAAATATAATTAATAAAAAATATCAAGAGTTTACAGATATAAAAAACGAATTAATAAACGACTTAAACTTAAACCTTTCGCCTTTAACTAAAGAAAATGTTGTTAAGCAATTAATGAAAATAAATAATTTAATATCTAATCTAACGAAATAATTATGAAACAAGAACGAAGTAGATATGACATACCAGAAAGAGAAAGAATGAAAATGCCAAGAGATTTCTGGAATCATGGTTTCAATCCAATTACTGGTTTAAAATTTGATTCTTCACGCAACCAAAATTCACAACCAACACCGTTAAGTTTAAGATAACCAAATGATACAAGTTAATTATTACATAGAAGATAGAGAGTTAAATCCTCCTGAAACTTTTGACAATCAATGCTTAGAATGTTTAAAAGAATGTGATAGTGATTTTTGCAGCAAACAATGTGAACGAGTATATATTAATTAATTAAAAATAGAATTATGAGCAACAAACCAAACACTTTTAACGATTGGACAGTAGATACTGTAGGTCAAACACAAACAATTGGAGCTAAAGGTTTTCAAAAGCGTGAGCTAGTAATCACAGACAATGCCGATAAGTACCCACAGTTTAGATTAATAGAGGCTACGCAAGATAAATGTATTGACTTAGATGGAATAGCTAAAGGAGATAAAGTAAACGTAGACGTATGGTCTGGAGGTCGTCAATGGACAAACCCAGAAGGCTTAGTTAAAACATTTAATTCCGATAGACTTGCAAAGATTGAAAAGATTGCACACGATTGGAATGTAACAACAGCAGGAGCAGCTATAGATGAAGCAATGCCTAGTGATGATGATTTACCTTTTTAATTATGCAGACGAAAGAAGAAAAAGCTGCTTATAATAAAAAATGGTCTGCTAAAAACAAAGAGAAAATAGCAACGTATCGTCTTAAAAGCAAAAAAAAAAGAGCAGCTTACCTTAAAAAGTGGCGAGCTGATAACAAAGAAAAAATAGCAGGTTATAATAAAAAGTATCGTGATGCTGATAAAAAGTTTTATGAAGAAAACAATAAGAAAATAGCATTATACATGAAAAAGTATTTAGAAAACAAAAAAACAAAAATGGTTCTATTATGAAATATACTCATGAAGACATCGGAAAAATAGTCGGATTTAAAACGTGGACTCTAAGAAAAAAAGTAGATACGTTATTAGAGATTGATGTACTACTATATTGTAATCTTGGACTTGAATCTAAAGATTCAGAAAAGAAAAAGGTAAAAGCAATAAGCAGAAAGATTTACAAAGCAATTTCTTTAATCAGCCCTGCCGATGGGTATATGCTAGAAGCCCATATGAACGAAAAAGACTTAACAGAAGCAAGTTTATAGCTATTTAAAAAAGGCACATAGGGCAAACAATTTAAATAAGATGAATCAAATAGAATATTTAAAATTTTGGATAGCTAAAGAAAAAACTTCTTTGCATCAATTTAGTAGTTTGCCCAATGGGTTTTTAATTAAAGGCTTAGATAAAGAATTTCACATAGAAAGAATTAAATTACTTGAGTTAGATTTAATTAAAGCGGAAGAAGTACATTTTTTTTATAAAAATATAAATAAAAATATAAAAGCAGTAAGTTGACAGTTCGGAAAGACGAACATTTTTTTCATTTATAATTGGTTAATTAGAAAAGCCTGAGGTTTAAAACTCAGGCTTTTTTTTGTTAATAATTATAGCTTTTGTTTAACAACTCATAAAATAACCGCTTGACTTTGCCTTATTACTGATCCTATCTTTGTTCTGCCACTTGATCCACCTTTATTTAAACAGATGGATTATACAAAATATAAAAGCAAAACACTTTCCCAGCTAAAAGCTACAGCGGTTAGGCACGTACACAAATTTATTAGGGAACGAGACAAAGATAAACCTTGCATTTCTTGCGGTAAATACACAACACTACAAGCAGGGCATTTTCATTCCGCAGGCAACCATCCCATCACAAGATTTAACGAAGATAACATTCACGGTCAATGTAAGAAATGTAATTACTTCTTATCTGGTAATCTGATTCCATATCACATTGAACTAATAAACAGGATTGGAGAAGAACGAGTGATAGCGCTTCAAGATAAAATATCACAAAGCAAACAAACAGGATATAAATGGGATAGGTTTTACCTAATTGAAACAATAGAAACCTATAAAGAAAAGAATAAGCGGATCAAATGAAAAGACAAGAAAAAATATACAAGCTAAGAAAGCATCCTGAAAACCCTAGAGTAATTAAAGATGTAAAGTTTAAGCTATTAGTAGACTCAATAAAAGATTTTCCTGAGATGCTAGAGAAGCGCCCTCTAGTGGTTAATGAAGACCTGCAAGTATTAGGGGGCAACATGAGACTAAGAGCAGCACAAGAAGCAGGGCTAAAAGAAATATGGATAGATGTAGCAGAAGGTTGGTCTATTGAAAAGCAAAACGAATTTATTATAAAAGATAATTCAGGCTTTGGAGAATGGGATTGGGACGCATTAGCTAACTCATGGGATGTAGAAGATTTAAATGATTGGGGTTTAGACTTACCGCCAATGTTTGACGAACCCGAACCCGAAGCAACCGAAGACGATTATACAGAGCCTGACAATATGCAGGTCGATGTTGTTCTAGGGGATTTAATAGAGATAGGAGAACACCGTTTACTTTGTGGAGACAGTACAGACAGCGACCAAGTGGCAAAGCTAATGAATGGCGAAAAGGCGGACATGGTTTTTACAGACCCGCCTTATGGAATAAGCATTGTTAAAAATGAAAAAGTCGGTGCTGATTTTGGTATTGCTAAAAAAGGGAAGTATTCTGAAGTTATAGCAGATGACACTACGATAACTGCAAAATCTTTTTATAACACTTGTATTTCTTTAGGGATGGATAAATTTATTATTTGGGGAGGAAATTACTTTACTGATTTTTTGCCTTTTAGTGATGGCTGGCTAATTTGGAATAAAAGAGCAAATACAGACATAAGAAACACTTTCGCTGACGGAGAAATGGCTTGGTGCAGTTTTCATACTCCTATAAGAATATACGACCAACTATGGAACGGAATGATTAGAGAAGGCGAAAAAGAAAAACGAGTACACCCAACACAAAAACCAATAAGAACTTTGTCTGAAATAATACAAGACCATGTAAAAGGGAATGTCATTTTTGATGGGTTTTTAGGTAGTGGCTCTACAATGGTAGCAGCCCATCAACTTAAAAGAAAATGCTACGGAATGGAACTAGACCCAAAGTATTGTCAAGTAATAATACACAGGATGCAAAAACTAGATTCACAATTAGAAATAAAGATAAACGGTAAGGCTTATGCAAAGTAACTGGGAATTGTCTTTAGGTTTTTATACAGGAATCTTATTCGGCTTTAGACATTACGAACAAAAGAACTGCACAGATTATGTGCTTTACTTACCCCTTATCGATTTATGTTTGACAATATATGACAACTAAAGCAAAAAGAATAATAACATCTGAAAGCATGATTAGTTATTACGTAGAAGTATTAAAATATACTACTACTGAAAGACATAGAAAATACATCAATCAAATGATTGGATATTTTTCAGGTAAAATTAAGATTCCTGATGAAGAAACTTTTTTTAAGAATAACGAGAGAATAACGAGAGAATAATAAGATTGAAATGGCAAAAGAAGACAACCTAAAACCTTTTGAAGTAGGAAATAAAATGGGCAAAGGTAGACCGAAAGGATCAAAGAATAGAGCAACAATAGTTAAGCATTGGATGGAAGCAAAGAGAGACTATAAAAACCCTTTAAACGGTCTTATAGAGCATTTAAGCCAAGAAGATGTGCTAACCCTTGCAATGATAAATAAAGGCATTAAAGGCGATGTGGCAGCCTACAGGGCTTTAATGGATTCCCTTTACGGTGCAGTAAAACAAACAATGGAATTAAGCCAAGCAGAAACCCCAATATTTAAACAACTGGATATAGATGTTATTGAGTACGACAGCCCAGAAGAAGATAGCGAAACTACGTAGACGCATTAGAATCGTTCAGGGTGGTACTTCATCATCTAAAACGTTCTCTATATTGCCTTTGCTGATTAACTACGCTACAACGCATCCTAATAGCGAAATTAGCATTGTTTCGGAATCAGTGCCGCATCTAAAACGTGGTGTTATTCGAGACTTTAAAAAAATAATGCAATGGACTGGCAACTGGAAAGAAGAACAGTACAACCGTTCATCTATGACCTACAACTTTGTTAATGGTAGTTTCATAGAATATTTTTCAGTAGATAATCCATCAAAGCTAAGAGGGGCAAGAAGACATATACTTTTTGTAAACGAGTGTAACAACGTAGACTTCGAATCTTATCAGCAGCTTGCTATTCGTACTTCAAAATTTATCTATTTAGATTTTAATCCAACAGGTGAGTTTTGGGTCAATACAGAACTAGAGAATGAACAAGATACACAAAAGGTAATACTAACCTACTTAGACAATGAAGCTGCACCTAAAGCTGCTGTAGATGAAATACTCAAGGCTAAAGCAAAGGCAGAAACAGGAAACAAATTTTGGTTAAATTGGTATAATGTCTACGGTCTTGGTTTACAGGGCAAATTATCTGGTGCAATATATGAAAACTGGGAACTAGGCAAGTTTCAAACCATAGGCAAAACTGTACTAGGGCAAGATTTTGGATTTTCTAATGATCCTTCAACCCTTCTAAAAACTAACATAGATAAAAAGAACAAGATTATTTATGTCGAAGAATGCTTTTACCTAACCAAATTAACAGCAACCCAGTTAGGAGACTTAAATGCAAAGCACGCTGGCAAAGATTTAATTGTAGCCGATTCAGCCGACCCTAGATTAATAGATTCCCTTAAACAATACTGTAACATCGTTCCAGCAATTAAAGGTCAAGGCTCAATTGTATATGGTATTGCAATGATTCAAGATTACAAATTAGTTATTGATCCTGAAAGTAAGAATTTAATTAATGAGCTTAGAAACTATGTATGGTTGGAAAAGAAAAGCCAAACACCTATTTCAAAATTTGACCATTTGTTAGATGGACTTAGATATTCAGTATCGTATCAGTTAGCTAACCCAAACTCAGGAGAATATCATATCTGGTAATACAAATTAAATGAACGAAAAAAGAATAATAGGATTAGACTGGTTAAACATTGTAGCTAAACAGCATGATGAATGGATAGAGATAGTAAATGGCTTTGGTGAATTTAATTATGCAGAAGACATTGTACAAACCAGCTACGAAGCTCTTATACGATATGCAAGACCAGATAAGATAATTAAGAACAACAAGGTTAACAGGGGCTATATGTATTTTACATTACGCTCAATGTATTTTCAATATTACAATGCAAAGAAGAAAGTAATAAAAGTAATGATAGATGAAGATGATAGTTTTTTACAGTTAGCAGATGAAACCGATTTAGAAGAACAAGAAGCATATAACAAGATATGTTTGCTAGTAGATGAATTATCAGAAGATTGGTCTTGGTACGATAGGAAGCTATTTAAAATATACTCAGATACAGGGTTAAGCGTACGTAAGATTGCAGCTGAAACAAACATTAGCTGGGTAAGTATATACAACACATTAAAAAACTGCAAAAACGAAGTGAGAGATAAATTAAACGAGGATTATTTAGATTACAAAAACAAGGACTATGAAAAAATTTAAAGGAGACAGAAGAACTAAACAAGGTAAAACTGATTACGAGCAATGGAAAAAAAACCATTCAGAAGCAAGCAAAGGGTTAGGCGATGTAGTAGAAAAGGTTACTGAAGCTACGGGTATTAAAAAGTTTGTGAAATTTGTTGCTGGTAACGATTGCGGGTGCGATCAGCGTAAGGATATGTTAAATTATTTATTTCCAAAGCATAAACCAAACTGCTTAACAGAAAATGAATATAATTATCTATCTCAAAAGATAAATTTAAAAACAATAAAAGGAGAAGAACAGAAGGCACTACTTAAAATATATAACAGGGTGTTTAATGAAAATAGACCGTTAACAGGCTGCGACAATTGCTTCTTTAGTGGAGTAATGAAAAAGCTACAAAGATTATTTAGAGAGTATTAAAATCAAAAACAGCAGGATTGTTAAAAGGGCTTCAGCAATGTAGCCCTTTTCATTTTATACAGTTTGACTGTTTTTTTATTGTTATAATATATGAAAGTTGAAATACAAATACCGAGTAGCTTATCTGAAATAACTTTAGAGCAATATCAAAAGTTCACAAAGATAAATACAGATGAAAATCAAGATAGCACTTTTTTGATGCACAAGACCGTTGAACTGTTTTGCAATCTTAATTTAAAAGATATAGCAAAGATTAAATTTATATATGTACAAGAAATACTAAATGATATAAATAACCTATTTGAGCCTAAACAAGATTTAGTTCCTACGTTTAATTTAAACGGTATTGAATACGGACTAATTCCCGTGCTTGATGATATGACTTTAGGCGAGTATATTGATTTAGATGAAACGTTTACAGACTGGGACACCATGCACAAAGCTATGGCAGTTCTTTTTAGACCCGTTTCTTTTAAAAAGGGTGATAGATACCAGATAGAAGATTACAAGGGATTAGACAAAGCGGAATTGATGAAGCAAATGCCTTTAAATGTTGTTATGGGTTGTATGTTTTTTTTTTGGAGTTTAAACGAAGAACTACTGAAAACTACCCTGAACTATTTGAATCAGGAAGTGCCGAAACAGCTAACTACGGAACAGCTGAAAACTTTAGCAAAAAATGGGGATGGTTCAATAGCCTATGGAAATTATCTAACGCAAATGTTGAACGACTTGAACATATCACTAAACTAAACTTTCATGAATGCTTTATGTTTTTAGCATTTGAAAAAGAAAAGAACGAACTAGAAGCAAAACTAATTAAGAATAGATGACAGGATTTTACAATGTAACTAAGAAAATAAAAGATGCATTAGCTGCAGAGCCTTTTGTAAATACGGTAAGCTTTGGAAGCTTAGATGATATTGATTTAAATAAACAAACCATCTTTCCGCTATCACACATTATTGTAAATAACTGTAGCGTTACATCTAATACAATGACATTTAATATTAGCATTCTTGCAATGGATATTGTAGACGAAAGCAAAGAAGAAGTTACAGATATATTTATAGGTAATGACAATGAACAGGACGTATTAAACACCCAGTTGGAAGTTATTAATAGAGTTGTTTCATTACTCCAAAGAGGTGATTTATATACTGACCTATTCCAAGTTGCAGGAGCTGTAAGCTGCGAACCATTTGTAGACCGCTTTGAGAATAAATTAGCAGGCTGGGCTGCAAGCTTTGATGTGTTAGTTCAAAATGAAATGACCGTATGTTAAATAATACTCAATTACAATTATTAAAGTTTAAAAAGTTTGTTGCACAACAATCTAGAAGCAGGCTATCTAAGGCAAGTAAGAACGATTCTAAGGGCCTTTACAAGAAACTAGATGGTGTCTTAACTGTTAACCCTAATCGAATGACTCTTAA
>TARA_R110002073_G_scaffold318201_2_pt1 | contig 10724 bp, 8 predicted proteins | sample TARA_R110002073 | Tara Oceans TARA_R110002073 (sample SAMEA4397174) | marine metagenome | biome: Polar Biome; feature: [DCM] deep chlorophyll maximum layer (ENVO:01000326); material: water (ENVO:00002006), including particulate matter (ENVO:01000060) such as... | depth 40 m
GAATGATGTCACGCGGCAATAAATAATTCATTAAGATATTCGTTGCACCAACATAAAAAGCAGTTGTAAGTTGGCTGAGTCCATAATCAAAGCTTAATGGAAGCACTGACAGAATCCGATCATCTGACTCATTCTCCAAATACTGAGAAACGCTCTTTGCGCCAGCCACAAGATTACGGTGGGAAAGCACAACACCCTTTGGTTTACCTGTACTGCCTGAAGTGTAAAGAATTGCAGCCATGTCACTGTCAATGCTGTGGTATGGCTTATGATTTTCAGAAACAGAATCAATATCTTCCCAGCGTATGATATTCAAGCCAGGAATGATTGGAAGATTATCTCCTGAATCAATTACCACAACACTGTGGAGATCATGACAAGATGATAAAATTGTAGTCAGTAATTTTAACCGCTCAACTGAGGTCACTAAAACTCTTACATTACAATCAGTAAGAATATAGGCCACTTGGTCTGGTTTCAGAAGCGGATTAACTGGAACAAACACACCGCCTGCAGCAGCTGCTGCAAACATAGCACTAACAACCTCTAAACGTTTTTCCAGGTAAATTGCAAGGCGCTCACTCCGACCAAGCCCTAGATCAAGCAAACCAACCATTGTTGTTTTGACTTCTCTGGCTAAACCCGCATAGCTCCTTCGCTGCCCCTGATAGGCCAGTGCCTCTGCGTCAGGTGTGCGCTCTGCAGCGTTATAAATCAAATCATGAATTAAGTCGGGCATTTATACAAAATTGCTTATTATATTGTTTATTACTCGCATCAAAAAAACAACCTTGGCTATACACTCATTCACTTCAATCCACATCGACCCATCAAATCATAAATGGTAGGGCGACTAACACCGAGCATCTTAGCTGCCTTTGCAACATTCCCATCGACTCTAGCTAATGCTTTTACCAAGGCCTTACACTCTTCTTTCTCACGTACCTGACGTAAATTAATCGGTCCCAATTCTGTCTCCGATACTTGCAACCCAAGATCCTCTGCGCTAATTCGCGATCCTTCAGCCATAATAACAGCACGTTTGACACAATTCTCCATTTCACGCACATTACCCGGCCATTGATGGCTTTCAATCGCTGCCAGTGCTTCCTGGCTAAAATTAAGTGAAGGTCGTCCCTCCTTAGTACAAAACTTATTCTTAAAATGATGGGCCAGCAGCACAGCATCGCCTATTCGGTCTCTCAAGGGTGGAATTGTAATAACAATCTCACACAATCGGTAAAAAAGATCCTCACGAAACTGCCCGGTTTCCATCAGTTTATTCAAGTTCTGATGCGTTGCGCAGACAATCCGTATATCCACAGGAATCTCTTCACGCCCACCAATACGCTCAATCACTCGCTCCTGTAAAAAACGCAATAATTTTGCTTGAAGTGACAAAGGTAAATCACCCACTTCATCAAGAAAAAAAGTTCCACCCTCAGCAAGTTCAATTTTTCCCAGCGTTTGCTTTGCAGCACCCGTAAAGGCACCTTTCTCATAACCAAACAATTCACTTTCCAACAGTGCATCAGGGATTGCTGCACAATTAATAGCCATGAAGCGCTTCTCTTTTCTATTGCTCAAGCGATGAAGTGCGCGTGCCAAAACTTCTTTACCTGTACCACTATCACCCAACAACATAACGGTAGCATCAGATGGCGCCACTTTTTCGATATTCGAACATGCTTTAATTAACGATGGGTCACGGGTAACAATATCAACAACAGGAGAATCACTTTGCGTCAACAACAAATTGCGATTCTCTTGCTGTATCGCATGCAAATAGAATGCCCTTTCTACGACCAATCCAAGCATATCGGGATCAAAAGGTTTTTGATGAAAATCATAAGCACCCATTTCAATGGCTTTTAGCGCATTGGCATGATCCTGATTCCCAGTAAGCACAATTAACTTGGTATCTGGCGCAAGAACAAGCATCTCCTGCAGTGTCGCCAATCCTTCTGATGAGCCATCTGGGTCAGGTGGCAATCCAAGATCCATCGTAACCACTGCGGGCTCATGTCGCCGAACCTGAGCCAATGCACTCTCGCGATCTGTTGCCACCAATACTTCATAGGTATCAAAATTCCAGCACAACTGTTTTTGCAAGCCTAGGTCATCTTCAATAATCAGTAATTTCTTTTTCTCCTGATTTACTTGCATGCGTTCACCTGCTCATAATTATCAGATTGATACACAATGTTCATGACGATTTCTGTATGCACTTTGAAAAAAGGTGTGTTTGGAAAGTAAAAGTTATATCGACACTTTCTCAATTAATTAAGCCATCCCCATACTACCAGTCTCACACTCAGAAACTTTGATAAAATACAGGGTCAATGATGCTTAATTCTAAATTAACCAAGACTAATAACTATTTCATTGCCACGTTATCTCAGACTTCTGTCGCTACCAGTCAAACTTTTTTTATTTCCTAGGACACCCATCTGTCTTTTTAAGTCTATCGTATAAACAAACAATCCAGAACCAGTATTAAATAGCAGTTCAGGCAACATCATGCTGCTGAAGTTGTAACAGTATGCGAAAAAGCGTGCCAACCAATTCTGTACTCGTCACTTCTAACCGCCCACCCAGCTCACGAACATACTCGCTACTTTCAAAAACACCGATACCCATGCCCGCTGATTTAGTAGACTCAAAAGGCTTAAATAATCTTTCGCTAATAAACTCCTCACTCATACCATGCCCGGTATCCTTGATTTCAACTACTGCAAAACCATCCTGTTTCATCAAATTAACCCAAACCTGACCTTCTTTGGGCGTTGCTTCAATAGCATTCTGAACAAGATGACCGAGTACGCGCTCAAGCCGTGATCGATTAGCAAATATAGTCAAATCAGAATCTCGTATTTCAAGTATAGGTCTGGGTTCAAAACCAAACTTACTCTCCACAATTTCCTGTAATAATTGCTCTAATAAAACTGGGCCAGGTTTCTCCATAGAACTGCCATTACTCAATTTTTCTAGAAGTCGTTTCATTTTACGAATGGATAGATTAACCGTTTGAACCATATCAACCTGAAACTTAGGATTATTTTTGTGCTTCTCAGCATTTGAGATTAAAAGTGATAGCTGAAAAATCAGATTCTTTAAGTCGTGTACGACAAAAGTAGACATACGATTGAATGATTCAAACTGGCGTGCCACCATAAGCGCACGAGTCGCTTCATCTTGTGCCAGATAACTCGCCGCTTGATTACCCGCAACTTTCAATAGATCACTCACTTCCCAGTTCAGATTTATACGGCTTCTAGACTTTATTAACAAGACAAACCCCAGCAATTTTCCATGCAAAATCAATGGAATCACAAGCCATGCGTCAGGGATGGATTGCAACCATGGCGGCAAAGCCACAAAAGCATATTTCTCAGGATCCGTATTAAACTCCTGTAGATCAATAACCCACTCCTTGTCTCCCAGGAACTGACAAAATGGGCTATTAAGCGCTTCAGGCTCTTTTATTAACGCCATGTTCAAATGTGCAACAGACTCATAATCATTAGCTGTTTCTCGACTTAACCATAAACCACCGCCAGGACTCTCAACAAGCTGTGCAAGTGCTTGAATCACGCGCTCCCTTAGTCCAAGCTCATGTTCTCCTTCTGACAATGTGCGCGTAAAACGTAACCACTCTTCCCGATAATCATAAATATAACTGAAGAAATGCTTGCTTATGAATACTTTAAGCCAGGATCGTATGGTTCCAGAAAACAATATTCCTATCAGCAATACCACTGCACCAAACAGGAACGTCATCTGCAGAATGGTGCCCCAACTTCCCCCAGAAAAACGCAGGTAGTAACCTACAGCAGCCATCACAAGTAAATAAACAGCTGTACCAAATAAAGCTGCAGAATAAAACAAAATATGGCGTGATACCGCAATACCGACTGACCAACGCGGGTTGCGCGCAGCAGATATCGCTATCAGTGGAACAACTAAAGCATTAATCACACCGCGTGCAGCCCAAATATCAGAATTCACATTTCTGAATAACAAGGCATCACTGTAGAGATAAAAATCGTATATAAAGACTGCACCGATACCTAAGCAAATAAACTTTATGCCCCAACGCTTCTCAATGGGCGTATTCCTGTAAAATTGCTCAACTAAAATTACACCAATGATTGCCATAACTACATTACCAAAAATGCCACCTAAGGAACTGATTGCATTATTGGAAACCAGCCTACCTTCTTCATAGAAAAAAAATACGGAAACGAATATAACGAGATAAAGTGAAGCAATGGCAATAACAAACAACCTGATTCTTGGGGGAGACGAATCATTCAATCTCTGCTGAAAAGGTCCTAATAATGTTATGAGAAAAACTGACCAGCCTGCGTTACGTAGAATTTCTATAGTATTCGTTAAATACGATGTTGGATAACCCCAGTGAGCTTGGTAAGCAAGTAATGCAGCCCAGATTGCAGAAAATAAGCAAGCAATGGTCAACATCATGCCATACAGACGACCACGTAAACTTGTCAGCAAAAGTATCGATAAGAAAAAATAGGCTACTGCAGCAATAACGTAACTAATTGTCGCAATATTTTCAGTAAATACTAAGGTTTCTAGAATCACCTCCCACCTTTACCCAATACAACATCAACCGTATGAATCAAAATCACGACATCAAGAAATAAACTATGATTTTTTACATAATAAAGATCATATTGAAGTTTCTCAATGGCATCCTCCACTGACGATCCATATGTATATCGTACCTGTGCCCAACCCGTTATTCCTGGTTTAATACTGTGCCGAGCATTATAGTAAGGAACTTTGGCGCAAAGCATGTCTACAAAATAAGGTCGCTCTGGACGGGGGCCAACAAAACTCATTTCATTTCTTAATACATTAACGATTTGTGGTAATTCGTCAATTCTCAATTTTCGAATAATACTACCTACCCGGGTTGCTCTGGAATCATTCGCCGCCGCCCATTGGGGTTTATTGCCTTGTTCTGCATTCTTACTCATACTGCGAAACTTTAAGACCATGAATGTTTCCCCACCCTTTCCTACTCTCTCCTGCCGATAGAAAATAGGAATACCATCCTCGATCAAAATAAGAAGTGCAGTCACCAACATAATCGGGAAAGTTACAACCAGTAAAACACCACTCGCAACCAAGTCAAAAATGCGTTTAATACTTGATCTAAAAAAACTCTGGTCAAACCCCCCCCCAAAAACCAACCAACTTGGATAAAGTGCATCCATTCGGATATGACCTTCCTCACGCTCAAAAAAAGTAGCGAAATCAGTCACTTTAACACCATGCATTTTACAATCCAATAATTCCTGAATAGGAAAATTGCCACCACGCCGCTCCTCTGCAGCAACAACAATTTCACTCGCGTTATACTGATTAGCCAGTGATAACAAAGAGCCTTTTATAGACAAGACATCAGAAGCTGGAACTCGACGATCCTCACCAAAAAACGGAATAAAACCTACAATCTTAGGTCCTTGATAGCTGAGACCAGCTTCAATATGATTCATCAGCTCATACGCCCTGTCCCCAATACCCAACACCAAAATACGAGACTGCATAATCCCCATACGACTCAGACATAAAAATAAAACAGTTCGTACGAGCAAAACACATAAAAAAGAAAAAAACATTGCAAGAATCAATATGCCACGACCCAAATAAATTTCAGGAAACAGATAAAAGACCAACGTCATCAAACCAAAGCTCAGAATCATGGCAGGTATCAAGCAAAGCAATGTATTCTTAAAAGTCGGGCGTAAATCTTGCTGGTACATACCCATCACTGCCATGCTTATCATTATGACAAAAACAAAAATTACAGCTTCTGGTAACAATAAAAGAAATTCAATTGGGGAAGGTTTCTCCCAATCCAAGAAACGAATATTCGCACCTAAATAAAATGTACCCAACAATAGCAATAACTCTACGCTAACAAGTAACACTGTATATCTAGAAATATAATGATTTGAAATACTTAGCAATACATGCCCCTTCAACTAATTTCACTAAAAACAAAGACTATTGTTTGCTTTTTTACTACTTCTTATTACATCCCAATAGAATAATAACTTAGCAAAACATAGTTTCAAATCCCTGAAACACTATATAACGTGATAACTTGAAACAATTGATTTCCTGAATTGGCTTTTTGGATTACACATACCAAGTAAGAAACTGTATGTAAGCAGATAACCATGTTTATTTTATAGCAACAATCTGCATGGCATTAACCAATTGAAAAGGATAGCCAAGCTATTTATGTAAAATATGGTGGAGCGTTAAACGTATTTGATTGCGGAGAAATCTGTGAAGCCATGGTGTCTTTCATAATAAGTGCCAAATTGAGTCGATCAGTAATATCCAATTTTCGAAAGATTTCGGTCAAATGTGCTTTTACAGTCCGTTCAGTAATTGCCAACTGTCGTGCGATCCGCTTATTACTTTCTCCACGCCCTATTAGCCTTGCAATTTCATATTCACGCCGAGTTAGATTCGCAAGCAAGTCATTGACAGCCTGCTCTATCCTATTCTTTTCTTGTGTAATATCAACCAATTCCTGCAGCATATAATGAGTCAGCGTTCGCCGAATCCAGAGCTCCCCTTGCTGAATTGCCTTAATAGCAAAAGTTATCTGTTCAGGTTGTATATCATCCCGACAACAACCTCTTATTCCGGCTTTAAATAACCCCCATTCTATTTCATCTAAAAGTGCAGGACTGAATACAACAACCTTGGTCTCTACATTCAGTTTTATTAGCTCTAGAATGTCTTTCTGACCATCTAACCCAGGTAAATTATAGTCAAGTAAAAGAAACTCGGGTTTAATGTTAACCAACTTGCCTCTAAGTGAATCCAGACTTGTTGTAAGAAATACAGGAGAAAACTCGCGCACACCCCGTTCCCAGCGAGCGAGTATTTTTTTACACGAACTAGCAAGCAGAATCAAAACAACCCCCTGCAGCATTCCTAGGAGATGTAAACAATATCTTATCCATGGCTTTTCCAAGTATCTTTCGAGGAACCCAAGCCTCACCCTGATCCACTGCAAATATTGCTTTTGAGAAATTGAGAAAATCAGAACTGCAGTCTAAGAAACCACGTGCCCCATTGGCCAATGCCTTCAAGGCTTGATTTTCCTCGACTGATTTTTCAACCAATAACACGACCAATGTGTCTGGGCAATTACGACGCAAAGCTATCAGCAACTCATAACATACACCTGACAATTGGTGTGTATTGGCCAATAATACACGCGGCTTAAGTCTATTAACTCTCGCCACAACATCATCAATCAGCGCAAGGTGCTTACGTGACTTAATTCTGCGTTCTCCAACTCTTTTATGATTTGATTTAATATCTACGAGTACTTTTATACTTTTCTCATCTCGCTGTAGAAATTGCTCCAATTGTGCACGCTTTTCCAAATTCACATCGACTATTGCCACGGTAATTGGTTGCACAGCGTCTCCTTGTCTTTGTGTCACGATGTCTTTTCAAAAACCTATCTATTTTCTACCTAATTTATTCAGGCTAGTTTTTGTAGCTGTCTCTATTTAATAAATTCCTAATATAACTCCCTGGAATCGCATAGCTTATCCCACTGGGATTTGTAAGCGCAGACTCTTTCTTTCCCTTAACAAATACCATATTGACGATACCATAAACCAGTCCAGTTTCAGAATCATAAAGTGGGCTTCCGCTACTCCCCGGATACGCAATACCATCAAGTTGGAATATCATAAAAGGGGATGACTTTAATTGCCTGATTTTACTGGCATCAAGCTGTCGCGAATTGTGTGCCGGCAATATTATCGGTGTAATTGAGGAAACGATGGCTTGATGCGTCACGGGATAAAACCCAAGAACCATCCCTATAGGGAACCCCGTATACGCCATCATCCTTCCTTCACGAATCGTACCCGCTTCTCCAAGTTTCATTGCAGGCAAAGCCGCACCACTAATTTTTAATAAAGCCAGATCATGTTCACTATCCAAGGTAACAACGGTTGCAGTCCTAAACTCAGGTTTTTTTCCCTCACCTGTAATGACAACATAGGTCTCTTTATTCTTGATGTTTAGATTTTTGGGAATAACATGTGAATTAGTAACTACATGAAGCCCATCATTCACCACAAAACCAGTACCTAAAAAATTAACGGACGGTGCGCGCATTTTCTGATAGGTTCCTACACCAACAATTGATGGCTTGATGCGTTCAATAGTCTGGACTAATTGAGCACTACAAAGTGAAGAAAAAAATAGAAACCCTAAGCATAGAAGAAAAGACCGCCTAATCATGTTTAGAAGACATATCAGGGAAATACTCCCGTCACCTAACAAACTAATATTAGTCATCTAAGCCTCTGCAGTGCATCAAAATAAACACTAAGGTAAAAAAATCAAACTGCCAAACAAATCAGCAAACTGGCTAAATTATGAAAAACCAAGCAATCAACGCAATACTCATATCAGCCAATAAGTTTCACCTTAATTATTCAATATTCCACCGTCACACTATCTAAAAACAAAATCATTGACTTATTGTAATGCACGTATCCTGACAATATAACCCGGAAAAAACACTGCTTCAACAGAATCGCGTAAACTGTCTCATTTTACACACTCGTAAATTGATACGCTAATTAATCCTTATGATACGCACTCGTTTTGCTCCCAGCCCTACTGGCTATCTCCACATTGGTGGTGCACGTACTGCATTATTTTCCTGGGCCTATGCTCGCAAACATGGTGGAAAATTTATTTTACGAATTGAAGATACTGATCTTGAACGTTCTACCCAACAATCAACTCAAGCGATTCTTGATGGAATGGATTGGCTTGGCCTTGACTATGATGAAGGCCCGTTCTATCAAATGGAACGGTTAGCACGATACCACGATGCTGCTGAACAATTATTACGAGCAAATCAAGCATACTATTGCTATGCCAGTAAAGAAGAACTCGACACCATGCGCACGCAACAAATAGCTGCTGGCTTGAAGCCAAGATACGATGGACGCTGGCGTGACTCAAAGCAGACCCCACCTGCTGGCGTCAAGCCTGTGATTCGATTCAAAAATCCCATGGAAGGCCATGTGATATTTAATGATCTGATCAAGGGGCGCATCGCTGTAGCCAATAATGAACTTGATGACCTTGTGCTCATACGCAGCGACGGCATCCCCACTTACAATTTTAGTGTCGTACTCGACGATCTAGATATGAATATCAGTCACGTAATTCGTGGCGATGATCACGTTAACAATACACCGCGCCAAGTCAACATTCTTAAAACCTTGGGTGCAACATTACCCCAATATGCACATGTACCCATGATACTAGGTGCCAATGGTGAGCGTTTATCCAAACGTCATGGCGCAGTTTCTGTAATCCAATATCGAGAAGATGGTTACTTGCCTGATGCGCTTATAAACTATCTGGCAAGACTCGGATGGTCTCATGGTGACGAAGAAATTTTTAGCCGTGAACAACTGGTAGCATGGTTTGATCTAAAAGCTATTAGCCGCTCACCAGCTAAATTCAACCCAGAGAAACTGAGCTGGCTTAACCAACAATACCTTAAAACAACGGATAACACTCACTTAGCAAAACTGGCCACACCTTTTCTTAAAAAAAATGGTTGTTGCACTGTTAACGAGCCAGAATTATTACAAGTAGTTAATTTACTTAAGGAAAGAGTCAATACAATAGAAGAACTTGCTGATGCAGCCGTATACTTCTTTCGGCCTCTAGAACCCTCAAATGAACTTAAGACACAACACTTTAATATTGAAATAAAACCCATACTGACTGCCCTGATGGCACAGTTTGCCAATATTGCCTGGGATCGCCAAACCATCCATAATGAAATTAAAATGATGGCTAAGCAATATGGTATTAAACTACCTAAAATAGCCATGCCACTCCGGGTTATGATAACAGGCGAAACACACACCCCTTCAATAGACGCCGTACTAGAACTACTGGGTCGAGAAGAAACGCTTAATCGCATGCATAGTCAAATATGCAATTTTCCTGATTGATCTTGGCTTTACATTGACACATTGCATCAGTATAATCCTCACTCCTTTTGATCAGGGGGTATAGCTCAGCTGGGAGAGCGCTTGCATGGCATGCAAGAGGTCAGCGGTTCGATCCCGCTTATCTCCACCAGTTTAACATTAGTAGTATAAAAACAAGTCACTTGCAATGACGTATTATCCACAGTCCCCATCGTCTAGAGGCCTAGGACACTGCCCTTTCACGGCGGCAACAGGGGTTCGAATCCCCTTGGGGACGCCAAATATATGGCGTCAGACACACGACAATGCCAGCAAAGCCCGATTAAATCATACAGTATCGGGTTTTTTGTTATCTGTAGGCAACCTTTGCAAACGTAAGCAACAATATAAATTTGCGAGTAACTTTGTGAGTAACTATAATAACCATAAAAAAGTTATCCATATTTTACTTACGCTGATACTGGGATGCTTACATGAAGTTGGTAGACGCAACTTTTAGAGCAGCAAAACCCAAAGAGAAAACCTATTCACGGCCAGACGGAAAAGGCCTGGTTTTATTGGTAAAGCCTTCAGGTGCCAAATGGTGGCGTTTTCGTTATCGTTTCAATGGCAAAGCAAAAATGCTATCTGCTGGCGTCTACCTTCCTGCTGAAGCCTGTCATTCTGTTAATACCCGCCCTA